>LDZR01001713.1_pt1 | contig 40106 bp, 51 predicted proteins | sample 615371 | NCBI WGS metagenome assembly LDZR01 (sample SAMN03408294, study PRJNA278302) | terrestrial metagenome | isolation source: oil reservoir sample K2 | place: USA: Alaska, North Slope, Kuparuk formation | collected 2013
GCCTCGTTAAGTTTGGCTACCGCTCGGGCTTAGTCGCTCGCTTTCAAGCCAAAGCATGGCCACCCCGGCGAAAACTGGGGATGCCTCAGGGTGTACGTCTGGGGTATCCCCGGTTTTCAGCCTACTTTGGCTTCCGCTCGCAAAGGCCTCCCTCGCGGGCAGGACTTCTCCTTGGCTTTCCCTCGGTCATAGCTTCGCCCGCGGGACCCGGCCGTAGGCCGTAGTGGTGCGTCAGCGGTGATAAGGTTCGCCCCGCCCGATTTTGAAGGCCCGGTAGAGCTGCTCCAGGAGGATCAGGCGCATAAGCTGGTGGGGAAAGGTCATCCGCGAAAAGGATAGTTTAAAGTGGGCACGGTCGAGGACTTCCCGGCTAAGGCCGAGGGTTCCGCCGATTACAAAGGCCACCTGGCTCCGGCCCTGCAGGGCGAGACCGGCCAGGTGCTCCGCCAGCTCTTGGGAAGAAAGCATCTTCCCTTCTCGGTCCAGGGCAATAATATAGGCCCCGTCGGGCACCAGCCGCAAAAGGGACCGTCCTTCCAGGGCCAGAATGCGCCCTTCCTCGCCGGGCGTAGGGTTGCCCGGTACCCTCTCCTCAGGGCCTTCTATTATGTCCACGCGGGCATAGGGCCGGAGGCGCTTTAAGTATTCCTTGATGCCGTCCTGCAGGTACCTCTCCCTCACCCTGCCCACGGCCACAATGTAGATCTCCATGAGGTCCGATCTCCCCAAGGGGTGGCACGGCCGGCTTTACTTTACTCCCGGGGCAGTTCGGCTAGGGTAACCTTTAAAGAAAGCTCCCCTTTCCCCGGGCGCACCACGGTGACGGTCACCCCGTCGCCGGGTCTCTTCCCGGCCAAAGCCCTCTGGAGTTCTCCGTAGGTGGTCACCCGGTCGTCGTCCAGCCTGACGATGATATCCTCCACCCGTATTCCGGCCTTGGCCGCCGGGCTCCCGGGCATGACCCCCCCCACGAACAGCCCCGTAGGTATATTATACCATCCCGCCACCTCCGGCGTAATCTCCCGGAGGTTGTACACGCCCAGGAAGGGCCGGGTGACATACCCGTGGGCCACCAGTTGGTCGATGATGGGCCGCGCGTCGTTAATGGGGATGGCAAAGCCCATGCCTTCTACGCCTGTGGTAGCTATTTTGACGCTGTTAATACCGATGACTTCCCCCCGCATGTTCACCAGGGGGCCGCCGCTGTTGCCCGGATTGATAGGGGCATCGGTCTGGAGGACCCGCAGGACGATGGGCTGCCCCCCTTGACCGCCGACGGTAATCTCCCGGTTGAGGGCACTGACTACCCCGACGGTCACCGAGCGGGCAAATTCCCTGCCCAGGGGATTGCCTATGGCTACCACGGTTTCCCCCACCTGCACTTTGGAGGAATCCCCCAGGCGGGCCGTGGGCAAGTTCGTAGCCTTAATGCGCAGGACCGCCAGGTCGCTGCGGGTATCCCGGCCCACCACCTCGGCGGGGAAAACCCGGTCCTGGTCCAGGCTTACGTTAATGCGCCCGGCACCGGCAATGACGTGGTTGTTGGTCACTATATATCCGTTGGCCCCGTCGAGGATAATCCCCGACCCCTGTTTTATCCCGCCCTTGTCCAGCCAGTCCGCGCCGGTGAGGGCGGTTATTCCCACCACCGCTGGACCCACCTGCTGGGCTACGGCCACCACAGGGGAAGTCTCCCCCGCGAGGTTGGGCGGCTGAGCCAGGGGCAGGGGCGGAGGCGGCGTTGCCGGAGGTAGGGGCTTGGCCATCAGCCTAGGGGCCAGGGCGAAGCTTAACAGGCCTCCCCCCAGGGCTCCTAGGACCACCAGTAACAGGGCCGCCAGCCACCAGCGCCATTTTACGTACATCGCCTTCACTCCTCAAATCCCCCCCAATAGCTTTGCCCAAAGGCCCGGCAACTATCCGGGTTTCCGCAGGGGCCGGACGACCGAAAGGGACACCGACAAAAAACCCCTGCCGGGTCCGCGGGCAGGGGTCTTGTAGGATGTTTTTCTCTACGGGGACGGAGTGAACAGGGGGGGCGGCAGCTCTTCTATCCTCAAGCCTGCTGCCTTTTCCAGGGCCTTATCCAAGGGCGTACCGCGGCCGAGTTCCAGGAGGAGCCGGCGGATCCCTTCCCAGCCTATCCGGCTCCTCAAATGGTCCACCATCAGCAAAGACTGCCGATAGGCCAAGGCCTGGTCGGGAAGGCTGTCGAAATGCCCGTCCAGGTCCTCCAGGGTATACCAGGCGGTTATCTCCGCAGCCTCCGGGCCGGGCAGCCGGTAGCCAGTAACCTGCTCCTCCACATACTGGGCAATCCCCTCGGTGAGCCAGCGGGGGTAGTTGCCCCGGGCCAACCGGTCCACCAGGAGGTGGGCGAATTCGTGGAGCAGGGGCCCCTCGGTCCTAAAGACCGCCGCCGAATCCTCCCCCGGCCCAGGCCAGTCAAGGGGGGATAGAATCCGCACCGCACCCGCCCAGTAAACCCCCATGGCGCTCTCATCGGCTGCCCATCCGAATTGGCGCGCCAGGCTATGCCGGTCGGGATAAAGCAAGATCAGGGTTTTGTCAGGCGGGCGATACCCGAAGAGGCGGGTGGCCGCCTCATAGGATTCTTCCGCCGTTTCGAGTACCAGGGGTACGACGTTAGCGTCCTGCCCGCGGTATTTCAAGCGAAAATGCCTGCTCTCGGCTACCATCCAGTCCCGGGTTTGCCACTCTGTATGGTATTTGGCCAGGGCTATTACTGCGCCGTAGCTCCAGGCCCTGATCCAGTTGAAGCTCCGCAGGGCTCCGGCTCCGACCAGCACCATGCCCAACAGACAGGCCTTGGCCAGGACCCGCTGCCAGAATTTATACAATCTTCTCCCTCCCCCAGGGAGCCCTTTCTCCTTCTCCTCCTTTCGATTATACTACAGGCCGGCCGGAGCTTCACTGTAAATGGGTGGAAAGGGGGGATACGCAGGCCCTTTAAAACGTTGACCGGAAGAAATCCGTCACCTGCGGGTAAGATCGGCCAGGTATTTCTCCGCCGCCATGGCCGCGGCCGCACCGTCGCCCACGGCGGTGGCCACCTGGCGGAAGGCCTTGGACCGCACATCCCCGGCGGCATAAACCCCGGCTACCGAAGTGGACAGGTCCTCCCGGGTAATGATGTAGCCTTGTTCATCGAGCTCCAGGATGCCCTGAAGGAAATCGGTATTGGGCTTTTGGCCGATGAAGATGAAAATCCCGTCGAATTCCTCTTCCCTGACGGTCCCGCTTTGGACGTCCCGCAGCCGCAGGGTCTCTACTTTGTTTCCACCCAGGATGGCTTCCACCGTGGTGCTCCAGTAGAAGGTTATCTTGGGGTTTTCCATGGCCCGGCGCTGGAGGATCTGGGCCGCCCGCAGCCGGTCTCGCCGGTGGATGATGGTCACGCCGGCGGCAAAGCGGGTGAGGAAGAGGGCTTCTTCCACGGCGGAATCTCCCCCGCCCACTACGGCTACCTTTTTGCCTCGGAAAAAGGCGCCGTCGCAGGTGGCGCAGTAGGATACTCCACGTCCCCGAAAGGTTTCTTCTCCGGGCACCTGTAAAGAGCGGGGGCTGGCACCGGTGGCCACGATGACCGCACCGGCCGTAAATTCCCGGCCGTCGGCCAGTACCCGCTTCTGCGGGCCGCCGAAGTCCACGCCGGTCACCGTGGCCGTCTCCAGTTGGGCGCCGCAGCGCCGGGCCTGTTCCGCAAACCTGGCGGCCAGGTCCATGCCGTCGATGCCCTCGGGGAAACCGGGGTAGTTTTCAATCCTGTCCGTCTGACCGGCCCAGCCGCCGGGGATCCCCCTTTCGAGGATAACCGTGCGGAGGCCCCCCCTGGCGCCGTACAGCCCGGCCGTGAGCCCGGCCGGACCTCCTCCCAGTACCAAAAGATCACAATCCATGGCTAACGACCTCCCGTATTTAAGTCGTCTGTTCCGACCTCCTGCGAAAATAGCCTTCTCATTTTCACGGTTCGTGGAGAGGGCACCGGCCCTCACGAGCGGCTACCCCGAAAATAACTTCTCTCCAGGCCGGCATTGTTTTTGGGTGCATGCCGGCCCGGTGTTTTCTTCCTTCTGCTGGTGCCGCTCGACGGCATGAACGTCTACCCCGCATCCCGGCAATCCCCTAAGGAACGGCCGGGGCGAAGGCAGACCTTTAATAATCGGACCTGTCGGTCCCTCGTTTTGTGATTTTGAATTAATTATACGCTATAGGTAAGTCCCGGCGCAAGCCCACCGGCCACAGCCTGTCCACGGCAACAAAAAAGACCGCCCTTCCCTGTAAAAGGCGCGGCCTTTTTCCGAAGTTCTGCCCCGAAAATAACTTATCTCCGGGCCGGCATTGTTTTTGTTTGCATGCCGGCCTGTCCTTTTCATCCTTCTGCCGGTGCCGTGCCGGAGACATGAGCGTCTCCCATATTGACCTTGTTCCTTCACCGCAGATACTGGTAGGGGTTGCGGAACTGCCCGTCAACTAGAACCTCAAAGTGCAGATGGGGACCGGTAGTCCGGCCCGAGGTGCCCACGTAGCCTATGGTTTGACCCCGCGACACCTTTTGGCCCACTTGTACGTTGTAGCCGGAGAGATGGGCATAGCGGGTGACCAGGCCCCCTCCGTGATCGATGGTTATCATGCGGCCGTATCCGCCTATATATCCTACCTGGGTCACCACCCCGGCCTCGGCGGCACCTACGGCGGCTCCGTAAGGAGCGGCGATGTCCAGGCCGGAATGGAACTCGCTGCCGCGGTAACCGTAGGCCGAGCTAATGGGGCCTGATACCGGCCAGGCCAGGCGTCCCGAGCCACCGCGGGCGGCGAGGGCCACCTGTACCTTAGTGCCGCGTTCCACTATCCTGGTGACCGGCTCTTTAAGGACCTTGGCCTCCAGGACTTCTTTCTCCACCACCCGGCCGTTCTCGGCCACCATGCGGTAGGTTACCTTCTTTTCTCCTTCCGCTCCCGCCTGTTTTACCCGCTCCTGACCCCGCCAAAGTTCGGAGGTCGTTTTCACTTCGGTGGCGTAGGGTATGCTCTCCGTGACCTCCTGCCGGTAAACCACCACCACGTTGAGCAGGGGCTTCCTGGCGCTCAGGTTGATTACCTGGCCTATATCGAGGCGCTCTCCCTGGATTTGCGGGTTGGCTTCCTGCAGCTTTTCTACTGAAAGGTCGAATTTCCGGGCTATGGTCCAGAGGCAGTCTCCCTGCTGGACGGTGTACTGTCGGACCTCTTCAATACCTTCTTTAAGGAGGGCGAGGACTTCATCCGGCGAAGCAATGTCGTCGGGATCTGCCAGTTGGGGGACCAGGTTTACTTCCTCCTTGAATTTTACTTCCTCCACCTGAGCCCCTTCCCCGGGCAGGTACTCCTCCTTCAGGCGTTCCAGGAGGGCGCGGGCCGTAGCCTCATCCCGCAGTAAAGCCCGCGGTACGCCGTCGATCTCCAGGGCCGTAGCCGGGACCTCAAAGGAAAGGCGCCCCGCCAGGAGCCTTTTCAGCTCTTCCGGGGTATGGACGGCACCCCTTTCTACCCTTATGGGCACGTATTCAATTGTGGCGGAAAGCCGGGCCCCTTCAAAACCTCTGGCTTCTAGGGCCGCCAGGAGATTTTCAACGGCTTGCTGGGCCTCCTCCCTGCTGGCGGCCAGGGCCACCCTTTCTCCTTCGACGACTACCGCCCAGGCGTTAGGAGCCAGGGCCAGACGCCAGCCCGCCAGCAGAATTACTGCGCCGCCGGCTATTCCTATGACCGCTCTTCTGAAGCGGGGGGGTTTGTCCTCCCACTTCCGCCTAAGTTCGTATACCAACGCCCAACTCTGCTTCAAGCCCTTGGCAGCTCTTTGAGCAGTTTCCTTGACCTTATCCCGCCAGTCTCCGGGACCGTCCTTGGGTTGCGGCAACCGTTCCGGCTGCTCAAGGTGCGGTGGCATGACCTCCCCCCTCTATAAATATATTCCGGCCGGCCGCCTCCGGTTCGGCCCGCCGGGAAAAGGCGATAAAAAGCCAACGGTGTATATAATTCGCTTTAAGGGCAGAAGAATCCTGCCTAACTTGAAAAATTCGCCTTTAGTTTCGCCAGGACATACAGGGAGGCTTCTATCCTCGTTTGCTGGATAGCGCAGGCCACGCCGTCGGGCTCGCGAAGATTCCCCGTGGAGGCGAGGGCCGCTGCATGGCACCCGCCGCTGCAGTAAAACCGCGCCCAGCAGCGGGCGCACCGGGGCTTGCGGTATACATAGGCCTGCCGGAACTCCTCCTGCAGGTGGGGCCTCTCGATGCCTTCTTGGACACGGCCCAGGCGGAACTCGGATCTTCCCACCAGCTGGTGGCACGGATAAAGCTCGCCGTCTGGGGTAACGGCCATATAGCTTACCCCCGCTCCGCAACCGTAGAGGCGCTTGGTGAGGCAGGGGCCGCCGCCCAGGTCCAGGTTGAAGTGAAAGAACTCAAAGGGCCGTCCTTCTTCCCTCGCGCGGCAGTAAAGGTCGGCCAGCCGGGAGTATTCCCTCCTCAAGGCCGGCACGTCCTCCATCCTTAGGCTGTAAGGCGCCTCTGGCGGGCCCACCACCGGCTCCAGGGAAATAAACCGAAAGCCTAAATCTAAGAGGTGTTCGACGTCCCGGCTGAAGTCCAGATTGTCCCGGGTAAAGGTGGCGCGGATCCAGTAGTCCCCGTGGTCGCGGGCGTCGGTGAGGGCTTTAATGCGGGGCACTACCCGGCCGTAGCTCCCTCCTCCGCCCGGCAGCCGGCGGTATCGATCATGGGTCTCCGGCCGGCCGTCCAGGCTCAAGATCACGCTGATGCCCTCGCCGTTCAAGAACTCTGTTATTTCCGGCGTCAGGCCCAGGCCGTTGGTGGTGAGGGTAAAGCGTATTTCCTTCCCCGCTGCTGCGGCCAGGGCGCGGCCGTAGGCTACCAATTCCCGTACGGTGGCGAAATTGAGCAGGGGTTCGCCGCCGAAAAAGTCTACTTCCACCCGCTGCCGCCTTCCAGCCAGGCGGAACAGAAGGTCCATGGCCGCGCGGCCCACTGCAGGGGACATGAGGCCGCGGCGGCCGCCGAAGGGACCTCCCCCGGCGAAGCAATACCGGCAGCGCAGGTTGCAGTCGTGGGATACGTGGAGGCAAAGGGCCTGCAGTACCGTCTCCGGCGGCCGGAAAAGGCGGGCGGCGGTGTCCCGGGTAAAGAGGCTGCCCTCTTCCTGGCACCGGGCCAGGTCGGCCAACACCTCGTCCACCACCTCCCGACCGTACAGGCCGATGGTGCGCTCCAGGGCGGAATACTCTACGCAGTTACGGCCGGCCAGGCCTTGTAAGACCTCCCTGGTAGGTTCGTCGATGATATGGAGGGCGCCGCTATTTACATCCAGTAGGAGGCGAAGGTCGTTAAAGGTAAAGCAGTGTATATCTGCCTGCCAGTCTACGTCCCGCAGGTCGGGTAGCCTGGTCGTCATTTTTTCCACCCTCGTACCTTTTTGCCTTTTCCTCGGTTCACCCTGAGGGGTGTCGCCAAGACCGCCCCCGGGGCGACAAAAAGGCCGGCCCCCTACAGCGGGAAGCCGGCTTCCCTACCACTGCCCTCGCCATCCCGGGAGGAAGCCGGGTGAGCCGCTCCCGCCCCGCCGGCGCCGGGTCCACCCCTGGCGCCCGGCAGGGAAGCGGGGCGCCTCCCCGGACCCCCCCGGGTGTGCCGTCCCCGGCACCTATCCCCGCCGCCCGGAGGCCCCTGGGATCTTCCCGGAGGCGGAGCCCGGGAGCCCGGAAGCAGGGGATGGTTCCGGCCCCGGCCATCGGTGCCTCCGGCTTAAGGGGTGAGGACAAACCCGGCCCCGGGAGGATCCGCAGGCCGGGTCAGGCCGCAGGCCTCCCGGGGCCGAACTGGGCTCCCGGCGAAAGCGTCGGAACGGTGTGGCGCCGACCCCTCTATTTCCCGGACGGCCGCGAGTTACTGGCGTGGCTGTTCTCACACGCCTGATTGCTGACGGTAATGGAGGTCTTGCAGGCCGACTGGCAGGAAACCCGGCAGGACCCGCAGCCGCCCCGGTGCAGGGTCTCCTGCAATCGCGGTCGGGTCACGGTAATGATGTGCATTGTTGCCTCCCCCCGGCTTCTAGCGTTTGGAGAATTGAGGCGCCTTGCGCGCTTTTTTTAGCCCATACTTGCGCCGCTCCTTCATGCGGGGATCCCGGGTGAGGAACCCGGCCCGGCGCAATACGGGTCGGAGTTCGGCATCGGCCTGGAGGAGGGCCCTGGCTATTCCCAGGCGCACCGCCCCCGCCTGGCCGCTGATGCCGCCCCCTTCCACCTTGGCCACCACATCGAAGCGGTCCGCCATACGGGCCACTTCCAGGGGGCGGCGTATCATGTCGGCCAAAACCTGTTGGCCGAAGTATTCTATGGGCGTCTTATCGTTTACGGTTATACGGCCTTCCCCCGGAATAAGCCTTACCCGGGCCACCGCTTCCTTGCGCCGTCCCGTGCCGTAGAACTGTACCTGTGCCAAGCCCTTCGCCTCCTTCTTTAATCCCTGGGCGTCCATACTTCCGGCTTTTGTGCCTGGTGGGGATGGGTTTCACCCCGGTAGACCCTCAGCTTTTTGATGATCCTGCGCCCCAGCCGGTTATGGGGCAACATCCCCCAGACGGCCTTATGCACGGCCTTTTCCGGCTGGGTTTTGAGCAGGGTGCCGTACTGGATGCGTTTTAGGCCCCCGGGGTAACCCGAATGGTGGATGTACTCCTTCTGCTCCGATTTTTTGCCGGTCAACCGCACCTTCTCGGCATTTATTATGATGACGTGGTCTCCGGTATCCACGTGGGGAGTATAGATGGGCTTGTGCTTCCCCCGCAGCAGGGCTGCCGCCGTGGCCGCTACGCGCCCCAGGCTTTTGCCGGCGGCGTCAATGACGTACCACTTGCGCTGCACCTCATGGGGTTTGGCCATAAAGGTTTTCATTTTCTCCCTCCTGTTTCCGTTCAGCCTAATTTTACGAGAATACACCTTCCGAGTCAACCGAAGGGCGGTATGGCGTATCACCAATTTTGATCCCAGGCCTGCTTGGCTTCCGCTCGCAAAGGCCTCCTTCGCGGGCAGGACTTTTGCTTGGCTCAAGGCTCCGGCAGCCTTCCCGGCAAATTCGACATCCTGTCTCAGTTGCCGGCCTCTGGCGTCTCAAAAGCCTCGGGCCTGCCTCCGCCTTTCGTCAAGCTTAAGTTTGGCTACCGCTCAGGTTTAGTCGCTCACTTCCAAGCTCAAGCAAGCCTGCCCTGCAAAAAGTGGGGATAACTCAGAAGGGCGGTATGGCCTATCACCCTTTGGGGTAAAGGGCCCGGGAGGGTATCTCCCGGCCGGCCTCAATATTCCACGCGTTCCAGGCACAGACCCTGGGGCGGGGCCGTAGGTCCGGCCTCCTCCCGCCGGCGACCGGCCAGGATCCTTTCCATATCCCTGGGTTCCCGCCGCCCTAATCCGATTTCCACCAGGGTGCCCACGATAATGCGCACCATGTGGTAAAGGAAGCCGTCGGCGGTGATCTCCAGGTAGAGGAACGGTTCCCGGCGGGTCCACCTGATATCCTTGATTTCCCGTTGGAAGTTCTTGACGGGCCGACCCGCCGCCGCGAAGGCGCGGAAGTCATGACGTCCCTTTAAGCAGGCCGCCGCCTCCTCCATGGCGTCCACGTCCAGGGGCTGCCGGATGTGCCAGGCATAGCGCCGTAAGAACACATCGGGAAAAGCGCCGTTGTCGATGGTATAGCGATAGGTCTTGCTCCTGGCCGAATACCGGGCGTGGAAGTCCGGCCCCACCTCCTCGGCCTTAAGGGCCACGATGTCCGGCGGCAGTACGCTGTTTAAGGCCCACGGCCAGCGCTCGCCGGGTATCCGGCTCGCCGTGGCCAGGCTTATTACCTGGCCCCGGGCGTGGACCCCGGCATCGGTCCGTCCCGCCGCTATAACCCGTATCTCTTCCCCCGTGAGCCGGGCCAGGGCTTCTTCTACCTTTTGCTGTACGGTCGGGCCGTGCTCCCGGGGCTGCACCTGCCATCCGGCATATTCGGTGCCGTCGTAGGCCAGGGTGATCTTCAGGTACCTCATAGGCTTCCCCCACGGCAGACTATATCCAGCGCAGGGCCAGGGCCAGGCAGGACAGGGTACCGCATAGAACCAGGAAGGCGTAGTCCTGCCACGCCATTTTCAGTTGCTCCAGGGAGCCCCGCCGGCGGCCGGGCTGGTAACACCGGGCTTCCATGGCCTGGGCCAGGTCTTCGGCCCTCTTAAGGGTGCCCACGAAGAGGGGTATTAGAAAAGGCAGGAGGTTTTTCCCCCAACCTATGAGCCCCCGGCGTTCAAGGCTGAGGCCGCGGGCCGCCTGGGCTTTGAGAATCCGGTCCGCCTCTTCGACCAGGGTGGGCACGAAGCGGAGGGCCAGGGTGAACATGAAGGTAACTTCCTCCACCGGCACCCTCAGCGCCGCCGTCGGCCGCAGGAGGTATTGAATACCCCGGGCCAGGGCCAGGGGGGTAGTGGTGGCCGTAAGGAGGACGGCCGCCACCAGCAGGAAGCCGACGCGGCCCGTGGCCACCAGGCCCAGCTCCAGACCTTCGCGGGTGGCCACCAGGGGGCCTATCCGTCCGACGGGCGTGCCTGGGGTGAGGATGGCCTGGAGGGCTACCACTATCAGGAGGAAAACCAGTACCGGTTTCACCTGCTGCCAGAGGTACCGCCATGAGAGGCGGACCAGCAGTACGCCGGCCAGGGAAAGGGACCCCAGGGCAAAGAGGCTACCGGCTTCGGGGGCCGCCAGGAGGGCTATCCCGTACAGGAAAAGCCCCCCTATTTTACTACGGGGATCCAGGCGGTGGAGGAGGCTCTCCCCGGGCACATAGCGCCCCAGTTCAAAGGTCATGGCCTTCCCTCCTGTACCAGCGGAGTATTTCTTCCTCAGCCGCCTCCAGGGTGAAAACGGCCGGCGAGACCGGTGCGCCCAGCTCCTTGAGCTCCAGGAAGACCTCGGTTATGGGCGGCGGCCTCAGCCCCCACTGCGCAAGATCCGCGCGGCCGTCAAAGACCTCCGCCGGGCTCCCCCAAAAGACCAGCCTTCCCCGATGGAGGACGGCGATCTTCTGGGCCAGGGCGGCGACTTCCGCCATGTTGTGGGATATAAAGACCACGGTATTGCCCCGGCGGTGGTAGCCCTTAAGAACCTGTAGAATCATGTTCCGGCCGGCCGGGTCCAGGCCGGCCGTGGGCTCGTCGAGGATGAAAACCTCGGGCTCCAGGGCCAGGATTCCGGCGAGGGCCACCCTCCTTTGCTGGCCGCCGCTCAAACTAAAAGGTGACCGCCCGGCCACCTCCTGGTCCAACCCAACCCTCCGCAGGGATTGTCGTACTCTCCTCTCCACCTCCTGGGGCGAAAGGCCCAGGTTGCGGGGCCCGAAGGCCACGTCCTGCCCTACGGTCTCGGCGAAGAGCTGGCGCTCCGGCTGTTGTAACGCCAGCCCGATTTTGCCCCGCCAGGCGGGCGTCCCCTTGCCCCGGGACCGCCAGAGGGGTACGCCGTCCAGGTACACCTGGCCCCGGCTGGGCCGCAGGAGGCCGGCCATGACCTGGGCCAAAGTGGATTTCCCGGAACCCCCCGCGCCGACTACGGCCAGCCACTCTCCCGGCCGTACGGTAAGGCTGACGTCCATCAGGGCCGGTATGTCCTGCCCTCCGGTCTGATAGTAAAAGGATACTTCCTGTAGGACGATCTCCATAACCCTGAATCTCCCCGTACCTCTTAACAATCCCCGGCCGGCGGGGAACCCGCTATCCCCTCCTGCGGCGCCCGGCCTTTCTACGGGTATCCGGGGGCCGTTTCTCCGCCAGTTCTCGCAAGGCCAGGGCCACTTCCCGGGGCGTCAGGAGTCCCGGTGGCAGGGGCAAACCCCTCCGTGCCAGCCTGCCGGCCAGCACGGCGGCAACCGGGGCTTCCAGGCCCAGGGTTGTCAATTCCTCCGGTCGGCTGAAGATCTCGCGGGGCTTGCCTTCCCGCAGGATGCGCCCTCTATGAAGGATAACGACCCTGTCGGCCAGGGCGGCCTCTTCCGGCAGGTGGGTCACCAGTATAATGCCCAGACCTTTTTTACGGCACAAGGAGGAGACTATGCTCCAGACTTCCTCCCGGGACGCCGGGTCCAGCATGGCCGTGGCCTCGTCAAGCAGCACATAGCGCGGCTCCATGGCCAGGATGCCCGCCAGGGCCGCCTTCTGCTTTTGCCCGCCCGAGAGGCGGTGGGGGGGGCGCTGCCGCAGTTCCGCAAGGTCCAGGGTGCTCAGGGCCTCCTCTACCCGGCGGCGAATGGCCTCCGGGGCGAGGCCCAGGTTTTCCGGCCCGAAGGCCACATCTTCTTCCACCGTGGCCGCTACCAGCTGGTTGTCTGGATCTTGGAAGACCATTCCCACCAGGGGGCGGATGTGGGGGAGGTGTTCGTCGGCCGCGGTATCCCAGCCTTCTACTGATACCCTCCCCTTGGTGGGCCGCAACAGCCCGTTGGCGAGCCTGACCAGGGTGGACTTCCCCGAGCCGTTGGCTCCCATGATCACCACGAACTCCCCGGGGGACAGGGTGAGGTTGATGTCCTCCAGGGCGGGCCGCAGGGCTCCCGGGTAGGAAAAACTCACGCCCTCAAAGGCGAGCATTTATACCAGCTCTACCAGCACCAGGGGCGCGCCGTCGCCGCGGCGGTAGCCCACCTTCACCAGCCTCGTATAGCCGCCCTGGCGGTCGGCGTACCGGGGTCCGATCTCCTTGAAGAGCTTGGTTACCACGTCCTCGTCCAGCAGATAAGCCAGGGCCTGGCGCCGGGCATGTAGGTCGCCCCGCTTGGCCAGGGTGATCATCTTATCGGCTATGCGCTTGACTTCTTTGCCCCGGGGCTCGGTGGTCTGCAGCCGGCCTTCCCGCAAAAAGGAGGTGACAATGTTGCGCAGCAGCATCTTGCGGTGGTCGCACCGCCGCCCCAGCTTGCGGTATCCCATGTGCTTCCCTCCCTACTCGTCGGAGCTGCGCAGGCTGAGGCCCAGCTCTGCCAGCTTCTGGGTAACTTCCTCCAGGGACTTCTTGCCCAGATTCCGGACCTTCATCATATCTTCCTCGGTGCGCTGGATGAGCTCCCCTACGGTATTGATCCCCGCCCGCTTCAGGCAGTTGTAGGACCGGACGGAGAGATCCAGCTCTTCGATGGTCATATCCAGAAGGCGGTCCTTCTGCTCCTCTTCCTTGGTCACCATGGTGATCTCCTGGCCGTCGCGATCCGTCAGGCCGAGGAAGAGGCGGAAATAATCCATGAGGATCTTGGCCGCCGCGCTCACCGCCTCGTCCGGTGCCAGGCTCCCGTTGGTCCATACTTCTAGGGTAAGCTTGTCGTAGTCGGTAACCTGGCCCACCCGGGTGTTCTCGACGATATAGTTGACCTTGTGCACGGGTGAAAAGAGGGAGTCCACGGGGATCACCCCGATTACCTGCTCCTCTTTTTTATTCCTCTCCGCGGGCACGTAGCCGCGACCCCGCTGGGCCGTCATTTCCATAAACAGGCGGCCGCCCTTCTCCAGGGTGGCGATGTGCAGGTCCGGGTTTAGGATTTCCACGTCGGCGCCGGTAATGATGTCGCCCGCCGTAACCTCTCCTTCGCCCTCCGCCTCTATTCGCAGGACCTGGGGTTCGTCGCTGTGAATCTTGAGGGCTAGGGTCTTCAGGTTGAGAATGATATCCGTGGTGTCCTCCACCACGCCGGGAATGGTGGAATACTCGTGGAGCACACCCTCAATCTTCACCGAGGTAACGGCGGCCCCGGGCAGGGAGGAAAGGAGCACCCTCCTGAGGGAGTTACCCAGGGTTATGCCGTATCCTCTCTCCAGGGGCTCGATCACGAAGCGGCCGAATTTGGGCGTCATCTCCAGGCATTCCAGCCGGGGACGCTCGATTTCCAGCATACAAATCCCCTCCTCCTCGCAGGCTTTATTCCGCCGCACCTACGGTAGGGCCTACTTGGAATAAAGCTCTACGATCAGGTGTTCCTGCACGGGGACGTCTATCTGGTCGCGGGTCGGCAAGGCCAGGACCCGCCCTTTGAGGTTAGCCGCATCGGCTTCCAGCCACGCCGGCGGCGTGCGATGGGCGGCCTGCTCGGCGATTTCCTTGAACTTGAGAGATTCCTTGCTCCGCTCTCTGACCTCAATCTCGTCTCCCGGCCTCACCAGGTAGGAAGGGATGTTGACCTTCCGGCCGTTAACCTGGAAGTGGCCGTGGCGGACCAGCTGGCGGGCTTCGGCGCGGGAGGCGGCAAAACCCAGACGAAACACCACATTATCCAGCCTGCGCTCCAGCAGCCTTAGGAGGTTCTCGCCCGTGACGCCCTTCTGACGCTCGGCCCGCTCAAAGTAGCCCCGGAACTGGCGCTCCAGGACGCCGTAAATGCGGCGTGCCTTCTGCTTTTCCCGCAGGCGCAGGGCGTATTCCGAGGTTTTGCGGCGCTCCTGTCCGTGTTGGCCCGGGGGATACGACCGCCTGGCTACGGCGCACTTATCGGTATAGCAACGTTCTCCTTTGAGGTAGAGTTTCATCCCTTCCCGCCGGCAAAGGCGGCATACAGGTCCCGTGTATCTGGCCAAAAGCTATGACACCTCCTGCTAGACTCTACGGCGCTTGGGCGGGCGGCAGCCGTTGTGGGGAATGGGGGTGACGTCTTTAATGGCGCTTACCTCCAAGCCCGCTGCCTGGAGGGATCTTATGGCCGCCTCCCTCCCGGCGCCCGGGCCTTTAACATAGCATTCTACTTCCTTCATGCCGAATTCCATGGCCTGCCTGGCGGCCGACTCTGCCGCCAGTTGGGCCGCGTAGGGTGTGCTCTTCCGCGTGCCCTTGAACCCTACGGTTCCGGCGCTGGCCCAGGCCACCGTGTTACCGTTTTTGTCTGTAATGGTAATTATAGTATTGTTGAAGGTCGATTTGATATGGGCAACGCCGCTTTCTATATGTTTGCGCTCCCGCCGCTTGGTGCGGGCACCTCTGCGCGGCATCCACAACCCCTCCTCCGAAAACTACCCAACCCTGGGCTTTACTTCTTACGACGTACTCCCACCGTCTTCCGGGGACCTTTGCGGGTTCGGGCGTTGGTCCTGGTACGTTGCCCCCTCACGGGCAATCCCCGCCGGTGCCGCAATCCCCGGTAACACCCGATCTCCATGAGGCGTTTGATGTTCAGGGCCACTTCCCGGCGGAGATCCCCTTCCACGGTATAATTCTTATCGATGAAATCCCGTAGCCGGGCCACTTCATCCTCGGTTAGGTCCTTTACCCTGGTATCGGGGTTCACGCCGGTCCCGGCCAGGATCTCCTTGGCCCTGCTGCGGCCGATGCCGTAAATATAGGTGAGGGCCACCTCGACCCGTTTGTCCCGCGGCAGGTCCACTCCCGCAATACGTGCCATCTCTCCACTCCACCCCGTTTCCGTACTTAGCCTTGTCTCTGCTTATGCTTAGGGTTCGAGCATAAAACCATAACTCGGCCCTTACGCTTGATAATCTTGCACTTTTCGCATATAGCCTTCACGGACGGCTTTACCTTCAAAGGAAGACACCTCTCTCATCCTTGCAGCCTTTTACCGGTACCGGTACACGATGCGGCCCCGGGTCAAATCATAGGGGGAAAGCTCCACCATGACCCTATCCCCTGGCAGAATGCGGATAAAGTTCATGCGGATCTTGCCCGACACGTGGGCCAGGACCTTGTGCCCGTTGGCCAGCTCCACCCGGAACATGGCATTGGGCATGGATTCCACCACGGTCCCTTCCACTTCAATTACATCGTCCTTGGCCAAACACTACATCCCTCCTTGTACCGGCTTACTCCTCTCCCAAAAGCCGGGCAATGGCCCGCCGCACTTCCGCATCCGAGACCGGCTGCCCTTGCTGCCGCTTGGCCGCAATGTCCTGGGCCACGCGGCCTACAGGCTGCACGTGCAGAGTATTTTTAATCTTGGGCTTGCCCACGCGGCGCAGCCTGCCGTCTACCAAGGTGATGCGCCGTTCGGAAAGTATATCCCACACTAGAAACGGCCGGCCCCGATCCCGCCCGGCTTTAGAGTATACCAGCTGTCCCACCTGCAGGCTAGGCCCTATAGGCGGATCTGACGACACCTCTTCCCCTCCCTTGCAACCGCCGTTCTTCGGCCCTGCACCGGGCCTTTTTCCCCTCCGGCCGAACCGGGCTACAAGAGGGTGAGGACCTCCGGCCCGTTATCGGTAATGGCCACCGTATGCTCAAAGTGGGCCGATGGGCGCCCGTCCGCCGTCACCACCGTCCAGCCGTCCTCCCTGGTCACCACCTGATAGCCGCCGGCGTTGACCATGGGCTCAATGGCCAGGGTCATGCCCGGCCGCAGCCGGGGCCCGCGGCCCGGGCTGCCGAAGTTCGGCACCTGAGGTTCTTCGTGCATTTGGCGGCCTATCCCGTGCCCCACATAATCCCTCACCACCGAGAACCCCGCCTTCTCTACATGGGACTGGATGGCGTGGGATATATCAGACAGGCGGTTGCCCACCACCGCACGGCGAATGCCCTGCCACAGGGCCTCGCTGGTTACTTCCAGGAGGCGCCGTTTTTCCTCGTCAATGGCGCCCACGGGAAAGGTAGCCGCTGCATCGCCGTAATATCCATTTATTACCGCACCGATGTCAATACTAATAATATCCCCTTCCACCAGTTTTTTTAAACCGGGTATACCGTGGACCACTTCCTCGTTTACGGAGGCGCAGATGCTGGCGGGAAACCCCCGGTACCCTTTAAAGGCGGGAACGGCTCCCCTGCGTTCCAGGATTTCCTCGGCCAGGCGGTTCAGCTCCCAAGTAGTCACCCCCGGGGCTATACGTCGTTCCAGAGCCGCCAGGGCTTCGGCCACTACTTGGCCCGCCCGGCGCATGAGCTCGATTTCCCGGCGCCCCTTAAGGATGATCATGACCAGTCTATTCCCAGGACCTTCCCTATTTCCCGTCCCACCTCTTCTATGGGCCGGGCGCCGTCGATCTCCCGCAGGACGCCCCGGCGGCGGTAGTATTCCTTCAGGGGCGCCGCCTGTTTATCGTAGGCGGCCAGCCGCTCCCTAACGGCAAACTCTTTGTCGTCCAGGCGCTGGGTGAGTTCCTGGCCGCAATCGTCGCAGTGCTCGGGAACCCGGGGGGGATTGTATACCGTGTGATAGGTGCGGCCGCAAATCAGGCAGACCCGGCGGCCCGTAATGCGCTTAAGAAGCAGATCCCTCGGCACCTCGATGTCCAGGACCGCGTCCAACCGCAGCCCGTCTTCCTCCAGCCACTGGTCCAGGGCCGCGGCCTGGTTCACCGTCCGGGGAAAGCCGTCCAGAATGAATCCTCCGTCGCAGTCCCGGCGGCTGAGGCGATCCTTTACGAGCTCGATGACCACTTCGTCGGGGACCAGCCTCCCGGCCTCCAGGTACTCCTTCGCCTTCCGTCCTACCTCGTTGCCGCTCCTGATGGCTACCCGCAGCATATCGCCCGTGGAGATATGGGGTATTTCCAGTCGCCGGCTGATCTCCTGGGCTTGGGTCCCTTTTCCGGCCCCCGGAGGCCCCATCATTACCAGACGCATGCGACTACCTCCTGCCTTTATTTTATAAAGCCTTGGTAGTGCCGAAGCAACAGATGGGATTCCAGTTGCTTCATGGTTTCCAGGGCCACGCCTACTACGATCAGGAGGGAGGTACCCCCGAAGTAGATGTTGATCCCCGTGATGGCCATGACGAAGTTGGGCAGCAGGGCTATGAAGGCCAGGAATACGGCTCCGGCCAAGGTAATGCGGGCCAGAATCCGCTCAATATACTCGGCCGTGGGACGGCCCGGCCTTAAGCCCGGGATAAAACCGCCGTATTTCTTGATGTTGTCGGCCACGTCCTGGGGATTAAAGGTCACCGCCGTATAAAAATAGGTAAAGAAGATAATGAGCAGGGCGTAAAGGCTCATGTAGAGCACCGAACCGGGGTCGAACATGGCTATTACGGTCTGGGCAAACCGGTTATGGGGAAACCACGAGGCCAGGGTATGAGGGAAGAATAGGATGGACATGGCAAAGATTACCGGAATGACCCCTGCCTGGTTCACCCGCAAGGGGATATGGGTGCTCTGTCCCCCGTAGACCCGGCGGCCCACCACCCTCTTGGTGTACTGGACCGGGATGCGCCGCTGGCCCTCGTGCATGGCCACCACGGCCGCAATGACCACTACGGCAATTACCGCGAACAGGAGTACCGAGAGGATACCCGTCGTCCCGGCGGTAATATACTGATAGACGGACACCGCGCCCGCCGGCAGGCGCGATACTATGCCGGCAAAGATGATCAGGGAGATGCCGTTGCCGATGCCCTTTTCGGTGATCAGTTCTCCCAGCCACATGAGGAATACGGTGCCTGCGGTAAGGCTGATAACCGTCACCACGTGGTTGAAGAGGCCGGGCGTAACATAGGCTCCCTGCCGGGCGAGCAGCACGGACATCCCCACGGCCTGGAGGAGACTGAGGACCACGGTGCCGTAGCGGGTGTACTGGATGATCTTCTTCCGCCCCTCTATACCTTCCTTGGCCAGCCTTTCCAGGGAAGGTATTACCACCGTCAGGAGCTGCATGATGATGGAGGCGTTGATATAGGGCATGATACCCATGGCCAGGATGGTGAAGCGCTTAAAGGCGCCGCCGGAGATAACGTCAAAAAACCCGAAGATTAATCCCGTGTCCAGCAGTTCCTTCAGTATTTCGGCGTTAATGCCGGGCACCGGGATGTGGGCTCCCAGGCGGAAGACCAGAAACATAAGGAGGGTAAAGGTGATCCTTTTCCGCAGGTCCTCCAGTTTCCAGGCCTTTTGCAGGGTATCCAGCACCTATATCACCTCGACTCTGCCGCCCGCGGCCTCGATCTTGGCAACGGCCTGACGGCTGGCCGCCTGGGCCTTGACCACCAGGGGCTTGGTAATCTCCCCGTCCCCCAGGACTTTTACTCCGTCACGGCCCTTCTTGACCAGCCCCGCCTCCCGCAGGAGTTCGGGGGTCACCACGGTTCCGCTGTCGAACCTCTCCAGGTCGCCGACGTTAACCACCGCCAGCTGGCGCTTAAAAATGTTGGTAAACCCACGCTTGGGTATCCTGCGGGTGAGGGGCATCTGCCCGCCCTCAAAACCGGGCCGCACGCCCCCGCCGGCCCGTGCCTTCTGGCCCTTGTGCCCCCTGCCGGCGGTCTTGCCCAGCCCTGAGCCTATCCCGCGGCCGACGCGGGTACGCGGCCGGCGCGCGCCGGGAGCCGGGCGCAGCTCATGCAATTGCACCTGCCTCACCTCCCTATTCCACCTCTTCTACCTGCAGCATGTGGGCCAGCTTGCGGATCTGTCCCCGTACCGCGGGGTTATCCGGTTGCAGGACCTGCTGGCCTATCCTCCGCAACCCCAGGGCTTCTGCCGTCCTGCGCACCTTGGGCGGGTGCCCGATAAGGCTGCGTTTAAGGGTGATTCTGAGCTTGCCCAACTGTGCCACCTCGCTTGCTGGGGGTGAACTGGCCGGCCGCCCGCACCCCGGCGGCGGCCTCCGTGCCTTTAGCCTATAAGTTCCTTCACGGTCTTACCACGAAGCCGCGCAACCTCTTCCGGCCTCTTCAAGCTCTTTAGGGCCTCCATAGTCGCGTATACCACGTTTATGGGATTGTTGGAACCGAGGGACTTGGTGAGGATGTCCCGAACTCCCGCCGCCTCCATTACGGCCCGCACCGGCCCGCCGGCGATAACCCCCGTACCAGGCGCGGCCGGCTTGAGGAGCACTTTGCTGGCCCCGAAGTGTCCCAGGACTTCATGGGGGATGGTGGTCCCCCGCATGGGCACTTCCAGGAGGGCTTTTCTGGCGCCCTCCACCCCTTTACGGATGGCGTCCGGCACCTCTCCTGCCTTGCCCAGGCCTACACCTACCCGCCCCTGACCGTCGCCAACCACTACCAGGGCCGAGAAGTTGAAGCGGCGGCCGCCCTTTACCACCTTGGCCACGCGCCGTACGTGTACTACCCTTTCCATCAGGTTGGTTTCCCTGTTTTCCATACGTGTCCGCGCCATCCCGTTCCTCCTTACCTAACGCCGTTAGAATTCTAGCCCACCGGCCCGAGCGCCTTCGGCCAGGGCCGCAATGCGCCCGTGGTAGATGTTGCCGCCGCGATCGAAGACCACCTTCTTGATTCCCCGCTCCAAGGCTTTTCGCGCCAGCAGCTCTCCCACCTTGTAGGCCGCCTCCTTGTTGCCCGTGGAGGAGAGGGAAGTCCTCAGGGAGGGATCCAGGGTCGAGGCTGCTACCAGGGTGCGGCCCTCCACATCATCGATTATCTGGGCGTAAATATGGCGCAGGCTCCTGTAGACCGAAAGACGGGGCCGCTCGGGTGTTCCGAATATCTTCTTGCGCACGCGCAGGTGCTTGCGCACCCTTATCTCTTTGCGAGTAGGCTTCTTGATCATACCAGGCCTTTACCCCCTATTTCTTGCCGCCCTTGGCGCCCGCCTTACCCACTTTTAGGCGCACTTGTTCGTTTTCGTATCTGATCCCTTTGCCCTTATAGGGATCCGGCTCCCGCACCGCGCGAATGTTGGCGGCCAGGATGCCCACGGCTTCCTTGTCGATACCCTTGACGATTATTTTGTTCGGCGCCGGCACCTCTATCTCCAGTCCATCCGGCGGCTCGATTTCCACCGGGTGGGAATAGCCCACGGTCAGTACCAATTTCCTCCCCTGTTTCGCGGCCCGGTAGCCGACGCCTACCAGCTCCAGGCTCTTTTGGAAGCCCTTGGTTACCCCCTCCACCATATTATTGAGGAGGGCTCGCGAAAGGCCGTGCAGGGCCCGGTGGGGTTTAGCGTCGGAAGGCCGGTTTACCTTCAGGACATCTCCTTCCCGGGTGATGGATATGGGCTCCGGGAAGGTCCGGGTGAGCTCTCCTTTAGGACCCTTTACCGTGACCGTGTTGCCCTCGATCTTGACTTCTACTCCGGCCGGTATCTTCACCGGCATTTTACCTACGCGCGACACCTGAAACCACCCCACCTACCAGATGTAGCAGATTACTTCACCGCCCAGACCTTCCCGCCTGGCCTGCCTGTCGGTCATAATCCCTTTGGAGGTCGAAATGAGGGCTATCCCTAGGCCCCCTAATACCCGCGGGAGCTGGTCCTTCTTGGCGTAAATCCTCAAGCCCGGCCGGCTTATCCGCTTCAGTCCCGTGATGACCCTTTCCCGGTTGGGCCCGTACTTGAGGTAAATCCGCAATATCCCCTGCTTGCCGTCTTCGATATACTCGTAATCCTTAATATATCCCTCGTTTTTGAGGATCTCGGCCATGGCCCGCTTAACCCGGGAGGCCGGAACCTCGACTTTCTCGTGATAGGCAAGATTGGCGTTCCGGATGCGGGTGAGGAAATCGGCAATGGGATCCGTCATCATTGGCGTATAGCTACCCCCTTCCTTGCTGTGCCCGGGCTTACCAGCTCGCTTTGGTAACCCCGGGAAGCTCCCCCCTGTGGGCCAGCTCACGGAAGCAGATGCGACAGAGCCCGAACTTCCGCAAGTAAGCCCGCGGCCGACCGCAACGCCGACACCGGTTATAGGCGCGCACCCGGAATTTGGGCTTTCGCTGCTGTTTGGCGATCATGCTCTTCTTGGCCATGTTGATCCCCCTTTATTAACTCTCCCGGAAGGGCATTCCAAAGAGGCGCAGCAGTTCCATGGCCTCCTCATCGGTTTTGGCCGTGGTCACTACGGTAATGTCCATGCCGCGCACCTGGTCGATCTTGTCGTATTCGATCTCCGGGAAAATGAGCTGTTCCCGCAGGCCCAGGGTATAGTTGCCGCGGCCGTCGAAGGAATTGGGCGACACGCCCTTGAAATCCCGCACCCGAGGCAGGGCCACGTTAACGAGGCGGTCCAGAAATTCGTACATCCGGTCCCCCCGCAGGGTGACCTTGCACCCGATCTTGTTGCCCTTGCGCAGTTTAAAGGCGGCAATGGATTTTTTGGCCTTGGTCACCACCGGCCGCTGCCCAGTGATGGTCATCAGGTCCTCCACCGCCCCGTCCAGGGCCTTGGGGTTTTGGGTGGCTTCCCCGATGCCCATGTTTACCACGATCTTCTCCAGCCGGGGTATCTCCATAATGTTGCGGTAGCCGAACTTGGACTGCATGGCCGGACGGATTTCCTTAAGGTATTTCTCCTTCAGCCTTGCCACCGTCACGGGGCTCACCCCCTAACCTCGCACTAGTCAATGACCTCACCGCACTTCTTGCATACGCGAACCTTAACGCCGTCGGCGTTGATACGCCGGCCGATCCTTGTGGGCCGATCGCACTTGGTACAGACCAGCATAACGTTGCTGCTGTGCAGAGGGGCCTCCTTCTCGATAATGCCGCCCTGCTGGAGTTGGGGATTAGGGCGCATGTGCCTCTTGACCTTATTTACACCCTCCACCACTACCCTTTGCTCCGCGGGAATTACCCTTATAACTTTACCCCTCTTGCCTTTATCCTTTCCCGCTATAACCACCACGGTGTCGCCCTTGCGGACATGCACCTTGGGCCGCGTCACGTCGCCATCACCTCGCTTGCTGGCTACCTATAGCACTTCCGGCGCCAGGGAGATGATCCTCATAAAATCCTTCTCCCTCAGCTCCCGGGCCACCGGGCCGAAGATACGGGTTCCGCGGGGATTACCCTGTTCGTTGATAATCACGGCCGCATTCTCGTTAAAGCGAATATAAGAGCCATCCTCGCGCCTTATGGGTTTCCGAGTACGGACTACCACGGCCCGCACAACATCCCCCTTCTTGACCACGCCTCCAGGAGTGGCCTCTTTGACCGAAGCTATGATAACGTCGCCCACGGAGGCGTAGCGGCGTTTGGACCCGCCGAGGACGCGTATGCACATGATCTTCTTAGCCCCGGTATTATCGCCGACTTTAAGGATGGACTGTTGCTGGATCACCGCCTACTACCTCCTTCCCCGCCAGTCTGTCGCGCCAAGAAATTATTCGGGGCGCTCGATAAGTTCCACTACGCGCCATCTCTTCTCTTTGCTCAAGGGCCGGGTTTCCATGATGCGTACCTTATCTCCAACCCGGTACCGGTTTTCTTCATCATGAGCCTTGAACTTCTTGGTGCGGCGGATGGTCTTGCCCAGCAGGGGGTGCCGTTCCACCCTCTCCACCGCCACCACCACGGTCTTATCCATTTTATCGCTTACGACCCGGCCCACCCTGGTCTTCCGCCTTCCTCGCTCCAAATTACCGAACCTCCCCGTTCCTGCTGTTTAAGGGCCTCCTTCAGGCCTGGCGCCGCTCCTTAAGTTCCCTTTCCCGTATGATGGTCTTGGCCCGGGCGATGTTACGCCGCACCTCCCGCAGCCTCATGGGGTTATCCAGCTGCCCGGTCGCCTGCTGGAAGCGCAGATTAAAGAGCTCTTGCTTCCAGTCCAAAACCTTCCGGGCCAGCTCTTCCGTTGTCAATTCCCGGAGCTCACTCGCTTTCATGGGCCTCACCATCCAATCCTACCCGCGTTACAAACCTCGTCTTAATCGGCAGCTTATGCGAGGCCAGACGCATGGCCTCCCGCGCCACCTCCTCAGGAACCCCGGCTAATTCAAAGAGAATCCGGCCCGGCTTTACCACGGCCACCCAAAGTTCGGGCGAGCCTTTGCCGCTGCCCATACGGGTCTCGGCGGGTTTGGCCGTAATGGGCCTGTCGGGGAAAATCCGTATCCAGATTTTGCCACCGCGCCGGATAAAGCGGGTAATGGCCACGCGGGCGGCCTCGATCTGCTGGCTGGTAATCCACGCAGGCTCCAGGGCCATGAGGCCGTAGTCGCCGAAGGTAACCTCGGTACCCTTGCCGGCCTTGCCCCGGGTATCCGGCCGGTGGGGTTTGCGCCACTTAACCCTCTTTGGCATCAGCATTGGTCGCACGTCCCCCTATCGCGGCTTTAACTCTGGTCTGCACCTTCTCGGGTAAGACCTCGCCCCGGAAAATCCATACCTTTACTCCGATCTTGCCGTAGGTGGTATTGGCCTCGGCAAACCCGTAGTCGATGTCCGCCCTCAGGGTATGGAGGGGCACCTTCCCTTCACTGTACCATTCCGTCCGGGCGATCTCCGCCCCGGCCAGCCGTCCCGACACGGCGATCTTGATCCCTTCGGCCCCCATGCGCATGGCCCGCCCCACGGCCTGCTTCATGGCCCGGCGGAAGGCCACCCGCTTCTCCAACTGAGCCGCCACGTTCTCGGCCACCAGCTGGGCGTCCAGTTCGGGCTTCTTGATCTCCGCGATATTCAAGTTGACCTGCTTGCCGATCATCCTCTCGATCTCTTGCCTCAGGTTCTCCACCTCGGCTCCCCCGCGGCCGATGACTACGCCGGGCTTCGCCGTGTGAATGGTTATCCTGACGCGGTTCGCCGCCCGTTCGATTTCGATCCGGGAAACGCCCGCCTGGTAGAGGCGCTCCTTGATCAACCTGCGTATCTTTAAGTCTTCGTGGAGGAGTTCCTTATACTCCTTGCCGGCGTACCACCGGGCGTCCCAATCCCGTATTATGCCGAGGCGCAGGCCTTTAGGGTGAACTTTTTGACCCACTTACTCAATCCTCCTTTTCTGCTACCACCACGGTTATGTGGCTGGTCCTCTTGCGGCGCAGATCGGCCCGGCCCATGGCCCGCGGCTGGTAGCGTTTCCAGGTCGGGCCCTCATCCACATAGGCTTTGGCCACCACTAGCTTATCCCGGTTCAGGTTGTAATTGTGCTCGGCGTTGGCCACGGCGGACTTCAAGACCTTGGCAATAATGCCCGACGCCCTCTTAGGGGTGGCCCAGAGGATGGCTTCCGCTTCCCGCACGGTTTTCCCCCGGATGAGGTCGATGACCTGCCGCGCCCGGCGCGGGGAAATACGGACATACCTTGCCACAGCTCTAGCTTCCATTTTATTCCTTACCTCCCGGATTACTTCAACGCAGTTGAGCGCTCGGTGTGGGCACCGTGGCCTCGAAATACGCGGGTGGGAGCGAACTCTCCCAGCTTATGGCCCACCATGTCCTCCGTGATATATATGGGCACATGTTTGCGGCCGTCGTGTACGGCTATGGTATGCCCCACCATTTCCGGCATAATGGTTGAACGCCGGGACCAGGTCTTGATGACCCGTTTTTCCCCCTTCTCGTTCATTTCCATAATACGCCGGAGGAGTTTAGGATCGCAATAGGGCCCCTTTTTCAAGGACCTCCCCATTCTTTAACCCCCTTTGGCCTCTATTTGCGCCGCTTAACGATGAGTTTATCTGAAGGCTTGTGCTTCTTTCTGGTCTTAACACCCAAGGCGGGCTTGCCCCACGGCGTTACCGGATGACGCCCGATGGGCGACTTGCCCTCGCCGCCGCCATGGGGGTGATCCACCGGGTTCATAACTACGCCCCGCACTGTAGGCCGGATGCCCAGCCACCGGGAACGCCCGGCCTTACCTATCGTAATATTTTCGTGATCCAGGTTGCCCACCTGGCCTATGGTAGCCCGGCAGTTGAGGTGCACCATGCGTATCTCCCCCGAAGGGAGACGCAGCTGGGCGTAATCCCCTTCCTTGGCCATAACCTGGGCGGCAGCGCCGGCCGAGCGCACCATCTGCCCTCCCCGGCCGGGCTTCAGTTCTACGTTGTGGACCAGAGTACCCACCGGGATATTCCGCAGGGGCAGGGCGTTCCCCACCTTTATATCCGCCTGGGGGCCCGAATAGATTACGTCGCCCACCTTGAGGTTTTCCGGCGCCAGGATGTAGCGCTTTTCGCCGTCGGCGTAATGGATGAGGGCAATATTGGCGGAGCGGTTGGGATCGTATTCAATGGTGGCCACGCGGCCGGGGATGCCGTCCTTATCGCGCTTAAAATCTATGAGGCGGTACAGCCGCTTATGACCCCCTCCCCGGTGCCGCACCGTAATGCGTCCCTGGTTGTTCCGACCCCCGCTCTTGGTGAGGGGTGCTAGCAGGGATTTTTCCGGCTCCGTCGCCGTAATTTCGGCAAAGGTGGAGACGGTCATCTGCCTCCGTCCGGGCGAGGTTGGTTTGAATTTCTTGATGGCCATGGCACTCTACTCCCCTTTTTCTACTCCAACCCTTCAAAGACCGGGATCTTCTGCCCGGGCGCCAGGGTGACAATGGCTTTCTTCCGGTCGGGCTGGCGGCCCTGGAACCGTCCCATCCGCCGAACCTTGCCCCGGTCCGGCAGGGTGTTAACCTTCAGGACCTTTACGTTAAAAAGCTTCTCAATGGCGTGCTTGATCTCAATCTTATTGGCATCCCGGGCCACGATAAAGGTGTACTTATTGTCGGCCATGAGGTTAGTGGTCTTTTCCGTAATCAGGGGTGCGATTACTACGTCCTGGGGGGCGCGCATTTAAGCAAGCACCTCCTGCACCCGCTCCACAGCATCCCGGGTAATGACCAGCTTGTTGTGGGCCAGAATGTCGTACACATTGATGTTCTGGGAAGGCAACGGGGTGACCCCCGGAATATTGCGGGCGGAAAGTTCTACGTTTCTATCCTTGTCGGCCGTTACTATCAGGGCCTTATCTTCCCCCACCTGCAGGGCCTTGAGGATACCCACCATATCCTTGGTCCGCGGCCGGGGCAGGCTCAAACCCTCCAGCACGATGAGATTCCCCTCCCGCACTTTGGCCGAGAGGGCCGAGCGCAGGGCCAGCCGCCGCACCTTCTTGGGCAGTTTGTAGCCGAAGTCCCGCGGGTGCGGCCCGAAGACCACGGCTCCCCCCCGCCAGAGGGGCGACCTGATGGTCCCTGCCCGGGCCCGGCCGGTGCCCTTCTGCCTCCAGGGTTTGCGGCCGCCGCCCCGGACCTCGGATCGGGTCTTGGTATCCGCGGTACCCCTCCGCCTGGCGGCGAGCTGCGCCAATACGGCCTCATGGAGGGCGGCCTCATTAACCTCTATCCCGAAGACGCGGTCGTCCAATTCCATTTCGCCCACCTGCTGGCCCTGGGTATTATATACCGCCACCTTGGGCATAGATCTTTTAGTCCCCCTTCACCGAGTTCTTGATAATGAGAAGGCCGCGGCGCGGTCCGGGCACTGCTCCCTTGACCAGCAAGAGGTTGCGTTCGGGATCGCTCTTAATCACTTCCAGGTTCAGCACCGTTACCCTTTCCCCGCCTGCGCGCCCCGGAAGTTTCCGTCCTTTAAAAACCCGTGCCGGCCCCTTGGCCGCCAGGGAGCCGGGGCGCCGGTGATACTTGGAACCGTGGGCCATGGGTCCCCGCCGGAAGCCGTGCCGTTTAATCCCCCCGGCAAAACCCTTGCCCTTAGAAATACCCGTCACATCCACATGCTCTCCGGGCCGGAAGATATCCGCCCTGATTTCCTGCCCGACCTGGTAGTCGGCAGTATTGGCCAGGCGGAGCTCCCGCAAGAACCGGAAGGGCTTAACCTTGGCCCGGGCAAAATGGCCCCGCAAGGGCTTGTTGACCCGGCTTTCAGGGATGGGCTCGAAGCCCACCTGGAGGGCCTCATACCCGTCCCTTTCCACGGTCTTTTTCTGGACCACCACACAGGGGCCTGCCTGGATGACGGTAGCCGGCACAACGCGGCCTGCCTCGTCAAAAACCTGGGTCATGCCCAGTTTCCTTCCTAGGATACCCTTCTGCACGCAAACCAAACCCCCTACAGCTTGATCTCGATGTCCACCCCGGCCGGGAGATCGAGGCGCATCAAGGCGTCGATGGTCTTGGGTGTCGGCTCCAGGATATCGATGAGGCGCTTGTGAATGCACATCTGGAACTGCTCCCGGGAATCCTTATTCACATGGGGTGAACGCAAAACCGTAAAGACACTTCGTTTAGTCGGCAGGGGGATGGGGCCGGAAACTATGGCACCGCTACGCCTGGCCGTCTCCACGATCCTCTGGGATGACTGGTCCAGGACCCGGTGATCGAAGGCCTTGAGGCGAATACGGATTTTTTGTCTGGCCATGGGCCTGCTTACCTCCCTCGTAGGTTGCCCGACATCTCAAAATGAGGGATATGCCCTTCTTTAGAGCCCGGCCGGACATATCCCCGTGCTACGTCTACCCCGAAAATAACTTGCCTCCAGGCCGGCATTGTTTTTGTTTGTATGCCGGCCCGTTGTTTTCATCTTTCTGCTGGTGCCGCGCCGGCGGCATGGATGTCTACTCTATAATCTTAGTTACCACGCCGGCGCCGACGGTACGGCCGCCTTCCCGGATAGCAAACCTCAATCCTTCTTCAATGGCTATGGGGGTGATAAGCTCGATGCTCATCCGGATGTTGTCCCCAGGCATGACCATCTCTACTCCCTCAGGAAGCTTCACTACCCCCGTTACGTCCGTGGTCCTGAAGTAAAACTGCGGCCGATACCCGTTGAAAAACGGCGTGTGCCGGCCCCCTTCCTCCTTCGTTAGAACATATACCTCCGCCTCAAATTTGGTGTGGGGCTTTATGCTCCCAGGCTTCGCCAGCACCATCCCGCGCTCTACTTCCCGGCGCTCTACTCCCCGCAGCAGCGTCCCTATGTTGTCCCCCGCTACCGCTTCGTCCAGTATCTTCCGGAACATCTCTACCCCAGTCACTACCGTCTTCCTTACCTCGTCCCGTAACCCGATTATCTCTACTTCGTCCCCTACTTTCACTTTCCCGCGCTCCACTCGCCCAGTCGTTACGGTGCCCCGCCCCGTTATGCTGAATACGTCCTCGATCGGCATTAAGAACGGCTTGTCAATATCCCGCTCCGGCGTCGGTATATATTCGTCTACGGCGTCCATTAGCTCCCATATCTTGCCGCACCACTCGCATTCCCTCTTCCCACATCCGCATTCCATGGCCTTTAACGCCGAACCCGCTACTACAGGTATCTCGTCCCCAGGAAATTCATACTCGCTTAATAGCTCCCGTACTTCCATCTCTACCAGTTCCAAAAGCTCAGGGTCGTCTACCATGTCTACTTTGTTTAAAAACACTACTATATACGGTACCCCTACCTGCCGCGCTAAAAGTATGTGCTCCCGCGTCTGCGGCATGGGCCCGTCCGCCGCCGATACTACCAGTATCGCCCCGTCCATCTGCGCCGCCCCGGTGATCATGTTCTTTACGTAGTCCGCGTGACCAGGACAGTCTACGTGGGCATAGTGCCTCTTCTCGGTCTCGTATTCTACGTGGGCCGTGGCTATGGTTATACCCCGCTCCCGTTCCTCCGGCGCCTTGTCTATCTGGTCGTACGCCGTGGGCACCGCCCCACCTACCTTCGATAAACAAAAGGTTATTGCTGACGTCAACGTCGTCTTCCCATGGTCTACGTGCCCTATCGTCCCTACGTTCACGTGCGGCTTCTTCCGCTCAAATTTCTGCTTCGCCATCCCTTTGCCTCCTTACTAAGGTGAATTAGTTTAGTTTGTAAGTATCAGGGCCCCGGGCGGCCAGGCCGCCCGGGGGTTAAGGCCCGGGGGACTACATCCCCCGCTGCCTTTTAATGATCTCCTCGGCTATATTCTGGGGTACTTCGCTGTAATGGGAGAACTGCATGACATAGGTTCCCCGACCCTGGGTACGGGAGCGGAGATCCGTGGCGTAGCCGAACATCTCGGCCAGGGGTACATAGCCCCGGATTACCTCGGTCCCGCCCCGCGGCTCCAGACCCTCGATCCGTCCCCGGCGGGCGTTGATATCGCCGATAACGTCCCCCATATACTCTTCGGGGACGGTAACTTCCACCTTCATGATGGGTTCCAAAAGGACCGGTTCGGCCTTTTTTACCCCTTCCTTGAGGGCCTGGGAAGCCGCTATTTTAAAGGCCATTTCCGAGGAGTCCACCTCGTGGTAGGAGCCGTCCACCAAGACGGCCCGGATGTCAACCAGGGGATATCCCGCCAGGACGCCGGTTTCCATGGCCTCCCGTATCCCGGCATCCACGGCCGGGATATACTCCTTGGGCACCACACCGCCGACGATTTTACTGACGAACTCGTAGCCCTTGCCCGGCTCCAGGGGTTCCAGTTCCAGGACCACATGTCCGTACTGGCCCCGGCCGCCCGACTGGCGGATATATTTCCCCTCCGCCTTAACGGCCTTGCGGATGGTTTCTTTGTAGGCCACCTGGGGCTTACCTACGTTGGCCCCTACTTTAAACTCCCGCACCAGCCGATCCACAATAATCTCCAGGTGCAGCTCTCCCATGCCGGAAATAATGGTCTGGCCGGTCTCGGGATCGGTATGCATACGGAAGGTGGGGTCTTCTTCCGCCAGCTTCTGCAGGGCCAGGCTCAGCTTCTCCTGGTCGGCCTTGGTCTTGGGTTCGATGGCCACGGAGATAACCGGCTCCGGGAACTGCATGGCCTCCAGCACGATGGGGTGTTCCTCATCGCACAGGGTATCGCCGGTGGTGGTGTGTCTTAGGCCCACGGCGGCCACTATGTCGCCGGCGAAGGCCTCGCCCACCTCCTCCCGGTGGTTGGCGTGCATCCGCAAGATCCGGCCGATGCGCTCCCGGCGGCCCTTGGTGGAATTATACACGTAGGACCCGGAAGAAAGGGTTCCCGAGTAAACGCGGATAAAAGTCAATTTGCCCACATAGGGATCGGCCATAATCTTAAAGGCCAGGGCCGAAAAGGGTTCGTTGTCGCTGGAGCGCCGCCGGTCCTCTTCCCCCGTCTGGGGATCCACGCCGCGGACGGCGGGTATATCGGTGGGTGCCGGCAGGTAATCCACAATGGCGTCCAACAAGGGCTGGACGCCCTTATTCTTAAAGGATGCTCCGCAGAGAACCGGAACCATCTTTAACGCAATGGTGGCCTTGCGGATGCCGGCCTTAATCTCCTCTTCCGACAGGTCCTCGCCTTCCAGGTATTTAAGCATTAGTTCCTCGTCGCTTTCCGCCACCGCTTCCAGCAGCTTTTCCCGGTATTCTGCCGCCCTCTCGGCCATCTCCGGAGGAATGGGCTGCTCCTCCATGACCGTCCCCAGGTCGTCGGTGTATATCACGGCCTTCATGCGCACCAGGTCCACAATACCCCGGAAATTATCCTCCGCGCCGATAGGGAGCTGAATGGGAACCGGCGTAGCACCCAGGCGTTCCGCAATCTGGCTTACCACCCGGAAGAAATCGGCTCCTACCCGGTCCATCTTGTTTATATAGGCGATCCGGGGCACGCCGTACTTATCGGCCTGCCGCCACACCGTTTCCGACTGGGGCTCCACCCCGCCCACGGCGCAGAAGATGGCCACCGACCCGTCCAGGACTCTCAGGGACCTCTCTACTTCTACGGTGAAGTCCACGTGGCCTGGCGTGTCTATAATGTTAATTCGGCAGTCGCGCCAGAAACAGGTGGTAGCCGCCGATGTAATGGTAATGCCCCGTTCCTGCTCCTGGACCATCCAGTCCATGGTAGCCGTCCCTTCGTGAACCTCACCCATCCGGTGTACCCGCCCGGTGTAGAAAAGGATCCTTTCGGTCGTGGTGGTTTTGCCGGCGTCAATGTGAGCCATGATCCCGATGTTTCTGGTTTTCTCTAGTGGGTATTCGCGCGGCATCCTTTATCACCCTCTCCAATCAGGTTGCAGGCCTCGGGGATCCGGTAAAGCCAGGACCCCGCTGCACCTGGGCCCCTGACCCCCGCAGCTACCACCGGTAATGGGCAAAGGCTCGGTTGGCTTCGGCCATCTTGTGGGTATCTTCCTTCTTCTTTACCGCACCGCCCGTATTATTGGCCGCATCCAGGAGTTCGGCGGCCAGTTTTTCCTGCATGCTCTTGCCGCTGCGCGCCCGGGCGTAATTCACAATCCAGCGAATGCCCAGGGTCTGGCGCCTCTCCGGCCGGACTTCTACCGGCACCTGGTAGTTGGCGCCGCCCACCCTGCGCGCCCTTGTCTCCAACACCGGCATTACGTTCTTCAAGGCCTGCTCAAAGACTTCCAAGGGATCTTTGCCGGTTTTTTCCCTGATTATATCAAAGGCTCCATAGCAAATCCTTTGAGCCAGCGATTTTTTGCCGTCCAGCATAACTTGGTTGATGAGCTTAGTCACCTTGGTACTCCCGTACACGGGATCCGGCTCTACTTCCCGCCGGGGTACCCTTCCCCTTCGCGGCACCTGCTGTCCCTCCTCCTAATCAGCTATCCCTTTTCCCCACTGTGGTTCAACTCTTGGGACGCTTGGCCCCGTACTTGGAACGGCCCTGGCGCCGGTTCTGGACCCCGGCGGCGTCCAGGGTGCCGCGAATGATATGGTATCGTACGCCCGGCAGGTCCTTTACCCTGCCTCCCCTGACCAACACGACCGAATGCTCCTGGAGGTTATGGCCGATGCCGGGGATGTAGGCGGTAACCTCAATGCCGTTGGTCAGGCGTACGCGGGCCACCTTACGCAAGGCGGAGTTGGGCTTTTTGGGCGTAGTGGTATACACCCGCGTGCACACCCCGCGGCGCTGGGGCGCCCCCCTAAGGGCCGGCGCTGATGACTTCTTTTCCACCTGGCGGCGGGCCTCGCGTACCAGCTGCTGTACTGTCGGCATGTCTTTGCCACCTCCTTCCCCAGCCGGCTATTCCTCAAGGATGGCAGCCGAAGCCGAACCTACTTCAATACCGCAGGCCCGGCCCAGCTCCTCCATAGAATCTACCATAACGACTTCAACGCCTTTTTCTCTACAGAGGGCCAACAAGGGCTCGGTCACGTGAGCCTCGGCATCCCGCGCCACGAAAACCACCCGAGCATCCCCTTTTTGCACAGCTTTGATGGTCTGTTTGGTACCCACCGTCTTCTTGCGGGCCGCCCGTATGCGCTCGCAGGACATGGCTAGACCCTCCCAAAAGTCACACGCTTGATATATTATCATTTTCCAGCCGCCGAGTCAACACCGACCATACCTTCTTCCGGCTCCGGACAGACCACCTTGATCTGCCGGTACCGGGCCATACCGGTACCCGCGGGGATGAGCTTGCCGATAATCACGTTTTCCTTCAAGCCCATGAGGGGATCCACCTTCCCCTTAACCGCAGCTTCGGTGAGGACCCTGGTAGTCTCCTGGAAGGAAGCCGCGGAGAGGAAAGAGTCGGTAGTGAGGGAGGCCTTGGTAATGCCCAGGAGTACGGGCCGCGCCGTGGCCGGCTTGCCGCCCGCGGCCTTCACTTTTTCGGTGGCCTCCATGAACTCGAAGGCATCAATAAGCCCCCCGGGCAGCAGGGAGGTATCCCCCGGATCCTCGACCTTAACCTTGCGCAACATCTGCCGGATCATAATCTCGATATGCTTATCGTTAATCTCCACTCCCTGCATACGGTAGACCCGCTGTACCTCCCGCAACAGGTACAGCTGTACCCCCCGCACGCCTTTCACCCTGAGGAGGTCGTGGGGGTTAACCGAGCCTTCCGTGAGCTCGTCCCCGGGCTCCACCCGCTGGCCTTCTTCCACCCGCAGGCGGGACCCGAAGGGCACCTGGTAGGTATACCGCTCGCCGTTGTCGCCGGTAAGTTCTATCTCCCGCCGGCCCTTGATTTCGTGAATGTGTACCACACCGGCCGCTTCGGCGATGACGGCCTGACCCTTGGGCTTGCGGGCTTCAAAGAGCTCCTCCACCCGGGGCAAGCCCTGGGTGATGTCCTCGCCGGCCACCCCTCCTGTATGGAAGGTCCTCATGGTCAGCTGGGTACCGGGCTCGCCGATGGACTGGGCCGCAATTATGCCTACGGCTTCACCTATCTCCACCGGCTGGCCGGTGGCCAGGTTGCGGCCGTAACACTTGCAGCAGACGCCGTAACGGGTCTGGCAGGTGAGGACCGAGCGGACGGGCACCTTCTTGATCCCGGCCGCCAAAATGGCATCCACGGCTTCCTCGTCGATCTCCTCGTTTCTCCTGACGAGGATTTCACCCGTTGTGGGGTGGACGATGTCCCGGGCGGCATACCGGCCCAAGATCCGCTCTCCCAGCTTTTCGATGACCTCGCTGCCCTCCCGCAGCTCCTCGATCTCGACGCCTTCCTCGGTACCGCAGTCCTCTTCGCGCACAATAACGTCCTGGGCCACGTCCACGAGACGGCGGGTAAGGTAGCCCGAGTCTGCCGTGCGCAGGGCGGTATCGGCCAGCCCCTTACGGGCCCCGTGGGTGGAAATGAAGTATTCCAGCACCGTCAACCCTTCGCGGAAGTTGGCCTTGATGGGCATATCGATGATACGGCCGGAAGGATCGGCCATGAGGCCCCGCATGCCGGCCAGCTGCCGGATCTGCTGGATGTTGCCGCGGGCGCCGGAGTTGGCCATCATGAACACGGGGTTAAACTTATCCATCTTCTCTACCAGAGCGGCGGTAACCCGCTCGGTGGCCTCGTTCCACAGTTTGATGACCTTTTGGTAGCGTTCCTCCTCGCTGATGAGGCCGCGGCGGTACTGTAGGTCGACCTTCTCAACTTCTTCTTCCGTCTCCCGGAGGATGTCTTCCTTTTCTTCAGGGACGGCAATGTCTTCCAGGCCGATGGTGATACCGGCCAGGGTGGAGTAATGGAAGCCCAGCCGCTTCACCCCGTCGAGCATCTGGGCCGTGGCCGCGGTGCCCAGTTCCCGGTAGCAGCGGGCCACAATCTCGCCCAGCTGCTTTTTACCGACTTCGCAGTTGTAAAAGCCGAGCTCCTTGGGAATGGGAACCTCCTTGTTGAAAATCAGGCGCCCTATGGTGGTCTCCAGCAGTTGACTGTCCTCCAGGCGGACCTTAATTAAGGCGTGGAGGTCGATGACCTTGTTTAAATAGGCCACGTAAGCCTCTTCGTAGCTGGCGAAGGCCCGGCCCTCCCCTTTGGCGCCGGGCCGGGCTACCGTCAACCAGTAGACTCCCAGGACGATATCCTGGGTAGGCGTCACCACCGGCCGGCCGTCTTTAGGATTCAAAATATTATTGCTGGCCAGCATGAGCAGACGGGCTTCTGCCTGGGCCTCCGCCGATAGGGGTACGTGAACGGCCATCTGGTCGCCGTCGAAGTCCGCATTGTAAGCCGTGCAGACCAGGGGGTGGATCTGGATGGCTCGCCCCTCTACCAGCACCGGCTCAAAGGCCTGAATACCTAACCGGTGCAGGGTAGGAGCCCTGTTGAGGAGGACGGGATGTTCTTTAATAACCTCTTCCAAAACGTCCCAGACCTCGTTGCGCACCCGCTCTACCATGCGCTTGGCGCTCTTGATGTTGTGGGCAAAGCCCTTATCCACCAGCCGCTTCATCACGAAGGGTTTGAAGAGTTCCAGGGCCATCTCCTTGGGTAGGCCGCACTGGTGCATCTTGAGCTCCGGCCCTACCACAATGACCGAACGCCCGGAATAATCTACCCGCTTGCCCAGGAGGTTCTGCCGGAAGCGGCCCTGCTTGCCTTTGAGCATGTCGCTTAAGGATTTTAACGGGCGGTTGCCCGGCCCGGTCACCGGCCGGCCCCGGCGGCCGTTATCGATGAGGGCATCGACCGCTTCCTGTAGCATGCGCTTTTCATTGCGCACGATGATGTCCGGAGCCCCCAGGTCCAGCAGCCTCTTTAAGCGGTTATTCCGGTTGATGACCCGGCGGTAGAGATCGTTTAAGTCCGAGGTGGCAAAGCGGCCGCCGTCCAGCTGCACCATGGGCCTGAGCTCCGGCGGGATAACCGGGATGACATCGAGGATCATCCACTCCGGCCGGTTGCCGGACTGGCGGAAGGCTTCCACCACCTCCAGCCGCCTGATGGCCCTTATCCGGCGCTGGCCGGTGCTCTCCTTAAGCTCCTGCCTGAGTTCTTCGGCCAGCTTGTCGAGGTCGATTTCCATGAGGAGCTCCTTAATGGCCTCGGCACCCATGCCGGCCTTAAACCTCTTACCTTCGCGTTCGCAGCGTTCACGCCACTCACGGTATTCGGCTTCGGAGAGAAGCTGTTTCTTGGTCAACCCCGTGTCCCCGGGGTCGATTACAATATATGACACGAAGTAAAGCACCCGCTCCAGGGACCTGGGGGACATATCCAGGAGGAGCCCCATGCGGCTGGGAATACCCTTGAAATACCATATATGGGATACCGGGGCCGCCAGTTCGATATGGCCCAGGCGCTCCCGCCGGACCTTGGAACGGGTAACCTCTACCCCGCAGCGGTCGCAAACTACGCCTTTATAGCGCACCCTCTTGTACTTGCCGCAGTGGCATTCCCAGTCCCTGGTGGGACCGAAAATGCGCTCGCAGAAGAGGCCGTCCCGCTCCGGCTTCAAGGTCCGGTAATTGATGGTTTCCGGTTTTTTCACTTCCCCGCTGGACCAGGCCCGGATCTGCTCCGGGGAGGCCAGGGCAATGCGCATGCGCTCAAAATTGCTTACATCCAGCACACGGACTCCCTCCCACAGGGTTATTCTTCCTCAAAGTCGCCGCCCGGTACTACTTTAGCCCGCTGAAGGCGCTGGCCGTAAGACAACCCTTCCTCCTCTTCTTCCACCTCCTCAAGAAGACCCCCTTCGCTTGCTAGGTCGGCTTCCAATTCCACCAGATCCAGGTCATCTCCCGCCTCTTCCTCGTTCTCTTCCGAGAGGACCTTGACGTCCAAACCCAGGCTCTGTAATTCCTTGATCAAAACTTTAAAGGATTCGGGAACGCCTGGCTCGGGCACGTTTTCGCCCTTAACAATGGCCTCATAGGTCTTGACCCGGCCCACCACGTCATCGGATTTGACGGTGAGGATCTCCTGGAGGGTGTAGGCCGCTCCGTAAGCCTCCAGGGCCCAGACCTCCATTTCTCCGAAGCGCTGGCCGCCGAACTGGGCCTTGCCGCCCAAGGGCTGCTGGGTGACAAGGGAGTAGGGGCCCGTCGACCGGGCGTGGATCTTATCGTCCACCAGGTGGGCCAGCTTGAGCATGTACATATAGCCCACGGTTATGGGCCGGTCGAAGGGCTCGCCCGTACGGCCGTCGTATAAGATGGTTTTGCCGTCTTCAGGGAGACCCGCCCGGCGCAGGGCTTCCTTTATCTCTTCTTCATCCGCGCCGTCGAAGACCGGGCAGGCCACATGGATGCCCAGTTCCTTGGCCGCCCACCCCAAGTGGGTTTCCAGGATCTGCCCGAGATTCATCCGCGAAGGCACGCCCAGGGGGTTCAGGACAATGTCTACGGGAGTACCGTCCGGCAAGAAGGGCATATCCTCCTCCGGCAGGATGCGGGAAATGACCCCCTTGTTCCCGTGGCGGCCGGCCATCTTGTCACCCACCGAAATCTTGCGCTTCTGGGCAACGTACACGCGCACCAGTTTATTCACTCCCGGCGCCAGCTCGTCGCCGCTTTCCCGGGAGAAGACTTTAACATCTACCACCTTGCCCGATTCGCCGTGGGGCACCCGCAGGGAAGTATCCCGTACTTCCCGGGCCTTTTCTCCGAAGATGGCCCTCAAGAGCCTTTCCTCGGCCGTGAGCTCCGTCTCCCCTTTGGGGGTCACCTTGCCCACCAGGATGTCTCCCGGCCTTACTTCGGCCCCCACCCGGATGATGCCCCTTTCATCCAGGTCCTTTAAAACGTCCTCACCCACGTTGGGAATATCCCTGGTGATCTCTTCCGGGCCCAATTTGGTGTCCCGGGCCTCGCACTCGTACTCCTCTATATGAATGGAAGTAAATACGTCGTCCTTCACCAGCCGCTCGCTGATGAGAATGGCGTCCTCGTAATTGTATCCTTCCCACGTCATAAAGGCCACCAGGACGTTCCGGCCCAGGGCGAGTTCGCCGTTTTCGGTGGAGGGGCCGTCGGCGATGACCTCGCCCGCCTCCACGCGCTGACCTTTACGGACGATGGGTTTTTGATTAATGCAGGTGCCCTGGTTGGAGCGGACGAATTTCTGCAGCCGATAGGTATCCAGGGTGCCTTCGTCCGTACGGATTACTATTTCCCGGGCGGTTACCCGTTCCACAACCCCGGCGTTCTCCGCCAGCAGGGCCACGCCCGAGTCCCTGGCGGCCCGCCATTCCATCCCTGTACCAACCAGGGGAGCTTCCGTCCTCACCAGGGGTACCGCCTGGCGCTGCATGTTGGCGCCCATCAACGCCCGGTTGGCGTCGTCGTGCTCCAGGAAGGGGATGAGGGAGGCCGCCAAGCTGACCATTTGCTTGGGAGACACGTCCATAAGGTCCACCCGGTCGGCGGGTACTACTACGATCTCGCCGCGGTGCCGCGCCGTAACACGGGGCTCCAGAAAACGTCCCTGTTCGTCCACGGGCGTATTGGCCTGGGCGATGATGTACTGGTCCTCCTCGTCGGCGCTGAGGTAGATCACCTCGTCGGTGACTATACCCTTCTCCTTATCCACCTTACGGTAGGGCGTTTCGATGAAGCCGAATTCGTTGACCCGGGCGTAGGTGCTCAAAGAACCTATAAGGCCGATATTGGGACCTTCCGGCGTCTCAATGGGGCACATGCGGCCGTAGTGGGAGGTGTGCACGTCCCGTACTTCAAAACCCGCCCGTTCCCTGCTCAGGCCTCCCGGACCTAGGGCGGAAAGGCGGCGCTTGTGGGTCAGCTCCGACAGGGGGTTGGTCTGGTCCATAAACTGGGACAGCTGGCTGGAACCGAAAAACTCCTTGACGGCCGCCACCACCGGACGGATATTGATGAGAACCTGGGGGGTTATGGCCTCCATATCCTGGATGGTCATCCTTTCCCGGACTACCCTCTCCATGCGGGCGAGGCCTATGCGGAATTGGTTCTGCAGGAGTTCTCCCACCGAGCGTACCCGGCGGTTCCCCAGGTGATCTATATCATCGGGCTGCTCCTGGCCGTCCATAAGGCGCAGCAAGTAGCGGATGATGTGGACTATATCCTCCTTGGTCAACGTACGGATATATTCCTGGCGGCCGTTGACCTCATGGGCAAGAACGCCGTGCCCCAGCTTCTTGTGCAACTTGTAGCGACCGACCTGGCCTAAATCGTAGCGCTTGGGATCGAAGAAGAGGGACTCCAGAAGGTTCCGGGCGCTCTCCACCGTAGGAGGCTCGCCGGGACGGAGGCGCTTATAAATTTCCACCAGGGCCTCTTCTTCGGAATCCGTGGGGTCCTTCTCCAGGGTGGTCTGGATGCGCACGTCGTAATCGAAGAGTTCCAGGATGCGGGCTTTGGTGTTGTATCCCAGGGCCTTCAGCAAGACGGTAGCCGGGATTTTACGGGTACGGTCCACGCGTACGTAAACACTGCCCGTATTGTCCGTTTCGAATTCGAGCCAGGCTCCGCGGTTGGGAATTAAGGTGGCCCCGAAAACCCTGGCCCCGGAGGAATCGGTGCTTTCCGAATAATAGACCCCAGGGGAGCGTACCAGCTGGCTCACTATAACCCTTTCGGCCCCGTTAATAATAAAGGTGCCCTTGGAAGTCATAAGGGGAAGATCCCCCATAAAGACCTCCTGCTCTTTGACCTCCCCCGTCTCCTTGTTGATGAGGCGCACCTTTACCCTTAAGGGCGCGGCATAGGTCATGTCGCGCTCCTTGCATTCTTCTACGCTGTATTTAGCGTGGCCCAGGGAATAGTCCACAAATTCCAGAATCAAGTTGCCCGTAAAATCCTGAATGGGTGATATCTCCTGGAAGGTCTCCCGGATCCCCTCTTCGATAAACCATTGGTACGATTTGCGCTGAACCTCAATCAGGTTGGGAAGGTCTAGCACCTCTTTGATGCTAGAATAGCTCCAGCGTTCCCTATTGCCGACCTTAACGGGATAAGGCATGGCCAGGTCCCCCCCCGAGAGAAATTACAAAAGCAAGGTTTGGGAAACCTCGCTTTTCCTTCTAATAACAAGAGGCTGCTTAACTAATTATTACCCTTGGTGGAAAAGTTTAATCGTGGAGTCGCAAAATAATGGCATTCTAGTATGCTATCACAAGGGAAGACGGATGTCAAGGGAGGCCCCTGCCGGCGTATCCCCAGTTTTCAGCCTGCTTTGGCTTACGCTCGCAAAAGCCTCCCTCGCGGGCCAAACTAGCGCTCGGCCTCAAGCTCCGGCGGACTTCCCG
>LDZR01002236.1_pt1 | contig 39967 bp, 48 predicted proteins | sample 615371 | NCBI WGS metagenome assembly LDZR01 (sample SAMN03408294, study PRJNA278302) | terrestrial metagenome | isolation source: oil reservoir sample K2 | place: USA: Alaska, North Slope, Kuparuk formation | collected 2013
GACCCTTAATACTCAATTCAACAACATGGTGAGGCATGAAATCGTTTATCTCTCTGGCCGTTTTAATTAACCTTGGATTCGTCTTTTTGGCCAAATTAATGACAAACCAGGGATAGTAGGGAATGCAGTGGCCTCCCACCCCCGCTCCCGGCATGTGTAAGTGGCAGTAGGGTTGTGTATTGGCTGCCTTAAAAATTTCTAAAGCATCCAAGCCATGCTCCTCACACCATAAAGCGAGTTCATTGGCAAGAGCAATGTTAACATCCCTGTAGACACCTTCAAAGACTTTAACTGCTTCAGCTGCTTTTATAGAGCTCATCGGAATGACACCTTTTTTGTTGATCGTCTCGTATATGCCGATAACTGCTTCCAAAGTTTTTTCATCACTTGCCCCGACTATTTTAGGATACTGGCCAGTAATGTCCCTAATTGCGGTTCCACTCATGGTTCTCTCGGGAGCGTGAGCAAGGCCGAACTCACCAAGATTGAGGCCGCTCTCCTCTAAAATCGGAATTAAGCTTTCTGTAGTTCCGGGAGGCATTGTTGCTTCCGTAATTACAATATCTCCTTTCTCCAAGCCCTTTGCAATTTTATGAGCAACATCGTAAACGGGGTCAAGCTTTAAGTTACCCCTATCATCAGTTAGCGTTGGGACGATGATTATCATTACATCAGCCTGCTTGGCGGCCCAAACACCATCGGTGGTGGCTTTTAATCTCCCAACTTTCACGTTTCTCTCGACAAGCTCTGATAAGCCAGGTTCTTCATTAATGTGGTTAGTACCGCTGTTTATACTCTCAACAACTTTTTCATTGATATCAACACCAATCACATTAACCCCATGCTCTGCAAAAACAGCCGCCAAGGGAAGGCCCATCTTACCGAGACCATAAACGGCTACCGTAAATTCCCCCTCTTTGAAGGCCCGCTTAACTTCCTCCCTATTCAAACCAAGAAGCTTCATATCAATCACCTTAACTTCACTACCTCATCCCTACCAGCGCTCTCTAGAGCTTTAACTGCAACTTCAAGCGCATGCAGTCCATCTTCTCCACCGACTAAAGGAACTTTCTTTTCTTCTACACACTTTATGAAGTGTTCAAGTTCATTTCTCAGGGGTTCTTGCTTTTGGATTTTGGCCTCTTTAACCCATTCCTCATCATACACAACTAAACTCTGGTTTATATAGTCAAGGTAAGCTATTCCCTTCGTGCCAACAATGTTCAGAGTTCTCGTCTTATGAGGAGTTAGGCGGTTGGTCTCTATAACTCCATCCATGCCCTTATCAAACCCCAATAGGATCAGCGCATAATCATCCACCTTTGCGGGATGCTTCACATTTCTGGCCTTTGCATAAACCTCCTTCACTCTGGAATCCGCAAGAAAGCTCATAACATCGATGTCATGGACGGCTAAATCAATTATAACCCCCACATCTGCTATTCTCACAACCATAGGGCCCACTCTTTTTGCATTCATGGTTACTATCTCACCAAGAAGGCCCTGACTTATTGCTTCTTTCAACTTTAGCACTGCAGGATTAAACCTTTCCACGTGTCCGACCATTAGGGTGACATTATTCTTCTTTGCCGCCCTCATTATTTCTTGAGCGTTCTCAATGCTCTCGGCTATAGGCTTCTCCACCAAAACGCTGACACCATTTTCAATAAACTCCAAAGCAACCTCCCTGTGGAGGGAAGTTGGGACAGCAATGCTCACGGCATCAACCTTCTCTACCAGGCCCATGTAATCTCCAAAAGCCTTTGTTTTAAATTGAGAAGCGACTTCTTTAGCCCTCTCTAAGTTGGCATCAGCCACTCCAACAAATTCTACCTTTCCTTCTCTTGCCATCTCGGAGTAAATCCTCGCATGATGGTAGCCCATGTTCCCAACGCCAACGACACCAACCCTAAGCATTTCAACCACCTCATAAGCCAGCCATCATCCAGTAGCGCTCTTTTTTCAGCCCCTTCTTTTTGAGCTCTTCAAATTTTTTCTTTGCAACATTATAAAAGCCATCGTCGTAAAGGACTTTTCCATACTCCATGGCATCAAGAGCGGAAGGGGAAAGATTTTCCAAGGCCTTTAAAAATTCTTTTCTTGTATAGGCAATAATGTCCACGGGCAAGAATTCCTCATTGAGCATATATAGCCCCCTCGTTCTTTCAAGTGGATTTCCCTTTAATTTATCGGAAATTACAATGATATCAAAATCGCTGGCCAAATTATAGTTTCCTCTAGCGTAGGATCCAAAAAGGATTATGGTGGCTTTGCCTTCTAGGTGCCTTGCGATTCTTTCAACGAATGCCTTGAGTTTTTCCAAGCTCATTTTTCAGGCCCTCAACAAATTTAATTATCTTTTCCGCATAGGATATAAGTTCTTTGGCTATTTCTTCCGAATAATACTCAAAGGGGGCACCTTCGGAATATGCATCTGGGTATCTTGGAGCAATATAATTCCTGTCGAGCTCCATGGCGTAGTATAGGATTTCTTTTGGAACATCTATTCCAAGGGTGTTTAACTCCCGTAAGAGCTTGGTTATCGAATGTCCAATTGGTGCAAGGCTGATTCCTCTTAAAATGGCCTTGACAGCAAGTTCTGCAGCCTGTTGGGCTTTAAAACTTGCCCACTCATAGTAGGCATGCTCTAAATCGGAATATGCAGAACTTAAAGTCCTCTTGGCTTCTCTCATCCACCTCTCATATTCTTCCTCTTTAAACATATTTTTCACCATGACTAGGATTCATAAAGCATTTTGAGCGTGCTTACTATATAAGCTATGTCCTCCTCGCTAACGGCCGGATGCACCGGAAGGCTTAGCACTCTCTTTGAGACTTCGATTGCGTTTGGACAGATGTCCTTTGGATAGCCGAGCTTTTGATAGAACGGCTGGTGGTGAACCGGAATTGGATAATGAATGGCATTTCCTATTCCTTTTTCCCTCAATTTTGTCATGAGCTCATCTCTAATTAACGGAAAGTCATCTTCAACTCTAATCACATATTGATGAAATACGTGTTTGGCTCTTTCATCAACGTAGGGAGGAGTTAAACCATCGATTTTGCTTATCCCCTCGCTTAAGAGCTTGGCGTTCTCAATTCTCTTCTCATTCCAAGCGTCAAGCCTTCTGAGCTGAACCCTTCCAATGGCGGCGTTAATGTTTGTCATCCTTAAGTTGTAGCCGAGCTCGACATGGAGGTATTTCTCAGCCTGGCCGTGGTTCCTAATCAAATCCGCTCTTTTGGCTAACTCGTCATTATTGGTTACAACCATCCCGCCCTCGCCGGTAGTCATGTTCTTGGTTGGATAGAAGCTGAAAGCTGCTATATCTCCAAAGGTTCCCACCTTTTGGCCCTCAAACTCTGCACCGTGGGCTTGGGCGCAGTCCTCAACGAGGTAGAGCTTGTAGTCCTCGGCAATTTCTTTAAAGGCCTTCATATCAGCCGGCTGGCCGTAGAGGTGAACCACCACTATGGCTTTCGTTTTGTCCGTTATTTTTTCAAGGACATCGTTTGGGTCGAGGTTGTACGTTTTCGGATCTATGTCTGCAAAAACTGGCCTCGCCCCTTGGAATAGAATTGCATTCGCGGAGGCTATGAAGGTGAAAGGTGTTGTAATGACCTCATCTCCGGGCCCTATTTTGAGGGCTCTTAACGCTACATCCAAGGCAGCAGTACCATTTACAACTGCTATTCCATGCTTTGCCCCTAAGTATTGAGCGAACTCTTTTTCAAACTCTTTTACTTCCTTCCCGCTTGCAAGCATCCCGCTCTTCAAAACCTCAGTTACGGCGTTTATTTCTTCATCACTAATTAAAGGCTTAGCAATTGGTATCATTTAAAGCACCTCACAAGTCTTTTTCTTTCAGATATTTTTCATAATCTTCTCTTTTGATTTTAACCTCTCTCCCACAATGGGAGCACTTAAAGATTATGTGCTCTTCATCCTCCCCGATTTTTTCCTTCAACTTTCTTCCGCAGTAGCAGACGAAGCCCTTCAAGCGGGCGGGGTTTCCAAAAACCAGCCCGAAGGGTGGCACATCTTTGGTAACAACAGCTCCAGCCCCTACCATAGCGTATTCACCAATCGTTACCCCGCAGACTATCGTTGCATGGGCCCCAATGCTTGCTCCCTTTTTTACAAGTGTGGGCACGACTTCCCAATCCTCGTTGAATGCTCTTGGATAGAGGTCGTTTGTGAAGGTCATATGCGGGCCGAGGAAGACATCATCTTCAACCTTGACACCATGATAAACACTTACCCCATTCTGGATTTTAACGTTGTTGCCTATCTCAACTCCCACATCAATGTACACGTCCTTTCCTATGTTGCAATTCTTGCCTATTTTTGCCCCCTTTCTTATGTGAGCGAAGTGCCATATTCTTGTCCCTTCTCCGATTTCGACGTCCTCTTCAACAACAGCTAGAGGGTGAACGAAATATTTTTTAGTCATTGGAAACACCAATTTATAAAAAGTTGTGCAGTAATTAAAAAAGTATCGAGTGAAATATTAGTACTATACTAAGGATAACCATTTATTTCATGGGTTTGACAAACTTCGTAGATTTTAGAGGGGGTATTGAAGGACATGAAAATTGTGACCGTAGTAGGTGCACGTCCTCAGTTTATTAAAATGGCTCCAGTTTCAAGGGAGCTTAAAAAAGTTGGAATTGAAGAGGTTGTTGTGCATACTGGCCAGCATTACGATTATGAAATGAATCAGATTTTCTTTGAACAATTAAACATCTCAGAACCAGACTACTATCTTGGCGTTGGGTCTGGAAGTCATGGTTATCAGACGGGAGAAATGCTTAAGAGGGTTGAGGAAGTCCTGAAGAAAGAGAATCCAGATTTAGTTCTTGTTTATGGTGATACTAATTCTACTCTCGCTGGTGCCTTGGCAGCTGTAAAGCTCCATATTAAAGTTGCCCACGTTGAAGCTGGCTTGAGAAGTTTTGATAAAAAAATGCCCGAGGAAGTTAATAGAGTTTTGACAGATCATATAAGTGATTATTTATTTGCCCCAACAGAGACTGCTGTAAAAAACCTGCATAACGAAGGAATCATGCAGGGCGTTTATCTGACTGGAGACGTTATGTACGATGCCCTTTTGTACAATATTGACATTGCTAGAAAGAATTCTAGAATCCTAAAAGAATTAGGGCTAAATCGCAAGGAGTACATCTTGGCTACAGTTCACAGAGCGGAGAATACTAACAATCGAAAGAACTTGGAAAGTATAATTGGTGCATTTATCGAGAGCGGTGAACTAATAGTTTTCCCTGTTCATCCCAGAACTCGAAAATACTTGAAATCTTATGGGTTAATTGAAAAAATCAAAAAAAGTGAAAACATTTTGTTAATTCGGCCGGTAGGATACTTGGATATGTTGATCTTAGAAGAGAACTCCAATAAAATCATAACTGACTCGGGTGGAGTTCAAAAGGAGGCTTATTTCCTAAAAGTTCCTTGTATAACTCTAAGGGAGAGAACGGAATGGGTTGAGACTGTTGAAGATGGGTGGAACATATTGGTGGGAACAGATAAAGAAAGGATAATATGGGCCATACATGAATTTAAGCCGAGCGGTGATACGTATTCTTATAAATTTGGGGAAGGAAACGCTTCAAAGAAAATTGCAAAGCTTTTGCGGGGGGAGCTTTATGAACAAAGCTAAAAGTATGAAATACCCTTCAATCACCATACTCTCTACGGTAAAAAATGTCCGGGAGACCATTGATAAATGGATGACTTCTCTTTTAAGACAAGATTATCCCGGAGAGTACACCATTGTTGTTATAGATAGTAACTCAACAGATGGAACAAAGGAAAGATTACAAGAATACGCAAAGAAGTATCCTGGTAAAATCCAACTTATTGAATACGAAAGTATTCAGCCCCAAGCATTGAATTATGCAATTCAAAATGGACTCGTTAAGACCGAGTTGGTAGCGTTGATTGATGGTGACTGTGAAGCCCCTCCAACTTGGTTAAGAACCCTCGTTGATACTATTATGAAAACTGGAGCAGATATTGTTGGGGGGCCAGGATTGACTCCAAATGGTGTGAATTTTCTTCAAAAACTTATAGGTCTAGACTTGGACATGAGGTTTCTGAGAACCAAGAGGGGATTTGTAACTAGACATCCAAATATGAATATGTTAATTAAAAAAGAAGTTTTGAAGAGAGTGCCCTTTGACGAAAGCCTGAAGGTTGGGTATGATGCTGATTTTGGGCATAGAGTTACTCAGGCAGGATATAAAATGTTCTTCGAACCAAAGGCTTATGTTTACCATTATCATCGAAGCACACTAAAAGGATATATAAAGCAACAGATAAACTATGCTAGATTTCTCGTAAAATTCTATTTCAAGAAACCTCACGCTGCAAAGGGCGATAACATTAATCCCCCAGTCATGCTGTATCAGCCGTTGCTTTTTGGTTTGTCAATTCTCTCTGCTATATTATGGTTTATTAGCAATAATTCTATTTTTGGCATTGTTTCAGTGGGGTTTATTTTGGCCGTGCTTATATTGCAGACAATTGACGTTATCTATGTCATAAAGATTAAAAAAACACCCCTAGCGCTTTTGTTATATCCGCTGTATATGTTCAGGCTGATTCTGTGGGTTATTGGTGGAATTCTTGGAATCTTAGATTTGGTAACACGGAGGCGGTAGTAGTGAAGGTACACATGCTACACGCCTTGTTCTTAAGAAAAAATGAGCGACATGCTGCCGTGACCCATACCCTAGAATTATTTAATGCGCTGAGTAGATATACTGAAGTTGAGCTTTTTGTTCCTGATCATCCGGATTTTAGAGGACATAACGCTATTCACACGACGAAAAGGATAGACTGCAATAAACTCCCGTATTTCATACGGTATCTCTTGGATAACTTGGTTTTTATTTTCAGTTACATAAAGTATTACAAGAAACACAAACCAGATTTGGTATATTATCGCGGATTCATACCTTGGCCCATTATCTTAGGTGTTCCTTTTGTGGTTGAGATAAACGGTATACGTTCTCATGAATTTAAGTACGAACAAAAAAGTGTGGCCTTTTACTTGAGGTTCCTCTCACTAATCTCTAAAATTTTTGAGCGGATTATGGTTCGAAAAGCGAAACTAGTGTTCGCAGTAACGTCTCCTATCAGGGATTATCTTCACGAGGAACATGGGATAAACATCAAAAAAATAGTTGTAACGCCAAATGGGGCAAATACTGAGCTTTTTAAGCCAATCAAGTCAAAAATAGAATATGACCTAGGGTTTGCAGGGAACCTAACAAAATGGCAGGGTGTTGAATACCTAATTGAAGCCATTCATTATCTTGTACGTAGGGGAATTAATGTGACATTGATTATAATAGGAGATGGGATTTTAAGACATGAACTTGAAGACAAAGCTGAAACGTTGGGTGTAAAGGACAGAATAACGTTTTTTGGGCTAGCAAAATATGAGGAAATTCCGCTTCTCTTGTCCAAAGCCCGAATTTTAGTATCCTACAAAGTGCCTCTTCCCTCGGGATATTCTCCTTTGAAGCTGTATGAGTATTTATCCCTTGGAAAACCAGTTATTGTTAGTGACGTTAAGGGCTTTGAATTTATTAAAAAACTTCAATTAGGTGAGGTCGTTCGGCCGGAAGATTCAGTGGCGTTAGCTAATAGTATAGAAAAACTAATGTTCAATCCAAAGCTTAGAAAAAAATATGGGCTCAAGGGCAGAAAATACGTTGAACGAAATCACAGCTGGTTATCTATCGCAAGAAGAATACATAAGTACTTAAAAAATACCTTAAAAATAAAAGGAGAGAATGAACTGATATAATCCCGGGGGGATTTGATTGAAATTTAATGACAAGAACATCTTAATTTTAACGAACCATTATCCAGATAAAGAAAACATATACTATGGTGGAATATTCGTTAAGGAACAGGTAAAATACCTTAAAGATTATTTCAAAGAAGTTTATGTTATTTCGCCTCAAGCACTGGGAATTAATAGAAAGTTGCGAGATTATGAATATGATAATGTAAAAGTTTTCTTCCCTAGATTTTTACACATACCGATAAATTATTTCAGGAGAAGGCTTGGAGACAATTTCTTTAAAAATGCATTGAGAGTTATTGAACGTGAGAACTTGGAGTTTGATTTGATTCACGCCCATTTTACTTGGCCAAGCGGGTATGCGGGAGCACTATTGAGGAAGATGCTCAAAGTGCCCTTAATAATAACTGCTCACGGCTTTGACGTTTATGAAGTTCCTTTTCAGAATAAGTATTATCGAAAAAAAGTACTTTTTGCTTTGGAGACCGCTAATCACGTGATAACTGTCAGCGGATCTAACCTAAGGATTTTAACAGAAAAACTTGGATTGCCGAAGGGACGTGTTTCTTTAATACCCAATGGCTTTGATGGGAAACTCTTCAGAACAATACCTCAAGACAAAGTTAGACTCAGCCTAGGCATTCCTTCAGAGAAAAAAATAATCCTTACTGTTGGAAACTTGGTGCCTGGGAAAGGGCATGAGTATTTAATTAAGGCTGCTAGGAAAGTCATAGAAAAAAGAATCGACGTGTTGTTTGTTATTGTTGGTTCTGGTCCGCTGAGAAAAAAGCTTGAAAGCCTTATGAGATCTCTTAACCTTGAGAATTACTTCTATTTTGCAGGTGCCAGACCCCACGATGAGATCCCATTGTGGATGAACGCTTCTGACCTGTTTGTTCTACCGAGTCTGAGGGAAAGTTTTGGAGTAGTTCAAATTGAGGCAATGGCTTGTGGTGTGCCAGTTGTTGCAACTAGGAATGGTGGAAGTGAAGAGATAATAACCTCTGAGGACTATGGGTTGCTCTGTCCATCTGCCGATCCAGAATGCCTTGCGGAGAAAATTTTAATAGCCCTTGAAAAGGAATGGGACAAAGAGAAGATACGAAAATATGCGGAGCAGTTTAGGTGGGAGAATATAGTTAAACAGATTTTGGTTGTCTATCGGGAGGTTTTAAACGATGAAAGTTATAATAACTGCTACGGATAACCCTTACCAAGTAAGGGTAGGAGGAAAGCACGTTCATCAACTATTGTTGGAAAAAGGACTTAGTAGATTGGGTGTTGATGTAAGCACGATTTATCCAAACATCGAGCCCGAACCGGCAGCAAAAAGGTATATTAAATACGTATTGTCTATTCTGCGAAGTTTTGATTTTTCATCCATATACAAAGATAGAGTCTGGCAAATACTAACCCAACTAAAATCATTATACACTAGCCATCAGGATGAAATAGCTAATGCGGATGTCATACATTTTCATGATGTTCTGGCATTATATTCATTTATTGAATCTAACCCAAGCAATAGCACGCCCCGAATTTTAACACTTCATGGGTATTTTGCGAGAGAGTTCTTAGATTATAATAGGATTCCCAGAGTTGCGAGGAATAAAGTGTATAATTTTGCACTAGAAATAGAAAGGGGGGCTATTCCAAATTCAGACTTTATAATAGCAGTCGACTCACGGATAAAGTCTTATGTTTTAACCTCTTTCGATTATCCCAAAAATAAAATATGCACACTACCAAATGCTATTGATACTGAAACATTTAAGCCTGTCTCCATGGACGAACAGAAGTTGCTTAAGAAACAACTCAGGTTTGCCCCTAATGATTTTTTGATATTGGTTCCTCGCAGATTAGTTCCAAAGAATGGTGTCATATATGCTGTTAAGGCCATGAAGTACATAAAAAACGAGAATATAAAGTTGATAATAGCGGGAGACGGCATAGAACGAAGGAATATTGAAAAAGAAATTAGAAAAGAGGGTTTGGGGAAAAAGGTTTTGTTGATTGGCTCTGTTCCCCATTCAGAGATTCACAAGTACTTTAAAGCTGTTGACGTAGTGCTTATTCCCTCCATAACATCCCATGGGGTTCAAGAAGCAACTTCCCTAGCGGCCTTAGAAGGCATGAGCTGTGGCAAACCCGTGATAGTTACAAACGTTGGAGGTCTGAAGGAAATCGTTACAAACCGGCGTACAGGGATAATCGTACCGGAAAAAGATCCAGAGGCCATAGCAACTGCAATAGAAACTATTCTTGAGAATCCGGATGTTGCAACTATAATCGGCAGTAATGCCCGAGAATATGTACTAAAACATCATTCTTACATTTCCTACGCTAGTAGGGTACTGGACATATATAAAAAAGTGATTAGCAGGTGACGCATGGTGAGAAATGTAGAGATATCAATACTAATGCCAACGTACAATGATGAAGAGTACATAGAGGAAAGTATTGAAAGTGTTCTCGCTCAAGATTTTCAAAATTTTGAGCTAATTATAGTTAACAATGGATCCACTGATAATACAGATCGCATAGTTAAACAATATTGTGGGCATACTAAAGTTAAATGTTTAGCAGAAAAACGTTTAGGGCAACTAAACGCCCTCTACCGTGTAATAAACATGATAAATGGGAGGTTTATATTATTACTGCACTCTGATGACCTACTAGTGGACGGGAGCTTGGATATTTGTTACAAAACATTAGTTTCAAATCCTAACATTGATGGAGTTTATAGTGATCTCATAAAAATTGATGAAACTGGCAAAGAAAAAGGATTAATCCATACCTCAAATGTTATTGATCCTAAACTCTTATTGTTGTTTGCTGGCTCTAACATTATCCCGGATATATTTTTTGTGAAACGAGAATGGTTTTATAGGGGAGTTTTAAGAAATTACTTGTTATGGAACATGCCATACTGGTTTTATATTGAGGATAATGGTTCACTAAAAGTTGCGAATCTAAAGAAGGTGCGCCCCTTCTACAAATATCGTGTTTATTCTGGCAATTATATCAACTCTGATGTAGGGAAGTTTGTTTCAATTAATGGAAGAATTCGGACAATTTTAACTCTGGGTAGGGTATTCCACCTCCCCTGTCCGAAGTTTCAACGACTATTCGAGTATGTGTTCTCTAAAAGCATACCTCCATTCTCCATCCCGCCAAAACAATATCCAAAAAATGTGATTCCATTTGTTGAATATGCTATAAAAAGTACATACGGACGTTCTGTCCCTTGGTATGTCTCTTATGTGTTAGAGTACTTGAAAAACTATGATCCAAATAAGACCATAGAAATCCGCCTACCGGGAGACATAGAGGTTTACTATGGAAGGGATGTTAGACAATTTTACTACGATTTGCATAATAACCTTGTTCCTGATATATATTTGGAAATCATTGAAAAAGCCAACGAAGGCTTTGGAAAGGTAAAAACAAATAATAAGCTGAAAATGGAGATTGTGTTGAACTTCTTGAATATTCCTGCTACTATTATTTAAGCAAGTAATGCTTGAATATTTATGTTTTTAAACTAAAGTGTACTAAAAGCACTTGAGCTCCTTGACTTATAACTGTCGCTACTGCGGCTCCTTCTGCCCCGTAATGTAAAATAAGGAAGTAATTCAGAGCTACATTTAACAACGCCGTAAATCCAGTTATCTTCGTAAATGCCAACTCCTTCCCGGTAGCGTTCATGTAACTCGCCAGCAGGGAATTTAAAAACATAAAAGGAATTGCAAATGCCAAAATCCTTAATACAGGAACACTTGGGAGGAACTCTTCTCCAAATACTATCAAAATTCCAAGCCTAGCAAAAATGTAATAGCCGGCCAAACCAGCAACCCCTAAAAGGGTGAGCATCTGAAAGCTCTTCTTGAACAGTACCTTAAGCGTTTCTTTATTCTCCTTCCATAGCCTCGCCATGGAAGGCATCGCCGTCGATACAACAATGTTTGGAACAAAGAGGGAAACCTCTATCAGCGTATAAGCCGCTCTATAAATTCCAGTCTCGTAGTCTCCCCTAAGAAGGCTCAGCATCACCATGTCCGTACGGTAATAGATTAAAGTAAATAACCCAATTAGCCAGAATGGATAGGATTTCTTCAGAAGGTTCTTCCAAACCTCGGGCCTAAAGCGAATTTTAAGCTCATCAATAAACCCCAGCCCCCATTTTATCCTCATGATCTCCCTCAGAGTGTAGCCCGCTAAGAGAGCGACGATAAAAGGTGATAGCGACTTGAAGGTGTAGATAACTGCTCCCCCAACAAAAAAAGCCCAAAGTCTCTCAGTGGTTCTAGCTATTGCCTCATACCTAGTTGTTTCGTGAGCGTACATAATACTCACAAAAATCCCTGCAATCCAAGTAAGCATTGCCTCAGCTCCAGCCAAAATTATGAGAATCTTCATCCAATCCGGCTTCGGAAGGAAAAGTGTTATTCCTACAATAACCAAGAAATTAACAATCGCGAGTACGATCTTAAGACCCAAGACACCCGGGAGCAGCTCGTTGAGCTTTTTCCTGTCCCTGGCAACTTCCCTCATAAGATAATAACCAACACCCAAATCAGAGAATATTCCAAGAAGCCCCACGTAGTAGAAGATGAACGAATACTGACCGAGTCCTTCCGGGCCTAGGGTTCTGCTTAAAAGTACTACCACACCATAGGCTAGGAGTTTCGAAATAACCTCAGCACTGAAAAGCCAACCCGCGTTTTTGATTAGCCTTAGTTTTAAGCTCTCAGTCATAGTCCTCAAAACCTAATGAAAGGCACAGTATAAAAACCTAATCTCCCCTCTGTATCTTAGCATGACCTCCAACCAAGCTCTTCTTAAGCTCGAGATTCCTTATCTCGCACTTCTCATCTATTATGGAGCGCCATATTGTAGAACCCCTGATAACAGTGTTACCAAAGATTATCGAATCGCTAACATCGGAGTTCTCAATCACGCAGTTCTCCCCAACGTAGGCGTAGGGCCCAACTATCGACCTTCCGAGAATTCTCGCACCCTTCTTTATAACCACAGGATTGATTATCTTAGAATAAGAACTTATCTGAATCTCCTCAATCTTACTCTCCTTCAAAAGGGTCTTCATGGCCTCCAGATAACTATCGGCCGAACCAATATCATACCAGTAGTCATCGAACTTGTATGCATAAATTTCAACGTCCTTCTTAAGAAGCCACTCTATGAAATAGCCCGGCGAATCTCTGTTGCCCTCTTCGAGGTATTCACCAACCTTCTCTATAACATCCTTTGGAAAAGCATAAACGCCAGTGCTTATCAATGTGGACTTTGGTTGCAGGGGTTTTTCCTGAAAATCAATCACTCTATCCCCCTCAACCAGCACCACACCATACCTCTTCGCTAACTCAAAATCACCAACGTCGTAAACAGCTATTAACGGCCTTCCACTGTAGTGTTTCAAAAACTCCCCCAGAGAAAAGGAGAACAGATTGTCACCAGCAACTATAAGGTAATCATCAACCCCAAGTTCTGATACTGCATATTTAATGGCTCCAATGGTTCCGAGCTTTTCCTCTTCGCTTATGGTTTCCTCCACAATAAGCCCAACGTTGTTTTTTTCGGCCCAATTCTTAAAATGCTTCTCAAAGAACTTGTTGGTGGATACATAGACTTCCAAACCAAGACCCTTGGTCTTCTCAAGGATGTAATCGATGATGTATTTATCCCCCACAGGTAAGAGGGGTTTTGGTTTACCCTTTGTGATCGGCCACAAACGAGTGGCATATCCGCCGGCCATGATAAGGACTTTCATTTATTACACCCCCTTATTCTCGTAATGTCTCCCGGATTTTATTCAGAAATTCCTCAACATCACGAACATCGTCCTTAAGATAATGGTAAATCTTTTTGTCGTTGATCTCCCAATATATGTGCACAAGCCTGTTCCTGAACCTAACCATTAGCATTAAACGTTTCCCCAAATGTTCACTTATAATACCATTCTCTACTAAAACTCTGAAAGTGTCAGCGTAATCTTGGGGAAGCCTCATACGATTTTTAGAAATTAAGTGATATGCAATATCAATACATGCTTCGATAGCAACTAACAGATTATATTTGGCGCTTGAAATGTAATGCTTGTTCTTTAAAAAGTCCTCTTCAGAGAAACTTGAAAGTTCTCGAAGGTTCTGTAAGGCATTCTCCGCTTCTGAAACAAGCTTCATGATTTTTTCTTTGTCATATTCCAAGGAGATCCCTCCCATACCTCCTGAGATAATAAGAATAATCATGATACTCACGCAAAGTCCCTTCCTCAAACTCACATCTGGCATTATCATCCCTACTAAAAAGGAGCTCTCCCTCAAGAGCCTTAAATCTGAACGTCACCGGGGCATTATTAACAACCCTAACATCAACTGGAAGCCCTATAAACTGTGTTAGCTCCTCTTCCATCTCCAGCTCATAGGCTAAATCGTGATCTCCATCAACGTAAATAGCAACGTCAATGTCTCTGAATGGACGGTTTTCAATGAAAGATCCGTGAATATAAGCAAACAAAACCTCTTTCCGATTAATTAAAAAATCGGTAATCCTCTTCTTTATCTTCTCTCTATCCTCGGATGGTAAGTTGTATATCCTCATGTATTAAAATTCACATCTGAAAACTAAAAAACTTTCCCTAAAGCTTAAGAGAACTACTATTAAAGTTAGTTTGGTGATAGAATGAAGGTACTCGTAACTGGCGGTGCCGGGTTTATAGGCTCTCACCTTGTGGATAGACTTATGGAGGGGGGTCATGAAGTTAGAGTTCTCGATGATTTAAGCGCAGGGAGCTTGGAAAACCTCAAAGGGGGGATTGATCACGAACGTTTTGAATTTATGCATGGAGACCTGAGAAGGAGAGACATTTGTGAAAAAGCAGTTAAAGGAGTGGATGCCGTTTTTCATCTTGCTGCAAATCCTGAAGTGAGGATTGGCACCCAAAGTCCAGAACTTTTATATGAGACTAACGTTCTCATAACCTACAACCTCCTCGAGGCCATGAGAAAAGAAGATGTAAAAGCACTGGCCTTCACTTCCTCATCCACAGTTTATGGGGAGGCAAAGACGATACCAACCCCCGAGGATTATGGGCCCCTGGAACCGATAAGCGTCTATGGCGGGGCAAAGTTGGCTGCCGAAGCATTGATATCAGGCTATGCCCACACATTTGACGTAAAAGCCGTGGTCTTCAGGCTGGCAAATATAATAGGGAAGAGGTCAAACCATGGAGTTATCTATGATTTCATAAACAAACTCAAGAAGAATCCAAACAGATTGGAGATTTTAGGCGATGGAACACAGAGGAAGAGCTACCTCCACGTTAGCGATACCGTTGAGGCCATGCTTTATTTATTTAAAGAGTTTTTAAAGGAGGACAAAATCTACGATGCTTATAATATCGGCAGTGAAGATTGGATCACGGTTACAGAGATAGCGGAGATAGTGAGCAAGGAAATGGACCTAAATCCAGAATTCTACTTTACCGGCGGTGTGGATGGAGGACGAGGATGGAAGGGAGATGTTAAGATTATGCTCCTAAGCATAGAGAAGGCCAAAGCAAAGGGCTGGAAGCCCAAAATGAATAGCAGAGAGGCCGTCGAAAAAACGGTAAGAGAGTTATTGGGCAAAGAATGATAAAACCGAGATCCACCAAATATCAGAACACCTCCAAATGAGAGTAAGAGGATTTGTAAAAGGTGTTGCTGATGCTTCCATATGAAAAAGAGATTAAAGAATACGTCGAGAATATTAAAGAAAAACTCGACCCCAAGCTGATTATCCTTCATGGATCAATAGCAAAGGGAACCTTTGGTCTAGGTAGTGATGTTGATCTTCTCGTGGTCTCAGATAAGCTCCCCAAGAATTTCAATAAAAGGCTAAAATTACTTTACGAACTGAACAACACAAGGGCCCCACTTGATATAAAAGGATATACAAGCAAAGAGTTCAAGAAGATGATATTAAAGGGCCATCCCCTTGTTTTAGATGCCCTAGAAGATGGAATTATACTCCATTCTGATAAGGAATTTTTAAAAGAGGTGAAAAACCTCTTTAATGAGGCAAAAAAGCATTTTAAACGGATTGAAAACGGATGGATGAGAATTAAAGAAACACACTAGGGAGAAGGAAATAACCCAATAAAAGGCCAGTTAAGAGAGCGACTAGTTTTATAAAGTTCCATAGAGTAGGTCTGTTGCGTGCTAGGAACACACCAGTGCCAACACTTATGACTATTCTAAAAGTATAGTCATCAATTAGGTTACAAAGGTATAACACGAGAAAACACGCCGTGAGCAGCCATACAATTGACTTCAAGATTTTGAAGTTCATTTTTTAACCCCCTGTTTGAAACCAACCAAATATTATCTCGAAAGATTGTCTTCCTCTTTCTGAGCTTTAAATGAAAGAAATATCCCAATCAAAATACAAAACCATCCGAGAAGAACAAATACACTCAAGTCACGTTCTTGATTGCTTAAAGAATAAACCCCCACAATTAACCAGATAATTCCCCCAAACAGTATAAACCCAGACGCTACAGAGGCCATTTTATCATCTAACACTTTTAAACCCCCTTTTGTAAATTTTAGCTATTATAATAACCTTCGCAGTTCATCCAACCACACCACTCCTTATCATAAGTTTGTTTCCTCAGCTCTGGCCCCATAATACTTCAATATAATTATGCCCCCAATAAAAACAAAGATCAAAACTGATAAATATACAATTAGAGTCACTTTTGTAATCTCTTCGGGAATATAGCCCTCAATCTTTGTTAAATATAAAAAAATTGCCATTGCCATAACCAAACCAACTATATAAAGTACCAAAAATGCTTTTTTCTCGTTATTCTTTTTTCTCATCTGACACCACCATCATATAACACAAATGCCCAGACTAACAGATTAATCAGGCCAATGACCAACAAAGCATTGTTCTCACTTTTAATACCCGCAAACACCAACCCTATGGTCGGCAGGATTGAGAGAAAAAAGAAATTAGAGAGGAAATTTTTGTTTTTGCCATTATTTTTGAATTTTTTCACTGCCATCACCTCAGAATAAGTGTCGTATAAAGGTGCTCTACAAGTCCACTAAAGAGCAGTCCCTATGACCAAAGTCACCCCACCAATTGTGGCAAATCCTAATCCAAGAGCAGTTTTTATTATCCCTGCACTAACTCCATATTTGATCATTGCTCCTATAACCCCAGCAGTAGTTATTGCTGTCGCTCCACTAAGTGCTTCACTATGAGTAACATACCAAACCACCCTAGCAGTTTCTGAAATCCCTCCAACTACAACTCCTAAAGCCATTAACACTAAACCCAAGGAAAGTGTTTTTCTCAGCATTTGACCTCCAAATTCATGTTTGGGGGACATTGAAACCATCTCCTTTCTCTACTGAACTAAAATTAGAAGCAAAGCTCCCAAAATATTCACAATTCCCATAAATTTAATGGCATCCACAGTTCTTTTTCTTCCTATCTTGACTTTTCCAATTTTAACTTCAAATTCTCGTGTGCTTTCCAAAAAAATTTCTTTATTTAAAACCAATAGCAATCCCATAAATATTGCCGACGCTCCTAACAAACTAGACTGTCCCAAAATATGGGTAAAAATCCAATATACTGAAGAGAATGCCAGTGCAAATGTTAAATTTATAATTGCAGTTCTTTTTCCCAATCGCCAGTAGTTAATACTTATAGCAATGCCCCCTAATATTACAAATACAGGGATTAAATCTGACATCTTTCGCCCTCCTATCTCTTGTAGTAGTTATATCAGCTTTTATATAGCATAAACAAAAAATAAAAGAATGAATTGGCAGATTATGCCATTATTCCAACTCCAACGAAAAATATGCCGGAACCAGCAAGAAACATTGCTGTTCCGATTTTAACCGCCAAGCTTCCAGCCACACTACTGGAGAGGATTCCATATCCGATGCCTACAATTGTGGCTCCACCAACACTTGCTTCAAGCCCCCCTCTCATCATTCTAGTATCTGAGGTAGTGTCTTGATGTTTGTATTTATGATAACTCCACAATACCGCGCCGACTTTGCTCTCTTCCACTGCTCCACCAACCACAATTCCAAAAGTCATCAACACTAACCCTAAAGCAAGAGCCTTCCTCCACACTAATTACCACCAATAATTATAATCTAAAAACCATAATAAAAAGTTTTTTGAATGAAAATTGATTACTACTCCCGTAACCTTGAATAAGAGCTGGACAACTGCCAACAACACAAACAAAAAGGTAAAAATTGTTCAAATCACAATAACGCTCACTAAATAGAAAGAAGCCACTTCCACAGAGGTACTACCTTAATTTCCTTCCCTTTCTCTTTAATCACATCCTCCTGATCCCATGTGATAATGAAAAGATTATTACAACCGAGCTCTCTCGATGCTCTGATTAAGGCGGAGACTTCCCTTTCATAGTTGGTATTATTGATTTCATAGGTAACCTGAAGTATTTCTCTTACACTCTCCTTTTCCTTTAGAACAAAATCCACCTCTTTATTATCCCCTGTCCTGTAATAAAATAGGTCTCTATTTGGCTCCAGACCTGCCTTCAAAAGTTCTACAAAAATCAAATTCTCCAGCAGCCTACCCTCATCTTCAATACCCAAAACGGCCAGCAACCCATTGTCCACCAAATATGGTTTAAATCCATACAACTCTTGCAACTTATACGATTTCGTCAAGGGTTTGAGAGCATAAAAGATCAAAGAGTCCTCCAAGTACTCCAAATAATTTGCAACCGTTGTTTTTCCAACTTCAATACCAATTCCCTTCAAGTTTTTATAAGCCTTGGAAATAGAAAGATGTGATGATGAGGCAAGCATCTTGAAAAGGACTCTCAAAGCTTTTATGTTGGTTACCCTCCACCTTTCAATGATATCCCTATAAATCGTTAGGTCAACTATCTCTTGGAGAATAGCTCTCCTCAAAGAAAAGTCTAGTATAACCTCGGGATAGCCTCCCCAAAGGAGATATTGCCTAAGTAGCTTCTTGATCTTAGCCTCCTCATAAGTGGAGTAGAATCTATCAACCTTTATCCCATGAGAAACCAGTATCTCCCTGAATGAAAAGGGATAAACCCTTATAGGAACACTCCTCCCTCTCAGTTCAGTTGCTATTTCTTTTGATAAAAGCGTGGAGGAAGAACCTGAAACAATCACCCGCTGATTTTTATCAAGTAAGAACCTCACGAACTTTTCCCAATTTTTAACTGTTTGAATTTCATCCAAGAAAAAGTAGTTATGTCCCTTTACATTTTCAGGAAATTGGGAATAATAGACATCCAAGAGGTCCAATAAATCATCCAAACTAGTATCTATTATCCTGGGATCTTCCAAATTAATGTAGATCGTCTCTTCTTTCCTAACCCCTTGTTTTAAAAGTTCTTTAATTATCTGGAACATTAAATAAGTTTTTCCAGCTCTCCGTGGCCCAATGATTACCAAAGCTCTTTGGACCTTAGGTATGCTGTAATTTATATTTCGCTCAACAAGTTTAACATCCCACTCAAGGTAGTCCCTTATTATCCTACCCCAGACTTCTTTTGATATCATGTACTATGTATAGTACTAATACTTTATAAATGTTTGTACTATCAATAGTCCAAATGAAAAAATAATGCGTGATCATCACAGTTGCTCAGCCAGTTTTAGTGTTATTTTGCTTTCTATTATGGCCGCAATGAATATTAAAGCTATTGATACTCCCACAAGCTTAAAGAACTCTTTAGCATCTTCTTCTGTAATCATCTCTTTCTTTTTGCCCAGGGCAAACCTCAACAATTCATGTAGAATTTTAAAACCTGCAGATCCAGCAATAATTAAAGCCGGAATTTCAAAAATGCCATGGGGGATTGTTAAGAGTAGGAATACGTTCAAATCATTTGATGATAACGCTTCGTAAAATAGTGCACCTAAGTTCATGCCATTTAATACCAGATTTAAGAATGCCAATCCCCCAAAAGTCAATGTTCCGCCAAAAGAAAGTATTAAAGCCGCTTTGAAATTGTTAGTGAAGATATAAGAAAAACTTACCTTTTCTTCACTAAACTCTTTTTCCAGAAATGGGGCAATATTTATATCATTTTCATGAATTTTGTAATGAGTTGAGAGTGAAACTCCAAGGAGAAATCCAATAAAAAATAGTAAGAATGAAATGAAAATAGGCCTGCTAACATCGCCGTTCAATTCTGAGCCCCCTTTGTCATTGGCAGGAGGAATTTTATAATATATCCAAGTTCTGCATAGGTTAGTGTGAAGGCCAATGTCACCCCAAGAAAATCTGTCAGTGAGTTAATAGGGAGAAAGTCGTTAAAGAGCAATGCTATGCTCACAGTTGTTCCAAAAGCCATTATGAACCCACCAACAAGTAAGTCAATGTACTTTCTCAGAGATTCTTTCATATAAATCCCCCTAAACTAATCCCATAAGTGCATCGAGTAAAGATAACCCAAATAGGAGAAAACCAATTATGAACATACCATACCATCCCATCCGTACCGCCTTTTCCTTGTCTTCACGGAGCCATTTGTGATTCCAAGCTAGGGTAGCTGCAAATATTCCCAATACACCACTTTCAACGTCCCAATATCCCAAATAATAATACGAGATACCAAAAATGCTCGGTATGGAGAGGGTCAAAATTATTTTCACCCAAGATATTTTCCCCGTCTTTGAGTGTTCAAGTATTGTAAAATTAACAAGAAGTCCCAACATAATAAAAAATGAGAGAGTATCCATAGACTTCCCCCCTATGCTATTGCTCCAACAGCAAAAATACCTCCTGTCAATCCTGTAAATATAGCTATCTTGGCTAAAGTAGTTGCAACTCCTAGTTTATATACAGTGACCCCTGCTCCAATTAATCCAATACTAGCTTTGCCAAGTTTGTATCCCCCATCAATAAGATACTTTTTTGCAAATATTAAACCTACATTTGTATCTTCCACTGCTCCACCAACCACAACTCCAAAAGCCATTAACACTAACCCCAAAGCAAGTGCTTTCCTCCACATGGATTACCACCAATGATTATAATTTAAAAACCACAATAAAAAGTTTTTCAAGAAAAAGTTGATTACCACTCATTGAGTTTTGAATATGAATTGAATGATAGCCAAAAATCTTTAATCAAATTTGAACATCTCCAATTTAACAAATATCCACCGAACTGCGTAAGTTGTTCTGCTACTCCACAACATTTTATGTTTTTTATTGAGAGGGTATTTTCATGGAAATTTCTGGAACCAAAATCCCTAACTTCCCCCTCTTGTTCTAACGTGTTCTCCTTCCATATTAAATTGCCCCCGTTCTCAGCTTTTTAGAACAGTTTAACATCCTAAATTTTCCATAAAATCCAATACGAAAAGCATCGAAAGATTTATAAATTAATTTTTGGTTATCAACATCGACGCCCCGGTGGTGTAGCCCGGTCAATCATACGGGACTCTCGATCCCGTGACCCGGGTTCAAATCCCGGCCGGGGCACCAAAATATGGGCCCGTGGCTCAGCCTGGTCAGAGCGCCCGCCTGATAAGCGGGAGGTCCGGGGTTCGAAGCCCCGCGGGCCCACCAAAAGCTCTTCTAAAGGAAAGGTTTCGAGAGCTTTTTATACACGAAAACCCAGTGATAACTATGCACGTTAAAACTTACATTGCTAAACTCGTTGATCTTGTTGAACTTGAAAGAGAGGCCGAAATAGAGGCCATGCGAGAAGAAATGCGAATACTTAAGGGATATGAAAGAGAGAAAGTCGGTAGAGCTATTTTAAATCTCAACGGGAAAATAATTGGTGAGGAATTTGGCTTCAAGCTTGTAAAGTATGGAAGGAAAGAGGTATTTAAAACTGAAATTGGAGTTGGGGATCTGGTTGTAATAAGCAAGGGAAACCCACTAGCCAGTGATCTTGTTGGTACTGTCGTAGAGAAAGGAAGTAGATTTATCGTGGTAGCCCTCGAAACAGTGCCTTCTTGGGCCTTTAGAAACGTTAGAATAGACCTTTACGCTAACGATATAACCTTCAGAAGGCAACTTGAAAACCTTAAAAAACTGAGTGAAAGTGGCATTAGGGCATTAAAGCTTATTCTGGGTAAAGAAACCCCATTAAAAAGTTCTCCTGAAGAGTTCACCCCTTTTGACAGAAACTTAAACCAGAGCCAAAAGGAGGCCGTAAGCTACGCCTTAGGAAGCGAGGATTTCTTTCTAATCCACGGGCCCTTTGGTACCGGTAAAACAAGAACCTTGGTAGAACTCATTGTACAGGAAGTTAAGAGAGGAAACAAAATTCTTGCAACGGCCGAAAGCAACGTAGCTGTTGATAATCTTGTAGAAAGGCTCTGGGGAAAGGTTAAGCTCGTCAGACTGGGGCACCCCTCAAGAGTCTCAATCCATCTAAAGGAATCAACACTTGCGTTTCAAGTTGAATCCCATGAGCGATATAGAAAGGTTAGAGAACTGAGAAATAAAGCTGAAAGGCTTGCAGTAATGAGGGATCAATACAAAAAACCCACGCCACAAATGAGAAGAGGACTAACAAACAACCAAATACTCAAGTTGGCATATAGGGGCAGAGGGTCCAGAGGTGTTCCAGCTAAAGATATCAAACAGATGGCCCAATGGATAACACTAAACGAGCAAATTCAGAAGCTCTATAAATTTGCAGAAAAGATTGAAAGTGAGATAATACAGGAGATAATTGAAGATGTGGACGTTGTTCTCAGTACAAACTCATCTGCAGCTCTTGAATTCATAAAAGATGCTGAATTTGACGTTGCCATCATAGATGAGGCCTCGCAGGCGACAATTCCGAGTGTTTTAATCCCAATTGCAAAGGCCAGGCGCTTTGTTCTTGCCGGGGATCATAAACAACTCCCCCCAACGATTTTAAGTGAGGAGGCCAGGGCCCTCAGCGAAACCCTTTTTGAAAAATTGATAGAGTTGTATCCTTTCAAAGCAAAGATGCTTGAAATTCAGTACCGCATGAACCAACTTTTAATGGAATTCCCAAGCAGAGAGTTCTACAATGGAAAGATAAAAGCCGATGGGAGCGTAAAAGATATAACACTGGCCGATTTAAAGGTTAGAGAGCCCTTCTTTGGAGAGCCCTGGGATTCAATATTAAAAAGAGAAGAGCCCCTTATCTTTGTAGACACCAGTAATAGAACAGATAAATGGGAAAGACAGAGAAAAGGCTCAACCTCCAGGGAGAACCCCCTCGAGGCCCTTCTGGTTAGGGAAATTGTTGAAAGGCTATTGAGGATGGGTATCAAAAAAGAATGGATTGGAATTATAACTCCTTATGATGATCAGGTTGATTCAATACGTTCTATTATCCAAGATGATGAGATAGAGATTCATACAGTTGATGGATATCAGGGAAGGGAGAAAGAAATCATAATACTCTCCCTTGTCCGCTCCAATAAGAAAGGAGAACTTGGGTTTTTAATGGATTTGAGGAGACTTAACGTTTCCATAACGAGGGCAAAGAGAAAGCTTGTGGTGATTGGAGACAGCGAAACCCTGGTGAACCATGAGACGTACAAACGCTTAATACATTTCGTTAAAAAGTATGGACGATATATAGAACTTGGAGATACGGGGATAAACTAGTTTCTTCTCCTAATATGTGGAATGGACCTTTTGAATGTCGAGATACTGATTAGTGGGCGCATTAATGGAAGCAAAGGGATTATGGCCAAGAAACTCAGGACAGATGCCGAGGCAAAATTCAAATCAAATCCAATTTTAGATGCCACAACTCCACCTATTAGGCTCCCCAAGATAAAACCACTTGAGTTCACCAGATTTGAGGTTGCCAAAGCGTTTCCTTGCTCCCGTGGAGTGCTCATTCTTCCAATGAGAGAGGTTAAAGAGACACTTATATATGACCACGAATATCCCCATAAGACATAACTCGCAATGCTGAGAAAGAGCAACGAATTGGGAACGGCCAAAGGTAATAGGAGGAGGGATATACCGACTGTTCTGGAGAAGTAACCTTGCATTAGTGCTAAAACAGCAGACCTTGATTCAAGTTTTCTTCCTACACGCTGGTAAAGAAGTGCTGAGATTGAGGAGTTTAGTAGGGCCATTCCAAAGACTTCCTGGTTTGTGAAACCATTCTTTATTAAAAACACCGGTAACTGGGTTGAATACATACCAGAAGATACCCAAAAGAAGAAAGATGATAAATACAGCCCTCTGAATTTCGGTGAGATTTTCAATCTTGTAGGGAGATGGACTAAAAAGTTTGGTAAGTATCTTCCCTTTTGAATCACCTGATTCACAAAAGGTTTGATATTGCTCCTATGAAGATAAACTGGTGCTTCTCTAATAGTTTTCCAAGCTATAATGAACGCAGGAATGTTTAGGAGAGCAAATAATAGGAGAAGCTCTCTAAAGGTAAGAAACCTGACAAGTACAAAACCAAGTAAAAGACCAACTACCCATGCCCAACCCCCAATTTTGTTGAACTTTCCAACGCCTTCTTCCCATCTAGTCTTTCTAACATTTCTAAAAAGCAAAACAATTGGTATAGAGACTGTTGACCCCAAAAAGAATGAGTATAGGGAGTTAACTATGAGTAGCTCCCAGAAGTTATTTACCATAGAGAGTACAGCGAGAAAAAATGATACACTCAAAAAGCCCATTATAATGAAAACCTTTCTTTTAAGAAGTTTATCACTAAGCTTGCCCCAGAAGACCGTACCTATGGTGGATGTAAGGGTTGAGATTGATGTCAGTAACCCCACCTCGCCAGCACCGGCACCCATCTGCATGGCATAGAGGGGTACTATTTGGGAAGATCCACCCGTGGCTATCTTAAAGGGAATGAAGGAGTGAAACCATTTTGGATCCTCCGCTTTTTGATTAAGCAAGGGTACTTTTCTCGCCTGCATACTTGTGTTTACCTTTTTCTTCATCTCAATCACCTTGCAATCTCACCCGCCAAAGAAAACTCAATTTATAAACTTTTAGGTTACAAAAAGGGGTGTGATGTACAAAGAAGAGCATGAAAGAAGAAAGAATTCACCAGCCTTGGACAAACTTCAGAACATCATTTCCAACTTTGCCTTCTTCAACATCTGTTATTGCTTGCTCAAGCCTGTTGAGACCCTCTTCAAGAAGCTCCCCTTCAATTGTAAGCGGCGGCTGGATTCTCAGGACATTTCCCTGAAGGAACGCAATGATCAAACCGAGCTCATAGGCCCGCCAGACAACCTTTTTTGCCTCATTATAAGCCCTTTCTTTTGTTTCCTTGTCTTTAACTAGGTCTACCCCAATCATCAGGCCTTTCCCTCTTACATCCCCGATCAACTCATGCTCTTTCTTCATCTTTTCAAGTTTTTTCATAGCATAATTTCCAAGCTTTTCTGCCCTTTTCAAAAGGTTTTTCTCTTCAATCTCCTCTATAACTGCCATTGCGGCCCTACTTGTAACTGGATTACCGCTTAATGTGAAAGTATGGCCTAAAGGTGGGAGAGAGTCCATTATATCGGCCCTTCCTATTACTGCACTTATGGGTAATCCACCACCCAGAGGTTTGGCTATGGTTATTATATCGGGCCTAATCCCAAAATGCTCTACTGCAAACCATTTTCCCGTTCTTCCAAGGCCGCTTTGAACCTCATCTACCACCAAAAGGATGCCATGCTCATCCAATATCTTCTTGACCCTCTTGAAGTAATCATCCGGTGGCACAATCATTCCTGCATCTCCCTGAATGGGCTCCGCAAAGAGGGCCGCAACACCGTCGGCGTAAACTTCTCCCTCAAACTTAGCTTTTATATATTCAATACACTCCATCTTGCAGGCGTTTTTCTCTTTTCCAAATGGGCACCTGTAACAATCTGGATACGGGATGTAGTGTACATCACTAAGCTCACCAACCAGAGCCCTAACATGAAAGTCAAGACCTGTTATACTTGAAGCCCCATAAGTTGCCCCATAATAACTCTTAAGGTAGCTAAGAATGGTTCTCCGTTTTGTATAGGCCCTAACAAATTTTATCGCACCATCATTGGCATCACTACCACTGAGACCAAAGACGACCTTTGGGTTATCAACAGGGGAAATCTCTCCAAGTTTTTCTGCCAAAAGAAGAGGTTCAATTGTAAATCCATATATGAACGTGAAATGAAGTAAATTATCGGTCTGTTCCTTTATTGCCTTAACGACTCTCTCGTTATTGTGACCTACATTCTGAACGGCCGCATCGCTTAAAAAGTCAATATACTCTCTCCCTTCTACATCCCAAACCCTTGCATTTTGGGCCTTAATGGCAACTATAGGGGCATAAGTAACACGAGAGGCCTTTGGAAAAACTTTGGAGTAGCGTTCTATTATTTCTTCTTTTTTCATTTTATCACCATAGCAACATATGTGTTTGAAATTAATAGAAGTTTCGATTAATTTTTGCACGATTTGACAAGAATAGCAAGATGGATTTAAAAAGTAGCAGAATAAAAAGTACTAAAACCTCAATCCTAACAAGCATTAAAAATGGGAATATGCGAGAGTTTTTCTAAGACCTTTTCCTTGCTCTCTTTAGTGAGAATATGCGCCTCTTTGTTTCTTTAACCGCTTCAACCCTTTTCTCAGCTTTTCCTTTTTTCATACTCTCAATCTCTTCTTTAAACGCCCACTTAAGCAGAGGTGGGGTTATGATTACAGAGATTGTTATAAAAATCAGTGTTGCGGCAATGAACTTGGGAGCATCGTTTTGAGGAATCGCACCACCCTGAATGGCGACCATCAAGTCAACTAGGGCCACTTCAGTTCTTGGGATGGAACTTATTCCCATCTGAAGGGCTTTTTTACCATTCCATCCCATTGTCATTGCTCCAACTCCTCTGCCAAGGACTTTACCTATAACCGCAATTACAGTTAAAACCCCCGCCAAGGATAAGGCATCAAAGCTGGTAAAAACCCTTAAATCCAGCATTGCTCCAGTGTAGACAAAAAATACAGGAACAAGAAATCCATAAGCAATAGCTCTAATATCATCCATTATCCTCTTACCTTCAGGAAGTTTTGAGAGAACAAGACCGGCCATAAAAGCCCCCTCTATGGCAGCGTCAAACCAGTGTTCAGCTAAAGCAGAGAAGAGAAACATTAAAGCAAGCACCATGCCAAGAACACCTTTCTCAACGTGAAGCCATTCTGAAAAGCGAATATATTTCTCTATAGTATACCACGCTACAAGACCAGTTATAATGAAAAAGATTGCCATTTTACCTATTAAACCCAAAACACTTCCAGTACCAACGGCGAATATGATTAAAGCTATACCCAGAAAATCATCCATTACACTTGCGCTCAGAGAAGCAGCCCCCACATCACTTCTCAAAACACCAAGATCCATCATAACCCTAACAGTAATTCCTATGCTCGTTGCTGTTAAAAGTACGCCGGCGGCGAATGCTTCCCTTGAAGGATAGTCCAGGAGTTTAAGACCAAAATACCCGAGTAATAATGGAACGAATACTCCCATGATGGTAGAAACGGTTGCAACGGCCCCGGTTTTTTTGAGCATCTCAACATCAGTATCAAGGCCACCCAAGAAGAGGAGGAAGATTATTCCAAGTCTCGCAAGAAGCTCAAACGCTTCATTTGAGTGCATTACTAAGTATTCTGGCTTAATAATGCCAAAATAGATTAGATTTCCGAGAACTATGCCCATGAGTATTTCTCCCAGAACACCCGGGAGTTCAAAACGTTCCATTATATGATCGCCAAGCTTTCCAAAGATTAGTGCCACTCCGAGCGTGAAGAGGATCCATGTTGCGTCCATTGTACACCACCCACCTTCATTAGCCTCAAGAACTCATCGATGAGCAGTCTCAGGCTTATCTCCCCCTTCAAAGTTCCTTTTTCATCAATTATGGCTAAAATTTGCACTTTATAACGCCTCATTTTTATTAAAGCATCGAGAACTGTGGCATTTTCATCTATGGTCATTATATTATGCTCCATGACATCGGCGGCTTTTTCCGCACCGCCTAGGATGGATTTAAAAATCGCACTTATGTTTCCAAACCTCGCCTTGGTGTTTTCTGGAGGTAAAAGGATGCAAATAACATCAAGGTACCTTATGACTCCCTCAAGCTTCATGCTCTCCTTATCACTCACCACCCAAACGTGATGCCTTGTCCTAAGCAGTTTTAACACATCCACTATGGGTGAATCCAGAGTTACAATCGGCATTGAAATCACTGGTGGCATGATGTCACTTAACTTCATAGAATAGAAAGTCTGAAGGGCCCTTTCAACATCATTCATACTCTCACCATCACAAACTTCTTTTGAAACATCTTAAAAAGATGCGTGCCCAAAATTTTGCACCCATAAACACTTGTGGCCCTCCTTGAATTAAAGATTTGCTTTCGAAAAAACTATATAGCCCACTACGTATACTAAACCCCAAGGTGAGACTCAATGAAGAGAATTGTAGTGTCATTACTTATTATGATGATGGTATTCATAAGCATGTGTATCTCCAACAACACTTCAACTTCTAGCACTCCAACAACCAACCCCACAGAAACCACGAACCCCCTCACGTTAGATAAGTCAAAGTTCCATTTTTATGAATATGGCTTGGCCACGTGCCCGCACTGTAGAAAAATGAAGGAAGAGCTCCCCAAAGCATTTGGAAAAGAGGCCCTAACGTATTATGAACTCCAGGGAAATGACCACAACAATCAAATGTTCAACCAACTCTACGAGATCCTTGGTGTAACCACTGTGCCAGTAATAGGAATATTCTATGATGGAAAGTTATATGCAATAGTCAATGGAGAATTTCCAACAGATTATGCGGATGATTTTGTTGAAGAGGCCATGAAAGCAAAGGGTGTGCTTTTTATAACAGATAAAGTGTATTTAATCCCGGGAAACAACACCGAAATCATTAATAAGCTTGAATCTATTTTCACAAATGGTGAGCCGAGTGAGGTCTGAAATCAAGATCCTGCTTTTAATAATTTTATCCTCCCTGGGTCTAACCGCAGGGATATTAACCTTTCTCGGTTTAAAAGAGTTGATTTATCCTCTTCTAGCGCTTGCCGGGGCAGATTCTATAAACCCATGCACATTCGTTATCTATACGATGCTTCTCATTGCCCTATCCCTAAAAGAAAATATATCCAAAAGAAAAATCTATGCTGTCGGATTGGCCTTTGTGGCGGCCATTTACATCTCATACTACATTCTTGGGGTAGGTCTTGTAATATTGACTAAAACAATCCCTATTTGGATTGCTGGAGCTGTAGCAATAGCTTTCGGGGGTTACACATTTATCACAGGCTACTTAGAAAAAAGCAGAATTGTTGGAAAAAAGGAAGTAAGACGAAATATATTCAGAAAAGAAGCAACAATTTTTGGGGCCTTTTCATTAGGGGTGCTAATCTCCTTCACCCTCCTACCATGTTCGGCCGGAACATACCTGGCCTATGCAATCTTAATCTCCAAAGTTGGAAGAACGTTAACGTTGATACTTCTGGCCCTCTATAACATTATTTTTATCCTCCCCTTGCTGATAATACTGTTCACCATGGGCAGCATAACAGAGAGCAAATCAATCTCTCAAAAGATTGTTCAACGCTCAAGAGAGCTTTCAATGGCAGCCGGGGCCATTTTGATAGCACTTGGAATATATATTATCATTGGAATGTAGGAAAACGTGAACTACTCCGCCTTTAAGGACGGAGTTTCCTGTTTCACTGAGAGAGCTTGAATATCCCCCAAGTTATCTTTCTACCTTCTCTACGAGCTTTGTTTACTTCTTCTAAATGATTATACAACCAGCGACGTAACTCAAGCTGTTCGTTTGGTTTTTGCTTCTATAGTCTTTGAGGTATATATGCGGAATTTTTAGCTAATTAAAACTATTCTCACCTTGTGATTCTACATATCTCTTCAAAACACTCAACATAAGTTGTCCAGCTGTTGCAAGAAAATATGACGAGATCAGAAGACGTTCTTCCACAGCTTCTTCTTTACTTCTGAAAACTTTCTTCTTGCCTCCCCTGCTATATTCCTGCCCTCTCAGAAGGGAACTTAGCAACGACAAAAAAGTTAAATCCTCTAAATGCAAAACTTATGTGGTGTTCACATGCAAGAATGGTATCAATCACGGGCTCTCTATGAAACGGTTTCAAAACTCATAAATCGTGGAGATCTTACCAATGCACTAGAAATAGCCCAATCTATCCCTGACAAGGGCATAAGAGCCAAATCAATGTCAATGGTTACTGTGGAAATGGCCAGAAAAAGAATGAATTATAAAGAAGCCCTCGAAAAAACGATAAAAGCAATACTGGATATAGAAAATTACGAAAACGTGACAAAGGCTCTTATGAGTTTGGCCTTTGAATTCTTAGAATTAAAAAGATATGATGAAGCACTAAAAATTGCAGGTTTTATAAAAGATATCTCGAATAGGTCAAAAATTCAGGCCGAGGTTGGGTTGGCCCTTGCAAGAGAAGGAAAAATACAAGAAGCTTTCAAGATAATTAATGATATTCTCGACGATGATGTGAAGACTTGGGCCACTTCAAAACTCGCTTCAGAGTTGAAGAAAGATTAACATGTATTTGCTTATATCTCTCTTTTCTTTTCCATGAATTTACCCAAAACAGTGCATAAAACTTTTTAATAGTGTTCCTAAGTCTTGAGACGCTGATGACGAAAAGAGGTGATAATGTGAAAGAAGTTGTGGGATTGATAGGTATGCTCCTTCTCGTGAGTTCTTGGGCACCCCAAACATTAGAAACTATAAAAAATAAAAAGTGCCCACTGAACTTAGAATTTATTATAATCTATGTCACTGCTTCCCTGTTGCTGACAATCTATTCATACTTAATACGGGACCCTGTGTTTCTAGCCTTAAACTCCCTTGCAGCCCTTCAGAGTGGAATTAACTTATATGTGAAACTCCAATACAAGTGATCCGGCCTTATAAAAGGTGATATTTTAAAAGAAAAAGATAAATAGATTCATCTCCTTTCATAAAGGCCAACAAGCTCCCCAAACTGAATTATGTGGCCCTTCATGGCCCTTTCTAAATCCTTTTTAGTTGCACCTGGTTTTAGATTGAGGGTTGTGTCGATAACATAAACTTTGAAGTGATAATGGTGAACTCCATGTCCCCTTGGCGGGCATGGGCCGTTATAACCTATTCTCCCAAAGTCGTTCCTTCCCTGAACCATTTTTATCGGAGTCTCAACAACCTTTTCCTTTGGGATATCCTCGGGAATTTCACTGGTAGGTGGGATATTCCAAGCTACCCAATGGGTGAAGGTTCCTACAGGAGCATCGGGGTCGTCAACTATTATTCCTATGGTAACAGCTTCATCACTTAATCCACCAAGTTTTAGAGGCGGACTGATATCTGCACCTTCACAGGCATATTTAGAAGGTATGAACTCATTCTCTCCAAACACCGAGCTAATCTTCAAACCCATTTTTTCACCTCCTTCAAGACACCCCGCAACCAACACAAAAAGACCCAACAAAATAACTAAAACTTTCATGTTCCAATATTCGTTATAAAAACGTAAAAATATTTCGCAATGCTTCTTTCATTAATAAAATTTTTATTTCCTTCTAAACAATAGAATGTTTGGTGAACTAAATGGAACTCAAAGGAAAAGTTGCATTAGTTACGGGGGCTTCTAGAGGGATTGGCAGGGCCATAGCTGTATCTCTTTCCCAAAAAGGATGCAACGTTGCGATCAACTACTCAAAAGATGTTGAGGGAGCCAAGAAAACTGAAGAACTTTGCAAAGCCCACGGTGTTGGAACCTTAGTTGTAAAGGCTGATGTTAGTAATAGAAGCGAAGTTAGGAACATGGTGGAAAAGATTATCACAAAATTTGGTAGAATAGATATCCTAGTAAATAATGCAGGAATACTCGGAAAGGCTTCCAACCCAATGGAAATAACTGATGATGATTGGGACAGGGTTTTGAATGTTAACCTCAAAGGAGCTTTCATAGTCAGCCAAGAAGTTCTAAAATATATGAAAAGGGGCAAAATAATAAACATAGCATCAATAGCAGGTAAGGGAGAAATAAGCCCTCACGTGGGAGCACACTATTCCGCTTCAAAAGGCGGCCTAATTGCACTTACTTTTAACCTTGCGAGGCATTTAGCACCCCACGTACTAGTAAATGCTGTTGCTCCTGGAAGTGTGGAAACCGAACTAATTGAAGATGCAGATAAAGAAAGCCTGAAAAAATTAACCCTAACGGGAAAAATAGCAAAACCTGAAGACATAGCACATGCAGTGATATTTCTGCTTGAAAATGATCAGATAACCGGGGAGATAATAGACGTCAACGGGGGCCGTTTGATGGATTAAGTTTTTATTTAAATCTCCTAAATTTTTCCTATGAAAATTGTTTGGGAAAAAGAAATCCCCACCAAAGATATCAAAATTTCCCCAAGGCCCATATGGAAGTGTAGAAGCTGCCCCGCATATGCTAAAAACCCTTCTTGCCCACCATATACTCCTTCATGGAAGGAAACCAAAGAATTAATGAAACACTACGAGAAGGCCCTTTTGATAAAATTCGAAGTCAATCCTGAGAAATTTGATGATGAAAAGCGAGAGGTTTTAACGTACCTTCTCAATAGAGAACAGGAGTTATTTAAGAACGGAAATTTTTACGCATTGGCTTTCTTTCCAGGAGATTGCAACTACTGCAAAGAGTGTGAATTCAAGAAAACAAAAAAATGCAAAATGCCTACAAAAGTCAGGTTCTCAATTGATGGAGTTGGTATAGAGCTCTCGAGCATAGTAAATTTGAACTTTTCCGAAAGTGTTTTGTATGGCCTCATACTAATAAATTAGAGTGAGTGTAATGAGAGCATACATAACAATGCTTGGAAGATCCACTTGGGCCCTGGTAAACACTTACTATGCTGTAGTTATGAATGGATACAGGCCCGATAAAATCTACATTTTTCTAGAAAATACTCATGAGGAAAAACTCCCCCAGACTGTTGAAGCTTTAAAAATAATATCTGAAGCATATGGGTTTTCACCCAAAATCTACTGGGAAATTATTGAAGAAGACAACTTTCTTGAAGCTGATGAAAAAATTGGAACTCTCTTAAAGACTTTGAAAGAAAAAGGATATGAAATATCAACAGACATCACCCCGGGGAGAAAAGCCTTGGTTGTTGGAGCTGCCATCCATGCAATTCCACTGGAAGTGGAGCATCTTTTCTACCTCTCCCTTAGAAACCTTGAGCATGCCAATCGGCCGTATATGATGATCCCCCTTCACACCCAGAGGTTGAAAGACTTCATGGAGGGTCGTAGATGGAAGAAATTATAGAAAAACCAGAACTGCAAATTTTAATCAACTTGCTTCAAAGCAAAGACAAAATCAGGGTAAATGCTCCCCTATACGCAATTCCCCTCTTGGAGGCCTACCCGTATAAACAAGGATACCAAATAAATGTTCTTGCAGGGGAAAAGGAATTCTATAAAATTTTAACAAGAAACGAAAGACATTTCTATGATCTCCCAACATACAGGGATTTTTATGAATGCTTTCTCTCAAGCAGTATTATAACATATGCCAATATAGATGAATTTGAAGAAAAGTTGGTCACATATAAGAGTCTGACAAAGAGAATAATATTCTCTCCAGATACAAATCTTCTTTATCATGCTTTCCTCAGCAAAATTAAAGGAGTAGAAGGAGTACAAATAGCAATAGTTGATCTAGTAAAGAAAGAGATAGAGAACGCCATGAATTTTAAGTATGCTCCTGCTCACTTAATGGAGTTAAGGAGAATTGTATATAATCCTCACCTCCTGCATGAATTCAGCAACAGAAGAATGAAAAAATCTCGTAAGGCCACTTATATAGCATTAAGGGAATATGAAAAGATTAAAGACAAAATAATCGAAGTAAAAAGCATTGATGAAAAAACAAATACAAATGACGAATTAATAATTAAAACATTAAAAGAATTCGATCAGAATACTCCTGCTCTAGTGGTCCTTTTAACTGCAGACATAGCGATGACAGATATTGCAAGGATAGAGGGAGTAGAATACTTCCTGTTTGAATACCCGCATGAGAAACTTAATGAACATTATGCTGATGGTTACCAATTTAGAACACTTCTATTCGATTTGGCTGCAGTTTTTGGAGTAATCGAGATAAACAATGTGTTGGTGTTTGGTGAATTCAGAGGAAAGACAAAACTCAATGAACTAAAGTTAAGATTTACAGATGACATATATCAAGAGTTTCATTTCCACTGGAACCTTTGCAAAAAATTGAATGAATTAAAAATTGAACGATAATCAGACATAACCAACTTCTTCCTTGGGTTGTATTTGTTCAATTATTCTATTCAAAAACTCTTTTGCATCTTTAGGATCCATACCCACTTTTATAATCAAGAACTTAAGGATTTCTTCTTTTTTTACACCCTTCTCAATGCGATCCATAACCATTGAAGCAATTCTCTCAAATACTGCACGAGCAAAGTTCTCTTCAAGGCCCAATGCTGCGATGACCTGATTCAACCCAATGAGGAGAGCTGTTAGTGCATCGTTGAACTCACCTTTACCTAATGTTTTCCTGTCGAGATCCACCCTTAACCTTATTTCCTCATTCATTCCGCTTATTGTGAACTTTATAAGATTCAACCTTTCATTGAGAACCAAAAGAGCATGATAAACCTTCAATCGTTCGGGGAGCTCCATTGTGACAGTTTCTAATCCAAGTGGGACAATTAAATGCACAAATCCTTCTGTTATTACAACGTTTAATACAAAAGGGATTTTTGGATACTCAGCAACGTAAACACCTTCGGCGTGTTTGGTCACATTCCAGGGGAGATCAACGATATCCTTCGCATCATCATATCCTTCTTCCAACCATTGTATAACTTCCACTTGAATCACCATATGAAATTAAACACAGGAAGTATTTAAGAGCATGCTTCCAATGGAAATTTGAATTCTAGTACACTGCGAGGACCTATAAAGTTTTACATATATAAAGGCCCCAATGAGTTCATTTGATGATTTCGCTTGGAAGAAAAATGAACAATAATGTTCATTAAAAAAAGATCATTTACGTACGTTTTTGTTCGTTGTGTTAACCAAAAATGTTTAATTTTGCAGTAGTTAGTAAACAGAAATTTAGCCCCCCAGAGTTATATTTCCACTGGAACCTTTGCAAAACACCGGTCTACATAATTAAAACTGGTGTAAACACTCCCACTGTTTTTAATCTTAGGGGTATATATACTTATCTATGAACATTGTTCAAAAAATTTAATAAACTAACGTAAGATATGGATATTACTTTGGAAGTAATCTTAAAACCTCTTGAACATACTTACATTGATAAATGGAAAGAAGGTTTTTAAACGCTTTTTAACGTTAATCTGCACACAAGAAGTGTCCATTACTCTCTATAAGTCTCCAATGGAAATGAAACTCTGGGGGGTTAATATGATATTAATTTAACGTTTAGATTAATATCGAAAAAGACTTTTATTTCCACTGGAACATATGGATAATGGTGAATTATATTGGTATACGATGGTGACTTTAGTTCAACAGTTTGGAGTATTATTTCTTGTGGAAAAGTTAATTTTTTTAAATTTTAGTGGCTTAGCTCCAATTGCAATGATACTATCATTTCATGTGAAATTACTTTTAAAAAATAAATTCACAAGGTAAAGTTTCATCCCCTCTGGAGATTTCCACTTTCCAAGCTTTTTCTTGGATTTTTTATTTTACTTAACCCTTATTTTGTATTTTTAACTTTTTAATATGTTTTTTTGAGGATGAGAAAAATATATAAGGAGTTTGAATTTACAACTATTTAGGATTATGCTGATGGGTGATTCAAATGGCGAGAAAGAAAAAGGTTGATGATGAAGTTAAGGAGCTTGAGGAATTTGAAGAATTGGATGCACTTGACGAGTTATCAGTTGAAGAACCTAGTACGGAGTCAAATAAGAAAGAGATAAAAGCTCTCGAAGATCTCCCTGGTGTTGGACCTGCCACTGCCGAAAAACTTAGGGAAGCTGGATATGATAGTTTGGAAGCAATAGCAGTGGCCTCTCCACTGGAATTAAAAGAACTTGCAGGGGTAAGTGAGGGTGCGGCATTAAAAATAATTCAAGCTGCAAGAGAAGCAGCCAACATTGGGACATTTATGCGTGCTGATGAGTACTTCCAAAAAAGGGCTGTTGTGGGGAAGATAAAAACCGGAAGCAAGTCTCTGGATAAGCTTTTGGGCGGAGGAATAGAAACTCAAGCAGTTTCAGAATTTTTCGGAGAATTTGGCAGCGGAAAGTGCTTTGCAAAAGACACGAGAGTCTACTATGAGAACGATACCTTGGTTCACTTTGGGACCATCGAAGAAATGTATGAGAAGTATAAAGCGTTGAATGGGGAAATACCATTTGACACAGGCTTTGCAGTTCCATTGGAAACGGTTAGCGTCTACACATTCGACCTCGTAGCTGGAGAAGTAAAGCGCACCAAGGCTTCCTACCTTTATCGCGAGAAAGTTAGGAAGATACTTCAGATCAACCTCTCTAAGGGAAGAACACTCAAAATAACCGCAGCTCACCCAGTGCTTGTTTTCAGAGACGGTTTGAAGTGGGTTCGTGCAGGGGAGCTTAGAGAAGGTGATATTATCGTTGGCATTCGTAAGCTTCCAGCTAACACAGCTTCAGTGGCCAACGAAAAAGCATATTTCCTCGGTCTCTTCGTTGCAGAAGGAACTTCCAATCCGCTCTCGATAACAACGGCATCGGAGAAACTCAAGGAATTTATCGTTAGCTTTATCAAAGAGCACGACGGATACGAGCCGAGGGTCGAAGTTAGGCGCGGACTCTACAGGATACTTTTCCGCAAGAGTATAGCTGAATGGCTTGGAGAGCTATCTAATTCAAACGCCCAAAACAAAAAGATTCCAGAGGAAATACTCAACGGAAATGAAGAAGTTATAATAAGCTTTCTCGCGGGCTACCTTGACGGTGACGGATATGTCTCAAAGTCCAACGTGGAATTCGTTACAAAGAGCAAAAGCTTGGCTGAAGGGCTTGTGTTCCTCCTGAAGCGCATTGGCACCTCACCAACCCTGTCCGAGAAGGCAGTCGGTGAGGAAACCTACTACAGAATTTTCATAACAGGGGAGGATAGGGCGACTTTTGAGAGGGTTCTCTCTGCTTCCCTCCTTAAGAACTCGAAAATACCTTCCGGAGGCGTTGGAAGGTATCCACCGGCAGTTGCTAAGTATCTCTCAAAGCTCTACACGAGGTTTAGGCTCCCAAAGAAGGACAGTGAAACTGCCTATCACATATTGACCCGTAACAAGAATGTCTGGTTCACCGAGGAAACCCTTGAACGGATTGCCGAATACTTCAAGGACGCACTTGAGAGACTTGAGCTCGCTAGAAAAGCTATTGAAACTGGAAAAACTCCAAAACTGCCGTTCTCTTGGACTGTCCTCAGAAAGTATGGGTTCAATGATAGGCAGATTTCCAACTACCGCATGAGAGGACTTCCAAAGCGTGAGCCGAGGAGGAGTGAAGTTATCTTTGCTCTCATGAAGGAGATTGAAGAGCTTGAGAGGACGGCTAAAGATACTCTTAAATTCATTGAGCTCATTAAAAAGCTTGAGTTTTACGAAGTGAGGTCCGTCGAGCTGGTTGACTATAACGACTGGGTTTATGATCTCGTGGTTCCCGAGACCCACAACTTCATTGCTCCCAATGGTCTCGTCCTGCACAACACTCAATTGGCCCATACACTTGCCGTAATTGTTCAAAAACCTCTCGAAGAAGGAGGTTTGAATGGAAGTGTTGTTTGGATCGATACAGAAAACACTTTCAGGCCTGAAAGAATAAAGCAAATAGCAGAAAATCAAGGCATGGATGCAGACGAAGTGCTAAAGAACATTTACGTGGCGAGAGCTTTCAATTCTAATCACCAAATGCTTCTTGTGGAGAAAGCAGAGGAGATAATAAAACAAAAGTTGCCATCAGAAAAACCTGTAAAGCTTCTTGTAGTGGACTCTTTGACGGGCCACTTCAGGTCTGAATATGTTGGAAGAGGGACCCTTGCAGAGAGACAGCAAAAACTTGCAAAGCATTTAGCTGATCTCCACCGAGTGGCCAACCTCTATGATATTGCGGTGTTTGTTACGAATCAAGTACAAGCAAGGCCTGATGCATTCTTTGGAGATCCAACTAGGCCAATAGGTGGACATATTTTAGCCCACTCGGCCACAGTTAGAGTATACTTGAGAAAAGGAAAAGCTGGGAAGAGGGTTGCTAGATTGATAGATTCACCACACTTACCGGAGGGTGAAGCGGCCTTTAGGATAACTGAGAAGGGTATTGAGGATTAACATTTAACTTTTTAAGCCTCTTTTTTAATTCTACTTGAGGATCCATGAAAGTAGAAGCAAAGCTTAACCCAAGTAAAGAAGAAATCATCGATCTTTTTAGTAAGGGCCTTTCAAAGGAGGCCATAGTGACGATCTTCGCACACTGTAAGGTCTCTTATAACGGGAGGGCTAAAAGCGAACTCGGGCCCGGTGATAGGGTGATAATAATAAAACCTGATGGATCTTTTTTAATTCATCAAAAAGAAAAGAGAGAACCAGTTAACTGGCAACCACCGGGAAGTTCCCCAAGTTTGAGTGCTGGGGAGGATAAGTTGATTTTGAAGAGCGTTAGGAGAAAACCTAAAGAGACCTTGGAAGTTGAACTTATTGATGTTTATCTCTTTTCCTATTTCCAAGCTGAAGATTATGAGACCTTGGCCCTTATGGGGAGTGAGGCTGAGATGGCAGATTTGATCTTTGAGAATCCTGAATTGATTGAGGATGGATTTAAACCTCTTTTTAAGGAAAAATCCATTAAGCATGGCATTGTTGATATACTTGGAAAAGATAAGAATGGGAATATTGTGGTTTTGGAATTTAAACGAAGAAGGGCCGATCTACACGCTGTTAGTCAGCTCAAGAGATATGTGGAGACAATAAAGGAGGAATATAAAAACGTAAGGGGAATTCTCGTGGCCCCGTCATTAACTTCAGGCGCTAAAAGGCTCTTGGAGAAAGAAGGTCTGGAATTTAAGAAACTTACTCCTCCTAAAAAGGAAAAATCTAAGAAAGGAAGGCAGAGGACACTGTTTGATTAACCTATAACCATTTCATGTGGAAACATTTCTCTCACTTTTGCTTTTGTGATTTCACCATCTTTGGAAATTTCGATGACTTTTCCCAGACCCTTAAGTTTTAATTGGACTCTACAAACAGTCTGTTCTCGTTCATCACTTTCTTCCCATGGGATTCTCTGTTCCATTCTTTCTATCTTTAATATCTCTGCTATCATTCCTTCAGTTCCGTGGGTTATATCCTGAGATGTCTCGTAAGTTAAGAAAACTCTTTCACCGGGCCGTAAACTTTGTATAACAACCACGTTTTTAGCACTACGTATTTCTATTGTTCTGTAGGGGTTTCTTAAGAGTTGATCGAGGGCCTTTCGGGCTATCCCCGCCAGTACGAGAAGCTCCATACTCCCACCTCACAAATAAACACTTTCATACTCTTTTTCGGCCCGTTTTCTCGCAGATTCCATTTTTTCATGCATCTTTCTCAACTGCTCCTCAATTATTTGGGCCTCTTTAAGAAGGGGTTCTGTCGAAACCTCTATCGGGATAAGCTTCTTTAAAACCTCAATTACATTTGCCGCGGCCCCGGGATCAGGTCTATCCCCAAAGGTTTCACCTAGCAAAGTGTAAACCTTGAGTTTTTCTTTACTCGCTTCCCACAGAAGTTTTCCACTCATTCCCATTATGGATCCATATTTCAGTATTTTAACTCCAATATTTTCTAGGTCTTTGTTTTCTTCTTCACTTCCACCAACCCCCCAGACTTCCATATGTTCTTTGAAAAACCCAATGCCCATTCCTCCAAGTGAAATCACTCTCTTAGCATTGTTGTGCTTTAAGTACGCTGTTATCTCTCTTGCAATCTCATTTACGAGTGTTGGTGGGGTGTAAATATCTGCCACAGC
>LDZR01001714.1_pt1 | contig 39884 bp, 42 predicted proteins | sample 615371 | NCBI WGS metagenome assembly LDZR01 (sample SAMN03408294, study PRJNA278302) | terrestrial metagenome | isolation source: oil reservoir sample K2 | place: USA: Alaska, North Slope, Kuparuk formation | collected 2013
GGGGCCGAGGACAGGAAGTCCGAGGCCGGCCTCTGAAGCAGGGATGCTGAATAGGCCGGGAACCCCGCCCGAGCCCGAGGCTGAGCCGTGGGCTGCTCCGCGAGGACCACTTAGCGAGCGAAAACAATGCCGGCCCGGTGAGAAGCCATTTTCGGGGTAGCAGTAAAGCCGGGGAGGGATATTCCCCGGCTTTACTTAATACGGGCGGTTGAGCTTGCGGTAGACTCTGGATTATGCTATACTACCGCTGGTGTATTACTACACACGCCGGCGGAGGCCCGAAAGGGTGCCGGGCAAGGTCTTTTGGGCCGTTGAAGGCGGCGGAGGAATAAAAACCACCGGGAGGTTAGGATTAATGGCCATTGTTTCCATGAAACAGCTGCTGGAAGCGGGAGTCCACTTCGGCCACCAGACGAGGCGCTGGAATCCCAAAATGGCGCCTTACATCTTCACCGAGCGCAACGGCATCTACATCATCGATCTGCAGCGTACGGTGAAAAAAATCGAGGAAGCCTACAATTTCGTCCGGGAAACGGCCAGCAACGGGGGCAAGATTCTCTTCGTCGGCACTAAGAAGCAAGCCCAGGAATCCATCAAAGAAGAAGCCCAGCGGTGCGGGATGTTTTACGTAAACGTGCGCTGGCTGGGGGGCACCCTGACTAATTTCGCCACCATCCGCAGGCGAATCGAGCGCCTCAAGGAACTGGAGCGCATGGAAGAGGACGGGACCCTGGAACTGCTGCCCAAGAAGGAAGCTATGACCCTGCGCAAGGAGAGGGAGAGGCTCGAGCGTTTCCTGGGCGGCATCAAGGAAATGAGGCAGTTGCCGGACGCCCTTTACGTAGTCGACCCGCGTAAAGAGCGCATCGCCGTGGCCGAGGCCCGGCGTTTGGGCATACCCGTAGTGGCCATTGTGGATACCAACTGCAATCCCGACGAGATCGATTATGTCATTCCGGGTAATGACGACGCCATCCGCGCCATCCGGCTGTTGACCAGCAAGATAGCCGACGCCGTACTGGAAGGGCTCCAGGGACAGGACCAGCCGGAAGCCGTTGGTGAGTAAAAGGGGGATAGCCATGATCTCTGCTGCGGACGTTAAGGAGCTGCGAAGCCGTACCGGGGCAGGTATGATGGACTGTAAGAGGGCCCTGGAAGAAACCGGGGGAGACATGGAGAAAGCCATCGAATACCTTCGTACCAAGGGCCTGGCCGCCGCCGCCAAAAAGGCGGGGCGCGCTACGGGTGAAGGCATAGTAGACGCCTATATCCACGGCGGGGGCCGCATCGGAGTGCTGATCGAGGTCAACTGTGAGACCGATTTTGTGGCCCGGACCGACGAATTTAAACAACTGGTCCACGATCTGGCCATGCAGGTGGCGGCCGCCCGTCCCCGGTATGTGCGGCGGGAGGATGTTCCCGGGGAAGAAATCGAGAAGGAGAAAAGCATCCTCCGGGCCCAAGCCCTCAACGAAGGCAAGCCCGACAAGGTTATCGATAAAATCGTAGAGGGCCGGCTGGAAAAGTTTTATCAAGAAGCCTGCCTCCTGGAACAGCCCTTCATTAAGGATATGGACCGTACCGTAAAGGATCTCATTGCCGAAAAAATAGCCAAGCTGGGGGAGAACATAGAGGTACGCCGCTTTGTACGGTTCGAGTTAGGGGAAGGAGGGACAGAGGGGTAATGAAGAAAGAGCACGGAAGTGCTCTTTTTTTCCGCCGGTGAGAGGAATTTTAGGGCCGGTGTAGAAACATTATGGGGAGTCATGGAGGTTTTGACTTCATGGGCAAACCCAAGTACAAGAGGGTGGTCTTGAAGTTAAGCGGAGAGGCCTTGGCCGGGAACCTCGGTTTTGGTATCGACCAGGACACCATCAGATCCATTGCGGAGCAGATCAAGGAAGTTAGGGATTTGGGCGTGGATGTGGCCGTAGTGGTGGGCGGCGGCAATATCTGGCGGGGTGTTAAGGGCAGCGCCAAGGGCATGGATCGGGCCACGGCGGACTATATGGGCATGCTGGCCACAGTCATCAACGCCCTGGCCCTCCAGGACGCCCTGGAAAGGATAGGGGTGGACACGCGGGTCCAGACGGCCATCGAGATGCGGCAGATTGCCGAGCCCTACATCCGGCGCCGGGCCATCCGGCACCTGGAGAAGGGCCGAGTGGTGATCTTTGCGGCAGGAACCGGCAACCCCTATTTTTCCACCGACACCACGGCGGCCCTGCGGGCTGCGGAAATCGAAGCCGACGTTATACTGATGGCCAAGAAGGTAGACGGCGTGTACGACTCCGATCCGGAGGAGAACCCGGACGCCAAGAGATACACGGGGTTGGACTACCTGGATGTCTTGAACGGCAAGTTGGGCGTGATGGATTCTACCGCTACCTCTCTCTGTATGGACAACAACATTCCCCTTATTGTGTTCGGTATCAAGCAGAAGGGTAATATATTGAAGGCCGTTATGGGCGAAGAAATAGGGACCTACGTTGGGAGGTAGGTTGCATTGGAGGATATCCTTAAAGAAGCGGAAAGCAAGATGCAGAAAACCGTGGAAGGGCTCCGGCGGGAGCTGGCTACCATTCGCGCCGGACGGGCCAACCCGGCCCTGTTGGAGAAGGTACAGGTGAACTACTACGGTACGCCTACGCCCATCAACCAATTGGCCACCATTTCGGCCCCGGAGGCGCGGTTGCTGGTGGTTCAGCCGTGGGACCGTTCGATCTTGGGAGAGATGGAAAAGGCCATCCTGAAGTCGGACTTAGGATTAACCCCCACCAACGACGGCTCCGTGCTGCGGATCGTTCTGCCCCAGTTAACCGAGGAGAGGCGGGCCGAACTCGTCAAGGTAGCGCGCAAGAAAGCCGAAGAGTTCCGGGTGATGGTGCGGAACATCCGGCGGGAGGCCAACGACAAGCTCAAGGCCAGGGAAAAGAGCGGAGAAGCCTCGGAGGATGAGGTCCGCCGCGCCCAGGATAAGGTGCAAAAGTTGACCGACAAATATATCCAGGCTATAGACAAAGCCCTGGCCGTGAAGGAAGAAGAGATCATGGAGGTTTAAGGGACCGTTGTGGGAAAAAATCCTGGGACTGCCCCGCGAGGAAGCGGAGGCGCACCTCGCCGAAGCCGGTTACCGGGTGGCAGAGGTCAAATTTACCGGTCGAGAACCGGGCTCCACCTCGGAGGGAGAAGACCGGGTTGTGAGGGTGAGGGTGGTGGGAGCCGGCCAGGTAGAACTGGTGCTGGCCCCTGTATATACCCAGCCACCGGCGAAAGGAGGTGGAAGGAAGGATGGCCTACCGGATTACTGAGGAGTGCCTGGCTTGCGGCGTATGTGCAGATGAGTGCCCCAGCGGGGCCATTTCGGAGGGAGATAACATCTTCGTCATCGACCCTGAGGTCTGCACTAATTGCGGTACGTGTATGGAAGTTTGCCCCAACGAAGCCATCGTAGAAGAGTGATGGCGGTCATCCCCCTCCCCCGGAGGGGGTTTGTTTTATGGGATGCCCCGGGAGGTAGCGGATGAGTGCTGTCGATATTCTTTCCTAAACGGCGCAAAAAGAAGAGGGACGGTTCCCTACCCGAGCGCCTGCCCCGCCATGTGGCTATCATTATGGACGGGAACGGCCGTTGGGCCCAAAAGCGGGGCCTGCCGCGGGCGGCCGGTCACCGGGCGGGAGTGGAAGCCCTGCGGGAAGTGGTTAAGGCCTGCCTGGAATGGGACATTCAAATCCTGACGGTATATGCTTTTTCGACTGAAAACTGGAAGCGTCCCCGGTCGGAAGTACAGGCCTTGATGCATCTCCTGGTGGAATACCTGGAGCGGGAAGTGGAGGAGCTGCACGAACAGGGCGTGCAGATACGCGCCATCGGCAGGATATCCGAACTCCCGGTGGAGGCCCGGCAGAAGCTACAGCAGGCCATGGAAACCACGGCAGGGAACCGGCGCCTGGTTTTAAATCTGGCTCTGAATTACGGCGGCCGGGCGGAGCTGGCGGACGCTTGTGCGGCCATGGTTCGGGATGTGGAAGAAGGAAAATTGAGGTGGGAAGAGATTCGGGAAGACACCCTGGAGAAATACCTCTACACGGCGGGTTTGCCCGACCCCGATCTCTTAATACGGGCGGCCGGAGAAATGCGCCTCAGTAACTTTTTGCTGTGGCAGGCGGCCTACACGGAATTGTGGGTTACTTCTACTTTATGGCCGGATTTCCGCCGTGAGGATCTCCTGGCAGCCCTGGAGGATTATGCCCGGCGGGAGCGGCGCTTTGGAGGACTAAAGTAGGTGTTGGCACAAAGGGTTCTGGTGGCCGTAGTGGGTATACCCCTTCTTACCGGTGCGGCCTATGTTGGAGGCCTGTGGTTGGGGGCCCTTTTAATCCTGATATCCTTTTGGGGGTTAAAGGAATATTATAATTTATTGCGGCGAATGGGCCTCAAGCCTTTAGGAATTTGGGGTCAACTGGCCGGCCTGGTACTGTTCCTCATGGTGTACTGGGGCCGTGACTTCCCCGCCTTTTTTCCGCAAGGGGCCCTCTTCCTTTTCCTTTTGGTCTTCTTATTCGCCTATCCCCGGTATTCCCTGGCGGACACGGCTGTCAGCTACGCCGGGCTTCTGTATGTGTCCGGGTCTTTGAGCCACCTGATGCTCCTTCGCTTCGTCCCTGAGTGGGGATTTTCCCTCCTCTTGTACAGCCTGATCTCGACCTGGGTTAACGATACGGCCGCTTACCTGGGAGGGCTCTCCTGGGGTAAGAGGAAGCTGTGTCCCGGGTTGAGCCCGGCCAAGACCTGGGAAGGGGCTTTAAGCGGTCTGGCGGGGGTATTAGTTACAAGCTTGACGGTGGGCCCACGCTTGCTACCCCTGGATGCCTGGCACCTGGCGGTCCTGGGGGTGCTGGCGGCGGCCGCCGGGCAGGCTGGGGACCTCATAGAATCCGGGATGAAACGCATGGCCGGAGCCAAAGACAGCGGCCACTTTCTTCCCGGCCACGGTGGAATCCTCGACCGATTCGATAGTTTGTTTCTGGTAGGACCAGTGGTATACTATTTCTGGAGATTGGTTACCTAAAATTTTATTGAGGTGAAATTATTGTCGGCGCCTGAACCTTTTAACCGGTCTTTTCGGATACTCCTTTTCGGTCTGGTCCTAACGGTTATCTTTTTACTGGTTTTTTATTATGTTTTGCCCGCGGTAGCGGTTATTTACCGCAGGATGTCCTCGGTGGTACTACCTTTTGCCTTGGCGGCCCTACTTGCAGCCCTTATCGATCCGGTGGTAAACTTTATCCAGTACCGGGGTAGGGTCAGCCGTAGCCTGGCCGTACTTGCTACGCTGCTGCTCTGCCTGGGGCTGGCCGGCATCCTTCTTTTTGTTTTGGTGTCCAGCCTCGTAGTTGAGCTACAGGCCCTGGTGGCCAGCCTGCCTGCTCAGGCCCGGAGCCTGGGGGGAGTCCTGGCGGAATGGTTCAACCGGCTGCAGGCTTTTTATTTTTCGCCCAACTGGCCGACGGATGTTCCAAATTACCTGCAGAACTTCATAGATACCGGTATTGCCACCCTGAGGGAATGGTTGACTTATCTCGCCCAGGGCCTGATAACCTTCCTGGGTTCCCTGCCCGAACTCTTTATACTCATAATCATTGTCCTGGTGGCCACCTTCTTTTTCAGCCGGGACAAGGAGCTCATATTGGTGGCCCTGCGCGGCGCCTTGCCCCCCGTGTGGGCGGAACGGGTGGAGCGCACAGGGGTTTTCCTCGGCAAGGCCATAATTGGCCTTTTGCGGGCAGAAACGGTCCTGATAAGCCTGCAGATCCTCCAGACGGTTATCGGACTGCTGATTTTGAAGGTAGACTACGCCTTAACCCTGGCCTTTGTAATCGGCCTGGCCGATCTTTTGCCCATCGTGGGCCCGGGGACCATTTACATCCCCTGGGCCGTGTGGGAATTTATCCAGGGCAGGTACGGGTTGGGGATAGCGCTGCTGGTCCTCTACAGCTTTATTATCATCCTACGACAGATCTTGCAGCCCAAACTGGTGGCCGTCAGCCTGGGATTGCACCCTTTAACCACCCTGGCGGCCCTCTATGCCGGGTTGAAGCTCTTGGGTATTGCCGGGCTCATTATAGGTCCGCTAACGGTACTGGTAGTCAAAGCCGTAATCTATAGCAGCCGACAGACAGGAGGCACCTGATGAGCAAAGGCATAGTTATCCTGGGGTCTACCGGATCCATCGGACGGCAGGCCCTGGAAGTCATAGAGAACTTTCCGGACGGATTTAGAGTCCTTGCCCTGGCCGCGGCCCGCAACATAGAGCGCCTGGAGGAACAGATAAGGCGCCACCGTCCCCGGGTGGCGGTGGTCCTGGAGGAGGTCAAACAGCGGGAATTACGGGAACGGGTCGGCGGGTTGGGGGTGGAGGTCCTGGCCGGGCCGGAGGGGCTCCTGGCGGCGGCCACCCTCCCCGAAGCCGACCTGGTGCTGGCGGCCATGGTGGGCACCACAAGCCTCCCGGCTGTACTGGCGGCCATCGAGGCCGGGAAGAACATAGCCTTGGCCAACAAAGAGATCCTGGTCACCGCCGGGGACCTGGTTATGGAAGAGGTTCGGCGCAGGGACGTTTGCATCCTACCCGTGGACAGCGAACATTCGGCCGTCTTCCAATGCCTGCGGCCGGGGGAAGGTATCCATAAGGTGATCCTCACCGCATCGGGCGGCCCCTTCAGGAAACTTTCCCTGAAAGAAATGGAGAGGGTAACCCCGGAAATGGCCCTGGCCCACCCGAACTGGCAGATGGGACCGCGGGTCACCGTAGATTCGGCCACCCTAATGAACAAGGGATTAGAGGTGATAGAAGCCAAACACCTTTTCCGGCTGGATTACCGGGATATCGAGGTGATAATCCATCCCCAAAGCATTGTTCACGCCATAGTTACATATAATGATGGCAGTTCCCTGGCCCATATGAGCCTGCCCGATATGCGGCTGCCCATCCAGTACGCCCTCACCTGGCCGGAGAGGTGGGCCAACGCGTATCCCCGCCTGGACTTGACGGTTTTGGGATCCCTTACCTTTGAAGAGCCCGACTGGGACCGGTTTCCCTGTCTGGGGTTGGCCCTCGAAGCCGGGCGTCAAGGGGCCACGTTCCCGGCAGTTTTGAACGCGGCCGACGAGGTGGCAGTGGACCTTTTCTTGCAGAGGAAAATCGGTTTCCTGGACATCCCACGCTTGGTAGAAGGAGTTCTTGCCCGGCACCGCCCGGCAAAAGCACCGGGTTTGCAGGACATACTGGCGGCGGACCGGTGGGCCCGCCGGGAGACATTGTCCCTGGCCGCCGGACGGAAAGGAAGGTGTAAGTTGGCTTGACCCTCCTTTGGGCCTTAATCGTCTTCAGCCTCCTCATCGTCGCCCACGAGCTGGGGCACTTCCTGGTGGCCAAAAGAGCCGGCATCAAGGTAGAGGAGTTTGCCATCGGTATGGGCCCCGCCTTGGTTCAATTCAAGCGGGGAGAGACGGTTTATTCCCTGCGAGCCCTTCCCCTGGGCGGTTTTAACCGCATGGCCGGAATGGAGGGTGACAACCAGGACGACCCCCGCGGCTTTAACCGGAAGCCGGTGTCGGTCCGCATGGCCGTTATAGCCGCCGGTTCCCTCATGAATTTCCTCCTGGCCGTGGCCCTCTTCATCTTTGTTTTCATGGTACTGGGGATTCCGGTGGATAAGAATATAATCGGACGCGTGGAGGCCGGCAGGCCGGCGGCCGCGGCTGGCCTCCAACCGGGGGACAGGGTGATTTCCATAAACGGCGTGCCGGTGGATAGCTGGACGGACATGGTCCGCGAAATCAACCGCCGGCCTGAGGAGACCCTCATCCTGGAGATCGAGCGGGCAGGACAGAGGATGGCCCTTTCCGTGCAGAGCGAGCGCGACCCTAGCACCGGCGTGGGGCTGATTGGTATCCGACCCTCCTGGGAAAGGCAGGGGTTCCTGCGCTCCCTGCACCTCGGCTTTTCCCAGGCCGTCACCATTACGGCGGCCATAGTAATAAGTATAATCGAGATGATTACGGGAGAGATAGCCCCCGATGTAGTAGGCCCGGTGGGAATTATCCAGATGGTTGGGGAAGCTGCTTCCTTCGGCCTGGCCAACGTCCTGAGTTTTACCGCTGTTTTGAGCCTTAATCTAGGGCTTATCAATCTCCTCCCCATTCCCGCCCTGGACGGCAGCCGGTTGATATTCCTGACGTGGGAGGGTCTGCGGGGCCGGCCCCTGGACCCGTCCAAGGAAAACATAATTCACCTCATAGGCTTTGCCTTGCTGATGGGGCTGCTTCTGCTGATAACCTATCGCGATATATTACGCCTTTTCGGCTGAGGTGAAAGAGGTGGAAATCAGGCGGCGTCCTACGCGGCGCATCTTCGTGGGTAAAGTAGCCGTCGGCGGCGGAGCCCCTATAGTGGTCCAGTCCATGACCAACACCGACTCGCGGGATGTGGCTTCCACGGTAGAGCAAATTAAGCGCTTGGAGGCAGCGGGCTGTGAGATAGTGCGGGTGGCCGTGCCGGACCGGGAGGCTGCCCGGGCCCTGGGGTCCATCAAGGCCCAGGTCGATGTACCCCTCATAGCCGATATCCATTTCGATTACCGGCTAGCTTTGGAGGCTCTGGCGGCCGGAGCGGACGGCCTGCGGATAAACCCCGGCAACATCGGGGGGGTGCGGGCCCTGGAGCAGGTGGCCCGCGAGGCGGCGAAAAGGGGTGTTCCCCTCCGCGTAGGGGTTAATGCCGGCTCCCTGGAGCGGGAAGTCATGGAAGCCCACGGCGGCATTACCGCCGAGGCCATGGTGGAAAGCGCCTTGCGCTCCATCAGATTGCTGGAAGGCATGGGCTTCTTTAATATCAAGGTTTCCCTAAAGGCTTCCGAGGTTCCGCTCATGGTAGACGCCTACCGGTTACTGGCCCAAAGAGTTGACTATCCCCTGCACCTGGGCGTTACCGAGGCCGGCCCCCTGCTGCCCGGGGCGGTAAAATCGGCCGTGGGACTGGCGATCTTGTTGAGCGAGGGAATAGGAGATACTATCAGGGTGTCCCTAACCGGGGACCCCGTACGGGAAGTAGAAGTAGCCTATACGATCCTTCGGTCCCTGGGCTTAAGAAAAAGGGGGGTGGAGATCGTTTCCTGCCCCACCTGCGGACGCTGCCAGATCGACCTGGAAGACTTGGTGGCCCGGGTGGAAGAGAAGCTCCAAGGGCTGGAGATCCCCCTCAAGGTGGCCGTTATGGGGTGCGCCGTGAACGGGCCCGGGGAAGCGCGCCAGGCCGATGTAGGGATAGCCGGCGGGCGGGGGTGGGGTATGGTCTTCCGGGAGGGAGAACCCGTCCGCCGGGTGCCGGAAGGCCGCCTGCTGGACGCCCTGGAGGAAGAAATCGACAAAATACTGGAGGAACGGGAGGAACACCATGCGCGCCAGTGAACTCTTCACTCCAACGTTGCGGGAAACGCCTGCCGAAGCGGAAATAGCCAGCCACCGGCTCTTGCTGCGGGCCGGATTTATCCGCAAGGCCGCGGCCGGAATTTATACGTTTCTTCCTTTGGGCTGGAGGGTCATCCATAAAATCGAAGGCATTGTCCGCGAAGAAATGGACCGGGCCGGGGGTCAGGAGCTGCTCCTGCCCATCATCCAGCCGGCCGAAGTCTGGCAGGAGAGCGGTCGCTGGGAACTTTACGGGGAGGAGATGTTCCGCCTTAAGGACCGCCACGGCCGCCCCTTTTGTCTGGGGCCCACCCACGAAGAGATCATTACGGCCCTGGTGCGGGCCGAGGTGAATTCCTACAAACAGCTTCCCCTCCTCCTGTACCAGATCCAGAACAAATACCGGGATGAGCGCCGGCCCCGCTTCGGGCTCCTGCGGGGGCGGGAGTTCATCATGAAGGACCTCTATTCCTTCGACCGCGACGAGGCAGGATTGCAGGAAAGCTATAATAAGATGTATGTGGCTTATAGCAATGTTTTCCGCCGTTGCGGCCTCAAATTCAGGGCCGTGGAGGCGGATACCGGGGCCATCGGAGGAAATTTCAGCCATGAATTTATGGTTTTAGCAGACGCTGGCGAGGCCCTGGTGCTCTTCTGTCGCTGTTGCGATTATGCCGCCAACGTAGAGATAGCCCCGGCTTCTCCCCGCCCGGCACCGGCCGGAGACGACCAACCCCTGGAGCTGGGAAAAGTACATACCCCCGGCCGGCGGACGGTGGAAGAAGTCTGCTCTTATTTAGGCGTTGATCCCCGCCGCCTGATAAAAACGATTCTATACGAAGCCGACGGACAACTCGTGGCCGCCCTGGTGCGGGGGGACCGGGAGCTCAATGAGGTAAAGCTGCAGAAGGTGGTGGAAGCAGCCCGGCTAAACCTGGCGGACCCGGATAGAGTTGAAGAGGCGCTGGGCGTACCGGTTGGCTTTGTGGGTCCCGTGGGACTGGGTAGCGTACCCCTTTACGCCGACCTGGAGATCCCCTACCTGGTCAACGGAGTGGCCGGGGCCAACGAAAAGGACTACCACTACGTTAACGTAAACCCGGGCCGGGACTTCGTGCCCCTCAAAGTGGCAGATCTGCGGCAGGTCGTCGCCGAGGAGCCTTGTCCCCAGTGCGGCGCACCCCTGGAGGAAGCCCGGGGTATTGAGGTGGGTCAGATTTTCAAACTCGGCACCAAGTACAGCCTCGCCCTGGGCGCCCTGTACAAAGACGACAGGGGCGAGGAACGGCCCATTGTGATGGGGTGCTACGGTATCGGCATCAGCCGCACCATGGCCGCCGCCGTGGAGCAGCACCACGATGAGCACGGGATCATCTGGCCGGTGTCCATTGCACCGTATCAAGTGGTTATTATTCCCGCGGCGGTCCGGGATACTGCCCAGAGGGAAGAGGCGGAAAAAATCTATGCCCAACTCCGGGCGGAAGGCGTCGAGGTAGTCCTGGACGACCGCGATGAGCGGGCAGGGGTTAAATTCGTGGAGGCAGACCTCATAGGTTACCCCCTGCGCCTTACCGTGGGCAAGAAAACCGTGGCCCAGGGTACAGTGGACTGGAAGTGGCGTTGGAGCACGGAAGAAAGGGCCGTGCCCCGGGAAGGATTGGCACGGAGGGTCAAGGAGGCCATTAATGCGGCCCTGCAGGAGCCCGGCGGGTTCTACCGGGGATTTCCCGGAATTTAAACTCGGCCGGCGGAGAAGTTCATGGGGGAACAGTTGAATGGCTGTCGACCGGGAGGCGATTGCACGGGTAGAGGTGTTTCGCCGGCGGGGCGAGTGCCGTATTTGGCTCCGCCGGGGATTGGCACCGGAAGAGGAGCTTAACTGGCAGACTATGTTGGGGGAGGAATTCCCCGGCCTGGATATCCGCCTGGAAACCCTGGTCCCAGAAGAGGGGGAAGGGTACCTCGGGTGGGAAGGGGAAATCTTAAAGGAGTTGGCCGCCCGCCTGGGGCCGGGCAGCCGTGCTTGGCTGGCGGGCGCCCGTTTGGAGAGGAGCGGGGAAAACAGCTGGCACCTTTTCTTGCCCGGGAAGCTGTCCGTGGAGGTGCTGCGCCGGCTGGGATGCTCTGCCGTACTGGCCGGGATCCTGGAAGAGGAACTGGGGCAAGAAGTAGCGGTAGAGATCAAAACGGATGAAGAATACTGCCGGGAGCTGTCCCGGGCTTCCCGGGAGTTGCAGGAGGAACACCTGCAAAAGATATGCCGGCCCGTTGAAGGGCCTGCTCCGGAGGGAAGCCCCGGGGAAGGCGCCGAGGACGAAGACGGCGGCGTACTGTTGGGGCATAGAATCAGGGGGCCGGAGCGGGCCCTGGTCGATATACAAGATGAAGAGCGGCAGGTGGTAGTGCGGGGAGAGGTCCTGAACTTCAGCAGCCGGCAGCTGAAGAGCGGCCGGCTGCTGGTAACCCTCGATATTACCGACCGGACGGACAGCATCACGGTGAAGGCCTTCGTGACCGAAGGCCCCTTGAGGGAAAAATTTTTGCAGCCGGGACAGTGGGTCCGGGTCCGTGGGGATGTCCAATACGATCTGTACAGTCAGGAACTGGTCCTCCTGGCCCGGGATATGGAAACGGCCGAGCCCCTCTGCCGGCAGGATTTGGAGCCGGTTAAGAGGGTGGAACTGCACCTGCATACCAAAATGAGCGCCATGGACGGCGTGGCAGAAGTGGAAGAAGTGGTCAGGTGTGCCGCCCGCTGGCAGCACGGAGCGGTGGCCATAACGGACCACGGAGTGCTCCAGGCCTTTCCGGTGGCGGCCGAGGCCGGCCGCCGGTACGGAGTCAAGATAATCTACGGCCTGGAAGGATACCTGTTCGACGACGACGGCTCCCCCGACCAGCAGAAACCCTATCATATTGTAATCCTCGTCAAGGACCGGGAGGGCCTCCTCAACCTTTACCGCCTGGTATCGGCTTCTCACCTCCAGTTTTTTTACCGCAAACCCCGCATCCCCCGCCGCCTCCTCCAGCAGCATCGTCAGGGTTTGCTGTTGGGCACTGCCTGCGAGGCCGGGGAGCTCATACGCAGTTATCTGTCAGGGGCCGACGAAGAGCGCCTGGCCGAAATAGCGGCCTTTTACGACTACCTGGAAATCCAACCCCTGGCCAACAATGAGTTTTTGATCCGGGAGGGTAAAGTGCCCGACCGGCGGGCCTTGGAAGAGATGAACCGCCGTATCGTGGCCCTGGGCAAAAAGCTGGGCAAGCCGGTAGTGGCCACCGGGGACGTCCATTTTGTGGAACCGGAGGACGCCATTTTTCGCCAGATCCTCCTCCACGGCCAGGGCTACGAAGACGAGATTCAGGCCCCCCTTTATTACCGTACTACAGAGGAAATGCTGGGCGAATTCGCCTATTTGGGGGAAGAGACCGCCCGGGAGGTGGTAATCGAAAATCCGCGGCTCCTGGCCTCCCAGGTGGAAGACCTCAAACCCATTCCCGACGAGTTCTATCCCCCGGAGATCCCAGGAGCCGAGGAACAACTGACCGAGATCGTCCTCCGCCGGGCGCGGGAGTGGTACGGCGACCCCCTGCCCCCTGAAGTTGAGGCCCGGCTCGACAAGGAACTCAAGGCCATCATCCGGCACGGTTTTGCTGTGCTCTACCTCATCGCCCACAAGTTAGTCAAGAAATCCAACGAAGACGGCTACCTGGTAGGCTCCCGCGGTTCGGTAGGTTCCTCCCTGGTGGCCACCATGGCCGGAATCACCGAGGTAAATCCGCTACCTCCCCATTACCGGTGCCCCAGCTGCCGCTATACCGAGTTCGTCCGGGACGGCACCGCATACTGCGGGGCGGATCTCCCCGACAAGGGCTGCCCCCGGTGCGGAGAAAAGCTGGTTAAGGACGGCCACGACATACCTTTCGAGGTTTTTCTGGGGTTCAAGGGGGACAAAGTCCCGGACATCGACCTGAATTTTTCCGGCGAATACCAGGCCCAGGCCCATCGTTATGCCGAGGAGATGTTCGGCCGGGACCACGTTTTCCGCGCCGGCACCATCGCCACTATAGCCGAGCGGACCGCTTACGGCTTCGTGCAAAAATATCTCGAAGAACATAACCTGAAGCTGAGGCAGGCGGAGGTCAACCGCCTGGTGCGCGGCTGTACCGGGGTGAAGCGGACCACCGGCCAGCATCCCGGCGGATTGATGGTGGTACCGCGGGGAACTGATATACATTTATTTACCCCCCTCCAGCACCCGGCGGACGACCAGTCCAGCACCGTCATTACCACCCACTTCGATTATGAGGCTTTAAGTGAGAGACTGGTGAAGCTGGACTTGCTGGGCCATGACGATCCCACCGTCATTAAGGTGCTGGAAGACTTGACCGGCGTGCCGGCCCGGGAGATCCCCCTGGATGAGATGAAAACCATGTCCCTTTTCTCCAGTGTGGAGGCCTTAGGTGTAAGGCCGGAGGACATAGGCACCCAGGTGGGCACCCTGGGTATTCCCGAATTCGGGACCCGCTTTGTCCGGCAGATGCTGGAAGAAACCCGGCCCCGTACCTTTGCCGAGTTGGTGCGCATCAGCGGGTTCTCCCACGGGACCGACGTGTGGCTGAACAACGCCCGGGACCTCATCAGGAGCGGGACCGCCCGTCTCAGCGAGGCCATATCTACCCGGGATGATATTATGAATTATCTCCTTCAGCGGAAAGTGCCCCCGGATGTAGCCTTTCGCGTGATGGAAGATGTACGCAAGGGCAAAGGGGTCAAGAAAGAATATGAAGATATCCTTCTCTCGGCCGGAGTGCCGGAATGGTTCATACAATCGTGCAAGAAGATCACCTACTTATTCCCCAAAGCCCATGCCGTAGCCTACGTTATGATGGCCTTTCGCATTGCCTATTACAAGGTGTACCACCCCGAGGCCTTCTACGCCGCCTTTTTCAGCGTGCGGGCCGAGGAATTCGATGCCGATATCATCTGCCAGGGCCTGGAGCGGGTGCAGGAAGAAATCAAAGCCCTGGAGCGCAAGGGGAACGAGGCCAGCGCGCGGGATAAGAACTTCCTGGCCATCCTGGAGGTAGCCCGGGAAATGTTCTGTCGCGGTATTACCCTAAAGCGCGTGGATCTGGCCAGATCCCACGCCGTCCGGTTCTTGACGGCTCCCGGCCAGCTTCTTCCGCCTTTGGCTTCCCTAGCCGGGGTGGGACGTTCGGCGGCCGAGGCCATCGACCGGGCCAGGAGGGAAAAGCCCTTTACTTCGGTCGAGGACCTTCAGCGGCGTAGCCGGATAAACCGGTCGGTGCTGGAGGTTTTGGAGCGCCACGGCTGCCTGGCAGGGCTGCCGGCCACCGACCAGCTGGCGCTATTTTAGAGGAGCCAACTGAGTTATCCCCACTTTTTGCAGAGCAGGCCTGCTTGGGCTTGGAAGCGAGCGAACAAGCTTTGGCGGCTAGCCCAGGCTTTAAGCTTGGCGAAAGGCTTAAGAAGGGCCCGAGGCCATGTATCCTTGCGGCCGGCAACTGAGGCAGGATGCTTAAATCCTGCCGGGAAGCCTGTCGGAGCCTTGAGCCAAGCAAAAGTCCTGCCCGCGAGGGAGGCCTTTGCGAGCGAAAGCCAAGCAGGCCGGGATCAAAACTGGGGTTAAGTCAAAGGAGCAAGGGTTGCATGGCCTTGAAGGCTGTGTTATACTAAATCTAGGTTTTTTTACTTCGTGTTCGGCGAAGGAGAAGGCCTTAGTGTAAAAGAGTGGGTGTCTACCCACTCTTTTATCTTGAGGAGGGAAGGCGTTGAGCAAGATTGTCTCGGCCGTGCAGAGCCTGGTAGAGCCCATAATTGAGGCCATGGGTTATGAGCTGGTAGACATAGAGTACTGCCGCGAGGGCCGGCGTTACTTCCTGCGGTTATACATCGACAGCCCGGCAGGCATTTCCCTGGACGACTGTGAAAGGGTCAGCCGGGCCGTAGAAGTGGAACTCGACCGCGAGGATCCCATTCCCCACAGCTACTATCTGGAAGTGTCTTCGCCTGGGGTGGAGCGGCCCTTAAAAAAAGACGCCGACTTCGAGCGTTTCAGGGGGCGCAAAGTCACCCTGCGAACCTACGCACCCGTGGAGGGGCGGCGCAGGTTCGAAGGGCAGTTGCTGGGGCTGGAAGGTGAAAGGATTCACATCCTGACACCGGCGGGGGAGGAATTAAGTATTCCGCGCCGGGACATATCCAGCGCCAGGCTGAAGTACGAACCCGGGGAGGAGTGAGGTGGATTTAAGAATGAATACCGAATTCATCCATGCCTTAAAGGACCTGGAGCGGGAAAAAGGCCTTAAAATGGCGGTTTTGCTGGAAGCCATTGAGGCTGCCCTGGTATCCGCCTACAAAAAGAATTTTGGCTCGGCCCAGAATGTGAGGGTTCAGATTGAACCGGAAACGGGCGAGATCCGGGTATTTGCCCAGAAAAAGGTGGTAGAAAGGGTCGGCGATCCCCGCACCGAGATCGCCTTGAGCGAGGCCCGCTCTTTGAACAGCACTTATGAAATCGGGGATATAGTAGAGAAGGAAGTCACCCCCAAGGAGTTCGGACGCATTGCGGCCCAAACGGCCAAACAAGTGGTAATCCAGCGGATACGGGAAGCCGAGCGCAACCTCATATACGAGGAATTCATCGCCCACGAGAACGATATTATCACCGGCATCGTGCGGCGGCACGAAGGGAAAAACTGGATTATCGATCTCGGGCGCGTGGAAGCCATTATGACGCCCACCGAGCAGATCCCTACGGAAACCTATTCCCCGGGAGAAAGGATAAAGGTTTACGTGGTGGAAGTCAAGAAGACCACCAAAGGCCCCCAAGTTCTTGTTTCCCGGACCCACTCGGGGCTTTTGAAGAGGTTGTTTGAGCTGGAGGTACCCGAAATCCATGATGGGATAGTGGAAATCAAAGGGGTGGCCCGCGAAGCCGGCGTGCGCTCCAAGATAGCCGTCCACTCCCGGGAAGAAAGGGTGGATCCGGTGGGAGCCTGCGTGGGGCCCAAGGGAGTGCGGGTTCAGGCCGTGGTCAACGAACTCCGGGGAGAAAAAATCGATATTATTAAATGGAGCGACGACCCGGCCGTGTTCGTGGCCAACTCCCTGAGTCCGGCTCGCGTCCTGGATGTGGAGGTGGACTACGAGAATAAAATAGGAAAGGTCATCGTACCTGACAACCAGCTGTCCCTGGCCATCGGCAAAGAAGGCCAGAATGCCAGGCTGGCGGCAAAGCTTACCGGTTGGAAGATCGATATCAAGAGCGAAAGCGAAGCCGGAGACTGGGAGCCCTGGGATGAAGACCTGGATCCCGAGGTTGGTGCCGAGGCTTAAGAACGGAGGCGAAGGCCGTGCCCCGACCGAAGAAGTTCCCCGTGCGCATGTGCGTAGGTTGTCGGACCAGAAAAGAGAAGCGGGAATTGATACGAGTAGTGCGTACCCCGGACCTGCAATTGGTTATTGACCCGACCGGGAAAAAGGCGGGGCGGGGAGCTTACTTGTGCCCTCAGGTGGAATGCCTGCAAAAGGCTATTAAGAGCAAAGCCCTGGAAAGGAACTTGGGGGTGCAGGTCGGTCCCGAAATCCTGGCGCAGCTAGAGGCCGATCTCTGCGAGAGGGCCCATGAGCAGGAGGATGGCTGAACTTCTCGGGTTAGCCCTGCGCGCCCGCAAGGTGGCCTGGGGATACAGGGCGGTCAGGGAGGATCTGAGAAGGGGCCGGGCGCATTTAGTAATTGTTACCGAAGACGCCAGTCCCCGCCTCCGGAGAGAGTTTGAGGTGCTCTGCCGCACGAAGTCCGTCCCCCTAGTGGTCTGGGGTACCAAGGCCGAATTGGGCCTGGCCCTGGGCAAACCCCCTAGCGGGGTAGCGGCGGTGGAGGACCCGGGTTTCGCCAGGCTGATAGGGCAGGTGGTGGGATCAGGGCAGTAAACGGGTTATACCATGGAGGTGATTCTATGGGGAAGACGAGGGTATATGAACTGGCCAAAGAACTAAGGGTTTCCCATAAAGAACTCATGGATACCATGGCCAGTCTGGGTATTTATACTCGGTCTCATATGAGCGTGCTGGAAAACGGTGAAGTCATTAAGATCCGCAATCATTATCGGAAGCTTCGGAGGGCGGCCAAAGCAGCGGCTCAAGCTGCGGCCCAGGCTTCCCTTACGGCGACGCCGCAGCCGGAGGAAAAGCCGGTGGAGCAGGTGCCTGCAGTCCAACCCCGGGAGGCGGAGGTAACGGCAGGGGGAGCGGAGCCCCGGCCCGGGGAGGAAGTCCTGCTCCCGGGGGAGCAGGCGAACCTAAAAGATCTCCGAAAGATGGAGGACGCCCAGGGGGATACCCGATCGGAGGCGGAGACCCCCGGCGGCAAGGCCTCCGTGCCGCGGGCTGCGCGGCCCCAGCTCCCTAAGCCTTCCGAAACCGAGGCCGGCCGGGTCCAGGAGGTTCCCAAGGGCAGCCAGGAAGTCGGCCGGGAAAAACCCCGGCGCGACCACGGGCGCCGGACCCGCAGGCCTGGAGAGGCCGGGAAGGCGGCCGGCCCCCGCAAGCGCGCTGAAGGAAGGCCGCTGCGCATTCCCAAGCCTCCGGAGGCCGTTACCAAGGACCAGCCGGAGAAGCGAAGGGAGCGTCCCGGCAAGACGGAGGTCCGGGAGCGAGAAAGGGCGCGGGATAAGTTCTTTGAGGAGCGGGAGGCCGAACGCGTATTGCGGCGGGAGAAGGTCCGGGCCAGAAGCAAGGAACAGCAGCCCGAACCGGCTCCGGTGGTACCCCGCGTAGTGCTGAACGGTCCCCTGACGGTCCAGGAGCTGGCCAAGAAACTCAGCAAAACGGCCGCCGAGGTCATCAAGAAGCTCATGGGTCTCGGCGTTATGGCTACCATTAATCAGGAAGTGGACGTGGATACTGCAGCCATTGTAGCCCAGGAGATGGGGGCGGAGGTAGAAGTCAAGATAGAGACGCCTATCACCGAGCTTCCGGATGTCCCGGATGATCCGTCAACCCTTGAGCCGCGTCCGCCGGTAGTAACGGTAATGGGTCACGTAGACCACGGCAAGACCACCTTGCTCGATGCCATACGTCATACCAACGTGACGGCCAGCGAAGTAGGGGGGATAACCCAGCATATCGGCGCCTACCAGGTAACGGTAAAGGGGCGGAAAATAACTTTTCTGGATACCCCGGGCCATGAGGCTTTTACCGCTATGCGGGCCCGCGGAGCCCAGGTTACGGATATAGCCATCCTGGTGGTGGCGGCGGACGACGGGGTCATGCCCCAGACGGTGGAGGCCATTAATCACGCCAAGGCGGCTGAAGTTCCCATTATCGTAGCCATCAACAAGATAGATAAGCCCGGGGCCAACCCCGACCGGGTTAAGCAAGAGCTGACCGAGTACGGTCTGGTGCCGGAGGAATGGGGCGGAGATACGGTCATGGTGGCGGTGTCGGCCCTGAAGAAAGAGGGGTTGGACCAACTTCTGGAGATGGTCCTCCTGGTGGCCGACTTGGCCGATCTGAAGGCCAATCCCAACCGGCCGGCCCGCGGGGTGGTGGTGGAGGCCAAGCTGGATAGAGGACGAGGTCCGGTGGCCACCGTGTTGGTTCAGAAGGGAACCCTGCGAATAGGGGATAATGTGGTGGTAGGCAGTGTTTTCGGCCGGGTGCGGGCCATGTTCGACGACCAGGGCAACCGCGTAACCGAAGCGCCGCCCTCTACTCCCGTGGAGATCTTAGGCTTGGATGAGGTTCCGGAGGCGGGGGATATATTCCAGGTGGTGGAAGACGAAAAGCTCGCCCGCCAGATAGCGGAACAGCGCCAGATTGACAGGCGCCAAAAGGATCTGCAAGCCGGCGTCAAGACCTCCCTGGAAGAGTTCTTCAAACAGATGGATGCCGGCCAGGCCAAGGAACTCAAGCTCATTGTAAAGGCTGATGTCCAGGGCTCGGTGGAGGCCCTCCGCAGTGCCCTCGAGCGCCTTTCCACGGACGAGGTGAAGGTGGTTCTTATCCACACCGGCGTAGGCGCCATTACCGAGTCCGATGTCATGCTGGCGGCAGCTTCCAATGCCGTTATCGTAGGTTTCCAGGTCCGTCCCGATGCCAACGCCCGCAAGGCCGCCGAAAACGCCGGGGTGGAAATACGGCTCTACCGGATTATATATGAAGTGGTAGACGATATTAAGGCGGCCATGTCCGGTCTGCTCGAACCGGAGAAGAGAGAAGTAATCCTGGGACGGGCGGAAGTAAGGGCTACCTTTAAAGTTCCCAAGGTGGGAACGGTGGCCGGTTGTTACGTTACCGAAGGGAAGGTTACCAGCAAGGCGCTGGTAAGACTCATCCGGGACGGGGTGGTCGTGTACGAAGGCCGGGTGGCTTCCCTGAAGCGCTTCAAGGACGATGTGCGGGAAGTGGTACAGGGCTTTGAATGCGGCATCGGCCTGGAGAAGTTCAACGACATCAAGGAGGGCGACGTCTTAGAAGCCTATACCGTTGAGGAGATAAAGCGGCAACTGTAGGGGGGTGAGGTCCCGTGTCTTTGCGGGCCGAGCGTGTGGCAGAGCAAATGAAGAAAGAAATAGCCCACATCCTCCGGGATAAGATTAAGGACCCGCGCGTAGGTTTTGTTACCGTGACTGCTGTAGAGCTGTCCAGCGACTTGCAGCATGCCAAGGTATACGTGAGCATCTACGGGGATGAAGAAGAAAAAAGGCAGACCTTGGAGGCCTTGGCGCGGGCCACTGGCTTTGTGCGGCGGGAAATAGGTCGGCGCATCAAACTGCGGCTGACACCTGAAATTGTTTTTAAGTTCGACGAATCCATTGAGCACGGAGACCGTATAGCCAGGCTGTTATACCGTATCAAGGCGGAGGAAGCTGAGAAGCATGAACCTGGTGACAGCAATAGCTGAGGAGCTGGCCCGGGCCCGGGAAGTGGCCATAGCTTCCCACGGCCTTCCCGACGGCGACTGCATCGGCTCCACCCTGGCCCTGGCTGCAGCCCTGCGGCGGCGGGGAATTGGGGTTACCACCATAATCGGGGATCCCGTGCCTCCCATGTACCGGTTTTTGCCGGGAAGCGAGAAGGTGGTGTTGCCCCAGGAGGTGGACTCCCTGCCGCCCCTGCTCGTGGTGGTTGATTGTACCGACCTGGAGCGCGTTAGGGAGGGGTTTGGGGAGCGGCGCCGCGAGGCCCAACTCATAATTAACATCGACCACCATGTCAGCAATTCCTTTTTCGGTCACCTTAACCTGGTGGATCCCGGGGCGGCGGCTACGGGCGAACTGATTTATGGGATATTGAAGGAAATGGGGACGGAGATTGACGCGCCTATAGCCACCGCCCTCTACACCGCATTGGTAACGGATACCGGCTCCTTTCAGTACGAAAACTGCCGGGCGGGCACTTTGCGGATGGCGGCCGAGTTAATGGACCTGGGTGCCGACATGCAACTTATCCGCGAGTTTCTCTGGGAGAGCAAACCCCTCCTGAGTTTCCGCCTGCTGGCCCACGTGCTATCCACCCTGTCCCTGGCGTGCGGGGGCAAGGTGGCCTGGGTGGTCATCAGCCAGGAAGTTATGGTGCGCCTGGGAGCCGGGCCGGAACACGTGGAGGGATTGGTAAACTATCCTCGTTCGGTGGCCGGGGTGGAAGTGGGGCTGGCCTTCCGCGAGCTGGAGGACGGAATGATAAAGGTGGCCCTGCGCTCCAAAAAGCGAGTGGACGTCAACGAAATCGCCGGTCTCTTCGGGGGCGGCGGCCACAAGAGGGCGGCAGGCTGCACCGTTCCCGGACCCCTGGAGGCGGCGGTAGAAAAGGTCGTTAGGGCCGTGGAGGCACGGCTGGACTGCGATGGAAGGATTTATTAACCTTCTGAAGCCGCCCGGTCCCACCTCCCACGACGCGGTCGAGAGGATCAGGCGCCTCCTGGGGGTCAAAAGGGTAGGCCACGGTGGCACCCTGGATCCCCTGGCGGCCGGCGTATTGCCTGTGGGCCTTGGACGAGCCACCCGCCTGCTGGAATATGTTCAGGAAGACTCTAAAGCTTACCGGGCGGAGGTCATCTTCGGTCTCGAAACCGCCACCCAGGACATGGCCGGCGAAGTGATAAACAGGAACCCCCTGGAGAAACTTGACGCCCGGGAACTGAAGTCCGCCCTCTCCCGCTTTACCGGTGTACAGGAACAAATCCCCCCTATGTTTTCGGCCGTGCGCTACCGAGGACAGAGGCTTTACGAGCTGGCGCGACGGGGGGAAGAAGTACCCCGCGGGCCGCGCCGGGTGGTCATTTACCGCCTGGAACTTGTAAAGTTGTGGCCCGGGGGGCCGCACCCGCGGGCCGTCCTGGAGGTGGTCTGTTCCAAGGGGACTTACGTGCGGACCCTATGCCACGACCTGGGGTCCTTCCTGGGCTGCGGTGCCGCCCTGTATTTTTTGCTGAGGTGCCGGACGGGCCCCTTCACTATAGATGATGCCTGGACCCTCGAAGAAATAGAGGCTGCCATGTGGCAGGGTCGCCGGGATTTTCTCCTCCCCCCGGCGGCCGGAGTCCGTCACCTCCCGGAGGTGGTGGTAAAGCCCGAGGCAGTAAAGGTGGTGCTGCGGGGTGCCCTCGTGTCTCCCAACGGGTGCCGGAATTGCCCGCCGGGGCTACAGGAGGGAGACCTGGTGCGGCTTCATAGGGAAGAAGGGTCCCTCCTGGCCGTGGCCCGCTGCATGGGGAAAAGTTCGGTGGCGGGCTTTAAGCCGGAAAAGGTTTTCCCTTGAGGGAGGTGAAGGGTGGAATAGCAATGAAGGTTTGCTACGGCATGGAGGAAACGGCAGCAGTAAAGGGGTGCTGTCTCGCCCTGGGCAACTTCGACGGCGTTCACCGAGGACACCGGGCCCTCATAGGGCTGGCGGTGGAAAAGGCCAGAGAAAAGGGGAAGGCCTCCGTAGTGCTCACCTTCGACCCCCACCCTGCGGCCGTTCTGGCCCCGGGCGCGCCCCCCGACCTCTTAACTACCCAGCCCCAGAAAGAAGAGCTGATAGCGGGGTTGGGAGTGGATTACCTGTATTTTCTGCCCTTTTCCCCCGCTCTGGCCGCCCTGCCGCCGGAAGACTTTGTAAAGGACCTCCTGTGGCCGTCCTTCAGGCCTTCCCTGGTGGCGGTAGGTTTTAATTATTCCTTCGGCCGCGGCGCGAGGGGGAATCCAGATTTACTGGAAGCCCTGGGGGCGAAAATGGGGTTCGAGGTAGTTGTCCTGCCGCCGGTAAAAATAGGGGAGCGCATAGTGAGCAGCACAGCCGTAAGGGAGGCCCTGGCGGCCGGCGAGATAGGTCTGGCCCGCGATATGCTCGGGTACTGGCCTACCCTGGCGGGAAGGGTGGTAAAGGGGGACGGGCGGGGACGCACCCTGGGCTTTCCCACGGCCAACATAGCCGTACCGCCGGACATAAAACTCCCCGCATACGGCGTATATGCCTGCCGCATGAAGTTGCCCGACGGCGCCTGGCGCTCCGGGGTGGCCAACATCGGCCAAAGGCCCACTTTCGGGAAGGGGCTTTCGCCCACGGTGGAGGTTTACTTGCTGAATTTCTCCGGAGATCTTTACGGCGAAGAAGTCCGCCTGGAGCTCAGGGCCTTCTTGCGGCCCGAGCGAGCCTTCGCCGACAGGGAGGAGCTGATAGCCCAGATGGAGCGGGACGCAAGGTCGGCCCGGGAGCTCCTCTAACCGTAACCAGCTCTTGTTTCTCGACGTAAGATAATACGAGAGGCCTAACTTTTGGGCAACAGGGAAGCAGGAGCTGGTAGCAGTGCGGGTAATCATTACTTCCCATGCCCGGAAACGATTGAAAGAGCTGCGCCAGGAGGGTATACTCGCGGCGGACATCGTTTCTGCCGCCCGCCAGCTTCCCGGCCGCATCGCAGTGGCTACCCGGTTTAGGGGTTTCGTGGCTGCGTCGGGGAGGATCTTTGATCTGGTAGTCAAGGATGTGCCGGCCGGAAGGATGGTAATAACGGTAATAGGCAAGTAGCCCTTACATCACAGTTGCAAACAGGGTTCCGGTAGTCTATAATTCTTACAGGCAAGGATAACAGATGAACCTGCGGCAAGGAAAGGCGGTCCTCCGACGCCTTTCTTGGCCTGCTGGGGATAGGATGGCATAAGGAGGTGAAAGGCGCCGTGGCCCTGGAAAAGGAAAGGAAACAGGAAATCATCAAGCGCTTTCAGCAGCACGAAAACGATACGGGTTCCCCCGAAGTACAGATCGCCCTGCTGACGGAGCGCATTAACTCCCTGACGGAACACCTGAAGGTTCACCGGAAGGACCATCACTCCCGCAGGGGGCTTTTCAAGATGGTGGGCCAGCGCCGGCGGCTGCTCAACTACTTGCGGGAATATGATGTTGAGAGGTACCGCCGGGTAGTAGAAGCCTTGGGCTTGAGGCACTAAGGGGCGGAAAAAAGGGAGCGGAAAGCCGCTCCTTTTTAATATATCGTTAATATATCGTCCGGGTGCGGGATTTAGTCCCTGCAAAAGCAGGAAATACTATGATAAATGTCGAAGAAATACTAGCTTATCGAGGATACAGCAGAGGAGGAACAAGAAAAGGAATGCAGGAGGTATTACGCAAAGCCCTTCCCTTGGCCGGGCGGGAGCTGATTTTAGAGACCGGCCGCCTGGCCAGGCAGGCGGGCGGCGCCGTATTGGTGCAGTACGGGGGAACTATGGTGTTAGTCACCGCCACGGCGTCGGCCGAACCCAGGGAAGGCATAGATTTTTTCCCCCTTACCGTGGACTACGAAGAACGCCTCTATGCTGCGGGAAAGATTCCGGGCGGCTTTATTAAGCGCGAAGGCAAGCCCAGCGAAAAGGCCATCCTTTCCAGCCGCCTAATAGACCGTCCCATTCGACCGCTATTCCCCAAGACTTATCGCCGTGACGTTCACGTGGTGGCCACCGTCCTGTCGGTGGACCAGGACTACCCGCCCAATGTGGCCGGAATTATAGGCGCTTCGGCAGCCCTAACCCTCTCCGATATTCCCTTTAACGGGCCCATCGGCGCCGTAGCCGTCGGCCTTATCGACAACCAACCCATCATTAACCCTACCCTCCGGCAGGACGAAGAAAGCCGGCTTCACCTGGTGGTCGCCGGCACGGCCGAAGCTATCATGATGGTGGAGGCCGGGGCCCACGAGGTGCCCGAAGATCTCCTGGTGGAGTGCATCATGGCCGGCCATGAAGAGATCAAGCGCATCGTGGCTTTCATCCAGGAATTCCACGAGGAAGCCCGGGCCCTGGGCCTGGCCAAAGAAAAACAGGAAGTACCCGTCATCGAGCTGGTACCGGGAATAGAAGAAACTACCAGGGAGCTGGCGGTTCCGCGGTTGCAGGAAATAATCCGGCGGGGCATCGAGGAGAAGTGGAACAAACAGGAACGGGAAAAACAGCTCAAAGCTTGTAAAGACGCCATTTTGGAGGAAGTGGTAGCCTCTTACAATGAGGTAGCCCAGGAACAACCTGAGGTGGCCAAACTGGTGGGAGATCTGGTCACCCAGGTGGAAAAGGAGATCGTCCGCAAGCTCATCCTGGAGGAGGGCCGGCGGGTAGACGGGCGGGGGCCGGAGGATATCCGGCCTATAAGCTGCGAAGTGAGCGTCTTGGCCCGTACCCATGGCTCTGCCCTGTTCACCAGGGGAGAAACCCAGGTCCTTACCGTAGCCACCCTGGGTTCTATCAGTGATGAGCAGATTCTAGACGATCTGGGGGTGGAAGAATCCAAACGTTACATGCATCACTATAATTTCCCCCCCTATTCCGTGGGCGAGGCCAGACCTATCCGGGCTCCCGGACGGCGGGAGATCGGTCACGGGGCCCTGGCCGAGCGGGCCCTCGAACCCATGATACCCCCGGAGGAGGAATTTCCCTACGCCATACGCTTGGTATCCGAGGTGTTGAGCTCCAACGGCTCCACTTCTATGGCCAGCGTTTGCGGTAGCACCCTGGCGTTGATGGATGCGGGGGTACCCATCAAAGCGCCGGTGGCCGGGGTAGCCATGGGCTTGGTTAAGGAGGGGGACAAAGTAGCCGTCTTGACCGACATCCAGGGTATCGAGGATGCCCTGGGCGACATGGACTTTAAAGTGGCGGGTACCGCCAAGGGAGTAACCGCCCTACAGATGGATATCAAGATCCCCGGTATCGACCGTGCCATCCTTACCCGGGCCCTGGAGCAGGCCCGGCAGGGGCGGCTGTATATTTTGGCTAAAATGTTGGAGGTACTGCCGGAGCCCCGCAAAGAACTTTCTCCTTATGCGCCGCGCATGCTGACCACGGTGGTGGATACCGATAAGATCCGGGATATTATAGGCCCGGGGGGCAAGGTCATTAAGAAGATCATCGAGGAAACCGGCGTGGAAATCGATATTGAAGACGACGGCCGGGTATTTATCGCCGCCACCGATCCCAAGGCCGGGGAGCGGGCCCTCCAGATAATCGAAGCCCTTACCCGGGAGGTCGAAGTGGGCAAGATATACAGCGGTCGGGTGACCCGGGTGACGGATTTCGGTGCCTTCGTGGAAGTAATCCCCGGAGTCCTGGGGATGCCCGGCAAAGAGGGCCTGGTCCATATTTCCCAGCTGGCCGAAGGCCGCGTGGGCCGGGTGGAGGAAGTGGTCAAGGAAGGAGACGAGATCCTAGTAAAGGCTATCGGGTTCGACCCCCAAGGCAGGCTCAAACTTTCCCGCAAGGAGGCCCTCCGTACCCTGGAAGACGGTGGCACGCCCGGAAGGCAGCCTCCTCGTCGCCTCGGTCGGGAACGTAGGGGGCGTTAGTTCCCCCCCCAACATTTTTTCTATAATCCGCACCGGTAGGGCATATATTTTTGGTAAGACGGTTCGGCGGGTGGTGACGGCTCCATGTATGTGCTCTACTGGCAGCGGAGGCGCGTGTTGATGTTCCTGGTGACGGTTGTCGCCGTGGTCTTTGCCGGTATGATGGTCTGGCGGTGGTTGCAGGGAGAGGTAGCTCCGGTGTCTAGGGTGCAACCTATTTACCAGGGTGACGTTAACAAAAAGGCCGTGGCCCTAGCCTTTAACGTGGACTGGGGGGAAGAATTTCTGCCCGGCATACTACAAACCCTTTCCCGCCACCAGGCGAAGGCTACTTTTTTCATAACCGGCCAATGGGCCGTCAAGTTCCCGGACTTGGTGAGGCAGATGGCCCGGGAGGGCCATGAGATAGGCAACCACGGTTACACCCACCAACATGTAGATAACTTAAGCCGGGAAGAAAATCGCCAAGATATTAAGAAGGCCGAGGGAGTGCTGGCGGACATCACGGGACGCCAGCCGGTCCTTTATGCTCCGCCCTACGGCGAAAGTAAACCCCATGTAGTCGCCGCCGCGGCCGACCTGGGATACAAGTTTATCATGTGGACGGTCAACACGGGAGACTACTTGCCGGGGACTACGGCGGAAGACATCGTCAAAATGGTGGTTTCCCACAGCCAGAACGGGGCCATTGTACTTTTGCACCCAACCCGTCCCACCGCCGAAGCACTGGGAGAGGTCATCAATCAGCTGCGGAAGCGGGGTTATGAGCTGACGACTGTTTCCGAGGTCCTTTAAGGAAAGCTTATACCAGAACATTAATACCGGCCCTCCTCCTCGAACATAATACAGTTATAAAACTGTTGCGAGGAGGAGGCAACATGTTTTGGCGGTTAAGGGTTTTGCCCTGGCTTTTTTTGTGTTTAAGCTTGCCTCGTGTCGCCTGGGGAGCGGAAGAGCCCTTGATAAGCGCGCCGTGGGCGGCCCTCATGGAGGCCAGGACGGGGCAGTTCCTTTACACCAAGAATGCCCATGCGGAACGGCCGCCGGCCAGCACCACCAAAGTCCTAACCGCTATTTTGGCCCTGGAGCTCGGCAGGCTGGACGCCGAGGTAACGGTAAGCGAGTATGCGGCGACTACCCCGGGGGCCAGCATCGATTTGGTGGCGGGCACCACCTGGAGATTGGAAGCTCTTATTAAGGGTGCCCTCATGAATTCCGGCAATGACGCCACGGTAGCCATTGCCGAACACCTGGCCGGCTCGGAGGAGACCTTTGCCTGGATGATGAACCGCAAGAGCCGCCTGCTAGGAGCCTTCCGCAGCCATTTCGTCAACCCCAACGGCCTTCCGGCCGACGGCCATTACAGCACGGCCCACGATCTGGCGGTGATGAGTCGTTATGCCTTGCAACATCCCGTGTTCCGGCGGATTGTGGCCACTTTGGAGGACGAGATTAACGGTTATCCGGACCAGCAGCGTTTGTTATATAATACCAACCGCCTCCTAACCTCTTACCCCGGCGCCGACGGGGTCAAAACAGGTACCACCGAGGAAGCCGGACACTGCCTGGTAGCTTCGGCTACTAGGGAAGGCCGCCAGCTCATAGCCGTGGTTCTCCGGAGCTGGGACCGCTATGAGGATGCCGGACGTTTGCTGGATTACGGTTTTACTGCCTTTCACCTGGAGCAGGTGGAGGCCGGCCAAAGGGTGGGAACCGTCTATGTGCCCAACGGGCGTGCCCAGGAATTGCCGGTAGTATCTGCTGCCGACGTGGCCTGGTCCGTGCCGGTGGAGGATATGGAGGAGCTGGAGAAACGAGTCCTTTTGCCCCGAACCGTTAAAGCTCCCGTAAACAAGGGACAAGTACTGGGGACCATACAGTTCCTGTACCGGGGAGAGGAGGTAGCTTCTGCGCCCCTGGTGGCAGCCGGGAAAATCCGGGCGGAATCATGGTTATCCAGCTTCCTGAAGGGACCCAATTAAAAGAGCAGACGGGGAGGACCGGGATGTATTCCAAGACAATCTTACCCAACGGCATCCGTATTGTAACCGAAGAAATACCCTATGTCCATTCGGTAGCCCTCGGGATCTGGGTGGGGGCAGGGTCGCGCCACGAAAGCGATGATAACCACGGGGTATCCCATTTCCTGGAACACCTTCTTTTTAAGGGAACCTACAGGAGGAATGCCAGGGAGATAGCCGAGGCCCTGGAGTCGGTGGGAGGAGTCCTCAACGCCTTTACTACCAAGGAATATACCTGCTTTTATACCCGGGTGCTGGCCGAACACCTGGACCTGGCGATAGACGTGTTGAGCGATATGTTCTTCAATTCCCGCTTCGACCCCGAGGACATAGTTAAAGAGAAAAAGGTTATCCTGGAAGAAATAAAAATGTACGAGGACTCCCCGGATGAAATCGTCCACGATCTTTTCGCCCAAACCGTGTGGCCGGGTCACCCTTTGGGGAGGGCCATTTTGGGTACCTATAGTTCCATTCAGGACCTGCAACGGGGAGGCATCTACAAATATTATCAGGATCACTACCGGGGCGGGCGCATCGTCCTGGCCGCCGCCGGCAACTTTAGGACCCGGGAATTGGAGGACAAGCTGGCCGAAGCCTTCGGCGGCCGCCCCCTGGCCGGAGGGGAGGTTTCCTGCTGTCCCCCTGAAGAAAGGGCGGCCGTAAGTGTCAACGTTAAGGAAACCGAGCAAGTCCAGATATGCATTGGTGTGCCGGGCCTGGCCCAGGACCATCCTGACATCTATGTGTTGCAGGCCCTTAACAATATTTTAGGTGGAGGCGTAAGTTCCCGGTTGTTCCAGCTGGTCCGGGAAGACAGGGCCCTGGCCTACTCCGTCTACTCCTATCATGCAGGCTATTCCGACAGCGGTCTGTTCACCGTTTACGCCGGGACGAGCCCGGCGGGCGCCCCGGAGGTTATTCGGCTGATTTTAGAGCAGATGGCCTTTATTAAGCAGAAAGGGGTCACCGAGGCAGAACTGAAGCGTACCAAGGACCAAATCCGGGGCAACCTGCTGCTGGGGCAGGAGAACGTGAGCCAACGTATGAGCCGGTTAGGCCGGACGGAGCTTTGCCTGGGGCGGGTAGTTACCGTAGAGGAAACCATCGAGCGCCTGAACGAGGTGACGGTAGAGGATGTACAGAGGGTAGCCCGGCAGCTGTTTGCTCCCCGAAGGCTCTCCCTTACCACCTTGGGTCCGGCCCCGGACGTTGAACTGGACCTGCAGTACCTGGCGATGGAAGCCGGCCTGTAGGAAGGTGAGAAAAGGGGGGAAGAGGGTGGACCGCCTAGAACATATGTTTCGGCTCCAGGCCCAACTGGACGAGGAAATAAGAGTTGGACACCGGCTGCCGGACATGAGCCTTTCCGACTGGATTCAGAAGGAAGTGCTGGCCATCATGGTTGAGCTGGGGGAACTGTTGGAAGAGGTCAATTTTAAGTGGTGGAAGGTGCCCCGGCCCCTTGACCCCGAGGCCATAAAGGGTGAGCTGGTGGACATCCTGCATTTTTTTATCAGCATGTGCTTGAAGGCGGGCATCGGGGCCGAGGATCTCTACCGGGCATATATAGCCAAGAACGAGGAAAACTTCCGGCGACAGCGGGGCTTATCTTCGCGGGACGGTTATGCCCCGGAGAGTGGTGGCAGGTGATGGAGGCTTCGGAAGGCGTGGCACGGGAGATAGAACTATTACGTCAACAACTGGAGAACCTTATCGACCGGGGCGTCCCCATGGATAGCCTGGAAGTTGCGGAATTGAGCCGCAGGCTGGACGATTTGGTAGTAAGGTATACCCGGATGCAGAGGGAAGACACAAAAGTAATAGAATAATTCCCACCCCCATATGTTGTAGCGGGGGTGGAAGTTATGGAGGGCCGAGTAATCAGCCTCTGCATACTGCTGCTACTCTTTTATTTAGCCTTTAAGGCCAAAGTGCGCCGCTATCGGAACACGGGAAATGTGGAAGGAGTGCCCAGCCCTGCTTCCCGGGCGCTGGCCGAACTGGTGGCCGTGGCCGGCGGTATTTATTTGTCCCTGATTATGTTGGTAAGTTTTCTCAAGCTCAGTCTGCCGGAAACGGTCAGCCTGGGCGGCTGGAATGTGGACCCCTTAGCCCTGCTGGCCCTTTCCGCCGCCCTTCTCCAGCCCCTTCTCCTTTCCCGGCGGCCCGGTCGCTAGGGCGGCGGTGGTAGGGTGAGGTTGACGCAAGGAAAGGTGTTGAGTTCTCGAAGGTCGTTGACAGGCTTCGCAGATTTGTGCTAGCATAAAGACAAATAACAAGCCAAAAAGCCTCATCTCGTGCGGAGCGGGGTAGAGGCGCGGCATAGCATGAGTACCGCCTTGGAGCCTGGGAAGCGAGGAAGGGACGGGAAAGGGCTGGCCGCCGAAGCAGCAGGGTTTCCCGGGCCCTGCTGCTGGGCTGGTGCTGAAAAAGTATCAGACTGTCACTACCTGGAGAGGTAGTGGAGCGCTCCTCGCACGGATCACCCAGCGAGATGAGTATTCTTCGTCCATCCGGGGAGGACCGGAGCAAGAATGCTCATGGTTTTCCCCTATTTTTTATAAGAGGTGAAGAAGTTTGCGCGACAAAATAAGAGTAGTAATTACCGGGGCAGCCGGCAAGATGGGAAGGGAGATGGCCAAAGGACTCCTCGCTTCCCCTCGCATAGAATTAGTGGGTGCCGTCGATGTGGTGAAGACAGGCATGGATATCGGCACTTTAAGCGGCGGGGGGCCGGCCGGGGTGCCCATAACTTCCGACCTGAGGGCCACCCTGGAGGCAACCCGGCCCCAGGTACTGGTGGATTTCACGGTTGCCGAGGCCGCCCTGCGTAACGCCCGCGTGGCTTTGGAACACGGGGTGAGGCCGGTGATCGGGACTACAGGAATACCGGCGGAGGATTTGGCAGAGCTACATACTTTCTGCGAAGAGAAAGGGCTGGGCTCGGTGGTGGCTCCCAACTTCTCTTTAGGGGCCGTGTTAATGATGCATTTTGCCCAACTGGCCGTGCGTTATTTCCCCCAGGCGGAGATTATCGAAATGCACCATGAAGAAAAAAGAGATGCCCCTTCAGGTACCGCCCTAAAGACGGCCGAATTGATGGCCGAAGCCCAGGGGCAGGAAAGGGTAACGGAAGAGGGTTTTCCGGAAAGGCTGAAGGGCGTACGGGGAGGCATCCACAAAGGTTTTCACGTGCACAGCCTGAGGTTGCCCGGGGCTGTGGCCCACCAGGAAGTTATCTTCGGCGGCTGCGGCCAGCTGCTGACCATCCGGCACGACACCATCAGTCGGGAGGCCTTTCTCCCGGGGTTGCTGCTGGCCATTGAAAAAGTCTTACACTTGAGGGGGGTGGTCTTCGGCCTGGAAAAGCTCCTGGACCTATAGCAGGCGGGTCCGGTCCGGAGGCCCGGATTAGCACCTCCGGTCCTGCTCTCACATATATTGCAAGTAGTAAGGTGTCAGCAGGCAGGAGGTCGTTCCGGCATGGGTAAGATGCTGGCGGGGATAAAGATAGCCCTACTGGGCGGTGACGCCCGGGAAATAATCCTCATGCAGGAACTGGTTCGCCTGGGAGCCGAGGTACGCGTGGCGGGATATCCGCCGTTGCCGGAACTGAAGGATTGCCTCTTGTTTAAGGAGGCGAGCAATGCCGTCCGGCAGGTGGATGTCCTCATACTTCCGGTGCCCGGCGCAGATGAGAGGGGTGTCATCAAGGGGACCCTTACCGGCCATACCTTCCGGCTCAATGAAAGCTGGGTGGACGAGGTACCCCCCGGAACCCTCGTGCTGGTGGGGGTGGCCCGGCCGGTATTGAAAAAGGTGGCCCGGGAGAAGGGCTGGAAGCTGGAAGAAACGGCCGATAGGGATGAAATGGCCATCCTTAACTCAGTTCCCACGGCCGAGGGGGCCATAATGATGGCCCTCCAGGAGATGCCCGTTACCCTCCACGGCAGCGAAGCCTTCGTCCTGGGGTTAGGGCGAACGGGTTTGACCTTAGCCCATATGCTGGCCGGAATAGGAGCCAGGGTTACGGTTGTGGACCGGGGAGCGGCCGACCGGGCTCGCGCCCTGGCCCTGGGCTGGAGGGCTATTTCCTTTGAAGAACTTCCCACGGCCATCGGCTGGGCCCAGGTGGTGTTCAACACCGTGCCAGCTCCCGTACTGACGGAAGAAGTTCTCGCCGCCGCCTCGCCCCAGTGCCTCATCATCGATCTGGCCAGTGCGCCGGGAGGAACGGATTTCGCTGCTGCCCAGAAACTGGGAAAACGGGCTGTGATGGCTCCCGGGTTGCCCGGCAAAGTAGCCCCCCAAACGGCCGGCGAAATCTTGGCCCGGCTGTATCCCCGCTTCATCTTGGAGGGCCTGGAACGACTGTGAACCCTACCCGGAGGTGCGTAACAATGCGACTGGTGGGGAAAAAAGTAGGGTTTGCCGTTACCGGGTCTTACTGCACTTTGGAGAAGGTTGTGCCGGAAATAAGGAAATTGGTGGAAGGAGGGGCCGAAGTATTCCCGATCCTGTCCCGGTCCGTAAAGGAAACAGACACCCGATACGGGACGGCCGCCCACTGGCAGGGAGAACTGGAACGGCTGGCCGGCCGCCCGGCCATCACAACTATTGTGGAGGCAGAACCCATCGGGCCGCAAAGGCTCTTGGACGTGCTAGTAATCGCTCCCTGTACGGGAAACACCCTGGCCAAGCTGGCCAACGGTATCACCGACTCCCCGGTGCTGATGGCCGCAAAGGCGGTGCTGCGCAACCAGCGGCCGGTGGTGGTAGCCATTTCCACCAACGACGGCCTCAGCGCCAATGCGAAGAATCTGGGACTGCTTCTTAATGCCAAAAACATTTACTGGGTGCCCTTTGGGCAGGATGACCCCTTTAACAAGGCTAATTCCCTAATCGCCGATATGAGTTTAATCGTGGATACCGTCGTAGCCGCCCTGGCGGGCAAGCAACTCCAACCTCTCTTGCTGGCTCCTGCCAAGGGGGTGGCCAAAACCTCATAGTCTGGAGGGATAGCCAGAGCATGCGGGAACTGAACGTAGCAGTGGTAGGTACCGGTGCGGTGGGGCAGACCTTTCTGCAAGTGCTGGCCGAGAGGAACTTTCCCGTGGGGAAACTGAAAGTCCTCGCCACCAGCCGGTCGGCCGGGAAGACGGTACGGTTCAAAGACCGGGACTATACCGTGGAAGAGACAACCCCGGCTTCCTTTGAAGGAGTCGATCTGGCCCTTTTTGCTGGCGGAGAAGCCAGCAAACTTTTTGCCCGCGAAGCCACAGCCCGGGGGGCAGTCGTCATCGACAACAGCAGCACCTTCCGGCTGGACCCGGAAGTTCCCCTTGTGGTACCGGAAGTGAACCCCCAGGACGTCCGGTGGCATAAAGGTATTATAGCCAATCCCAATTGTTCCACCATCCAGATGGTGGTCGCCCTAAAGCCTCTCCACGATGCGGCGCGTATCAAGCGGGTAGTGGTGGCCACCTACCAGGCGGTTTCGGGCGCCGGCCAGGAGGCCATAGAGGAACTGCGCCAGCAGTCCAGGCAGGTCCTGGAAGGGGAGCAGGAAATCCGGGGTTCCGTTTTCCCTTACCAGATCGCCTTTAATTGTCTGCCCCATATCGATGTCTTCCTGGAGAACGGCTACACCAAGGAAGAAATGAAAATGGTCTACGAAACTCAGAAAATCATGGGGGATCCTGGTATCAGGGTTACCGCCACTACCGTGCGGGTACCGGTTTTCAACGGCCACTCGGAGGCGGTTACCGTGGAAACCGAGAGGAAGCTGACGGCGCAGGAGGCAAGGGAGATTTTGCGCCGGGCGCCGGGGATAGTGGTGGTGGATGATCCCCAGGGCAAGGCCTATCCCCTGGCCGTCCAGGCTTCCGGCAGGGATGAAGTTTTTGTAGGCCGCATTCGCGAAGATATTTCGGTGGAGAGCGGGTTGAATCTGTGGGTTGTGGCTGACAACCTGCGCAAGGGAGCGGCCACCAACGCCGTCCAGATAGCCGAGGTTCTACTCCAGGAGGGCCTACTGTAGAAGCGAGGTGAGAACCCTTGCGGGTCCTCATTCAGAAGTTCGGCGGTTCTTCCGTGGCGAAGCCCGAAGACCGCCAAAGGGTAGTACGGCAAGTCCTCAAGGCGCAGCAGGAGGGCTTTAGCGTGGTGGTAGTGGTCTCCGCCATGGGGCGGCGGGGTGCCCCCTATGCCACCGACACATTACTGGATTTAATTGCGGGCCAGGAGGTGGATAACAGGGAAAAGGACCTACTTCTTTCTTGCGGCGAGATCATATCCGGTGTGGTCTTGGTAGGGGCCCTGAAGGAGGCGGGCCTGCCCGCTGTATGCCTGACCGGCGCCCAGGCGGGTATTATTACTGACGGCCGCTTCGGCGACGCCCGTATCATGCGGGTGGAGCCCCAGCGGGTCTTGCGGGAGCTGGAGGCGGGAAGGGTGGTAGTGGTGGCCGGGTTCCAGGGAGTTTCGGCAGACGGGGAGATCACCACCCTGGGCCGTGGCGGGAGCGATACTACCGCGGCCGCCCTGGGGGTGGCCCTGGAGGCCGAGGCCGTGGAAATATTCACCGACGTGGACGGCCTCAAGACCGCCGATCCCCGTATAGTGGAAGATGCCAGGACCCTGCGGACCGTAACCTATAACGAGCTGTGCCAGCTGGCCTACGAGGGGGCCAGGGTGATCCACCCCCGGGCGGTGGAGATTGCCAGGGAGAAAAACATACCCCTGCGCATCCGCTCTACCTTTAACGACGATCCCGGCACCCTGGTGGTGGCCTCCCAGGCGGCCTTCGGGGGCACTCCCATCAGTGGCGACCGGCTGATTACCGGCATCACCAACGTGGGAGGATTGACCCAGCTTAAGGTGAAGCTGACGGCGGAGAAGACGGCCGGGGAGCTCTTTTCCCGCCTGGCCTCCGAAGGGATAAGCGTAGACTTCATCAACCTCTTTCCCCGGGAAGCTATCTTTACGGTGGCCAACAGCGCGGCCCCTCGAGCCTTGGCCGTGTTGAGGGAGCAGGGGTTTAGTGTTGAGGCGCGGCCTAATTGCGCCAAGGTGGCTGCCGTAGGCGCCGCCATGCGCGGGGTTCCCGGGGTCATGGCGGCCATCGTTACGGCCTTGTCCCAAGAAGAGATTCCCATATTGCAGTCCGCCGACTCTTACACCTCCATCTGGTGCCTGGTCGACGAAGGCCATATGGAGAAAGCCGTACGGGCCCTCCACCGCCAGTTTAAACTGAGTGCCTAAAACTTTCCGGAGGTGATAGTCCTTGGTAAAGTGGGGACGTATTCTGACAGCCATGGTGACCCCCTTTAAGGAGACGGGAGAGCTGGATCTAGAGGGAGCCAAGAAGCTGGCCTCCCATTTGGTGGATCACGGTAGCGACGGCCTGGTGGTGGCCGGTACTACCGGGGAGTCCCCTACCCTGACCCATGAGGAAAAACTGGCCCTCTTCGCAGCGGTCAAGGAGGCGGTAGGGGACAAGGCGGTGGTCATCGCCGGCACAGGGAGTAATTCTACCGCCGCCAGTATCGAACTTTCCCGGGAGGCGGAGAAACTGGGGGTAGACGGCCTGATGCTCGTGGTCCCCTACTACAACCGGCCTTCCCAGGAAGGCCTGTACCGTCACTTTAAGGCCGTGGCCGAGGCCACCTCCCTGCCCATTATGCTTTACAACATTCCTTCCCGGACCGGGCGCAATATGGAGGCGGACATCACTTTGAAACTGGCCGCCATTGACAATGTGGTGGCGGTAAAAGAATCCAGCGGCGACCTGGACCAGGTGACGGCCATTTTGCGGAATGCCCCGGAAGGCTTTATGGTTTACAGCGGAGACGATCCCCTTACCCTGCCCCTTATGTCCGTAGGTGGATACGGGGTGGTCAGCGTGGCCTCCCATGTGGTAGGGGAGAGCATGAAGGCCATGGTCCGGGCCTACGTCGAAGGCAATACAGCCCAGGCGGCAGCCATCCACCGGGAGCTTTTCCCCATCTTCAAGGCCCTGTTCGTCACCACCAATCCCGTACCCGTTAAGGCGGCCCTCAACATGCTCGGCCTGCCGGCGGGTCCGGTACGCCTGCCCCTGGTGGAGGCCACGGCGGCGGAAAAGGAAAGAATAGCCCAGGTCCTCCGGTCTGCGGGGATCCTTTCTTGATGGCAAAAAGTGGTACGTCACCGCGGCGTTATAGTTGCTGGGCGGGAGGAAATAGGCTATAATAATTATAGCTGGTGTTGAGCGGTGTATACAAACCGGGCCGGCAGTAAACGCCCGGTTTTTTATTGGTCAAATTGAGAAACGGAGGTGGATTGATGGGCGAAAACGAGCAAAGGATATCCCTTATTCCCCTGGGCGGCCTCGGGGAGATCGGCAAGAACATGCTGGTCATACGGTACGGCAACAGTATTTTGGTCATCGACTGCGGTTTGATTTTTCCGGAAGATGAAATGTTCGGCGTGGATGTGGTCATTCCGGATATCACCTATTTGCTCGAGAACCGGCATATGATCAAGGGTATTATCGTGACCCACGGCCATGAGGACCACATCGGAGCGCTGCCCTATGTTCTTCGGGAGATCAACGTTCCGGTATACGGTACCAAGTTGACCCTGGCCCTCATCCAGGCCAAGCTCAAGGAGTACGGATTGAGCGGCGTTCGCCTGCACCAGGTGAAACCCCGTGACACCTTGAAGCTGGGCCCCTTCCGCGTAGAGTTCCTGAGGGTTAGCCACAGCATAGCGGACTCGGTGGGCCTGGCCGTGCATACCCCGGTGGGCACCATAGTCCATTCGGGTGACTTCAAGATAGACCACACCCCTATTGACGGGGAGGTCTTTGATTTTTATAAATTCGCCCAGTTGGGGGAACAGGGCGTCTTGGTTCTCCTCTCGGACAGCACTAACGTGGAACGGCCCGGTTTTACCATGTCGGAACGCACGGTGGGCAACGCCCTCGATGAGGTCATCCGCCAGGCCAAAGGCCGGGTTATAGTCACCAGTTTTGCCTCGAACATTCACCGGGTGCAGCAGGTGATTTCCATCGCCCACAAATACAACCGCAAGGTGGCCATTGCGGGCCGCAGTATGGTGAACGTGGTGAACATCGCCGCGGAACTGGGCTATCTAAATATACCGCCGGGAACGCTGGTGGAATTGGATGAGCTCATCCACCTTCCAAAAAATCGCGCGGTTATCATATCTACCGGCAGCCAGGGAGAGCCCATGTCGGCACTGTTCCGGATAGCTATGGGAGAACACCGGCAGGTAGAAATAGTCCCCGGCGATACGGTGATCATTTCCGCCCTGCCCATCCCCGGGAACGAAAAGCTGGTGGCCCGTACCGTAGATCACCTCTTCAAGCAAGGTGCGGACGTTTACCACGAAGCCGTGGCCGGGATTCACGTTTCGGGTCATGCCAGCCAGGAAGAGTTAAAACTTATGATCAGCCTGGTCAAGCCCCGGTTCTTTGTACCCGTCCACGGCGAGTACCGTATGCTCATTAAACACGCCCGCCTGGCCCAGGAGCTCGGTATTCCCGAGGGAAATATCTTCGTGGCCGAGAACGGCCAGGTTCTGGAATTTACCCGTCATAAAGGCCAGGTGGCCGGCCGGGTTCCCGCCGGTCGAGTCCTGGTTGACGGCCTAGGAGTGGGGGATGTCGGCAACATCGTCTTGCGGGATCGCAAGCAGCTGGCCCAGGACGGCATCCTCATTGTGGTCCTGACCCTTAACAAGGATAACGGAACCATCCTGGCCGGTCCCGATATCGTATCGCGCGGCTTCGTCTATGTGCGGGAGGCCGAGGAGCTCCTCGAGGAGGCCAAGGGCAGAGTCCGGCAGGTTTTGGAGAAGTGCGAGGAACGGAAAATCACCGACTGGTCAACCATTAAGGCCAATATAAGGGATATTCTCGGCAAGTTCCTGTACGAAAAGACCCGGCGCCGCCCCATGATCCTGCCCATTATCATGGAAGTCTGATCTACTTCTACTGCGAGGGCTGACGGGTGCTTTAATATCCCTGGCCCCTTCAACTGCAAGGCCCGAGCCTGCCTGTGCGGATTCGGGCCTTGTTTTTTGCTCTGCCGGGAGTAAAGGCCTTTCTTCCAGGTCGTATTTTTGTATCCGGCGGCTCCCATACTAAGAGGGAGGAGTCTAAATTTGCTATTCGGAGGTAGGCCAAATGCAGGACCAACCGCTACAGCCCCCCTCTAAGCAAGAGCCCGACGGCCAGAGGAGACAGGTGACGGCTCGCCCCGCCAATAGGAAGCTGGAAAATATTAGGGAGTTGGGGCAGATGAACGTTCCGGAAGCGAAGAGCGAGATCCACTGCCTGCCCATCGTGGGGCAGATAGAAGGGCATCTTGTCCTACCGCCCCAGAATAAGGCTACCAAGTATGAACACGTCCTTCCCCAGCTGGTAGCCGTGGAACAGGACCGGGACATCAAGGGCCTGCTGGTGGTATTAAATACCGTAGGGGGTGATGTGGAAGCCGGCCTGGCCATAGCCGAAATGCTGGTGAGCATGTCCAAGCCCGTTGTATCCCTGGTCCTGGGGGGTGGACACAGCATAGGGGTGCCGATTGCACCCAAGTAGCAACTAACATTATTTTGTGCTGCCCGATACTGGATTCAAACTTACTTATTTTATCACAACATAGCCCAAACTGAGCGAACCATCGAAGCGCCGGTTTTACTTGCGCTTTTTTATTTTTTAGGGCGTGCCAGGAAGGGAGGTAGGTGGTGCAACAGGGGTTATAGAAGATAAACCGTTTGTAGGTGTTCCAGGTCGGGTAGAATCGTGGTATACTGGCATTGGTGGCGGTTACCTCCTTTCTGCGTTTCCCCCCTTGTTTTACCATAAGGGACTGAGGGACCGCCACCTTCAATTTCCACGATTTTTGGGACATCGCCGACCAAGCCACTGGCGTGAAGACGCAAGGAGAGGAGAGAAGCCTTGAAGGCGCTACGGAAGGGTTCGGATCGGAAAGCGTCTAGGCGGCACGGCCTCTCGTTTCAAGAGTTCAGGCGACTTGCGGGCAGGGTGGTCGACGAGATTCCTTCTCCACTATGCCGCGATCTGAATGGAGGCTTCGTGGTGCTGCCTACCCAGAAGCGGGACGGGGACCTACTTGTCCTGGGGGAGTATGTCTGGGACGATCTTGTGGGCCGGCGCATAGTACTCTATTACGGCTCCTTCGCGGCACTCTTGGGAGGTAGCCCCCGCAAGATCTGGGAACGGGAGGTACGGGAGACCGTCCGGCACGAGTTGCGCCACCACTTGGAATCGCTGGCAGGGGTTGACGACTTGACACGTGAGGATCTGGAGTTTCTGGAGCGATTTCGTGAAGGACGCCGTGCGATGAAGAGCGGGGTTTAGGGTTTTGCTATTGGGCCTCTACTGCTCCGGCGGTGCGGCTCCCGGCTTCTAGGTTCTCTGACCCGACTTTCGCCACTTTAAGCCGAAAGGCCCGCCATTGCTAGGTTTCGGGAAAAACGGTGGTGTATCTAACCCGGTGCCAGGTACCTGGCTAATTCGAA
>LDZR01002237.1_pt1 | contig 39861 bp, 45 predicted proteins | sample 615371 | NCBI WGS metagenome assembly LDZR01 (sample SAMN03408294, study PRJNA278302) | terrestrial metagenome | isolation source: oil reservoir sample K2 | place: USA: Alaska, North Slope, Kuparuk formation | collected 2013
TGACGTGAATGGTGCTTTAAACATTTTGCGTAAGGTAGCCGGCGATTCCTCCATTAGGGGATAGCCGGTAGTGGCCGTGTGAACCGGCCGGTGAGAGTGAGGTTACTGGCAACAGGATGCCGAATGAACTCTCACGAAACCTCACCCGTTAGAGTGGGGTAGTTCACGAGAAATAACTAATGCGAAACCAATGTGGCCTACCCCACCCTAAAGGGTGAGGTTTTCGGAAGAAAATATATAAGAGGCAAAGGTTAATAATTCATAACTTAAAAATTATTTGCTTCGGGTGATGATCATGGGCTTAATTGAGGACAAGGCTCTAGTTGAGAGTGCTTTATTTGTATCTGGTAGGCCAATCAGTGTGAAAGAGATTTCAAAGGCTTTGGGAATAAAATCCCTTGATTATATCGAGAAGCTCATTGAGCTTATAGCAGCGGAATATGCAGAAAGGAACAGTGCTATAGAAATTGTGAGAGTTTTGGGGGACAAATATGTAATGCAGGTTAAGCAAGAGTATTCTCAAAGAGTAATTCAGTTAATGCCAAGGCCAGACCTGAGAACAGGGGAATTAAAGACTTTAGCCCTAATAGCTTACTTACAACCAATAGAACAGAGCAAACTTGTAAATCTTAGAGGGAGTCAGGTATATGAACATGTAAAACGTCTGCTGGAAATGGGCTTGGTATATGCGGAGCCCTATGAAAGAACAAAAATCCTTGGGACAACCCAAAAGTTTGCTGAGCTTTATGGGTTTCCCGAAAATGATCCATTGATAATAAAAGAGGCTTTCAAGAAAGTTGTACACGCAGAGTATTCTGATTTGATATCTAAAATTGAAAAGGAAAAAGAAAACAAAAACACTGGGTAGTAATCTTTTATGTTGCTTCTTTTTCCTTTTCAGTAATATAGAGAAATTTTAGAGGTTTATCGTGGATTCAAAAACTTTAAATACCTGTTCTATTAATTACTATTTAGGTGAGTGTATATGACGGTTATAACTAAAGAAGAGATTGTAGAAAGAATAAGGCAAAAAACAGGCATGAGTAAGGAGGAGATAGAGCATAAAATCAGAGAAATAGCAAAAGTTAATGAAATATCCGAGCATGCTGCTGCTCTTTTGTTAGCAGAGGAATTTGGAGTAAAAACAGATGATGAAGGAGCTCCACTTATGCATATCTCCGAATTAGTTCCAGGTATGAAGGGTATTAATATAGTCGGAAGAGTTCTTCGAAAATATCCAGTAAGAGAATATAAAAAGAAAGATGGATCTCAAGGCAGAGTTGCGGGTCTCTTAATCTATGATAATACAGGAAGGGCAAGGGTTGTTCTTTGGGATCCTGAGATTTCAAAATATTATGATGATATTCAAGTTGGAAGCGTGATCAAGATAATAAATGCGGATGTGCGGGAAAGTCTCAGAGGCCTTCCAGAGCTTCATGTGAGTTTCAGAAGTAGGTTAATAATAAATCCTGATGATCCAAGAGTAGAAGAGATTCCCCCAATTGAGGAAGTTAGGAGCTATAACTATACCAGGAAGAATATTGGAGAACTTATGGATGGAGAGAAGTTTGTTGAGATCAGGGGGACAATAGCCAAGCTTTATAGGATCATTGCTTATGATGCCTGCCCTCAATGTAGAAGAAAAGTTGACCATGATTCAGCAACAGACACTTGGATTTGCATAGAACATGGGGAAGTAAAACCAATAACAGCTACTATTCTTGATTTTGGGTTGGATGACTCAACCGGATATATTAGAGTTACTCTATTTGGAGATGATGTTGTGGAGATCCTCGGTGTTGAACTAGAAGAAATAAGTGAGAAATTTAAAGAACTTATAAAAATGGGCATGACAGCACGGGAGGCAGGAAGAAAGCTGGCAGAAGATGAGTTCTACCATGTTCTTGGCAGAGAAATTTTTGTTAGGGGAAATGTGGTTGAAGACAGGTTCTTGGGCTTAATACTGAAAGCATCTTCTTGGGATGAGGTGGATTATAAAAGGGAAATTGAAAGAGTTAGAAAAGAACTTTTAAGGGAGGTAGAGTGATATGGAAGAGGCACCTACTCAGATTAAAAGACGTAGACCTGCTGTAGAGAAGAAGATTTCTGAGATTGCCCCTGAGGATCTTAGAGTTTCGCTCATTGGCAAAGTGGTCAAAGTAGATAAAATAGATTACATCTTTTGGCTTGATGATGGAACAGGAGTTGTTGCAATAGAGTGCGAGGAGAACGTCTTACCAAAAGTTGGACAGGTTGTAAGGGTAATTGGCAGAGTTATTAAGAATGAGGAAATCCACATATATGGTGAAATAGTCCAGGATTTTGATACTGTGAATCTGGAATATCTTGAAGAGATTCAAGAACTTGAGAAAAAACTCCTCCCAAAAATTGAAAATGCTCTTGCGTGGTGGTTAGAATGAAAAAGAGGTTGCCTTCTACTAGGGTCTATATAAAAGACATACTCGAAGGATTTTACGTAAGAAGTGAGGGGGACTTTGAGCCCAATTATCTGATCACGAAAGATGCTAGGAGAGTTTACAGAGCAAAGATTGTAGGCACTGTAGTTAGAGAACCGACTATTGCAGAAGATGAAACTTATGGTAAATTTCAGATTGATGACGGAACTGGAGTAATATGGGTTCTTGGGTTTAGAGACGATACCAAGTTTATTCGACTGGTGAAAAGAGGAGACATTGTTCAGTTAATCGGTAAAGTTGGAGAGTGGAGAGATGATAAACAAGTACTTGTTGAAGGGGTCACAAAAGTAGACCCTGAGATGTGGATACTTCATCGATATGAGACTTTAAGAGATAAGCTAAACCACATTAAAAACGCAAAATTGGCATTTGAAATTTACAACACATATGGTATTACGGCAAAAGCAAAGGTAATAGCTAAGAACAAGGGGGTACCCGAGGATTTACTTACAGCTATTGATGAGCTTTATGCAGTAATAATGGAACAGAAAGCTGAAGAATCAGTGTTAGAAGAAGAATTATTTGAAGAAGAGACTAAGGAGGTTAAGGAAGGGATTGAAGAAGCTAAAAAAGCAGTTTTAGAAATTCTTAGATCAAAAGGAACAGCTGTATCTTTGAAATTCATTCAGAGAAAATTACAAGAGAAGTACGACCCTGAAACCATTGAAGAAGCCGTTAGAGCGCTTCTAACAGAAGGAGAGATTTTTGAACCTGAAATTGGTTATTATCAGACTCTTGAGTGACCTTTCTTTTAAAATTTTAAAAGGGTTAATACTGCCCTCTCATGGTTCTTATGATAGGATCATAGATCAGAGTTGATGTGATTCCATCCACTAACCGATAAAACTCACTTTTGCCCTTTTCTAGATCCATGTTTTCAATTCCGAGGAGTTCACATTTCCTTCCCAATATCCATCTACCTAAGACGATCTTTTCTTTTTCATCTTGCGTGATATCTATCCTAATTAGGCCATATGGGATGTCAGCAGTCCACCAGTTTGCTTTGAAAGTAACTGTCCAGCCTAGTTCTTCAAGGGTGGTTGCTAACTTGTCCATAGTTTCACCAGGCCCATAAGGAGTTTTAAATGTGATCACAGCCCAGAGTTTGGGATTATCTAATTCTTTCTTAATCTTGTCTTTAAACTCCATATTCTCACACTCCTTTCGTTATAGATCCCAATAAAAAACTAAATACTGCCAAGTATATAGCAATCTTCAACTTCTTTTGAACCCTTCCAGCAGTTTTAGGAGAAGGGTTTTTTAAAACTTCGTAAGCGGCCCATAAAATTATTCCATCAACGATTATTATAGGGAAATATCCAAGGCCGATTCCGGCTTTAACAGGAAGTAAGGATGCAATTATAGTGGCAACGCTGAATATAACCCCAATTTTAGAGGAGCTTTCAATACCCCATACAATGGGGAGAGTTTTTGCTCCTTGGGCTTTATCTCCCTCAATATCTTCAATATCCTTGAAGATTTCTCTGGCAACATTTACCAAAAATGCACATAGAGCAAGATATCCAGCAAGTCCGATTTTACCAACAGCAATTGCTCCATATATTGGAGTAATCCCAGTTAAGGTTGCCACAACTAGATTCCCAATAAATGGTTGGGGTTTGAGTTTTCGTGCATAGAGATACATTAACAAATAAGCACCCAAGGCAAAGATAAATGCTTCAAAATTTATTAGGTAAGCGATAAGAATGGCCACCCCTCCAAGAGAAATGCCATATACAAGAGCAATATTCTTGGAGAGGGCCCCTCGAGGTAGAGGCCTATTTGGCCGGTTGATTTTATCTATTTCATAATCAAAATAGTCGTTAATGATGTTTCCCCAACTACATTCCAAGAACACTACTAAAAAGATCAATAGGCTGGTTTTTATTGGGGGCAAATGGCCTAAAGCAACGGTAGCACCGAGAATACCAACTAAACCAGCGATGAGACAATTTATAGGTCTTAAAATCTCAATAAAGCATTTGAGTTCCATTCGGAACACCTAATACCTAAGAGCATTGGAAAGTTAAAAAGGTTTTCCTAAAGGGCTTCTCGAGAAAGCAAGCCAAGTTCTTCACCATCTTCTCTAACTCTAATTCTACCAAATCTTAGTTCCACGACATTTTCAAGATCTTCCTTTTTTAATGGGGTGATTATTTGGGCCGTAAACTCTCTGAAATTTATAAATTTAAGGATTCCTAACCCTAGGCAAAATCCCTCTTTATCGATAAATCCAACAATAAGATTGCTCAAATTCTCAAAGTCGCAAGTCAGCAATGTGTTCTTGTTAAAATTTCGTGGAAAGTTTCCTATATCAGCTTTTACCACAAAATACTTGTTGGAAACTTTTCTTCCATGAAAGATAATCCATTTAAAGAGGTTTTCCAACATTTCTTTTTCCTTTTTTGTAACTTCTTCACCTTGGAATATCCACGTACCACTTATCATCATATTCTGCAAGCTGATTGTGTATTCCTGAGCTTGTTCGAAGTATTTTCTCCATTTCTCCCTTCTTATTCGTCTTCTTTCTTCTCTTGTATGGAGTTTGGCGTTTTCACTGATCTTTAGTCGGAATACTTTTGCTTTCTTTTCAAATGGCCGAATTATATTTTCAAGTTCATCCTTTTTCTGAAGTGCAATGATGATTTCCGGCTGAATAACTTCGATTTTCATTCGTTTTAGCTCAACACCTGGGCCATGAATTAGGCCTGTAGTGTCGATAATCAAAACATCTGCTGTATCAAGGGCCTCATTTACCAGAAGTTTCACTCCCGTAATCATCTCTCCAAAAAATTGGTTTGGAGTAATAGTCCCAACAAAATAATGTTTTTCTGCTTTTATTTCTTCTAGTGAATTAAAAACTTTCTCAGGGAATCCAAGACTTATGAGACCCGGAGGAAGTATTCCTTTTTGCCCTACATCACTGTCAATTACTCCTACTTTAAAGCCATTTTTTAATAGTTCATTTGTTAAAAAAACTGCTAAAGTGGTCTTTCCACTGTCCACTCCACCTAGTATCATTACTTTAACTGGCTTCTTAACTTCTTCAATGACTTTGATAACTTCCCCTCTATCTTCTGGAATTTTGTTGGTATATCTTGCTTTGTTCATAGTTAAGATTAAAAAGGGATTAATTAAAAACCTAACCCTAGACGGCATTTGGAAATAGATTGAAGTATTGGTTTACAAAGACCAAAAGATTTATTAATGTTCTAAACATATAGGTTTACGATAGCAAAACAAGTACTAAGAGGTGGTAGGAAATGAATAATGAATCTAAGCTTACATCAAGACAAATGGATTTGCTTAGAAAACTATACCAAGAAGGAAAAACAATAGAAGTGCATACAGTTGAGAAAACTCAAGATGAAATTGCGGATGAGTTAAGCATAACTAGGCAAGCTTTGAGTAATCACCTTAAGACTCTCAAAGAGCTTGGATACATAAGAACTGGAAGAGGATTTATTGATCTTACAGATAAGGCATTAGAATTTTTAGGAGAAAAGAAGGGAGATGTCTTTATTTTTGTCAGAATTGAACCGACCAAGAGAAAGCAGGTTTATGAATCAATTAGAAAGCTTAAGATCAAGCGCATTCACAGAGTTACTGGAGACATTGATCTTATTGTTGAGGCTGACAAGACAAGGCTTGATGAGATACTTGAAGAAGTGGCTTCTCTTGATGGAGTCAGGGAAACTATCACTCATGTAGTTTTTGAGACTTTTTGATATTTTTTTCTATTAATTTTCTCAATTCTTGTATATTTGTGCCAAACTTTGCGGAAATTGGGACAAATATATCTTTGTAATCTTCCCAAGTACCCAAGAGTCCAAATTTTTCTATGAGTCTATTTATTGTAAGGTTGAGATTCTTTATTTTATCCATTTTGTTAACAGCTACAATAATAGGTATTTCCAATTCTTGAAGAAACTGGAAAAACTCAACGTCTATTGGAATTTCTCCCCTCTTTTCCCATCTTTCAATAATCTCTAAGGCACTCTTGCCATCTATAACAAGAACAGCAGTTTCTATTTTATCTGCATTATTCTCTATGAACTGCACTATTTCAGTCTTTATTTTCTCTTGGATATACTTTGGAACTCCACTCATGAACCCAAATCCAGGCATATCAACTATGGTTTTACCCCTCCAGCCAATTTCAATAGGTTTCCTAGTTATTCCGGGTCGTTTTCCCCTTTTAACATATTTCCCTGTGAGTCTAAATATTAGAGTACTTTTTCCGACATTTGAGCGACCGACAAAAATTATCATAAATTTCACCTTCTTTTAACCTCGAGAAAGGCTTAAGTATGTTAACCTCAAAAATCTTTCTTAGGTGAATGCCATGGCTGAGAGTCAACAGGCAAATCAACTTGTTAATAAGTTTGTGGTATCTTTGACCGATGGTCAGATACTTGGCTATGTCACAGATATCAACGTTGAAGTAGACCACGACCAGTTTTATTTTATCTTCAAAATCAAAGCCATTGAGAACCTAGCCAAGACAGGTGAAGTTCAGTCAGGGATGTTTTCAAGTGAGAAGAGAATAAAAATACGCCCTACAGATATAGTAAACGTTGGACCAGATGTTATAATTCTTGGAAATGGAAAAGTTCCGTCTCTACGAGAAATTGAGCAACTCCATAATATTGCTTCAGAGTATAACACTTTAGTGAAGGAACTTGAGCACAAGGAGAGGGTAATTACAGAAATGAAAGAAGAAAATTCAAAATTACTAAAACAGATAGATGAGCTTACAAGAGAGTTAAAGAGGCTTCAGATAATTAAAGAGGACTTTGAGCACTTGAAAGAGCAGTTAATAAAACAAGAAGGTCAACTTGAAATGGCAAGGGAGTATATCAAACTCCTTGAAGGACTAAGGCATGATATAGATCAAATAAAGGCAGATGTTGAGACCCTTCTCAAAGGCTACATAGAAGATGCTATTAAAAGAATAGTAAACGAAGAGTTAAATGCTAGGGGATTAAAGAAAACTCTCCTTTAGCCGAAGATTTGGGTGCCAAAGACATTTAGTAATATCTCAATGGCAATGAAGATTAGCACTATTGCTATTGCCCCCTTGGGGCTTATTTTTATTGCTCGTGTGTCCTCATCGAAAAACCTCATTAAACCTGCACCAGTTGGTGGTAGAGTTGTCCTTTCCTTTGCCATCTTTTTCACCTCTTGTTAAAAAGGTAAAGTGAAGGTATATAAAAAAGTTTTGATATTAAACTGAACCATTCGAGAGTTCTTGGTATTGTGTAAGTTTCTAAAGATTTAATAATGAATTTATTGCTATAAATAAAAATTTAATGTTACTTAACTCCTAATTTAATTATGAAAATCTTTAAATATAACAAAAGCACTATCCATAATTAAAAACTCAGTTAGGAAGGGGAGTAGGCAGTTAATTGGGGCATCAGAAAAATCTTGTACAATTCTTCCTCCCCTTGTATGCTCCCTATAACACGATGAGAGGTCTTAGGAAGTTATTTTGGAGGTGTAAAAAATGCCAATGTATGTTATAACCCACAAGTGGGCTCTTGAAGAGCTGAAAGCGCACTGAAGGAAGCCACCAGATTCTTTGAATCCGTTTTAGTTGATGGTGCAAAACTTCCCGACGGAGTAGAATTTTTGGCCAGTTATAACTTCGCTGATGGTATATACACTATTTGGAAAGCGCCAAACAAGGAAACACTTGAAAAAATAATGGAAGACTTTCCAGTTTTCAAAAAAGGGATAGTTGAAGTTGTTCAGAGTTACCCACCTACCACCGAGTATATTGTGAGGATGTGGGAGATGATTCTTGCCTTCGCTCAGAAGTGAGCCAGATTTTTGTTTTTCTTTTTATTTTCTTTAATTTTCGCAGTTATTATACTTTTTAATCATTGAAGAAAGTTTTATATTACTGAGGCAATTATAAGTTGTAGGGAGTCACATGGATAATAAGTCGAATAATGACAGCGACATTATAAATAAGAGGGTTGTCTTATTGATTGTTACACTCGCTTCTTTCCTCACACCCTTTATGAGTTCCTCAATGAATATTGCACTTCCCTCAATTGGGAAAGAATTTTCGATGAATGTCGTTCTGTTGAACTGGGTTGCCACTTCATATCTCCTGGCTGCAGCAATTTTTCTTGTCCCTTTTGGAAAGATAGCAGATATAAAGGGAAGGAAGAAGGTTTTTTCCTACGGAATATTGATTTATGCCCTTTCATCTTTTCTTTGTGCAATCTCAACATCTAGTGTCATGCTTATTTCTTTTAGAATTTTGCAGGGAATTGGAAGTGCAATGATATTCGGGACAGCTGTGGCGATTCTAACTTCCGTATTTCCCCCAAGAGAACGGGGTAAAGTCCTTGGAATAAATGCTGCGGCAGTTTATTTAGGACTATCTCTCGGGCCATTTTTAGGAGGGTCCCTGACCCAATACCTTGGCTGGAGAAGCATCTTTATTGCAAATGCAGTTCTTGGTTTAATAACAATAATTCTCGTTTTATGGAAATTAAAAGGAGATTGGGCTGAGGCAAAGGGGGAGAAGTTCGATTTTATTGGTTCCATAGTTTACAGCCTTTCTCTTGCGGCAATTATGTATGGCTTTTCTCTGATACCTGCAATGTCAGGCCTATGGTTGGTGCTAGTAGGCGTCTTCATGTTTTTGTTATTCGTTAGGTGGGAGATGAAGACAAAAAATCCCATTTTGGATATAAACCTTTTCAGGAACAACATAACATTTACCTTCTCTAATATAGCTGCTTTAATCAATTATAGTGCGACCTTTGCTGTAGCTTTTCTCTTAAGCCTTTACCTGCAATATATAAAAGGGTTTAGCCCTCAAAACGCTGGTTCGATTTTGGTTGCTCAGCCCGTTGTGATGGCTATTTTCTCACCGCTTGCAGGCAGACTTTCCGATAGAGTTGAGCCGGGAATAATAGCCTCAGCAGGTATGGCATTAACAACGGTGAGCCTTTCGCTCTTTACTTTTTTGAGCGAAAAAACAAGTTTGGAAGTTATTGTAGCCAGTTTAATTCTTCTTGGTTTTGGACTTGCTCTCTTTTCCTCTCCTAACACAAATGCGATTATGAGTTCCGTTGAGCGGAGATTTTATGGAGTAGCTTCAGCAACGCTTGCAACGATGCGGCTGACTGGACAGACGCTAAGCATGGGCATTGTAATGTTAATATTTGCCATATACATGGGGAATGTTCAAATTACGCCTCAATACTACCCAATTTTTTTAACCAGCATGAAAACAGTATTCATCATCTTCGCCCTTCTATGCTTTGGTGGCATATTTGCATCACTTGCAAGAGGAAAGGTTCAATAAGATGTTTGGCGGACTTCTGAACTCTCCGCTTAGCTTTGGTGCTTACGTCCTTGGACGACAGGAGATATATGAGTTGTTATTTTATAATCACCTTCTTTGCGGGCTGGAAGCCTCGTCTTTTACGGTGGGGAGGAGGGCAGCTGGAATAGTTACCTTAATTTGCTTGCTTTGATAAACCAACTAAGTATATAATAGTTTCAGCCTTCATACTTCTTTCTTTTCTGAAGTGCTGTGTGCAACTTAAGTCTGACACCCACTGCTTATCCTGAAAGTATCAACTAAAGCAAAGAAACCTTTTTAAATGAAGATGCTTAGCCCATGGTGGACAAGGGGTTTACCCAATGAATCCCGCTAATGAACGTGGAGGTGGGAGGAAATGGCCACATTTAAACTTGTAATATCTGACACAAAAACTGGTGTTGCAAAACAGATTGAGATTACTGGGGCTGAAGCAGATAAATTGATTGGTTTGAGAATAGGTGACGAGATAGAGGCCAAAGAATTAGGATTCAACTTGAGTGAAATCTTTGGAAGTGAAATTCCTGGCGATGTTAAACTCAAGATAACTGGCGGAACTGATAAAGATGGATTCCCCATGAGACCTGATGTTCATGGTCCAAGAAGAGTTAAAATTCTCATCTCGAGAGGACCAGGATTTAGGCCTCAGGAGAGAGGAGAGAGGCGAAAGAAAACCGTTAGAGGGAATACTATAAGTCCTGAAATCGCCCAAATAAATGTTAAGATAGTCTATCCATGAGGTTTTCTTCCTTTTTATTTTTTTCTCAAAAAACCGGCCTTTAGGAGGATAGGTCACTTAATTTGCTTCTTATCAATTAATTTTAAAAGCTCTTGTGGTAAGGTTAATAAGGGAAGATAAGTCCTTACTTTTGGAGGCGAGGAAAATGGTGAAGAAAAAGTTTAAACAAGCCGAGGTTAATATTGGTATGGTTGGTCACGTTGATCATGGCAAGACAACATTAACAAGAGCTTTAACTGGCATCTGGACTGATACTCACAGTGAAGAGCTCAGAAGAGGTATTACAATCAAGATAGGTTTTGCTGATGCTGAAATAAGAAAATGTCCGAGTTGTGGTAAATATTCTAATTCTCCAAAGTGCCCATACTGTGGAGCTGAAACTGAGTTTGAAAGAAGAGTTTCATTTATCGACTCCCCTGGTCACGAAGCTTTGATGACTACAATGCTTGCAGGGGCTTCTTTGATGGATGGGGCAGTTTTAGTTATTGCAGCAAATGAACCTTGTCCAAAGCCTCAAACAAGAGAGCACTTGATGGCCCTTCAGATTGTTGGTAATAGGAACATAATAATTGCTCAAAACAAGATTGAGCTTGTAACAAAAGAACAGGCTATAGAGAACTATAACCAAATTAAGGAGTTTGTTAAAGGTACCGTGGCAGAAAACGCTCCGATAATTCCAATATCAGCTCTTCATGGAGCCAACATTGACGTATTGATAAGTGCGATAGAGGAGATAATCCCAACTCCCAAGAGGGATCCAAATAAAGCTCCAAGAATGCTTGTTTTGAGGAGTTTTGATGTTAACAAACCTGGAACTCTCCCCGAGAAACTTGTAGGTGGGGTCATTGGAGGATCCATTATTCAAGGAAAACTAAAGGTTGGAGATGAAATAGAGATAAGACCTGGAGTTCCATATGAGGAGCACGGTAGAATAAAATATGAATCTATAACTACAGAGATTACTTCACTCCAAGCAGGCGGAAAATCTGTGAAAGAAGCGTATCCTGGGGGTTTAGTAGGCGTTGGAACTAAACTCGACCCCTTCTTGACTAAGGGGGACCTTATGGCAGGAAATGTTGTAGGAAAGCCTGGAAAACTCCCGCCGGTATGGCAAGAATTACGATTAGAGGTTCATTTATTGGAAAGGGTTGTAGGAACTGAAGAAGAACTCAAGGTGGAGCCCATAAAGAGAAGGGAAGTCCTCCTCCTTAACGTTGGAACAGCTAGGACAATGGGCCTTGTTACAGGCTTAGGAAAAGATGAAGTAGAGTTAAAGCTTCAAATTCCAATATGTGCAGAACCAGGAGAAAGAGTTGCAATAAGCAGACAAGTAGGTTCAAGGTGGAGACTCATTGGATATGGGTTTATAAAGGGATGATTTCTTCTTTAAATTTTGTGGTGAGTTTAATGAAAAAGTGGCTCGTTATCCCTGACACAAATTTCCTTTTGATTCCAGGGCAATTTGGAGTTAATATAGTTGGTGAGCTTCAGCGCATACTTGATGTAAATTTTGAAATAGCAATTCCAAATGTTGTAGTTGATGAATTAGAGGTTATAGAACGCAAAGTTAGAGGGAAGGACTTCATGGCTGTTAAAATGGCCAAAAAGCTTGCCAAGAAGTTTATTGTAATAGAGATTGGTAAATTTGGAGAAAAACCCATAGATCAACAAATACTTGAGTTTGCATCAAAAACATCAAATGTTATTGTATGCACTAATGACAGGGCGTTGAAGAAAAAACTTCGGGAAAATGGAATTCCTGTGGTTTATTTACGCCAAAAAAAGATTTTGGAACTTGAGGGCATGATTTCATAGACCTGGCTTAATGGAGGGATGTATAGAGAAAGATATATAACTATATTTAACCTTAATTCGGTCAGGTGTTTAAATATGCCTTATGTAGAGAAACTTGAAATGAGAGGCTTCAAATCATATGGAAGTAGAAAAATCGTAGTTCCTTTTTCTAGAGGATTCACAGCTATAGTGGGAGCCAATGGAAGTGGGAAGAGTAATATTGGTGATGCTATTCTATTTGTTCTTGGTGGGTTATCTGCGAAGGCCATGCGTGCTACTAGGATTGGTGATTTAATATTTGCAGGTACCAAAGAGGAAGCCCCAGCTAAATATGCAGAGGTTGCAATGTATTTTAATAATGAAGATCGGGGGTTTCCAATAGATGAGGATGAAGTTGTCATAAAGAGGCGTGTTTACCCAGATGGTAGGAGTGCTTATTGGTTGAATGGAAAAAGGACAAGTAGAAGTGATATTCTCGATGTTTTAAGTGCTGCAATGATTTCACCTGATGGGTATAATCTCGTCCTGCAGGGAGATATAACAAAGTTCATTAAAATGAGTCCAACAGAGAGAAGAATGATAATAGATGAAATTTCTGGGATTGCTGAGTACGATGAAAAAAAGAAAAAAGCAATGGAAGAACTTAAACAGGCAGAAGAGAACCTTGCGAGAGTAGATCTCCTGATTAGAGAAGTTAAAACCCAACTGGATAAGCTCGAAAAGGAAAGGAACGACGCATTAAGATATCTTGATCTAAAAGAAAAACTCGAAGTCGCAAGAACCACACTTCTTACAGGAGAAGTTAAGAGGTTGCAGAACCTTATTGCTGAGAGCAGGGCAAGAGATGAAGAAATTGAGGTGGAGATAGAGCGCATAAATGGAGAACTAGAGAATATAGCAAAAACGATAGTGGAAAAAGAGAAAACTCTGACCCAAATAGAGAGGGAACTTGAAGAAAAGAGTGAAGACGGCATACTAGATGTGACAAAGAAGATAAGTGAGGTAGCTTCTAAGATAGAGCTTGCTAAAAAGAACATTGAATTAGCTAAGAAAGAAATAAGTGAAAGCCAAAGACGACTTGCAAAGGCCAAAGAAGATTTGAAAAATGTTTCTGCAGAGATAGAAAAAGGCAAATCTACTATTGAAAGATGGAAAAAACGGAGAGAAAATCTTATCGCTGAAATCCAGAAAAAAGAAAAGGAGAAAAATGAATTAATTCTAAAGCTCGCTGAGATAGATAAGAACTTCACCATTGCAAAGCAAGAGTTGGACAAAGTTGAAGAAGAACTTGAAAATGCAAAGAAAACTCAGTACTTTAAGGAAAGTGAAATCACAAAAATTACAGAAGAAATAGAGCGAATTAAAAGTAAAATTTCCCAGCAATCTACTAGGCGGATTATTCTGAAGAGTAAACTTGAAGAACTTAAGGCGGAAATAAATGTTAAAAAATCTGAACTTTCAGAGATAGATTCAAAAATTGAGAAAGCAAGTGTAAGACTGAGAGAAATTGAAAAAGAACTTGAAAAAGGTCAGGAGAAATTGGAAAAAATTGTTCCAGAGATTAAAAAACTTAATGAAGAGCTCATCAAGGCCGAAGCTAGAAAAGAGGTACATCAAAATAAGACACTTGAAGCAATTAAAAACGCTAACATCCCTGGAATTTATGGTTCTTTAGCTGAGCTCATTAGAGTTAGAGATGATACCTATCTTACTGCTGTGGAAGTTGCTCTAGGATCTCATGCGGACAACGTCGTGGTGAAAGATGATAAGGTAGCGGAAGAGGCTATAAAGTTTTTAAAACGAAATAGGCTTGGAAGACTAACCTTTTTACCCCTTAATAAGATAAAACCGAGAAAATTGGATGGAGTTTCCAAAGGTATCCCAGTTATGGACGTCATTGAATATGATCCACAATTTAAGAACGCTGTTGCATTTGCTGTGGGTGATACCCTAATAGTTAATGATATGGAGGAAGCAAGGGATGTTGGTATTGGCAAAGTTAGGATGGTAACCCTTGAGGGAGAGCTTTTAGAGAGAAGTGGAGCCATTGTTGGGGGATATTACCGGCCAAGAACAAAACTTGCTATCAACACTGATGAGATAAAAATGGCATTAGCTTCTCGTGAGAAGGAGAAAGATGCTTTGGAATCTCAAATAAACGCCCTTAAACTTGAACAAAGGGGACTTGAGAGGGAATTGTTTGAACTTAGAGTGAGGAAGAGTGATGTTTCTAAAGATTTACAGATGCTTCAAAAAGAAATGGATAGGTTTTTGAACGAGGATAAGACCCTAAAGGAAGAGATTGAAACTGCAGAGAATAGGTTAAAGGAGCTTGAGTCCTTCATCCATCAAACAAAGGGAGATCTTGCAAAGCTTAGTGGAAGGGTGGAGCGACTTGAAAAGATAAGAAACAAACTCAGAAAGGCCCTAGACAACCCCGAAGCTAGAGAGCTCAACCAAAAGATAAGAGAGGTTGAACATGAGATAAGCAAGCTCAGAGAAGAGCTTAGTAAAGTTGAATCGAGACTTGAGAACCTTGACATAAGGATTAATGAGGAGCTTATTCCAAGAAAAGCTGACCTTGAAGAGGAAATTGAGGGTATTGTCAATAGAATAAATGCTTTCAAGGCCAGTATCAAACAAAATGAAGAGGACATAAAATCACTACAGGCCCAACTTGAAGAACTTCAAGAAAAGGAACAAGCTGTAAAAGATGAATTAAAAGCTTTAAGAGATGAGAGGGACAGACTTAGGGAAGAAATTTCTCAAATGAGAGAAGAGAAGGAGAAGTTGAGAGATGTCTTGCAGAAACTTAGATTGGAAGCTAACTCTCTCAAGATAAAAATGGCTCAATATGAATCCCAGCTCAGGGAAAAAGAGAGTGAATTAAAGCACCATGATGTTAAGGTTGTTAAAGAAATTCCAGAGGATCTTGAAAAGCTTAGGGAAGAAATTGAACAAATGGAAGATGAGATTCGGGAACTTGAGCCGGTGAACATGAAGGCTATTGAGGACTATGAGGTTGTTGAGAGGCGTTATCTGGAACTTAAATCAAAGAGGGAAAGACTTGAGGCTGAAAAAGACAGTATTATCGAGTTTATAAACGAAATAGAAAACCAAAAGAGAAATGTATTTATGCAAACGCTGAATGCAATAGCCAGAAACTTCTCAGAACTTTTTACAAAACTTTCTCCTGGAGGAGAAGCAAAACTTGTTCTCGAGAATGAGGAGGATCCCTTCAGTGGGGGTTTGGACATAGAAGCAAAGCCCGCTGGAAAAGAAGTGAAAAGAATCGAGGCTATGAGCGGTGGAGAAAAAGCATTGACGGCCTTGGCATTTGTGTTTGCCATACAACACTTTAAACCGGCTCCATTCTATCTCTTTGATGAAATTGATGCTCACCTTGACGATGCAAACGTTAAGAGGGTGGCAGATCTTATAAAAGAGGCCTCAAAAGACAGTCAGTTCATAGTTATTACACTTAGAGATGTTATGATGTCAAATGCAGACAAGATAATTGGTGTTTCAATGCGTAAAGGTGTCTCAAGGGTTGTTAGTTTAAGCCTTGAAAAGGCCATGGAATATTTGGAGAAAGCGAGGGCAAAAAATGCCAATGCCCTCGGTTTGTAGGTGAAATGAGATGGAATACAGGAGAGAAGAGGAGATCACACCAATTGATATCCTCTTACAGCTTGTAACAATGGGAAAAGTTGACCCCTGGAATATTGATATAGTGGATATTACAGAGAAATATATTGAGCGTATAAGGGAAATGCAGGATCTGGACTTGAGGATATCTGCAAGGGCTATTTTAGCTGCTTCAATTCTCCTTAGAATGAAGACCGAGGCCTTGCTTTATACCAAGGAGGACGATGGGGAAGAACAAGAAGAGGAAGAGAGAATAAGAGTAGATGTTGATCCTTACGTCCCACCCCTTAGAAGAGCAGAGCGTTATTACACTCTGGATGATTTGATAGAGGCCCTAATGGATGCTCTTGAAGAAACTGAGAAAAGAAAACCCAAGAAGAAAAAGGAGGTTAAAATTGAAGAGGAGATATTTGTTGTGGATGATTTTCGTGTAGATATAGAAAAGCATGTTAATAAGCTCTATGAAATAGTAAGGGAGCTTTACTCGAATACTAAGGATAAAATAGCTTTGTGGGAGCTTGTTTTTGATCCAAGTCCGAAAATAGTTGCAAGAACCTTCCTTTACCTTCTTTTCCTAGCGAATATGGGCAAAATTGAACTAATTCAAGAGGAACCCTTTGGAGAAATATTTGTTGTCCCCCTAGAGAATTGAGAAATCAGACTTCTTTCCTTCCTCTTGATCACTCGAAGAGTTATAGCTAGGAAGGGTAAAATCAAGTCTTCTTTGTTTAAAAAATCGGTTGACAGTTCTCTCTTTCGCGTGTTTAATGACCAGCATTAGGATACGTAAAAAAGTTTTTGATGGTGCCGGGGGCGGGCTTTGAACCCGCGACCTCCCGGTTTCTCAGGCTCCCCCGAAAGGGAGCGGCCCTATGAGCCGGGCGCTCTGACCAGGCTGAGCCACCCCGGCACTTTCGCATATACCTCTTTGTGTTTTATTTTTAAATCTTTCGCCGTTTTATTAAATGTTTTCAAGGATAAGCTTAAGAAGTTTCTCATCATTTACGGCTATTATGTTTAGCTTTTCAGATGCATTTAGATTGAACTTAAGTTCTCTCCCTTCATCATCGGTTATAATTGCTCCGGCTTCTTTTGCAATTATGTAACCTGCTGCTATGTCTGTAGGTCGAACATAATTTCTTATATCGATTACTCCATCTAAAGAACCCCTAGCAAGATATGCCAGCTCTATTGCAATGGCTCCTAATACCCTAGTTCTCCGAACTTTTTCAACGAGTTTTGCCCCTCTATTTCTGGTGTAAAAACTTATTGAGATAGAATCCTCATTTAAAGGCCTTGTTCTTATCATCTCCCCATTTAAATATGCTCCTTCATTGGGGATACCTTCGTAGACATTTTTTGTAATAAACTCATAAAGCATTGCATATAAAGGCTCATACCCCTTGAAAACTGCAAAACTGAAGCCAAAAACTGGAATGCCATGGATGAAGTTAAAAGAACCATCAATAGGATCCACAATGACACAGTATTCGTTTTCATTATTTATGCTGCCGATTTCCTCACTTATGATATTTACTCCAAGTGGTTTGAGATATTCTAAAACTATGTCTTCGGCCATTTTGTCAACGAGTTTTGTTTTGTCCCCACTGGGGCTAAACCCAATAAACTTTCCGGCCTTTTTTTGTCCGAATAGGGGCATGATTTCTCTTTCAATATCCTTTGCAAGGTTAAGGGCTATTTCATTCCATTCATACATCTTTAAACCCCCATAAGCATTCTTAAAAGGTTTCTAGTCCCCGGGGCAAAGCCAAGGATAAACATGACCATTTTGATAAAGTCCATAAGTTCTTTATCGCTTTCTGTCTCTTGCAAGTATTCCATGAGGTAAAGAGCTACCATTAGTACTGCAAACTTTAGAAAATACATCACGGCAGCGGTTCCTGTAATATCCATCAAGTATCTTGGAAGAACATGCTGTTCCCAATACCCCATGAAGTCAACACCAACAAAGGTTGTCGTTGCATCATAAAAGTGGGCGTAAAAGAGGTAAGAATTCTTTTTAACCAAATGAAGTTTTATTGAAAGCAGATAAATCGTCATGAGAGCTATTGTGGCGAAGGGAATGAAGTATTTTAGGGTATCGAAGTTGAACTGAACTTTTTCGAGATTAAATAGTAAAAGCAGAAGTTCTCCTCCTACAAGGGCCCATCCAAAATAAAGAAACACTTTCCTCCAGTCTTCAAAGAATTTATGGGTTATTAAGAGGGATGAGAAGGTGATCATAAACACAAGGAAATAAATTCCGGGAGTGACTGTGAGGTAACTTTGTGGGATTATAGTTGCGTCGGTCAAAGCTCTTCCAAAGGCCCCTAAAATCATGTATGGTATAAGGGCTCTGAAGAATGCATTATCATATTTTATGCCAAGCTTTTTCAAGACCTTATACACTACAAGGGCCGCTATACCCAAGATAATGGCATATGTAAGGGTGTTAACAATATTGTAGCCTTGATTATACCGTATCGGGTCTATGAAGTATTTTTGAAGAATTTCATAAATTCCCATTTAACCACCTAGGGAAATATTGTAGGAGTAGTTAAAGCTTTTTCTTCCAATTATTTTTTAAGCTTTGAGAACTTAAGAATAAAGTGGTGATGTTTATGCATTTAATGGAGTTACCCAGGGAAGTTCTTCTTGGGGAAGACCTGAAGGATAAAGTCAGTCAAGTGGCCAAAAGATTAAAATTGGGGGAAAATGTATTAATTCTCTATGGACCGAAAACAAAGGAGATTGCCGGAAAAGATATTGAAAAGCACTTGAAAGAGTTTTTCCATGTGAAAAACTTACTCATAAAAGAAGCTTCAATGAAAAATGTTCAAAAAGCCCTAGAAATTATTAGAAATGAGAATATAGACTGGCTTCTGGGAGTTGGAGGAGGGAGCATAATCGATGTGGCCAAACTGGCTTCATTTAAAGCTGATGTCCCCTTCATAAGCTTTCCTACAACAGCTTCTCATGATGGGATAGCAAGTGCAAATGCCTCCATAAGGGATCTTGGGGCCAAGACATCTATAAAGGCCCGGCCACCAGTAGCTGTTATTGCAGATGTTAATATTATAAAAACAGCACCTTATCGTTATCTTGCTGCAGGAGTTGGGGACATGGTAAGTAACCTTACTGCAGTAAAAGATTGGGAGCTTGCCCATAGAATAAGGGGGGAGTACTTCAGCGAATACGCTGCCTCATTGTCTCTTATGAGTGCCAAAATGGTTATCAAAAATGCGGACATTATAAGGTTGAGCAATGAAGAGAGTGTTCGGAAAGTGATAAAAGCTCTAATTTCAAGCGGCGTTGCCATGAGTATAGCAGGTTCATCAAGGCCTGCCAGCGGAGCTGAACATCTATTTAGCCATGCATTGGATGCAATAGCTCCAAAACCTGCATTACATGGAGAACAATGTGGGGTCGGAACAATAATAATGGCATACTTACATGGTCTCAACTGGAAGAAGATTAGAGAAACATTAAAGAGGGTTGGAGCACCAACTAATGCATATGAACTTGAGATCGATCCAGGGTTTATAATTGAAGCCTTGACTATTGCTCACACTATCCGGCCTGAGAGGTATACAATTTTAGGTAAGGACGGCCTAACAAAGGAGGCCGCTGAAAAGGCAGCTAAAATAACTGGAGTAATATGATCATATTTCATAGGAGGTGTTAAAATGACAATCACGTTGGTTGGGGAAAAGCTTGCAAAACCGGGAGTTGAATTCATTTATTATGGGCCAGCTGACCCATGTAAAAGTTGCAGGCTTGCAAGAGTTTGTGTAGGAAATTTGGAGCCAGGAAGGAGGTACAAGGTTGTCCGGGTTAGGAACATAGAGCACTCATGCCCACTGCACGAGGGTAAGGTTAGAGTGGTCGAGGTTATTGAGCCAGCAATAGAAGTAGCAATAGAACCACGGGTTGCAATAGTGGGTTCAAAAATAAAATTAAGTTTTGTTGAATGCAATGACCCTGAAAAACAGAGCCTTACTAGGCCAGAAGGCCTATTTGAGGGTGATATCGTCAAGATTCTTGAAATTTCAGATGATTTTGAATGTGATGAAAAGCACTACAAAGTTGCCCGTGTTATGCGGGAAAAGGAATAATTACTTCTTCTTTTCTATCTTTGTAAATGCTATTATCTCTTCTCCAAAAGTTTTCACTTTATATGCTCTCATCTCTCCACGGAGAAAGAATTTTATTGCTTTCATGAGCTTTTCTTGTCGTATCAAAGTTTCTTGAGCTTTTTCAATACTGATTGCTTTGAATCTAATTCTCTCTCCGGGTCTTTTTTGGGCAACTTTTGGAATATCCACTCTTGCCACGACTCCAATCTTTGCATATCCTCCAGTAGTCTGTCTATCTGCGAGCATTATGATCGGTTTTCCATTTTTTGGTACTTGAATCGAGCCAGGGGGAATTGCATCTGTTATTATGTCCGCTCCCTTGTCAGAGTGCTCTATCTTTGGCCCTTCCAGACGGTAACCCATTCTATCGGATTCGGAAGTCACGGTATATTCTGATGTTAGGAAGGTTTCTATCCCTCTTTTGGTGAAGTGTTCCTCTTGAGGACCAAGGATAACCCTAACTGTATTTTCCTTTTCATATTTTGGAACAAATTCTTTTGGTAGCTGTTTTCCTTCTTTACCAGTTAAAATTGCATAACCAAGTTTAAGCTTATCTCCAGAGCTCAAGGGTTTTCCAAAGTTTGCTCTTAAGTATGTAGAACAACTGCCTAAAATTGGTTCACATGCGATTCCTCCAGCAAACGCTATATACCCATACATTCCTGATTTGAGGATACCTATCTCAAGTATATCTCCTCTTTTTGCCCAATAGCTTTTCCATGCTTCTACTGGCTGGCCATTAAGCTTTACTTCTACATCTCCACCTATCGCAAAAACGGCCGAGGAATGGAACTTTATGGTGGGCCCGTGTAATACGAACTCTAGGAGTGGAGTGTTATCTTCATTACCTACAAGATAATTTGCTAGTCTTGCAGAAACCTCATCCATCACACCACTAACGGGAACTCCAAAACTCTGATAACTATATCTTCCCAAATCCTGAATAGTTGTTAGTGAAGGAACGTTAACAAGTTCTATCACTGCTCTTCACCCCACTCCTGCTTATAGATTTCCCAGAACTTCTCTTCGCCTATGGGTACAAACTTAACGTAATCACCTGCTTTGACTATGCTAGGTGGACTTTTTGTGGGGTCAAACGTTTTCAATGGAGTTCTTCCAATTAGCCTCCACCCTCCCGGGCTTTCTATTGCATACCACCCGGTCTGCCTTCCCGCTATGCCAACGCTGCCTGCTGGAACTTTTAAGCGTGGCTTCTCGAGCCTCGGTGTTGCAATTCTCTCGTTCATACCCCCCAAATACGCAAACCCGGGAAGAAATCCGAGCATATATACCCTATAGAGGGGTTTTGAGTGTATCTCTACGACTTCATCGATGGTGAGATTGTTATATTGAGCAACGAACTCTATGTCTGGGCCAAAGTCTCCTCCATAGACAACGGGTATTTTAACTATTCTTTTTTCCTCTTTCTTAGGTTCGGCTGATAAAAAAGGCTTCAGGGCCGCTACTATCTCAGAGTAGGAAATCTTAATAGGATTATAATACACATAAACGCTTGTGTATGTGGGAACAACTTCAACCAGCCATTCTGGGGAGGCATGTTCTATTGTTTCCGCCACGGCATGCACTTTTTTGTTTATCTCTTCGCTAATTTCACTGCCGAAGATTATAGCTATTGCTGAATCGCCAGCGGGTTTGAACTTAGGGAGCATTTGATCACCGTATCAACTCTCTCATCGAAACTATTTTAATTCCTTCTTCTTCGAGACGTTTTCGTAGATAGGCTGTTATCTCCACGGCTTTTGGATTGTCTCCATGGACGCATATTGTATCTGCTCTGAGCTCAACCCACTCTCCATTGATCGATTTTACTCCTCCATCCTTTACCATGGAGATAACCCTCTCAGCTATTTCCTCTTTATTATGGATTACCGCACCTGGTTTTCTTCGTGAAACGAGGGTTCCATCAGGGTTGTAAGCTCTATCGGCAAAAACTTCATGGGCAACTTTTAGCCCCATTTCTTCTGCAATTTCTAAGGGTTTTGACATAGAAAGTCCGACGAAGATTATGTTTTTATCAAAATCAGCTATTCCTTCGAGAACACCTATTGTAAGTTCCTCATCTCTAACGAGAGCATTATAAAGAGCTCCATGTGGTTTTACATGCTGTAATGTTAATCCTTCAGCTTTTACAAATGCGTATAAGGCCCCAATCTGATACAAGATATAGTTTCTGGCCTCTTCCTTTGTAAGGTCCATGTATCTTCTTCCAAATCCCATAAGATCAGGATATCCTGGATGAGCACCAACTTCAACATTCATGTCTTTTGCAAGTTTCACGGTCTTTCTCATTATTAAGGGATCTCCTGCGTGCCATCCGCAAGCAATGTTGGCTGAGGTTATGTACTTCATAACCTCCTCATCGAGACCTAACTTATATCTTCCAAAACTCTCCCCAAGGTCTGAATTAAGGTCAATTTTCATAGTTTTTCACCACTTCATAGATGAGACGATAAACCTTTAACTCTTTCTTCTAATTAAACCCCATGTTGATTATAGATGCAGCCATATTTATCCAAAGCATTGATGTGGAGGGCATTACAACCCCAAAAGTAATTGAGGAGGTTAAAGACCCAGAATCGAGGCTTTTACTGGAAAGTCTCATTAGTGCGGGCAAAGTTAGAGTCATGGTGCCCTCAAAGGATAGCATTGAAAAAGTTAAAGAAAAAGCTATTGAAACTGGTGAACTTGGAGAATTAAGTGATGCTGATATTGAAGTACTGGCTCTAGCCTATGAGCTTAGAGGAGAACTTTTTACTGATGATTACAACCTCCAAAATATTGCTGCTCTTCTGGGTCTAAAGTTCAGAACATTGAAAAGGGGAATAAAGAAAGTGATAAAATGGCGTTATGTCTGTGTAGGGTGTGGGAAGAAGTTTGAAACTCAGCCTTTGGATAATATCTGTCCCGATTGTGGAAGCAAAGTTAGATTGCTCCCCAAAAAGAAGAGAAAAAGGCGTCAGCGCTCATAGGGCTCTTCATCAATCAGGTTTGATTCATCATCATCCGCTATTGTATTATTCTCATCTTGCCTTTTAACTTTCCCTCAAAAACTTTATAAGTAATGGTACCATTACCAAGTAATGGGGGCATTACCTATGCTGTTTGATCCAAGACCAAAGGAAAAGAGGGAAGACATATTCGATAGGGAACAAGAGATAGAAATGATAAAGAATTCTGCTAAGGAATATCCGATTACCCTTATTCTGGGAATAAGGCGGGTAGGAAAATCCTCTTTACTCAAAGTTGTGTTGAATGAATTGAAAAGCGGTATATACATAGATGTGAGGAAGCTTCATTTTGATTCCGGAGGATGGATAACAAATGAGTCTCTGCTGAAGGCCTTTGAAAATGGATTAAACTCTCTCAGTCATCCCATAAAAAGGGAAGTCTTTCAGTACCTGAAAAGAGTGAAGGGAGTATCAATTGCAGGACTTCAATTAAACTTTGAACCTGAAGTCTCACTCTCAGAAATTTTGGAGGCATTAAATAAGCGCAGTAGGATTATCATAGCCTTTGATGAGGCCCAGTATTTGAGGTTCTATGGACGGAGAGGAGGAAAAGAGTTCTTAACCCTTGTGGCCTACGCATATGATAATCTGCCAAATATAAGTTTTATCTTTACAGGTTCTGAAATAGGGCTTTTGCATGATCTTATTGGCGTTTCAGATTATGAATCTCCCCTATACGGCAGGATATACAATGAGATTACCATCTCTCCTTTTTCCAAGGAACTCTCAATTGAATTCTTGAGACAAGGATTCGTTGAAGCAGGGATAAAAATACGAGAGGAAGAAATAGAACACGCTGCAGAACTTTTGGGTGGAATTCCAGGATGGTTAGTAGAGTTTGGGTACAATTACATAAAAACGAAAAGTTTTGAAAATGCCATAAAAGGGGTAATAAGAAAAGCAGAAAAATTCCTCGAAGGTGAGTTAAGAGAACTTGAAAAGCGGAGTCCTAGGTATATCTTGGTGTTAAGAGCTATTTCAATGGGATTTGATAGATGGGCACTCATAAAAGAATTTTTGGAATCTAGGAGTGGCAAAATACCAAATTCGCGATTGGCTGCCATCTTAGAGGGTCTTCAAAAGATGAGTTGGATTAATGCAGAATATAGAGATGGGGGGAAGAGATATAAAATAATTGATCCAGTTATTGAGAGGGTTATTAAAGAGCGTTTTAACCTCTAAGCGTTGCTATTAGTCGTTTTTCGTTCAGCAGCAGATTAATGGCATCTTTAACATCCTTAACCATCACATCACTCGCCAGCAAAGCCTCAACACTTGCTCCCTCTTCTCCTATTACACAAATAGCAAGTTCAGCGTTTTCAAGCATTCTAACGTCGTTGTTTCCATTGCCTACACCAATGTAAGGCTCATATTTAAGGGCCTTTTGAAGCTTTTCGTTGCCATCTTTTACCAGTTCTATCTTTACATCAAGTTCATTGAATTCATCTTTCAATGTTCCGAATGTATCGGAACTTAATACAACGATTTCATATTTTTCACTAAGTTTTCTCAAAAGTTCTTTAATGTTCTTTCTTACCTTTCCCTCAACTCCCAGAGTTCCATTCAAATCAAATATAACTGTCTTTGCTATTATCCTCCCATAGTTCGGGATCTCCATATTTTTCACCACTTAAGGTTTGGCAAAAATACTTAAAACTTTGTTCTCGAACTTTGGATGGTGGCAGCGTTGAGAATTGCGTGGGGGTTCAGTGGTGCAGGACATTTGCTCCTGGAAAGTGTCGATGTACTGGAACACTTAAAGGATCACCATGAGGTTAAGGTGTTCCTTTCTTCAGCGGGTGAAGAAGTAGCCAGGATTTATGGGGTTCTTGAAAGAATAGGTAATTTTCCCCTTGTAAGGGAGTCGAAACAAGGACATGCATTTCCATCATGTGGTTCTTTCAATTTAGGTAAGTTTGACGTTTTTGTAATCTCCCCAGCGACATCTAATACGGTGGCCAAAATAAGACTTGGAATTGCTGATTCTCTTCTTTCATGCTGTGCTTCGCAGGCCTTAAAAAGCAAAGTTCCTTTGATAATGGTTCCTACAGATTCAAAACCTGTTGTCGAGACAAAGGCACCTAATGGTAAAGTTTTCAAAATATATCCGAGGAAAGTGGATCTTGAGCATATTAGGGCCTTGAAAGAGGAAGGAGTGGTAATATTAGAGCATCCCTACGAAGTAGAGAATATTTTGGAACGATTTCTGTGAACATAGTAAAATCTTCCATCTTTTGTAACTGTAACATAGTCTGGCGTGTATTTAGACCCATAATAGAGATTACGTCCATCGAGCCTGTACCATAAACTTCTTGCTGCTTCAAGTTTGTTTAAATCTTCAAGTACGCTTAGGTCCCCCTCTTGTATTTTTTCTAGGAGATCTTGTACATACTCTTTGCTTATGTTAAAAGTTACGTAAGAAGCAAAAAACTCGTAGCCGGTGATGAGTTCTTTCATGAGATTTTTATACGGATATGCAGGAGTTACGCGGAGGTTAAAACGTCTGTAGAATTCTTCAACGGAGACCATATCTGGCCTGTATGGAAGTATTCCAAGAACCAGCATCTCTACAGTGTCATCATAATATGTAGAAAACCAATCAGGATCATAAGGATAGAAGAGATTATCATTCTGGATATAGGGGTCTTTTCCCAATGCATAAATTCCTCTGTAATTGCTTCCTACCAGGAGGGGGATATCCCATATAACAATGACCTCTGAATGATCCAGTCGCCAGCCACTTATACTTGCGGGTACCTGAAGGGCCCATGCTTTTAGATTGAAGTCCAGGAAAAGGTTGTTCATAAGTACTACTTGTGTCTCTCCATCATATCCACAGATGGAGGAGCTCAAGGTTTTTATGTAAGGCATATCATATGAGTGCACATAGCTGTTTACAAAATACACAATATGAAGAGGGGTTATTGAATAGAATGGGAGGGGTTTGTGGTAGAATTTGAAAAGATCTCTTTTTGCTTTCTCGTAAAAGAATTCCATTGCACCATCAAATTTCATTTTTCCATATCTGTCAAATCCCAAGTATGGATAAACGATCTTGTAAATCTGCAGAGGCTTGTATTTGGCCGCATAGCGCCACATCTTTGTGAGTTCTTCTTTAGTGTAAGGCTGGGCGTTCTGGAACTCTTCGCCACTCCCATCAAACTTTATTTCGAAGATTTCAGGGTAGTGGGAGAAGTCAATTTTTGCAGAGTGTTTATTCCCGTTTGCATCCATACCTGTGACTGTTACATTGTATTCTCCCCATTCTTGTTCAAACTCTATGGCACCGATATATGTAAGGGAATTGGTGGAAATCGGAAGAGCAATTGTTTTTGCTCCTATTTTGATGACTATTTCCTTTGGAACATTTACATTGTCTTTTACCGTGAAACTTACTCTGATATTCTCTCCTTGACTTGTTACAACACCCCATATTTTTGGAGGCGTTGTGTCTTTTTGGCGTTCTTGTACAAATTTATCCCAGCTTGTTTCGATATTAGTTGCATCAAAGTGTCTTGAATTTTCAACGAACCATTCTCTAAACGTTTGGTTCATAAAGAATCTTTCTCTAACCGAGTTGAGGCTATCTAAAAACTCTTCTATCTCGTGGGGTTCAAAACCATCTAGAATGCCTTGAGCATTGTCTATTGCTATTATAATGTCGGGTGGAAGTTCATATAGGTTCATGTAGAGCAGCTTTACTATGGCTATATAATCTTGGAGGCTTTTTACTTCGTAAATGTTTTTTGAGTTCTCTATCCCATTCTTAATTCTCGGGGGTAATTTCTCGTAGGTCTTGAGAAACTCATTTACCTGAGACTTAAATATCATCACCCTGTTTGAGAAGTCCTCAAGGGTATATGGACTCTCGGAGAACAGAAAGCGCACCATGTCATCTCGGAGAGGAAGGGGGACTTTTTCTAATATCTCACTAACTTGTTCGCTTAGATTTGCGAGGAGTAAGGGGTTGTCAGTCTCCACCTCATCAAAAAGACTTGTACGATACTTGTAAAGGGGATAAATCTTGAGCACCACGATTTTTTCCTCTTCGCTTAGCTTATTGTCATTGAGAAAACCAAGTTTTTCGGCAATAAGTATGCTCTCTTGCTCCTCTTCCGGTGGTAGATGGGGAGGTGGCTGAACTGCTCTCATACTCCAGAAGAGAAATACTAAGTATGCTAAAAACAGGATAATAATGAGCTTTCCAGCATCCAGTTTAAACTTTTTTTGCATGTATTACTTTTCCTTAACCTTCCTTATCTATTTTTCCTTTCTCAAAATTTAAATATTAGAGACGATTATTTTACAAAGGTGGTGAAGTATGAAAATAATCCGCTTTGGAGTTTCAATGCCAGAAGATTTATTGGAAAAATTTGACACGATAATGGAAGAGAAGGGATACGCTAACAGAAGTGAGGCCATAAGGGATTTAGTAAGGGATTTCATAGTTAGACATGAGTGGGAAGAGGGGGATAAAGAAGTGGCAGGCACTATAACGATAGTCTACAACCACGATGAGGCCGATGTTGTGAAGGAGCTTTTGGACATGCAGCATGATTATGTGAACGAGATTATATCAAGTCTTCACGTGCATATGGATGAACATAACTGTCTTGAAGTTATCGTTGTTAAAGGAAAGGGCAGCAGGGTGAAAACGATTGCTGAGAGACTAATCAGCTTAAAAGGGGTGAAGCATGGGAAGCTCGTCATGACCACCACTGGCAAAGAGCTGGTATGAAAAAGCTTATAAATTTCCCTATTATCAACACCTCTGGGTGTGTGCCGGGGTAGCCTAGCTCGGTAGGGCGGCGGACTCGTAATCCGCAGGTCCCGGGTTCAAATCCCGGTCCCGGCTCCACAAGTTTGTTTTTCATTATCTAGAAAGTATTTTTGGAAACGATTTGTTGGAAGATTGTTCCAAATGTAATGATTCTTAATGTTTAGTAGAGGCCGTCAATAGTGTTTTTCTGTGTCTTCAATTTCAGTTTCTTAGATTAAGCGCTACTTACGGATTACGAATATGCCTCTGCCAATTGCAAAACCACACATCGATTTATCTGCTGTTAACAATATGGCGTTGTACTTTAGACAATCTTCTATTATCATTTCGTCTCTCTCTACATTGGGCAAACCGTCTGGGATATCGCTAATGTTTCCTACAGTTTCCAGTTTTATTCGACCTATAGAGCTGAAATGGGCCAAAGCATCTAATTCATTTTTCCCTCCAGGAGTCCCGTCACATTCTTTTCTAACTACAGGAGATAAAATTACAGTAAAATTTTCAAACACTTTTGAACTCTTAAGGTCTTTGCTTAATATTCTGCCTCGGATAAAACTGCTATCGGGTAAAAGATATCCACAGTAATATCTAAGAGTGATGCCTGCATGTTCAATAATTTTCTTACAATTTGGACATCTTAACTTCGTATGTCCTTTCCCTTCTTTATCTGTGTAACCTACATAGTTAAGGTGCTTTAATATTTCCCCACAATAAGGACAAACTAATGAAAGCGACTGAATAGAAAGATTACCACCATTGAATTGATTCAAAAATTGTTCTGATAAGATGCTTTCATCTAAGGAGGGAGTTTCTTTTTGAGGCTCTCCTATTCTCCCTTCAATTTCTCGTATTGTTTTGAAGGATGTTTTTACAAACCAAGGCCAAGATTTGTTCTGTTGCCACCACTTTTCCAGCCATTCTATTGTCTGCTTGTCCGCGGCATTTCCGGAGCCTACAGAGAGGCCATCTATTTGAAATTTAGGATTTTTGTTTATTGCTTTTATTACTGCCTCTCTATGCCATTTTGAGATTATAGAAGCTACCTTTACTTCTAAGTATGTATCCTCAGCTCTTGTTGTCACTATAACTTCTGCTCCATTATCTTCCAAGAATTTCAAGAATTTTTTCAGAATGGATCCTACTCCATAATCATCTATAACAATTCTGCAGTTAGGAATATCAACCTCTCTAAAAAATCTGTTAAGTATCCTCTGATATGTAATGTCCATTAGCTGGTTTAAGTTATATCTATCAATATCCCATGGTGGGATTTTATCAAAAATGAAGTCAAGCCCCTCTTTTTTAAAGTGATCTAGCTTTTTATATAATCCATCCCAATACTCAAAAGGATGTCTCTTTTTTGTGTCAGCAGGCCCAACAATAAGGTCTATTTTCTTAAAAAGTTCCTTAGGAAAAATTGCACCAGTTAAAATGGTATGTCCTATTACTTCACCTTTGCCTGTCTCGTCTAATCCTATAAGAAAATCTTTTGTGGGTACAACATATCTCGAGCCTACTAATTGATCTATATATTCCCATGCTTCAAAAACTGCTGGATTCATGGACTTAGGAGGTGTGCTATAAAGTGTTCCTCTTTTGTAGTAGGTGAAAGTTGTATCAAAAAATTTTATTCTCCACTCTTCATAGGGGGATTTTACTTCCTGTTCTACCCCACCATTCTCTATCAAATATTCCTTAATTTTATCAGAAATTAATGGTTCTATTCCTTTCCATGTTCTGCCGTTTAGAATCCTCATAAAATTCACCACTTTATTCTTCTAATCCTTAACCCTAGGATTCTAGCAACTTCTTTTGCAGGATCTGTTAGCTTAACATTAGGGCCAAGAATGAGAGTTGGAATGCCTTTTCTGTAGCTAAGCTTCTTATGGATTGCTACTACTTGAGAAGTTGTTAAGACTTGTTTTCCACCTTTTGTTTCTGTTGGATATCTCTCTTTCCCTCTTTTTAGTATTAAATTAATTTCATATCTCTTATTATCTCGTTTTCCTACCACATTTCGTTTAGCTTTGTATCCGCCTTTTCTATATCTACTTGCTACTCTTTTTTCAAAACCTGAACCTTTACCCTTCTGTCTTGGCAAAGGTTCCACCTCCTAAAACTTTGTCATTTTAAGCAGCAACCGATCACAAAAATTCAGATGTTTGATTTTATTATTTTTAATATTCACCAATACGGGCGAGAAGTCCCTTTCCGAGAGGGAGGGGATGAAAGCCCGCAAATTATATATATACCTTCGGAGATACACTTCTTTGTCGGGGACGCCTCTGGGACAGAGGTCTCCGTAAAGGGGTTCCGTGCTGGAGTTACCCGATGCTGTGAAGGCACGGTCGGAGAAGCTCCTTCCGTGAGGGAGGAGTAGTTCACTTATCCCTTCAAACCTATAAATATATGGGTAATTGACTCGATGAAGTTAGATCCAAGTTTATGTATACTGTGCAGGGGCCGAGGATGGTGTGGCCTTGCGTATTGCCCCGTGATAGCCAGAGCTAGGGCCACTCTGAGGGTTAGGCGAAGTGTTTCATCAAAAACCATAGAGGGCTCCACACCACCATCGATTTTTATAGGTAGGGTAGGCTACCCCTACGTGAGGATAGGTCCGGCCACGCCACCGTTAATTGGAGACACAAAGATTTTTGATTTCCCGGAACTGTGGATTAATCATAGGATAGAGGATATCCTTGAGTATCGGTGGAGCCTTATAACTGGCATTAAAATAGCAGATGTGAAAAAACCAGAAGATAAACTCATTGATGAGTTAAGGCTTTTAGCAATGAGTTCCAAACCTGTGGATGTTGAGATCATTCTAAAAAAGCCTCCACGGCCGTTTATGACGTTCAATGAGCATGAGCCGCCACAGGGCCCGCGCTCTCCACTCAACAACATGAAGATCCTTGGAAACCCATCCATTCCAAGGCCCGTGGAGAAGGCCCACGATGACACCGATTTACCAGCATTTGAAGCGGTTACGTATTTATATGAGTCTGGCGTGCCGGTTTCACATATACAGAAGGTATTTAGCACTGGTGCATTTGGTGTTAAAGGTAGGAGAAGGCTTGTCCCCACAAGGTGGAGCATCACCGCAGTAGATAGTATGCTTTGCAGAAACCTGATCAAGGAGATAAAAGACTACGAGCCCTTGAACGAGATTTTAGTTTTCAGATATCGCCTTCATGATAATTTGTTTATCGCAATACTGTATCCGGCCAAATGGAGTTACGAATGGATGGAAGCATGGTGGCCTGGATCCACATGGAACCCAAGCGCAGACAACGTGGTTATCGAAGGTGACCATGAGGGGTATCACGGAAGGACAACTTACCCAGGTATAGGGGGATGTTATTATGCAAGCATGCTCGCAACACTTGAGTATTTAAAGAGAATAAAAAGACAAGCCACCGCTATACTCCTTAGGGAGATTTACCCCGGATTTAAAATTCCTGTAGGGGTTTGGTTTGTTAGAGAAAGTGTTAGGGCCATGTTTAATTTTCCACCAGTTTTAAAGACAGACACCTTGGACGAGGTCATGGAACTTTTAAACATGGAAACAAAGCTTGGTAGTGGTAAGTGGCTTTCATCTTCGGCCCTTTTGAGGAGGATAAAGTTTACAAAGACTATAGATGAGTTTCTGAAGAAGGAATGAGAGCTATAGCATATTCTTGGAGAAATTGCTCTGTGAACATGGGAGCAAAAAGCTAACCGATGAGGCCTGTAAGGCTTTCAATGATTATTTTATTATTGTATTATTTAGGCCCCTTGCCTTAATTTATAACAATTCTTTGTTAAAAAGGAGAATTGAGATCACTCCCAAAATTAAAACCAATGATAAAATAATTATTGCATTATTTAATCACTTAAACTCAAGCCGTCGCTTTATCTTTTCGATTTCCTCCTTCTCGGCCAGTTTTACCAATCTCCTAAACCCCTCCTCCGGTAAAACTTCCCGGAGGCTCCAATAAAGCCGTATGGCTTTCTCAAAGATTTCATTCTGCTTCCCTTCTCCCTCTGCATATAATGTTCTCAGTAGTCTATCTGCCTCTACGCTTATATAGAGAGTTTTCATCTTCTTTTCGGTCTCTTTCTTTATCTTTGGCCTGTTATTTGATTCTTCCGTTAGGGTTTTCACAACCTCACTGCTCATTGACGGGAGTTTTGGTAAGCTTTTCTTTTTACCTGACATTTTTTATCACCTTCTCCGCAAGTTGTAGGAATGCTTTTGATACTCTGTTTTTGGGATCAAACTCAAACACTGGCTTACCTTCTCCTTGAGACTTCTCAACTGCAACTGCCCTTGGCAAAATGGCCACTACAGGCAAGTCGGGATAGGTCTCTTTCAGCTGATCCAACCTCACCTGGGGGACTTTGCTCTGGCGTGTAAATTTATTTGCAACAATACCCATGATCTCTAAGTCCGGGTTGAGTTCGGTGGATTTTATCTCCCTGATAACATCAAGTGTTAGCTGTACCCCCATGACACTGAAATACCCCAATTCAGTTGGGATCAAGACATAATCCGAGGCCCCAAGGGAGTTTATTAAGAAGATTCCCAGGCTTGGAGGGTTATCGATGATTATAAAGTCATATTCGTCTTCGATTTTTTCTAAAACCCTTTTAAGTCGCTGTTCGCGCATGTATGCTGTCATAAGTAGTCTCTCAATTGCAGAAACTTTTAGATGGGAGGGTATGAGTGATAGGTTCTCCTCTATGGGTATAATAGCATTCTCGATTTGAGTTTTTTTCACTGCATTCTCTATTAGAAGTGTCCCGATGTTGTTGTCATTGCGTTTTATGATATCCATACCGATTAAAGCGAATGTGAGATTGAACTGAGGATCAGTATCAATTATTAAGGTATCATACCCCTTTTTGGCCAGTGCATAGGCCAAATTGAGGCTGATTGTAGTCTTTCCAACACCACCCTTTTGATTAGCAATACTGATTATAATCGCCATTTGATCACCATAATTAAATAATGCAATAATTATTTAATAACCTTACTGAATATTGGGCCTCTTTTAGAAGACTTTTCTTTCTTGTCGGTGAAATGTTGTTATGGGCCTGTTTTGTTGTTAATAAGTATTAAAGAGTTTCCATTCTCCAGTTAAAGGCTTAAAAAAGCATATTTATTTTGCCAGTTTAGATAGCTATCTAATCGTTTTATGATTGTAAAATAGATTGTGCTACTTTAACTCTCAAACTTTGACTTAATTTTTTACTAGAGTGAATGGTCATAATATTATTACTAATGAAAATTTTTAATTACAAAATAAGGTTTTTTCATGATTATTATACTTTATTAGTTTATCATTAAGAACAAATAAAAATATTATCACTGATAATATTGACCATAGTAAAAAATGCCAATTTTTTATTATCATTAATAGTATATAATTTATACAAGCGTGCATTGGCCTTCTTCTGATAGGGCCACACCTCCTGGAAAAACGTATCACTTTATCAAATAATAAAATAATACAATAATTATTTAATTATGTTATTATTTTAAAATATGAGGGATATTTAAGGAATGGGAGATGATTAAACTACCATTAACAGCCATAACTTTTGATGGAGACATAGTAACAGTATTATTGATCTTGGTTTGGAAATTTAAGGCAAGGAGCAGTCGATCAATGTTCCAAGAATTACAATAATTATTTAATTATGTTATTATTTTATACCCTAAGCCAACAACAGAGTAAAATGTACGCTTGGCCCCATGTATGAAAAACGCCTCAAAGAAACTTTTCTCGTAAGATGAGAGAATATATCTTGCCTTCTGAGAGGTGCATAACATATTAGATATGCTTTTAAACTTTAAATGCGTTATAATATGAGGTGGTAAAATATGCTGGATATACTTGGATTCATCTTCTATGCTGGGGCATCACTTGTGATACTATTCATAGCAGCGTTTTCGGGAGGTATTTCAAGGTTAATTGCAGTGCCGGCAGCGCTTGGTTATATATTGCTTGCGTTTTGGTCAATAGAACAGGCCAGTTCAGATATAATAAGGAAGGATCAGAAGAGAGATGAAAGTTTAATACTCCTCCTGAACATAGCTTCATTTGGTTTGGGAGCAATATCGTTTTACCTATATATGAACAGTGTCGTGACTCCAACGCTCCTACTTGGGCCGGCCTTTGTCATTGGCCTCTGGAGGTCGTGGAAAGGATGATGCCCATCAATTTTTCCACTTTTCTCAATGTTTTTGATGTCCATTCTTGTGCATGAGTTTTAGATATAAGGCTTATTATATGACAATTATGTATAGTGGTAAAATCAACACATTTAAAAACACGTGTGGTCCATTAATTTGGGGTTCAAATATGAGAGGAGAAGATACTATTAAATATCCTTCACTCCTGTCTCTTTCGAGGGAAATACTAATAGCAAAGCTCCAGCAGGCAGTTCTTGAGCGCAGTGATTTAAAGCCGTTTTTCAGGGAAAATCAGAAAAATGATAAATTGGAGTTTGTAATTCCCATTAATTGTCTCTCCATGCTGGAAAAATGTGTATTAGATGAACTTAATTATCCAAAAAAGTCTGTGAGGATTGAGAATAGGTTCGTTAAAGCGTTCGTAATAATCCCTGGGTATATTCAAAAAAGTGATCCCGGATTAGCCGAAGATATGATTAAGGCCTATAATAAACTCCTGAAATAATAGTTTAATGAAGCTTAAACCGATAATAAAGGTGGTCTAATCTGATTAAAGCTTTGTAGATTTGATTCAATGAATATATCCGATTTTAAGAAAATATTTTGTCAAAATGTCCCCTCAGCTGTTCTTAATATTTTTTGATTTTGGATGAACTTGGGCTAGTTGAATATCCGAAATCCTCTTAATCTCCGCCGTAAGTTATATATCTCATCAAGAATATGGAATAACTGGCAACAAAGCATGGATATCCTTTCTAATTATTACCACCTAGGATTGTAATAGAAAAAATTGGTGCAGATGCCGGCTTATGCAACTACAACTCTTCAACTTTTGCAAGGATGGCTCTTATTGCGAAAACCTCTCAAAGGTCTTGATTGCCCATTTATACTACCTAATCTCGTAAAAAATGACAGTTTTATAATTTAGTATTATAGTAATTTTTACCATTATTATAACTTTTATAAATTAATATTTCTTTATTTTTAATAATGAGCAATTTCATTTAATATTAATATAAACGACATGAAATTTTAAATAACATAAATAGATTCTATCGTAATTAATTCAAGTAAAAGTTGAGAGATGGAATTGAGTACGTTGCACTATCCAATACTACTGGATAAAGTAAAAGTATACAGAGAGTATTTATATCATGGCCACACTACATTCTTTTGGTGGAAGAAGCATGGAAAATGGTCAAACATTTGTATGCCCATTCTGTGGATACAAGGCAAAAAGCCTTGAAGAACTAAAACAGCACATACTGGAGAAACATACGTTAAATAGGGAAGATATAAAAGGTATAAGACATAGCCAAAAAGATTAATAAGCTTGTTTCGATTCTTATTTGGGGGTGAGGCCAATGAAGTTTAAGATTACTGAGAGAAAAATAGGGTGGCATAAAGAATTTGACAGCTCTCATTTTTTGGTCTTGCCATATGAGAGCAAATGTCTTAGGATTCACGGGCATACTTACAAGGTTGATGTTGAGGTTTGGGGAGAGCTAAACGAGAATGGAATGATTTTTGACTTTAATCACTTAAGCAACCTCATAAAGCTTCTTGATCACAAGATGCTAGTTAGTGAGGATTGGGTGAGTGTTAAAGGAGACGGGAGCGTGGTTGTTGAAAAGAATGGCAAGCATTTAGAGTTCCCTAGGGATGAGGTTGTCATTCTTAACAAACCCAATGTAACCGCTGAACTAATAGCCGAGTGGTTTGCAGAGAGAATAGCTGAAAAAGCCGGGCAAAATATTAAGAAAATCAGAGTAAAAATATGGGAAGATCCAAGGAGTTATGCAGAGATTACTTTAGAACGCTAAATCATTGTATTTTTGTAATGACCTAAAAGGTTAAATTATCCCCTGCTCATATTTAGTTTTAGGTGGTTAATATGAGGTTTTCCAAAGGTAGGACATTCCTCTTTAGAATACCCGAGGGAAAAGAATTCCTAAACTCTGTGACAGAGTTTGCTAAAAAGCACAATATTCTGATTGGCACCATTAGTGCGATAGGCACACTCAGAAATCCGAAGATAGGATATTTTGAAGAAGAGACGAAGCAATACAAAGTTATTGAACTTGAAGGGACTTATGAACTTATTTCTGCTATAGGCAACTTAAGTCTCAAAGACAACGAACCATTTGCCCATATCCACGTGAGCTTGGGTGATGAAGAAGGCAAAATGTTTGGAGGCCACTTGGTGGAAGGTGAAGTTTTCGTTGCAGAAGTGGTTGTTCAAGAGCTATTAGGCGAATTGTTGGAGAGGAAACTCCAGGAAAATGGATTAGCATTGTGGGATGTGGAGGAGTTTTAGCTTGTATATCCATGTTTCTGTTTTTATTCTTAGTCCCATTATTAGGATATTTGTTCAAGATTATTTAGAAAACTATTTAGGTGGTGTTGGCTACTTGAAACAGGGGTGTGAAATATGAAGGCGATTATTGGTATTGTTGCATCATTTAACTGGGAAACTGGTGCTCTCACAATAAACGATACTTACGTCAGGAGAGTCAAAGAGGTCGGGGGGGATTCCTGTTGCAATCCCACCACTTTTAGAGATAGTAGATGTTTTGGAAGCTATAGATGGTATTATCCTCCCTGAAGGGCCAGATATTCACCCAAAGCACTATGGAGACACACTATCTGAAAAAATAGAGTGCCTTGATGTTGAAAGGGATGAATTTGAGCTGGCATTAGTCAAGGCTGCTTTAGAGAAAGACCTCCCAATATTGGGAATTGGGAGGGGAGCCCAAGCAATAAACGTGGCCCTTGGTGGGAGTCTTTATCAAGATGTTAACGAGATTCCAAAATCCATACAGCATAACTGGATTAGAAACGGAAAGTTTCTGGTTCATCCGTCAACAAGGGTTCATGAGGTGAGAATAAAGCAAGATTCTATGCTTTTTGAAATTCTCAAGGAGAATTTGAATTTAGAGGCTAATGAGGAGGCCTTTATAGATGTGAATAGTTTTCATCATCAAGCGATTAAAAAATTAGGCAACGATATAAAACCTGTTGCTTATGCTGAGGATGGTATCATAGAGGCAGTGGAAGTTGAAGGGCGATTTGCCATTGGGGTTCAGTGGTGGGCAGAATATTTGGATGAAATGGGGCCACTTTTTAAGGCTCTTGTAGATAAAGCCTCTGAGTATAAAAAGAAAAAGTCCGGCTTGGATGATCCGGCAGAAGAGATTACAAAGAGCTTTCAAATCCATGAACTGTGAGTTCCTTTATACTGGGACCAGATGGGAGCCATCACAGCTTGGATATGAATAATAACCCTCTCTACAGGAACCAAAGGTTATTCCTCTCCCCTCGATTTTTTTACGTGCTTCTTCCAGGATTCTAAATCTCAAGCTTTTTAGTAAGTAATGGTAACCTCCAATTTTCTCTCCTCTTTTGTACAGTGGCTCAAGCTTCTTCATTAGTTCGGGGAATTTTAGTTCCATTCTTCTCCATGAATCTGGCCTCAGTTTTAATGTTGATACTGTTATGTGAGATACAAAACTCAGCTCGTCAAGCGTTTCATCAAACTCTTTCCAGGTGTAGAATGGGATTATTGGATCAATTCTGGCATACACAGGGATTCCCTCTTTCTTTGCTTTTTTCAGAGCTTTAATTCTCTCTTGTGGAGAGGGTGCATTAGGCTCTAGAAGACCTGCTTTTTCTTCATCTATGGTTGTAACTGTGATTCCAATGGCACATTTTAAATTCTTTAAAAGATCCAAATCTTGTTCAAATAGGTTGGATTTTGTTAGAATAAGACATCTGACATTGTATCTTTTAAAAAGTTCAAGCACTTTTCTGGTTATTCTCAAATCTTTGTCTATTGTGGGGTAAGGGTCGGAAGAATAGGAGAGGGCTATTATGAAGTTTTTATTGAATCTTTGGAGTTCTCTTTCTAAGTTTGGGAGAAGGTTCTCTTTTATTCGGATTTTAAAGGCTTTGGGAATGTAGGAGGTTATGTAACAGTAAACACACGCATGATCACATCCTGTATAGACGTTAAGGGTATACTTAAACGGGCATGTGCAGAGTTTGGATCTCCATGGATCAAAGGGTCTTAAGTACATACACCTTAGGTTCACAAAATACATTTAAAAATTTCCTGCCATTGTAAGATGGTGGTTTTATGAAGGGGACAGTTAAATGGATGGGCAATGAGAAATTTGAAGCGCTTACTGAAGAGGGTGGAAAAATAATCTTCGGTGAAAATGGCATATCACCAATGAAAACTCTACTCCTAAGCGTTGCGGGGTGCACATCCATAGATGTAGTCATGATACTGCAAAAAATGCGTGAGCCCATAGAGGGCCTGGATGTTGAAATAAGTGGTGAAAGGAGAGACGAGCATCCCAGAATTTATACAAAGATCCACTTACATTACAGGATATATGGAGATGTAAATGAAGAAAAGGTTAAAAGAGCTATAGAGCTTAGTCAAGAGAAATATTGTTCGGTAGGGGCTCATTTGAAGCTTAGCGGGGCTGAAGTAACTTATTCCTATGAAATTATTAGGGAAAAAGTTTAAGTCTCCCTTATCTATAGTATATAGGTGATTTCGATGAGGGGAGAACTTATTAGGATTCTAGGTTCTGTTGAAGAAAAAGCTAATGAACTTAAGCTGGATGGCTTTGAGCCCGATGTTATCTTGTTTGGGAAGGAGGCTTATGAGTTTTTGAAGAATCAGGTTAATCAAGAGTTTGGAGGAGAAGATTCTGTTTCCGAGATTTCTGGGCTTAGCATAAGAGTAGTGGATGAGTTTGGCAAAGATGCTGTTGTTGTCGACTCAAAAGTCTTGGGTCTTGGCCTTGGAGGGGCCAAAAGGCTTAAAGTGATCAAAGATTGAATTTATAGCCATCCAAGATAAGCAAACTCAGGGAGATTGCCATTATATCAGCCAAACTTCCTGGGTTTCTTGAGTCTTTCTTTTCTCTCAGGATTTTATCGAATTCCTTAAGATCAAGTTTTTCTGTTAATACTTCTTTTGCTTTCTTTTTGACAAGCTCTGCTTCCTCAAGGCCCGCTTTTCTTATAATTAAAGTGTCCAAATGGTTCGCTAAGACCTCAAGGAACATTTTTAAAGTGGCCTGTTCAAGAGGAAGGGAAGAGGTTAACTCTTTAAGTCTATGAAAAGTAGAGTAGCTCAATTTGTAACCGTTCAACCATTCCTTGAATATGAGTTCTCTCCCGCTTGAAATCTCAGCAAGCTTTTTTAGGTTTATGTTATCTCTTACAAGCTCATCAAAAGAAGAATCATCGTAAACGTCGTACGTTACTCCCTTCTTAACCCCTTTTGGATTTGCAATTCTTATGGCTTTGTAGAAGTCTATACTGTCATACGGGCTGGATGCCGAGATGAGAAGCTTAACTTTTTCTCGGGCCAGTTCGATATTATTCGCCCATCCAAGTGCCACAGTGAGGGGAATTGCGAGGGTTATTATCCCAAAGTTGGGGTTTGAATTTTGGACTTTTTTGGAGTTTCCAACAGCTTTTTTTATAAGTTCTCCGAGTTTTGCCTCTTCTGGCTGAAGTTTTTCCTCTCTTATGAGCTCACCTCTATGAGTGGCTTCAAAGAGGACATCAATCACAGAAGTGTTGGCAAAGAGAAAATGGTAGAGGGTAAGATCCTCAAAGTCTCTATATCTGTTTACGTTGCCGGGCTTGGGTATTGCGACTTCAAGCAGAGATCCAAGGGTAAAGGCCTTTACGATCTCCCACTTGTCCAT
>LDZR01001814.1_pt1 | contig 39585 bp, 40 predicted proteins | sample 615371 | NCBI WGS metagenome assembly LDZR01 (sample SAMN03408294, study PRJNA278302) | terrestrial metagenome | isolation source: oil reservoir sample K2 | place: USA: Alaska, North Slope, Kuparuk formation | collected 2013
TATAAAGTATACTTTATATTTTTTGTATAAAAACATAAAGTATGTGTTATAATATTATAAGTGGGAGGTGAAAAAATGTCTATTACAAGCTCAGAGAATATATTAAGGATTTTATACTCTTATAACCCATGGTGGAGGGAAGGATATTTCCCTCAAGATCTGTCTAAACCCGTAAAGAGAGTAGTCTATCATCAAGCATTCGAATTACTAATGCATCCAGCCATTAGAAGATATGTTATACTTTCAGGCGCACGCCGTGTTGGTAAAACCACAATTTTATATCAAATGATAGAAACCCTTTTAAAAAATCAAGTGCACCCAAAAAAAATATTATATGTATCTTTTGATCATCCTTTATTTAAATTAAGTTCCTTCGACCAAATTATTAACCTTTATGAAACAGCCATAAATCAAGAAAAGGAAGCTTATATATTTCTAGATGAAATTCAATATGCAAGTGATTGGGACAGATGGTTAAAAGTCTATTATGACACCAAACCAAACTGGAGAATTATTGCCACAGGTTCAGCTTCTCCTGCACTTATTGAAGGTACAAAAGAAAGTGGTGTTGGTCGGTGGACTGTTATTTCTGTACCTACTCTTTCTTTTTATGAATTTTGTGAAATACTTGGAGTCCCAGAAAGACCAAATAACTTACCCGATTTAGATTTAAACGAAATTTCAAATTTAAATGAGTCTCAATTAAGTGAGCTTATATTTTTACTTATGCCCTTGCAAAAGTATTTTAATAAGTATTTAACAATAGGGGGATTCCCCGAATTTGTATTCTCAGAAGATCAGTTTTTAGTGCAAAGAATGTTAAGAGAAGATGTGGTTGACAAAGTTATTAAAAGAGATATACCTTCTTTATTTAATGTAAGAAACTTAGCGGTATTAGAAAAGGTATTTTTATACTTATGCTTCAATTCTGCAAGTGTTATAAATATTTCAACGATAAGTAAAGAAATTGGAGATGTTTCAACGGTAACGGTAGAAAACTATATTCATCTTCTAGAAAATGCGAATTTAATTTACAAAAGTTTACCCATAGAATTAGGTGGGAAAAAAGTTTTAAAAGCAAAACCAAAAATTTACGTCTCTGATCCTGCTTTGAGAAATGCAGTTTTGATGATAGACAATATACTCTTAGACAGTAAGGAACTTGGAATAACGGTTGAGACAGCAATTTTTAAACATATCTATAATTTTTACTTGCAAACAAATGCTAGAATAGGTTATTTTAGAAAATCTTCTGATAATCAAAAAGAAATTGATGTAGTTGTTGAATTCCCACATAGTAAATCCTTAATTGAAGTGAAATTCAGAGAAGATACAACACTTTCTGAAAATGAAGCTATCGTTGAGATGAGTCAAAAGGAAAAAAATATTGCTTCAGCAGTATTAGTAACAAAAAGACCAGAAGATTATGGAAAAGTTAAGATTTCTACAAAGGTACCAATAATAAAAATTCCTGCTTATGCATTTATGTATTTATTTGGGAGACGATAACTTATTCATTTAATTGAAAATTGGAGTATGAATGAAATAAAAAATATGCCCTGTATAGAGTAACTGCTCTATACAGGGCCTTCATATCAAAATTTAGGACCAATAATTTGTGATTTTGAGTTATCGTATATTGAACCTTTCACTCTAACGGTAATAGTATCTGTAGCTGTTTTTACTCCTCCGCCTGCCAGCTGCTTATAAGCCGTAAACACTATCTTGTAAGTACCGTCAGGCATATTTTTAGGAATAATTACCACAACATCTCTTCCTTCATCTTTGGTGTGTTTAGTATGCCATGTCATCACATCCTGCGGTGGAGTGGTTAAAGGTATATCAGGCACTAAAGTGGTCACATTGGAAGAAGTAAATTCATTTTTTGGGTACCACATTCTTGCCTCTACACGGTATGCCTTTCCTTCAGTTCGTGCATAGAGGATCATTGCCTCTCCAGCTTTGTATGTGGTCTTGTTAGAACTTCCGATAACAATAAGTCTTCCCTGAACCTGCACAGTTACAACATATGGGTCAGACCACATAGGCGTAAGGTTGGGGTGCCTACCTGTTGGGTCGTCCAGTACTCTTAGCTGTATCTTATATGTCCCGTCATCTCCAAGTCCCATTTCCTCAAAAGTAGGCTTCCATTGATTTATCGTTACCCATGTCCCATCAGGCTTCTGTATTTTCCATTCTCTTGCTACAATTGGATCACCGTCAGGGTCATAGCTCTGGTCTGTGATCGTAAAGTGCTCATCAGCTACTACTGGATTCGGACTAATTGTAAATCTGGCCACAGGCTTATTGTTTTCGGGTATTATGGTCACGGCTTGAGTATAGGGCTCTGACCAGAGTGGTGTCCCAACACGAGGATTATCCCTAACCTTAAGCTCTATTGTATATGTTCCAATTCCTAATGAAGGTATATTGTTAGGTACAGTGCTGCCGTAGTTTATCCATGTTCCATCGGGTTTTTGCACTCTCCACTGCCGTTCTGCAATGGGATCTCCATTTGGGTCATAGCTCTGATCAATTATGGTTATTGTTTTATTCACTACCTGAGTAATTGGATTCACAGTAAACTGTGCAACAGGCGGTAAATTTATATTCTGCGTCGTTATTGTCTGTACTTTTGGCTCACTCCATGCTCCTTCTAAATCCTGTACCCTAAGGTACACTAGATAAGTTTTTCCTACAGGGAATGTCCCTGACATTTTACCATCATGCCATGTGGTTTCATTCACTTCTTTCCACTTCCACTCCCATGCCTGTATACCTTTGTTAGGCAATGACATATGATCTAGGTCGTAGCTTTGGTCTGTAATTGAGACAATGTAGTTTGAACCGCTTGGGGTCATAGTCACAGCAAACTGCGCAATAGGTGTTCTGTGAACGTAAATATACATCGTGCTTAAAGGCTTATAGCTCCACAGCCTGTAGTTGTCAAATCTATCATCATCCTTTGGATTATCTCTTGCCTGATACTCCACTTCATATTTCCCAACCTTATCAAAGACAGTTACAGGCACATCTAGATATTTTCCATTAAAGCTTGCAAGTCCTAAGCTGTTTTCAAAGTAATTCGGGTCATGCAGGTACATCCATCTTTCTTGATATTTTGGATCATTTTCTGGGTCATTGTAGTAGGTTTTTATCTCAATTGGTTCGCCTAAAATGACATATTTTTCAATTATTCTCTGCTGGTTTTCTAAGTCTTTTGCAATATACTCTGCAATAACAGTCAGTTGATTGCTTATGCTGTTATCAATAACTTTAAACCCACCATTTGTGGTTAAACTTATAAGCCCATCTGCTTGTGATGCAGGAAATGTTGTCTGCCCTGCAATTACTAGTTTGGCTGATAATTGATTTACTGCATTTATAAATTTTGTCCTTGCGGTACTATCATTATAGTCCAAAAAAGACACATCATCAAAAACCAAAACATACTTCCCTGCATTTAAATCTTTATAAACCACATTCAATAGACTGTCTGCAAGCATATTTAATTTTGCCTCCGTAGGTCTTTCTATGCCTAATAAGGTAGTAATGCTTCTCTGCTGATTTGGTGCAACACTCTGGGAGTGCCACCACAAACTTATTGCCGTATCACTCGTCTGATATGTTTGTCCAACGTAATAACTGCTGCTGAAATGCGCTCTGCCGTCATCGTAAGGGAAATAGGTGTGGTTGCTGCTACTCCATTTTTCCATTTGCCAGTCTGTAGGAGGAGTAATTACTGGATTATCTTTCAATATTCCTACAGCTCTAACCTGATACGTGTCATTGTAAATCTCAAATCCCTTATTTGTTACTTTTATTGGAGAACCATCATTACCTGCTACACAAGTATCATAGTATATCTTAAATCCTATGTTCTTTTGTACAGTAGTTTTATTAGTCGCAACAAAATTTATGAGCACATATTTATCGTCATAGATTGTGTATATTACCTTTATCTCTACTCCATTTATTGTACCGTAATTAACTACTATTTTGCCATTTTCTGTAGTAATTGATGAGGGTGTGTAATTATACAGGTTATATAAATTCCCATCAATTTTTACTACAAGTGCTGACGTAGTTGATACGTCTCCTCTATAAAGCAAGTACTGATTGTCATCAGAAGTAATGCCCGGAAAACCTTCCACAGTTGTAATCCCGAATCTCCCTGCAGTATCTACAGTAGCCTTAATTACATAGCTTGAAACGGTATATCTGCTGCCATCAAAACTCGTATTTCCTCCATAAGTTCCTGTCCCAAAGTCACTGTCTATCACTCTTGCATCAATGTTTTTGCTGTTTAAAAGGGGTATCAGCAAATTATTTATTCCATCCTCCAGCTGTTTTACCCTTGTATCATAATTGTTCAGTTTACCAACCCTTATAACCAACTCTGCTTTTTTCTTTTCATACATCTCAAAATCCACAACAGGCTGCAGGTTTATCACTTCACATATTTTATCCTTCATCGGCTTATTTGAAGTATCAGCAGTTTTGTAATCTGACGGTGATACAAACTCAGGTATGGTTTCTTCTCCAAAATCTTCTTTAACTGAAAGTTCAAATAAATACTTTCCTACATCTTTTGTATACAGTACTGGGTGAGTATTATTGCCACTGTCCAAAGTTATCCACTGCTCATCATCAAAACTTCCGTTGTTGTTGCTGTCATACTTATATTTCCATATTCTCTGCACAATTTTATCACCGTCTGGGGAATAAGAGGCATCTATAAGCTCTATTTTGGCCATATTGCCGTTTGAAGGGTTCCTCAAAGCAGTGGCCATCACAAAGAAATCTGCAACAGGAGGTAAATCTTCTACAACAGTTAATGTCCTTTCATACCAGTCAGAATAATTTCCTACACTATTTTTTACCCTTACTCTTACTCTATAATCTCCCGCTTTCTTAAAAAGAACCGTTCTTGTTTTCATATCTGTAGAAGGCACTATCTTTATATCATTCTGTGTCAAGCCACTGCTTACAGGTGTTATCTCCCACTCTGTTGCATCCCATACCATTGGATACTTCGGCGATGTATAGCTGCCTGACGCATCTAAAACCACTTTTCTATTTTCTTTCAGAGCACCCGTGTAATCAAAAAATGCTTTAGGCGCTGCCGGCTTTACTACTATGTTTTTTTGCGCCGTATCTGTTAACCCATCATTATCTGTTACCGTAAGCCTTACTGTGTATGTTCCTACTTTGTCAAAGTATACCGTACCGCTTTCACCCGAAAGAGTACCTGTCACACCGCTTGAAGGAGAAATGCTCCAGCTGTAGTTAACAATAGTTCCATCAGGGTCATAGCTTCCAGAGCTTATATACACATCATCACCCTGAATCACTTCTGAAGGAGCATTTATAACTGCAACAGGGGGTACAGGTTCTGGTGCAGGAGGTGGTGTTGGCTCTGGAGTAGGTACATCCTCATACTGTCCTATTACTTTAGTGGTTTCTGCCTCTGAAGTTTTATTTATGCTTGCATCCCATACTCTTACTTTTGCCCAAACCTTGTCGCCGGGCTTTGCATTAGTAATAAGCTTCGTATACTTTGCTTGAGAAAGAGAAGTCAAATTCTGCACAGCCACACCGTCTGAACCTAATAGATCTACTCCATTCACCTTAAGCCAAAATCTTGCTGCATAAGGACCTGTTCCGCTTGACACAGAAGATGTTGCGTCAATGGTCGCATTTACATCTCCCGTTGTTCCTGCTTTGAGAGATGGTGGGTCTAAAATAAGATTTATCTTTGCCTGTATGCTGCCGGGAGGAGGTGGTGGTGTAGGTGCAGCACTTACTGTGAAAGTATAGTCTTTTCTTGTAAGCCTGTCTACAGAATCTTTCACGTACAAAGTTATAGTGTGCTGTCCTGCGGAGAATTTCCTTGTAATTACATCAATAAAACCCTGCTGATTTATTAAAGTTTTAGCGCTAATTACTCTTTCACCATCTATATCCACTGTATATACAATTTTATCTTGAAGCCCTAAGGCACTTTTTAAATCGGTGTTCCAAAAATTAAAGAAGGACGTTCCTGAAACTGTAATTTTTACGTCATCACTTTCCCTTGGATTGGCCGGTGAAATAGATATATTTGCAGAAGGAGGTCTTGTTGTAGCAACATATACCTCACCATTACCGGCTTTTTCGTCCAATACTTTATATCCTGTTACATGGGCACCGGAAAGTTCAGCCAAATAGCGTATATACACACGGTCTGAACCTGATATGCTCAATCTAATTTTATTTAGGTACGTATTAACAAAGGTAGGGTTACCGCCAAGTACATTTATCCATTGAGAAACAGTGCTGTACTTTATGAAATTATACTGCTCTGCATTGCTCCCTGTATAAATATGTTTCACTACTTTGTCATAACCTGCAAGGGTGCCATCAACTAGCACCTTCCATTTACCGGAGTAGAGCTTTTTGTCGTTAGATTTTGGGGATATTGGGTTAGGAACTGGAAAACGATCATTAATTGTTACAGGAGTATCAATAGCTAGATTTAAATCTCCGACGTCGTCAATTACTGCTGCATAGGCATTTTCTAACTTGGGGATGTATATTAACCCAGCCAAAAATGTAATAAGAACAACTACAGAAACAATTCTTTTAATCAAAAGCCTCATCTCCTTTCAGTAATTTTTAGAAAAAAGAAAAGAAGCTTCAGACTGAGCTGAAGCCTCTTTATATACTCGGTGGAGTAGTATATTTTGCCCTCCAAATCATTATTGTCCCATCTTTCAGGTATTCTACTGCATGGTCTAAATTTTCAGCAACGAATCTTAAAGGAAGCATTGTATATCCATTTTTCACATATACTTTTCTTGGCATTTTAACTGCTCTGCCGTCTACCAATGCTGTATCAGAGCCTATTTTCAGCACAACAGTTTTGCCTTTATCTTTTATGGTTATCTGCTGTGTTTTAGCATTGTAATCAACAACTGCTCCTAATTCTTCCATGACGCCTCGAAGTGGTATCATCGCAACACCATTATCTGATATGACTTTTGTAGGCAGTTTTTTATTATATTCTTTAAGTTCATATCTTACAGTAATATCGTCCTTACCTATCCATACATCTACACCATCCCAGTTATAGATACATTCTACCGTATAGCCGTTCCACTTAGGATCAACCAAATATTTAGTATAGGCAGGGTCTTTTAATCCTTCCCATCTGTTATAGAAGTACCGAAGTAATATATCCTTGTATTTTGTCTCCTGCCATGGAGTGCCGTTAATACTGACTAGATTTATCGTAACAAGACCTTTCCAAAAGTCGTATTTTAATGTATCAGGATGATTGTAGCGGATTTCTCCATATAAGTCTTTGTAGCTTTCTCTCAATGTAGTAATATCTCTTAATGTTGCACCGCTTCGTCCTTCTTTGTAGTAATAATCTAAATCATTTTTATAAAAAGAGCCATCAACAATAATTAATCTATCTGTATTTTTAAGCTTATCACTGTAAGCTATTTCTTTTTCTTTTCCGGGCATGATGTAGTACCAACCTAATCTATCATGGCCTTTCTCATCAGGTGATACTGCTTTTATCCATCCTTTATCTATCCACTCTTGATAGGGAAGCTGTTCTTCTTGACCTCCAGTTTGCGCAAACGCAGGAATGGATAAAAAGATTAATATGGCAGCAATTATCATTGAAATTATCTTCCTCATAGCAAAAACTCCTTTCTATTCAAATTTTTAAATAACTTTCCTTAAAATCTCTTCAATGAATTTATCGGTGCTTTTTCCTTCTTTTTTAGCTTTATCTTCCAGCAGGTTGTAGAGTTCTTTAGGAATTTTTACAGCATTTTCTTCATCATCTCCTTTTATTTCTTCTAATCTACGCAGAAGCCTTATCTTTTCCCTAGGGGTTAAAGCTTCTTCATTTTTCTCAAGGAGCTTCTCCATATTTTTAGGATCTTTTAAAAGCATTATCATGTTACTTAAAGACTTTTCAGGCAAAGCTCCAGTTTCATATCTTGCAATAGAAGCCTCACCTATGCCCAAAAGCTTGGCAAAGGCTCTCTGGCTTAACCCATAACTTTCTCTGATGTTTCTTACCTCTTCAGGTGAGAGTATTCCGTGCTTTTTCCGATATATATCATAAACCCTTTGTATATTCTCTTCTTCTAACTCCTCATCAAACAGCTCCTCACCACAAACACTGCATACCCTTATCCTCGCTAATGCCTTTATTTCGTCTCCTCTAACAGTTGATACTTCTTCTTTTTCAATCACCTCTGTTTCTTGTTCTTTACCACAGACTGGACAGAATTTCTTCACACTCTACACCTCCTCATTTATACGGATAAACTAACGGCTGTTCTGCTTTGTGGAAAGAAAGGCACACCAGACATTCTTTTTCTTCTCTCTTTTCAACTTTAAGCTTTATGTAAAAGTCTGTTCCCTCAATATCATATCCAAACTCCCATACAAAACCTCCTCTGTTGTTTCCCAAATCCTCACTGGGGCCTCTGTAATAATTTTTGTAAGTCAAATCCATAATAATCTCTTTAACATGCTTAATTGTTAGGCCAGCTTCTTTAATTGAATCCATATTTTTCTTTCGAGGAACAAAATCAAAAGCACCTGCTTTCATCAATTCTTTAGCATTATTGAGGAATTTTTTAATTTCCTCAATATTAGTCATACCATATACTCCTTTCATTTAGTATTTTATCACATTTTAAACAATTTTACAATCATTTGATAGTATTTTTTATAAAATTCTGTGATTACTAACGGAACCCATCTCATAAGTGTAGTATTTTTTGCGTTCAAGAAACTGTACTCACACTCACTGACAACACCTCCCATTTCTTCATTTTGCTTCTTGTTTGCCCCCGGCAGTTAAAACAAAACGGCCTGCGAGCCGAAGGTCAAGGGGTCGGGGAGGGATACCGGACCGAGCGTAGCGAGGGAGGATATGCTCACCGACCGAAGGCTTGCCCCTTGACCGAAAGGTGAGCAGGCGTATAATCTTTTGTGCGGGGGCAAACAAAAAAGCACTTCTGCGAAAGCAGAGGTGCTTAATTACAACATAGATGAAGTTTACAAAAAACTTTATTTGTGGCTACTAGAAAAGCTTTATTAACAACATTTATTATATAAAGTGGTTTTCTCGTAAAAAATCTTCTGGAGTATTAAAAGCTGTAAAGAAAAGCGGTGACCCAGCAAAGGATAAAGGAGATACAGGTCCTACAGTCATAAATGTATATTGACGTGAAGAAATATCAAAAGAACTATGAGGATCACGGAATGATTGGTACAATTTCAATGCATTAATGTCTCCTCCAACAATTTCTCTCAAAGCTTGAAATTCTGTTCCTAAAGCCAAACCGAAACCAAAGAAGAAAATTCTTAATTGGTTAATTATTTCTCTGTGTAAGCTTGAAAGAGTTTGGCTTATAAACATCCATCCAAGACCATATTTTCTAGTAGTTCTTACAGCATCAATTAATGAGATTCGTACACTTTCCTGATGTTCATTTTCATATTTTTCTCTTGGTGCCAATCTATGAGCTTCATCTAATATAACAAGTGTATTCAGAAACTTATTCTGTTTATAAGCACTTTCTGCACTCCAAGTTAAAGCATCAAGAAGCCTTTTTATCACCAACGACTGAATAGTTTCATTCCAAAACATTCCCTCAGACGTTTCTTTTGATAAATCAACAATAACCACAGGTCGCTTTTGAGAATCAAGATTAAAAGCTTCAGAAACTACTTGATTAATGGTTACTACTCCTGAACGACTTTTGCTAAACAGTTCAGCTACTGGTTTCCAATAACTACTAAAGAACTCTTCTTTATTTTTATATGCTTCTTGAAGTAGAGAAATAAATCTATTCCTTGAAGTTTCACTCCTATAAATTATCTTTTGAACATTTTCGTCATTTAGTATTTCTAAGGCCTTTTCAAATGCTTCTATGTTATCTAATTCTCCTAGTTTTACTTTCTTTTTTTCTAATTTTTCTGACAGAATTTTACATGCTATCCTTCTATTTTCACCTTTACTAACAGAAAGTTTTTCAAAAAAGGATGACTCGTAAAGTATCTCACTAAACAGATCCCATGTATCTAAAACTAAATCCTTAATTCTTTTAACTATTATTGGTTTATTTAAATTTTTAAATATAGCAGGTAAATTTAAATAAAATCCATCTTTATTACCATGGCCTCTTATATCTTTTGCAAATTCTCCTTGAGGATCTATAACAAAAATAGCCATTTGTGGATATCGAGCATATGCTAACATTATCATTTTCGCAAGAACTGATTTACCTGAACCAGTTTTCCCAAATATCCCAAGGTGATAAGCTTCTCCGGCTCCATGAGGTCCTGAACCAAAATGTTTAAACCACAGCGGTAGTTTAGGTCTTGAGCCATATACATGACCCAAATAAAAAATTTCATCTTTATATTCTTCCAGAAAAGTGTTTATAATTTCTTCCGTCGCCAGGTTTATATATGTACCCGTAGCAGGAACTGTGCCTAAAATACTGGGTTCAAATCTATCACCTTCATCACTAAACACAGCACTCACTGTCATCTGCCCTAAATGGGTGTCTTGTCTCCCACTTATTTGACTGATTTGCCCTTTTTGTCTAGCTAAAGATCTCATAGTAGGATCTTCAAGCCATGCATTTCTTAATTGAATTTCTGTTATTTGTCCTAAAGCATAATGTTTTTTACCATCTTGGTTAAAACCAAAAAAGGCTAATTCACCTACCAATTTCTTATCCACTGCAGTTCCCAAAATATCTATTGAAAGTTCACTAGTTGAAGATGGTGATCCTATTGTACCTATTCGCTCTGCGTTATCTAATAATTTTTCAATGTTTTTCATTCTAATAGCCTCCTTCAGTTCTATATCCATGCATAGTAAAAAATATTTCAGAAAAATCTTCTTCCTCGTACAATTCTATTATTTGCCGGGTTGAAGACTGCCTAAATGCAGGCATCGCACTTCCTAAATGTTTTACCATCCTATCAGCCATAAACAATGGATAAGGTTCCATAATACCTGCTGTACCACACTGGTAACGTAATCCTTGAAATAATATAGATAATCGACTTTTATTGGTTGCAACAGAAGAAGGTATTTCTAATCTTAAAGCTGGCATCCATGAATGCGGTTTATAATACACAACATGAATTTTTTCAAGAAGTGAAGTTATTTCATCTATAACTCTATCTAATTTCTGGTTATCCTTTGGCGAAGCTAAATGCCATTTTTCTATTGGTTTTTCCAAAGGAATTGGAGTAGTATATTCTCCAGCGGACAAAATAAAAGTCATTAGTGCCCTATCATCATAATGAGAAGCCCATCCTAAGCTTTTTCCAAGTTCTTGCCTTGTTGTATATTTTGGTAAACTAACCCATATTTTGTCACTCTTTGAAGCCTCAAGGATAGTTCTGTAAGCCATTAGAAACGATTCAAACCTTTTAATTAATTCTTCACTTATATCTGTATTTTTTTCTTTTGCTTTGCTTACTGCCTGATTCATATAAATTATAGGAGTAGTAAAAGAACCGTCCAACATTACAATATCATGAGGAGCATTTACAGCAAGTTCTAATTCCATTTGTATCATAATTCCTCTTACTATAGATGGTGTATCATCATCTCTTTTTTCATGAGCCATAAAAGTTAAATGTTTAGGTGCTTCCCAATGCCTTGTCTCAAAAGGAGGAGTTAAACCTTCTACCGCAACCGCAGCACATCCAACAAGGTCCATTGCCATAAGTTTTTCAATAGCATAAGATCCATCTACTCCACAAGTAGTAGGAGGTTGAGGAAATTCAAGTTCTCTATCATTCTTTAACATTCCACTTTTCTGAAGCTGCTCTCGAATTTCTTTTTTCTTCTCTTTAAGTTCTTTAAACATTAAAAGAATTTCTTCTCCTATTTGATTACTTTTTTCTAACATTTCCTCTACAAGAGCTTCTGGAAGTTCAGAAAAAACGCTTTGTTCTTCCATTTTACTGGATCCTCCACAATTATTTTAATTAAATCATTTAATTAAAAGATACTTTTTTAAATTATCCTTATTCCAATATCTCCATTCATCATTAGTTTTTGCTCTTCGCTTTAGATATCGTTCCTTCCAATATTCAGCTAATTCTTCAAATTTGTAATCATAATATTTAACCTCTTTATCAATACCATTAATATATTCAACTACATTTGAAGCTAGCGGAAAAACAAAAACTTCTCTTTTTACTTCATGCTTTAAAAGCTGTTTTATGCTTTTTATATTTAAAACTTCTTTCAAATCTATTTCCTTATTTATTTCCTTAATAGCTGTATTAATTAGTCTAAATTTATAGTTAGGACCATTACCATATCCACCTTTAACTTCGATTCCTTTTAATAACAAATACTCTTTCATTAACCTTGAAATTTCGTCAGTATACTTAAAAGCCCCAAAACCTTTTGTATAACCAAGTGAAAAACATAATAGCTTGTCCTTATATTTAACCCTGTTATATATAGAACTGCGCCCATAAGCTGAAGTTGTTGTGAAAAGCACTAAATGAGGAGATATAATATTTTGTTCCATTTCAGTTTTTTTGTTGCTATACTTTTCTCTATAGAAATCTCTAACCTCATTAGCTACAGTGCTCATTGCTACTAATTTGCCACCCAGCAACATATTGTAAGGTGGTACTGCACCTAATGTAAAAATATCCATCGTCTCATTAAGTTTATAAACTTTATCTTTCCCTTTTAAGTTGAGCCACTCATTCCTTAATTTTATTCCTAGAGCTGGAGAATGGGCTCCCAATATTCCTATAAGTTTCCCATTGTATTCGTCCATTATAAGAAAACACAGTCTACGCCCATAACCATTTGAAAATGGCAAACTCCATGTAAATCTCGCTGTTTTAAAAATATCCCATTCTTCCTTTGTTCTAACAGGAATTAACCTAGGAGATATTTTTTCTGGTACGATATCATCCCCCTCTGCAAAATATTTATCAATAATCTTTTCGCCCTTTTCAATCAAAAATTTTCTGTGTTTAAGCAAAAGCTCAATTCGAGCTCTCTCATGCATTTTTCTCAATAGGTCCTTATTTTGTGTGTCTGGAGTGTTTAAAACGTAAGCCTTTATTTGTTCTATGATTTTGTCTCTTAGCATTTCTCTTTTTTTCTCGAGGCTTACACAATTATTTATTTCATCATCTATTTCCGAATTTATTTCATGCTCCAATATATAATCATTTAGTTGTTGAATCCAAACTTTCGTTAACAATTTAAAGCACCTCCATATATTAATAATTATACCATAATTGTTCCAACTATAAAAACATTTTAAGACAATGAAATTCCAAAAAAAGACTTCTTTCTACTTCTGCTTGGCAGTACTGGAGCAAGAGGATATGCTCACCGACCGAAGGCTTGCCCCTTGACCGTTAGGCGAGCAGGCGTATAATCTGTGACGCGGGGGCAAACAAAAAAAGCACGTCTGCGAAAGCAGAGGTGCTTTTTCGACCGGATTTTTGATTTGAGCAAAGCGAAAATGAAAAATCTGTACCGATTTTAAAAAAAAGAAACTTTATTAGAACCACTCTTAAAACAATGAAATCCCAAAAAGAGATTTCTTTTTCTTTCTGCTTGGCAGTACTGGAGCAAGTAGCTTTAAAAAAATAAAATCATTTTCTCTAGCAAAAGGATTTGGACAGTAAGATAAAGCTGTCCCTTTAATTCCTGCGTAAAAAGAAATTTCTTCTACATCGCTCTGCAAAGCTAAAGGAAAAATAATATCAAAGTCAAAATCAATCCTGTCAATAATCTCATGCCACCGCCATTTTGCAGCCGAAGCCACAATAAAAGCTATATCAGCTCTATACATTTCTTTTTTTCTTGCTGAATCTAAAACTCCAAGGTCTCTAACAACATATTCATACTGCCCTGCTTTAATTTTTTTAAGAAGCATGTCATAATTCCAATTACCATTATTTCTGCTTTCATCTACTGGAAAAATATCAATTCCATGAACCGTATAAGAACCTTCTACTTTTCCTTCCTTTGCTTTTAAAACACTACATAAAAAGGAAAATACGGGCCTCTGGCTGTCTTCTATAACTGCTGTAGAATGTCCTAAACGGGCAAGAAATGAAGCTATAGAAAGAGCTGAATGAGTACATCCTATGCCGTGGGCAGTAGCAGATACTGCTATTGTAACGATGCCAGCAGGCCTTTCTTCTATAATAACCCTTTCCTTTGCCTGTATAGAAGCATTCAAAAACTGACCTGTATGCCATCTTGCAGCCTGAGCATATGTAGCAGGAGGCGAAAGCAAAATATTTCTAATTATCTCACTCCAATTAGACTCTTTTTCTTCTGCTGCTATGTCGTATATGCCTAAACCAACTATGGAAGATATTATTTCATCACCCGGTTTCCTCTCAGGTGCAATAACAATTATTCTGGTGCCAGGTCTTGCGATTCTAAAACTTTGAAGAGCAGAAATAATCTCCTTCCCTAAAAAAACATCAAGATCTACAATAAGTACCTCTGAAGAAACCCGAGAAGCAGAATAAAATATTTCTTTAACACTCTCAGAATCTAATTTACCAATATGTTCAAAAACTATATCTCCTGCATCAGCTAAAGCTTTTCTTATCTCCTCAGCCATCTGTTTTCCAGCAATAATCGAAACAAGCAAGCCTGAACCTCCTTTCTTACTTAAAAAGGTCAAGTGGATTTACAGCTCTTCCCCCAACTCTTACCTCAAAGTGAAGGTGAGGGCCTGTGCTCTTACCTGTGGAGCCTACATATCCAATTACATCACCAGCTCTTACAACCTGCCTCTGCTTTACTGCTATGGAAGATAAGTGAGCATATCTTGTCTCTAAATTGTTGTTGTGCCATATAAAAACAACTAAGCCGTAGCCGTCATTCCATCCTGCGTAGGCCACTTCGCCATCTAAAGCAGCAACGACAGGAGTTCCTGCTGGTGCTCCTATATCTACACCAGAGTGAAATCTTTCTACTCCGTATACCGGGTCAATTCGAGGACCGAAGGGAGAAGTAATAGTGTAAATTCCCGGTACAGGCCACTTAAGATTTTTCTCAGCAGGTACCCACCCTTCAGGCACACCTGAAGCAGCATCTAACAAAAAAGAAAGGTCTGCGTTTTTGAGAAACTCAAGGAACTCTTTAACCTTGTCTTTTTCTTCTTCTGTAAAATCAAGCATATTTAAGACCTCATCTAAGCTCAAAAGCTTATATACCGGAAAGTGCAGTCCATTTTCTGTAACAACTTCTCCTATGTTTTTTACAAACATTGAAGCAAGTTTATATGCGCCCTCAGGGTCAGCTTTAGAAAAATCCTGCTTAAACCTTACAGCGTCTATAGCAACAAGCTCTCTCCAATCAGGACCCATGTTAAACTCTTTTTTCACCTTTTCTGCTGCATTGATGTAGAATTTGGCCTGCTCTGCAGTAATAAGTGGAACCTTCTCAAAAGCAGTAATGGGGCCTGCAAAAATTACAGCAATCACTAAAGCAGGAACAACAACAAAAAGAAGAGCAAACTTAAAAATGCTCTCCAAATCATCCGGCAGAAGAGCCAGAAGCACTTTTCCCAAAACATTCATCAACTTCCGCCTCCAGTAAGGTACTGAAGTTCATAAGGTGCTGCTTCAATCTTTATGTGAATTCTCTGTGTACCTGCAACAAAAAGGCCTTCTCCTCTTTTTGCATTTGCGAGAAGGTCATGCTCTGCTTCAGAAAGGTTCATAAGGGCCGTTATTGCTTCTAAGTCTTTTTCTCCCTGTGCTAAAAGGAGCTTGTAAGTGGGGTTATCTAAAAGAGCTTGGCCGTATCTCTGAACCTCTGGCGCTAAAAAATCTATAACGTTCTGACTTATAACAATAAGACTTCCATTATATTTTCTTATTCTCTTTGATGTGTCTCTCAAAAATGCAATTGCCTGAGGCGTTTGAGGATCTACAAGCATCCATGCTTCATCCACAACCAAAACAGTTCTCTCTCTTCTATCCCTTTCAAGTATGTTCCATGCAAAAGAGAGCACATTAAAATATTGCGCTCTTTTAACTTGGTCTTCAGCATTCTGCAAATCATGAACATCAAAAACAATAAAATCGGAGTCAGCCTCCACAGCAGTTGGGCCTGCCCATAAATATGAGTCTGCTCCTTCTGCTGCTCTTTTTAAAAGTACTGCCAATCTTGTGTATGTCTCAGGATTTTCTTCCGCCTTTTTCACACAGTACTCATAAAGCTCTTTCACAGTAGGCCATTTATCATTAGGAACATCTCTTGGGTCTGTATCCCATGTTATTCCTGCTTCCCTATATACTTCCACTAATACATCCTCTAATGCTGCTTTTTCTGTATCTGTTAAGTCTCTAAGGTATAGGCTGAAGAAAGTCCTTAAAGTTTGTATATGGAGAGCCAGTGGACTTTGAAAAGATGTATTTTGCTTTTCTTCCTCTTCTTCCTCAACAGGCCTCAATCTCACTTGAAATGGATTTATCTTTCCTTCCCCGCCCGTGCAGTTAATCCAGACTCCTCCGAGCCTATGACACATATCTTTGTACTCTCGCTCGGGGTCTATAATTATGATTCTGCTTCCCTGCATGTACTCCCTTAAGAGTAGCATTTTAGCAGTAAAACTTTTTCCTGCGCCGGGCTTTGCAAGAATAGTCCAGTTAGAGTTTGTCCTATCGCCTCCTCTTTTCCATATATCAACCAGTACTAATCCACCGTCTCTGTCTTTTCCCAAAACAACACCAGTTCCATCGTTTATGCCTGAAGCAGTGAAGGGGAAGGAGGCAGCAACAGTTTCAGCAGGCATATTCCTTGCTCCTGCTTCTTTAACCTCGTCAGGCAGTGTGCAGAAGGGCGCTACTGCTTTTAATCCTTCTTCTTGGCGGAATATAAGGACTCTTCCTCTCATACCTGAAGCTGCTAGAGCTGCTTCAACCTGTCTTGTTCTTCTGTCAAGCTCCTGCTGAGTAGGGGCAAGGACCATAAGGACAACTGTAACGTAAAACACCTGCTGCTGCTCTTGGTCTATTTTCCTCATAAGCTCTTCTGCATCTTTCAAAGCCTGTTCTGTTCTCTGCATTGTGAGGGCATTGCCTCCCATTTCAAGCCTTCCTGCATATTCACCAATTGCTTTATTCAAGCTCATTATTAAATTTGTAGGGTCAGTTGGCTCAACATGAACTGAACATACAACTCCCGGCATTCCTGCGATTCTTGAAAGCCATGCTGCGTTAACTTTGGGAGGATAGCCTGCAATGACTAGGATTCTTGCAAGCTGGTCATTAAACACAATCTGCCTTGCATTAAATTCAAGGGCTTGAGGCAAAATCATATCTATTAAGCCTGTGAGTACATTTACTTCTTTTTTCTTCAAATTTCTTCACCTCACTTAAGAATACATAGGTGGTAAGTATGGTCCATTAAAAGCTGGTGCTCTTTCAAATGCCGCCTGTGATGGGTGGCTGAAGCTGAAAAGAAGGTCTATTATGTCTTGGTCTGCTGCTAATTCTATCTTTAACCCTGATTTTTCAAGATTATTAGCAAGCTCGTGAGCTTTTGCTTTAAGCTCTTCTTTTTCTTTACCTGAGAACATAATAAAAAAGCGCCTTTCTATTGCCTCACCGCTTGTGACAATAGAAGCGACATATTTTAGATACTCCTGAAGAAGCCTCTTTTTAATTATGCTCGTCTCTTCTTTTGATTTTGTCTGAAGATAGCTGATGTAAGAGTCAAGGTCTACTGGCCTGCCTATAGAAAATATTTGCATGGACTCTTTAAAACCGTTTAAAGCTTCATAAACTGTCTGTATTATTCTCTTCTTTTCATTTTCACTTTTTAAGCTGATATTCAAAGGCATAACCTTTAAAATACATATATATCTTCCGTCTTTGAGTAAAATCATATCTTCTGCAACATCTTTTACAGGAAGCCATTCCTGAACAGCCTTTCTTTTCTGCTCTTCTATTTTTACCTTATCTTTTTTTACAGCTTTTTCTTTTTTAAAAATTCCAATCAATCTCTGCAACCTCCTTGCACATAAAGGTATCTCTTCTGCTTCTTACTCCATTTGAGGTAGTATTTAATTAAACTTGACACACTGTTCCCGTCAGGACCGGGAATAACCAGAAAGTAAGCAAGGCCGGTAAAGATAAACACTGCTAGGTACCTAGCAGGGGAGTGAGTAAAGATAGATAAAATCAAATAAACAATCAAGCCTAACAAAAGGCCTAAGAGCACAAAAAAGAGCTCTTTCCATCCGAAGCCTGGAAAAAATTCAAATCGTGCAGAAATATTTTTAGGAACTTGATACAACCCACATCATCCTCTCAAAATCATTCTCCTCATTATATACATGCTTCCTGCTGTCTGTCCTGCATGGCCTATGGCAGACCCAAGTCCTGAATGATATGCAAACTGTCTTAAAACAGCAGGAGTTTTAAATGCAACCCAGAGCCAGCCTATGAGCATTAAAAGATTTAGTACAGGCTGAGTAAACTGCATGTTAACTCCTGTTGAGAGAAAGCCCCTAATCATGAAAGTCTGCACAGCTTGAGATAAAGACAAAACAATAAGCTCTCTCCACCACACAGACCACACACCTTCATCGGGGCGTGTCAGCCCTACCGCCATGATTGGAGCTGACACTGCAAGAAAAGCAACTTCTACAGCTCTTATACCTGTCTGAATGAGAATTAAAATCCATATGACCACCGCTGTAAGAGCTATGAAAATAACAGCAGAAGAAAAAGAAGAAAGCTGCTGCAGAATTGTAGTAATTCCTGCAGTAGGATTGCCTGTTTGCGTAGAGGGCAAAGACGCTACAGCCTTTGCAAGCTCTGTACCCCATTCATACACCGTCGTCACTGCCCATGGACCTGCCGAAATCATTAAAGCAGCAAAGGCAGTTCTTTTAAGAAGCTCCAGAGGCTGTGCTGATGAATCTCCTGAGCTGTATAGAATGTATGTTTTTAATGCCTCAGCAGCTACCTTTACTCCTAAAAGAGTACCTGCTACTACTTTTGTAAGGTAGATTGCATTAGTTACATAAGGTGTATTTAAAATCTTCAAAGCCAGTGCCATCTCATCTCCTAAAAATGAAACAAAAAGGCTCAGGAGACTATCCAGTATATTCGTGAAAAAATTATTTACAGCATTCATAATCATGTTCTCTATTGCAGTAAACAAGAAAAACACCTCCAGAAAGGGCCGGTATAATCCGACCCTTTAAAATTACTTGAAGTAGGATAAAAATACTTTAACAATTGAAGCTGCGCTCATCCCTATTGCGCCGCCTATTAAGATGTTTCTTATAGACCTGTTGTGCGCTGCAGTAACAGCAGGGTCGCCGTCTCCCATCTGCTTCATCAAAGCATGATACCCTATAGCTGCTCCGGAAGCAGCAGGTATAATGTAAAGAATCCACGTTAAGACATCATTTAAAAGATTAACAGCACCAGAGACAAAAGTTGGCATAAAATCTCCTCCTCATCTTAATTTTGATAATAAATTCTCATTAGTTCTCTCTATACTTTTTTCTTTTACACTTTCACTCTCGATGTCAGGTATCCATACAGGAGCAGGCACCACCTCCCTTACAGCTTCTTCTAAAGCAGCAGGAATTAAATCTTTTGCTGCAGGCCATTTAGAAAGGTCGGGTAGGGGAAGCCATGCAGGATTCTGCCTTGCCTGAAGTATAAGTGCTCTATCCTGCGGCCACCTCAAAACTTCATCAGGAATTAATAAAGGCCTTCCTGTGAGGCCCTCTGATGTGCTGTGACTGTAATCTGTATGTTTAACTTGTGAAGAATAACTTTCAGTCCTTATTGTGTACTGTCCTGTTTTTAAGCTTATTATCTTCGCTGTTTCCGGGTCTGTTGTGAGGATGTATATCCAGACAGCACAGTTTCCTGTGATTGTCTGAGCAAGCTCTTTATACTTTGCCTTAATCATTGATATATCCTGAACAGCCAGTAAAAACCTCATGTTTCTTCCTGCTGCTACAGTGATTTTTTTATCAAAGTCAGGTATTGGAGGAAGGTTCCCAAACTCGTCTAGAATAAAATTAACTCTTTGAAGAAGTCTTCCTCTGTTTTTATTTGCAAGGTCAACTAAAGCTTGATAGGCTTGCGAAATATAAAGTGTTGCTAATACGTTTCGTGTGCTTCGTTCATCAGGAATGACTATAAATACTGCTGCTTTTTCTTTTCCTACAGCATCTAAATCGTGGTCCTTTTTTGATGTAAGATAAACAACTGCAGGGTCGCTCCAGAGCCTTAACTGTGCTGCAGTGCCTGTGAATATAGAGCTTCTTAATCTATCTTCTGAAAGAGCTGCAACTCCGTAGGCTGAAGCAGCAGGATGTGTATAGGGTAACGACTTAAAATACCTATCTAATAATTCTCCTCCATTTGCGCCTAAGCGGTGGAGCATCTCATAAGCACTGCCTAAATGCCTTGCCTCCTTTGGCGCAGAAGAAGCAACAGCTAAAATTAAAGCAGCTGTTAAGCTTTCCTGTGACTGAGGCCATATGGGGTCTACCCCTATTTGTGGCTGTTGATTTGTTATTATGTTCGCTATGTCCCATGCACTTTGACTTGCACCAGAATAATCACCGGCTTCAAGATAAGATGCCACTTCTAAAACAGGATTCCACTGGTTTCCTCGATATGGATTTCTTAAGTCAATTAGAATAACTTTATATCCAAGCTTTTTTAGGTATTCTGATGTATAGCTGTACAGTTCTCCTTTGGGGTCAGATACAATCATACTTTCTCCTGTTTTTGCAATAGCCCATATCGTTGGTAGTATTATTCTTCTTGATTTGCCGCTTCTTGTTGAGCCTATAACTAAGCAGTGAGTATCTCCTGTGTCAAGCCATGCTTTTGAAGTAGAAGGATTAAACCCTACAACAAAGCCCCCTTTCGGGGGGTTGTTGTTCAAATTCCACACTGTAAAAGTTTTTGATATTTCTTTTTCTGTTCTCCACCTTGCGGTTCCATATTCTCCTCTTCCTGCTGCTTCAGGAAGACCCAGCTCATCAGTTTTTCTTTTTCTCCTTCCATAGATAGGAAAAAGTACAGAAATTAAAGCTGCAAAAACAGCAGGCTGTAACCACAGCCATGAGGTCTTCACATCTTCTTTTTTGAGCAGTAAAGATATTCCCGATAAAGGTTTCTCTTTTATATATGCCTCCCATTTAGGAAGGCCTTCTTTAAAGCCGTAATCTTTAGCGTAAATCGGGAAAAGCAGCAAAAAAGGTGCAAATAAAAAATCAAGCATGAGAATTAGAACTGCTATTATAACTCTAAATCTCACGGCTTTCACCTCTTTCTGCCATTTTTCTTTTTTTCTCCATTTCTCTTTGAGCTGCAATACTTGCCTCTGCTTCTGCTCTTAATCTTTCTCTTTCTAGAGCTCTCCATGCTGAGCGCCATACTGAGTTTGTGAGCCTTGCTGTATCTACCGCTTTTTCTTCCTGCAGCACCGCTGCGCCTTTTAATACAATTTGAGCTACTCTTTTCTGTATGTCTTCATATGCTTTTTCTGCTACTTTTTCTAAAGCTTCAGGATTTGATGTGTAGTGGCTGGCCAGCTCTTTAGCAAGGTCCTTATATCTTTCAACAGATTGAGAGAATCCAGGCTGCTTTAAAAGCCAGTCTGTAATTTCCTTTGCTTTTTCTTTTACTTCTTCAGGCATGTAAGCAAAAGCAATGCGTCCTTTTTGAGGCATAATTTTTGACAGCTCTTTGAGTTTTTCTAAAAGCTCTTCTCTTACATGAGGTTCAAGTGTAGGAGGAAGTCCTGCTTTTCCTCCACTCAATGCTCTTACTTTCACCCTCGCACTTTCAACTTTTCTTAAGACATCTACAACATCACTTCTTGCTGTATCTCTTATTAAGTCCCTTACTGCTGATTTTTCTGCTGTAAGTGCCAGCCTTTCTTTTGCGTATATTTCACGAATAAATATTTTTCTTATGTCTTTTCTTTCGCCATGTGAGAGCACTCCTCTAGTGCGCTTGGGTTCTTTCTCCCATAGTATTACATGCACATGAGGATGACCTTTTGTCTGATGAAAAGCAGCTGCCCATCTTAGGTTTGATTCTGGAATACCCATTTTTGCTGCAGCTTCAGGAAGTGTCGCTCTTAATACTTTTTCCCATGACTCTCTTGTTGTGTAGCCCAATCTTACAGCATCATCTTCTTTCAAAGATAAAACCATTCTCCAGACAATGCCATTGTGGTTTTTAAGCTCCTTTTGAACTTCTCCCAAGTCAGGCATTTCCTCCTCAGCAGTGAAAAGTCCGTGGCTTCCAGGCCTTTCGTGCATGTACTTTGTGTGCCACTCAGGAGTGTCTGGCTCCAATTCATCTTCTATGCTGAGCTCTCCTCTGTCTGCTCCCGGCCTTGTTGCAATGTACTGAACGTGGGCACTGTTCCTTGCTTGGTTTTTAGCTGTTGGAGGATAAAAAGCTATCTTCATTACAAAAGGAGAGCTCATTCATTATCATCTCTTTCTTTGAGATAAGCGGCTGCTTTAACCCTTGCTTCATTGTAAATTTCAACAGCATTGTGTTTGCCTAAATCTGCTATAGTTTGCACATTCATGTACATTGCTGTGGCTGCTGCAACAGCTGCTTTAGCCATGAGCTTGGCCAGCCGGTCCTCTGTCGGTCTTAGTACATCCCGCATGGCTTTGCGAACGGCTTCGGTGACTTTATCAATCCCATCATTTGCAGCTTCATTAGTAATTGATTCTATAAGCATTTTTCTTGCAACAGCCGAGATAGCCTCATCTCTTCTAGAAGCTAAATTAACTAAAGCATTATAAATATCTTCTGGAAGCCAGACGTATATTTTTTTCAGAATTATCCCTCCCTTAAAATTTTGTAAAAAAAGAAACGGGCGGTAATCCCGTTTCATAGAAAACCTTAATAACTGAGTTTTATTTTATAGCTACTTTTTTATTAGTGTAAAATAATTTTTGTGTGTCTTTTTTATAACCTTCAAGTATATAAGGAGCATCTTCTGTAATAGTACCCTCTTTTATATGATACTCTATATTGTGTTGTTCACAGAATTTTATTACTACATCACTGCAGTAATTATAAAACTCTTTATACCACAAATATTCACTAACTTTTTTATTGTAGTTAAGTCTGCCAAACACGATTTTATCAACAAACGATATTTCATTTAAAATATCTCTTAAGTCTTGATTAACAATATTTGGAGTTGGATAAGGCTCAATACTTACCCAAGTTTTAAGTCCTGCATTGTGAAGTTTTTTTAGGCTTTCTATTCTATCTCTATAATTTGAGGAATATGGTTCATAAATCCTTTTAAAATTTTCATCCAACGAAACCAGGGTAATTCCATATTCATTATCAGTATCATAATTTGTTTTGTCTAGTAACTCGTCAGGATATAAACCCTTAGTCAATGTGGTCACCTTTATCCCATTTTTATTTAATTTCTTTATTATCTCTAAAGATAATTTAACAACTTCTGGATACCCCATCATAAACGGATCTGTCATAAAACTTAGGTGTACAAAGTGAATTTTATCTTTTAATTTTGGTATCTCTTTATCCAAAAGTTCTAAGGCATTAGAAACTATCTTAGGTTTAATCCATTCTTCATAAGACTTTACTCTTCCAAATCGTTTGGATAACATAAATGCATAGCAAGGAAAATTACAGCCATGTGAACATCCAACAACATGATTTATTGTATAATCACCATATTCGACCCCAGATTTATAGAGTAAACTTTTCCTAATAACTTTATCCATTTTGTTTTCACTCCTTAAAAACAATAATATCATTCTCTTTAATACCTTTCCTTTCATGACCTTGTGAAGTATATTGTGGTCTACGAATTATTTGAATTTTACCATCCTCTTCTAATTTCGATAATGCTTTTCTTACAAAGGTCTCGGCATATCCATTTTTTATACATTCAATAACTAGGGTTAAAAAACTTACTTCCCTATTTTTATATTTTCTAAATAAAAAACTACTTATTTCATCTATTTTAAATTCTTCCATGTCTAAGAGCGACCGCTGATTTTGCTTAGGCCCTCTATACTCTAAATTTCCATTGTTATACTTTGCAAAAGAAGAACTCATTATTCTAAGTCCTAATTGATGATTAGTTCCATGAATTAAATAGTAATATGTCCTATCTTTATCAGGAAAACTTATTCTATATTCTTTGACATGTGAAAATATTTCTTCTAGTTTTTTAACAAATAAACCCACAGCAGCTTTTTCACGTTCACGCCCTTTTAAATTTTTTATTTTTTCCCACTCATCTGTTCCGTATAGATTATTTATTGTTTGTCTTACTTTTTCTATAGAAATTCCTCTATTCAATGCATTAAACATAAAGTTTACTATTATTTCTGACCTTCTATCATTGCATGTTGCTTTAAAAAACTTATAATCTAAAGAATATCCAAAAGGATCTATTAGGTAAAAAGTGGGAGTACGTGGATAACTCTGTAAAACTTTTTCTGTACCTTCTTTATAGTTATCATTAATTAATTCTATCGGTATTTTTATATCTTTGAATTTGATGAATTCAATTATTTTTTGAAGGTTTTCCAAATTTTCTTTATCTGTATCTATAACAAAAATTCTAATCTTACGATTTAATTTTTCTATATTTTCTTTTGCCATAATCGCTGCTAAAATAGGAGAGCCAAAATAAATATCCTGATTTTCGTCAATATATGCTCCACACCCCCCAAAGCAATCAATATAATTGATATTATGATGTTTTCCAACTATCTTCACATATTTATCAAAATAGTCAGCAAAAACTCTATGTTTAACTTTGGTATGGTCTTTAATTTCCCAAAAATAGAATGGATATCCTTTGATATATACTTTTTTATTTGCCATAAGCCTACTCCTCATCCACTTTTAGTTACATATTTAAATTCGACATTTTCTCTTAATTTCCTCCTTTCTTTTGAAACTTTTAGATGAAAATATTTCTTTGTCTAACATTTGTCTCCTAACAAGTACCTCAAAAAGATATAGAATTTAAAATATTTTGTATATGTTTAAGGTGTTTAATACATCCTCAATTTTTAAAAAGCTCCTTGAAAAGTACCTCTTATAAATTTAGTTCCGTCGGGCACTGCCCGACGTGTGTGCAGCGCAAAGCGCACCTTCTCTTATCCTGCATTATAAAAACAAAGCATAAAAGCTCAGCAGGTTTTGAAAGATAGAAAACCACCCTTGCACATTGCAAAGGTGGTTTTAGGTAGCATCTTTCTCAATATGATGCTTTATTTTTGAGATTTCATATATAATTCCTATGCGGAAGTCTAGTAAATCATCTTCTAACTTCTGGTTATTGTGTCTGTTGTACCAGTATAACCCATCCGTATATACATGTTCAAAAAGCTTGGTCACATCATATTCAGCAGCTTCAATATATCCTTTTTTAAAACCAATACCTGCACCTATGGAGTGGTTTCCGTTGTATACAAAACAGATGTTTACAGGAGAAAAATAAAAGGCTTTATGGTTTGTCCTTTGAAACACAAACTCATTTTTACCTATGTTTTTGATGCTTTCCCTCATTTTTTCTCTATGCCAAGGAAAAACCAAAACACATTCTTTTGCTAAATCAACTTTTTTTGGTTTGAAATCAGCTTCATATATTGAAAACTTGATCCCTTCTTTATTGTAGTAGTAGTAAGGGAAAGGAAGTGGCAGTCTTAATCCTTTGTCAAACCATTTTTCTTTATAAAAAATATTTGTTAATACATCATACTTTAAATCCTCTCTAATAACGCTAAGCATATAATCTAATATTAAAATCTGGTCTTCTTTTGTTTTTTCTTCTTCACAAACTTGTTGAGCAAATTCAAGAGCATACTTAAACTCATAAGCCGGATCTAATCTCTCTAAAAAACTTCTTTTTTTCTTTCTAAAAAAATTTTTAAGTAGAATCTTGTATCACCTCGTCTTCTAATAATTTAAGGACGTTATAATAAATTCTTCCCTGCAGAAAAGGTTCGTAATGCATTAGTGAAATTAGCTCGTTACATGCTCTCATATATTTTCTTTCGTCAAGAGCCTTTTTTATTTTAACGAGGTGAAAAATATATGACATATGAAGTATATCTCTTCTTTCATATTTCTTAGAAGGTTTTAATTTCTTAAATTCTGCGTAAAACTCCTGCAAAGCCTTTCGTGCCTCTAAATTTTTCTCTTCTCCCTCATCATTCCACCAGCTGTCATAAGGTTCCAAAATAGAATAAAGCTTCTCCATCTTTATACCTCCCGTAAGTTTACCTAAAGGGATAAAATATCTTCTAGGCTTTCAAGGAGAATTTTTTCATCATTTGAGGTTTCACTTTCAGTAACTAGTTCAGGTTCTACAGGCTGTGGTGGTATTTGGGCTTTTATACCTGACTGCTCCAGCTTTTCTAATATGGCTTCAATTTTTTCTATTTTAACTCCAAAGTCTCTGTAGAAGCGCAGAGCATTTTTTATGTATTGACTTTTGTCTTCCTTTAATGATTCAAGAAGATCCTCAATATCCTTATCTTCTTTATTTGTGCGGAAACTGTAGACTTTCAATTTGCTTCACTCCCATTTATGTTTACACCTTCAAAAGCAGTTAGAAGAGTAGGGGAGAGGAGGTAAATTGTGAATTTGTATTACAGCTCTGATTTTCAACTGCTTAAAAATGTAATACAAAATTGAAAATAAGCCTTTGTAAAAGCAGTTGTTTAAAGGATTTGGTGATGTAAACATATGTTTAATCAGAAGTGTAATACAAAGTATAAAAATAAAGCCTTTTAGGTTAGATAGTATAAGGCTTAGAAGGTGTAAACACTATTTTAAAGTAGTTGTAATACAAATTCATAAAAAACAATCTCTAAGCGTCCATTTCTTCTGGGTTTAACTCTGTAAACATGTCTTCATCTGCTTTGCCAGTGTGAGTAGATGTAACTTTTTCAATTATGCTTTCTTTCGACAGTTTTTTCTAAGAAGCTCTAGAGAAATTTCTTTTTCAGGCTCCAGTGTGACAATATAGTTTTTATCCTTCTGCTCTATGAACATGTGGCCGGTCAGTTTCAATTCATCCCATATTTCATAAACTTTTTCCTTCATGCCTTTTTTTTAGGAAGAGTTATTTTAATCATATTTTTGTTCCTCCTTTGTCATCATCTATGATTTTAATAACTTTCTCATCTTTATTTTCGCATACTCGTATGATGTACTTTATTTCTCTCCTTGTGAGGTACTTCTTTTCTCCCGTGTAGTAGTCAACCATCTGCTTCATTAATTCCCATGCACCTTTGTAATCCAGATCCCTCTCTTTTGTCATTCCCTATCCCTCTCTTTTTTCTCTTCCAGCTCTGCTACTTTTAGAAATCCTTTTGCATTGGCAAATTGAGAATTCTTAACCAGTACTGTGTTTTCATACAGGTTCTTTAAGCTGTCAAATAGGCTTACTGCTCCACCTCCCGCTAGGAAAATTGTGTTGAAGAAGTCAAGCTTGCTTCCCCACACAGCCTTTATTCTGTCTTGTATTACACGTGATATCTCAAGCTTTACCTCATTTAACTCTTTTTCAAAGTTTAAAATTTTTCCTCTGTAGAATATGCTTCCTTCATTCACAAGCTGGATGAGCTCGGGTATATCAAGCTTAGATCCTGTACGCTGGGTAAATAGCTTATCGGCAGCATTGCTTAACTGAGACATGCCTATGTCTAAAGTACCCGAAAGGTCTTCCCTCAGTGACAGCTTCCCATCAACAACAAAAACTATATAGTCTGTTGTTCTGTAGCCTATGTCAATAAGCCCTATGTAGCTTCCCTTTATTAGGTACTTCTGCAGGTCATCCATTATAGCATAGTATACCGCTCCTGCGGCTTGAGGAAAAACTGTTACTCTGTCAAACTTGACTATTTTTAAGATGTTGTAGCCTTTAAACTCCACCATTGCTTTAAAATTTTTGAGCATTTCTTTAAGCTCATCTTTTTGATGGATGTACTGCTCTAAAGGAAGGCCTGACACAATGTGTACAGGCTCATCATTTGATGGGAATAAAAGAGCTGAAGCGCTGGCAAGGACAGCTTTTGTGTTGGGATGATTTATTTTATTTTCGTCAAAGGCATAGGATACATTCCTTCCTTCTCTTCTTGCTAGGTCACCAATGAAATATTCTTCCTGCTCTTCTTTCCCGTTTCTTAAAACCACATGCATGTTTTCAATGAGGTTATTTAGATTCTGCCCAAACAGCCCTATTAGATTTCTCTGATACGCATTCCCAACCAGTGAGGGGAAAAGGACGGTTTTGCCTGCTTCATTTACCCCTTTCACATACCCATATCCCAAGTCAAGCCCTATTTTAAACACTTGAACTCCTTCCTCCTTTAAATTTTTTTGCAAAAATAAAAAAACGCCTAATCGGCGCATCTATTTTTCTCCGCAAATCTCTAAAACTTCACTGTATAATTTTCTGTCAATATAAAAGTTTTTCTCCAGCATTTTATCCAACAATGGCTTTACTTCTTTTAAAATCTTTTTTTCTTTCGCTTTTATCAGAACTCCTAATGTGCCTGTTACAGTTAATCCTAAATTTTTTGCGTGTTTTCTCGCAAGGTAATCATCTATTATGCATAGATTAGCATTAATTTCCTTCGCTAAAATCATTACCTCTATTTCACCCTTGTGAAGACTTACGGGGAAAAATTGTTTAGCTTCTTTGTTTTTAATGTTTGCAACCTTTATGAAGTCATGGCTTTTGAAATTTCCAGTAAAATTCACCTCCTCAAAAACACCAGAAGGAATATATATTGTCCCGTACAGTTTTTTAAGAATCTCAATTTTATCAATATTCGAGAGAATTATTAAAGGTGTCGAATTAGCAACAACTTTATGCATTTTTTATATCCTCCAGAAGCTCTTCCTTGTTATCGAAAGAAAAGATACTTGCATCAAAGTTTGAAAGATATTTTATAAACTCTTCTTCGCTCATTTCAGCAAGGACAGCACATTGTCCTAAAGAAAGTTTTTTTTCTTTGTAGTACCTAACTGCTGCTGTTCTTTTTAGTTCGGTTATAAACTCATCTTCGCTTTTCTTGAGGCTTAGAAGTATTTCTTCTGGGATTTCTATTTTCCCTGTTATCTTCATATAACCACCTTCTTTTCTCTTTTTACTTCATTATACCACATCTCAGTAAAAACAATTACTATTTCTCCGTCGAACTGTGTGCCTGCTTCTCTTTTAAGCTCATTTAAAGCTTCACTTATACTCTTAGGTGGTTTATAGTGTCCACCGCTTATCATCACCTCAAAAGCATCACATACAGTTAAAACTCTTGCTAAAAAAGGTATTTCATCACCTTTTAATCCATAAGGATAGCCTGAGCCGTCCACTCTTTCATGATGAGCCTCAATGATAGTTACAATTTCCTCAGGGAAGTCTCTTTCTCTGAGCCACTCAGCACCCCTTAAAGGGTGAAACTCCATTATTCGCCTTTCAAAGGGTGATAAGGGGCCGTTCTTTGAAAGAATGTTGAAAGGTATTAGGAGTTTTCCTATGTCGTGCAGTAGTGCAGATTGAATGAGAATTCTTCTTTCACCTTCATCAAGAGAAAGAGCTTCTGATGCTTTTTTACATAACTCAGCAGTTCTTGTTTGGTGATCTAAAACATACTTCTGATAAAACTCTGCATTTTCTTCTCTAATGAGCGTAATAATGTTTCTGTTGTTTATACATTTTCTGCACACACCGCATTTCCCGTCACAGTAGCCGCCTGCAAGCTCTACTTTGTGATATTCATCATTTAATACCAGAAGTGCAAATTCCACAAAAACACCTCCAGAGAAAAATAGAATAGGTATGACACAAACACATATGGTACAAGAGGCACAGAATACTTTACCCCTTTTCCTTTAATTAGCCCGTAAATTAAAGTACCTGCAAGAAGCACAAACATAGGGAGTGCTAATACAGAGAAATCTTTTCCCATAAAAAAAGCTAAAGCAGTTAAAAGCTTAATATCTCCTCCTCCAATACTTCCTTCAAATATAATTGATGGAATAAGAAGAAGTAAAAAAACTGTTACTGCCGTTAAAAAACTTTCTTTAAAATTGCTGCAGGTAAATAAGGAATAAATAAAAAGGGCAAGTACCGCAAAATCTGGTACCTCCCTTTTTTTAAGGTCTAGATAGCTTAAATAAAAAAGAAGCATTATAACTGGGATATACTTTATTTCCTCCACCTCCTCAATAAAATAAAGGCCTCGCACATTTTGTGCAGGGCCCAAATCTTATTTGTAAAATACCAAAGCATTACTCAAGTTTCTACCGGGTGTTGTAAGATACTTTCCTTTAAAGTACAATCCAGAAGAAGCTCCGCCGTCAAGATTCATAGCGTTGTAAGTGCCCAATTGCTTCATAATCTGCGCCAACTGATACACAGTAGCATTCGGTACAGTCACAAGAAGAATATCTCCTTGAGGAGTAACTCCTATTGCACTTCTAGCAAAAGATAAGCTCAAAATCTTGGCTTCAGTAAAACCTTCACTAACAGGATCAACATTTATCTCACCATTTCTAACGAGAGTGGGACCTGCTCCCACTGCCTCAACCACATCAGACCAGTCTACTTTGTTTCCGTCTGCATCTGTATAAACAATTCTATATTCTACTGTTTTTCCAACCTCAAAAACTCTTGCTAGGTACTCTTCACTGCCGGTGAGGTTTATTGCATATCCATTAGCAGGAATATTAACATCTTGGTTTTCCTTAATGTATTTGACAACACCATTTTCCACTACAACATTTATTCCATAGCCAAATCCTAAACTTGTCCCCCATTCAGGTGTAAATATGTACACACCATTTCCATTAGGTGTATGATTAAATCCATAAGCATACCAGTTATTGGGCCACGAATAAGATCCGTTTGTACCACCTTTTATTTTTATCCTCAATTTTTCCATCTTAACTCTTCCATCAGCAGTAAAACCAAAAACGGTTCCTATATTACCTATATGAACCACTTTCCCTGACTTAATAATTGTATTCCACGGATCAGGATGGCCGTTATAGGCGCTAAAAAATGTTCCATTAATTGCTGCAGAAGCATTATAAGATTTAGCCATATCATATAAGCTCTGAGTAGTCCCTATTTGATTATTAGCCAGAACAACTGCAGGTTTATAAGGTGAATTGTAAGGTATCTTTACACCTGTTACTGAAATTCCATTAATTTTTGTGCTGAAGCTCTGTATTTCGGCATCATAATCCACTGCCTTCACATATATAGCCGAGCCATTGAAAGGAATTACAGCTGTTTGAGTAGCATCTTCCCACTTTACTTTATTTCCGCCAATTAGCTCAGCTAAAAACCGAAGGGGTAAAAAAGTAGAGTCATTTTTAATTATTGCCGGTACAGGCATTTCTACGCTTTTCCCGTTTACAACTGCTTTTGTACTGTTAATTTGAAGAACAATTTTAACGTCATCCTTTGTAATTTCAACAGTTTGAGTGTCACCAAACCATTTAACCTCAGCTCCCATGCTCTGAAATACGCCTCTTGCAGGCACCATCATATAGGTGTTGTTCTGATAAGTGTACAAGAACCCCTTGTAATACGAATCAGCATAGGAAGGGGAGGAAAAAACAAAATAAAATAGTAAAAAATTTAGTAAAACTGCTAATGCCGCTCTTTTCGTCATTTTATTGCCTCGCTTTCTTTGGTTTTTCTAATTATATTTTCGGTTAACTTCTTCTTTTTGTAAACTCCTTAATATCCTACTAAAAACAAGCTTCCTTTAGCTTCATATTCCTTTATGGTAACTGCCTGCTCAGGCGTAACAATTAAAGTCACTGCTGCAGGAATTAAAGACTCTTTATCATACTGATTGTTCTTATCAGCTTTTCTAACATCTTCGCCTGATTTATTTACAACATCATATATTTGAACCTTCTCAGCTATTACTTTAGGAGCACCATCCTTAGCTTCATCCTTGGGTACCCATCCAATATCAACCACATCACCCGGCTTAATTTTTCCTGCAAGAGATGATGTCAAATTTACGCCTATTGTTACTCTTCTCATACCTTCCTTCAAGACAGGTACTTCCTCATGTGAAACCATACTTTTTAGCACATATAACCCCGCAGCAATATCTACTTTTGCATAACCAGTCACTTTCTCATTTGCCAAATACATTTCTTTTACATAAGCTGATTGAGGTATAACTTTTATCCCTAACTTTGTATCTACTTTTTCTCCTGCTTTAATATCAGAAGCTGCAACAATTACTTGAATTTTTTTATCACTTTCTGCCATGCTTTTGAAATATTGATACTGAAAAAATGATAAGCCTCCTGCAAGAATTAAACTTAACGCTATAAGTATCGCTTTTTTCTTTACAAACATCTATCATTCCTCCTGTAAATTATAGAAATTATCAACATCACGGTGTATAACAATCTCAACATATTTTCCAAACAAACCTGTCAAAGCCGGCCTTTTAGCCTTAAAACTTATAACAACATGAATAGATGTGTTTTTTATAAACGTTCCTCTTGGGCAGAATGTCGGGTAGCTGCCGGGGTTGTAGACTATAAACTCGTCAACATGCACCGGCCCTGCTGCAGCGCTTCCCGGCAGTGGGTTCATATCCTCATCAAGCTTCATGTTTTTCCTGAGGTATTTATAAAAAGTATCTCTTGCAGCATTAGGGTCAAGGACATATTCCCCATAGGCTATATCTACTGGATTTGTGCTTTTTAGTGCTGCTAAGGCTGCTGCAACAACAGCATCATCAGCACTGTTTTTAATGGTATACAAGAACCTACTTTCTATCAGGAACATGCTGAATATCATAAAAGGAATAAGAAAAAGCAGTGCAAGAAATATAGAGCTTATGCCTTTTCTATCTCTCATACTTTTTACTGACAGATGAAATAGGCCCATAAACCATCTGAGTATTTTCATCAACTCTTTTTATACCTCCAAGCGTAATAGTGTACCTCCTCATAACAGTATCCATCGCTATCCTTATTTTCACTTCTTCCCCGTAAGGAACAGGGTAAGGGGTGTAATCAATATGCACCTTATTAAGGTCTATCCCTTTTGACTGAAGAAAAGCCTCAAGACTGTAAAGCCCATCAGAAGTTAAGCCTCCCTCAATCTCCATCCTTAAAACTGCCTGTCTCGCTGCCTGACGCAGCGTATCGTATCTCACCAAATCTGTCAGCATATTAACTGTGTTGGCAATTGGGAGTATAAGAAAAGGAAGCACAAGCACAAAAGCTATTACTTCTGCAGTCCCCTTTTTCCAGAAATTTTTCATAAGTGCGGCAGGAAGACCAAACAGTCCTCCTGCCTTCACCTCCTTACTGACCATTTAATACCTGCTCCATTTGTGAGTTAAGGTTTGAGATTCCTCTGCTTGTAGTCTGACCGGTGTTTTTAATAGGATTTGCAACAACAAGAATTACAAATAGGATTATCAAAGCTACAGCAACAATTTCACTGAATCCTTTAGAATTCCCTAAAGCTTTTTTGATTGACTCTTTAATCTTTTTGAACATCAAATCTACCTCCTTAAAAAATTAATCTTAATCCGCCTTGAATGTTTGTAAAATAGGAGTAAATATAAAGCGTCACAATAGAAGCCATTAAAAAGAAAACAGCTGCAAGGACTTTATACTCCATAGATTTATCCTGACGTGCTATTTTGGATGCTGCAGTGTTAAAAAGTGAAGTAGAAAGAGTAGATAAAATCTCTAAAGTTCTTCCTGTCCTTTCTCCCTGCAGTAATGCCATTGCTAACACATTAGCTTCAGGCAAATTCACTTCATTTACAAACCTTTTTAAAGCCACCTCCTTTTCTCTGGTCATGATATATTCTGCAGCAAGCTTCGTTAATGCATTTCTCACCTCCTTTGATTGGGCTGACTGAGCAGTAATTAAGAATATATCCTCAAGCGGCACATCGGCCGCTGCTCCTAGCTCAAATAAGTCCACTATTTCAGGCATTTCTCTTCTAAACTTCTCCTGCCTGTCTTTTTTTACAGAAGAAATGTATATGTCAAGGCCAAAAAATCCAAGCAGAACTAGTAAAACGGCCTGAATTCCGCTCATTCCTGTTAAATAAGCGTAAGCAATTGAAAATAAAAAAAGCCCTGCACGAGCAAGGATGTACGTCTCAGCAGTAAGCCCGAGGGGATTTCCTGCTGCTTTGAGTTTATCGTTTATCTTTTGCAGTACATCTTTTTTTACTGCTTTACCTACAATTTTTGAAATCTCATCAACAGGTCTTATGCGGTAAATTCTTTTTTTAAGCGAGTAAATCTCATATTCCTTTATCACACTGTATATCAAAAAAGCTAGTATTGGTATGAGAAAAACGCTGTAAATAATCTTAATCCCTCCTTTTTACGCAGAAGAGTTAATATTTTTAATCATGTAAAGCCCAAATACGATTGACACCGCATTTGAAATGGCTATAGCCTGGCCTGTTATGGTGTTTTTCACAATGTACACAATGTCCGGATCAGCAGAAATGTTCATCATCAGAAGAAGATTTATCACTATCATGATGAGTATAACCATGCTTCCCACTGAAGCGTTAGCTGCTTTAATAGACTCAAGTGAAAAAAGTTTTTCACCCTGTTCTCTTAGCTTCATAAGCGCCTTATTAAAATTTCCCCCGTATTTTGCATTCATCTTAGCAAAATTTATAAACTTCCTGAACTCTTTGTTTCCTGCTTCAGCAGCCATATTTTCAAGGCATTCATCAACACTCATTTGAGTCTTTTCATACAAAAACACGTTTCTCTTAATGATTGACCTCAAAGGTTCAGAAATATAAGGTGCTGTTGATTTTAAGGCATTGATAATATTACCTTCAATATTGTAAAAGCCCATAAATGTCGTCAAAAAAGACAAATACGCTTCTTTGATTTTTTTAGCATTTACAGTTGACATAAACATCATAGCAGCATAAGGTACATACACAACTGAAGAAGCATAAAACAAAGCTGCAAAACCTAGCCTCCGAAAAGGATAAATGACTGCTACAAAAAGCAGTACGCTGACAATCATCATGTTTTTTGCGTCAAGAAAAGGTAATTTACTTTTAACACCTGACCTTGCTAAAAGCACGTCTATACTTCTTAAAAGTCTAGACCCTTTTTCTGATAAAACCCCTGTCTTTTTAAACTGCCATTTGGATAAGCGCTTTTTAAACTTTAGGCGCTCAACGCCTAATGCTGCAGTATATATAACTAAAGCCAGAAGAGCAGACTCTATAAAAGCCAAATAAATCAACTAACACCTCCTCCCCTCAAATCCAGTATCTCTTTTACTTTGTAGTCTTCCATAAAAACAATCAAATCCAATGAGGCAAAGAGCATTTCCCTTAAATCATCCACCGGCACATCAGTACCTGAGCGCTTCATGAGAAGAATTAGTCTGTTTACAACTTCTCCTGCAGAATTTGCATGGACTGTTGCCATGCTCCCACGGTGGCCGGTGTAGACTGCATTGAAAAAGTCCATCGCTTCTCTGTCTTTTATTTCGCCAATGAAAATCCTGTCCATACTCATAAGAAGCCCTATCTTTGTGAGCTCAAACAGAGTATAGTCTTTTACTTCAGGATTGTCAGAAATCCTTACAAGCTTGCAGATAATATCAGGGTGTCTTGGCTTAATTTCAAACGTCTCCTGAATCAAAAGTCCTCTTTCTTCATGAGGAACTACATCAATTAAAGCACCTAAAAGAGTAGTCTTCCCACTTCCACCCTTACCTGCTATGACAATGGTTTTTCTGTCCAACACTGCTTTTTTAAAAAATTCTTTCTGCTCATCAGAAAGCATTCCTTTTGCAACAAGCTCATCCAGCGTAAAGCTTGTTGTAGGCTTTCTGATTGAAATAGAAGGGGAGAGCACATTAATTGGCTTAAGCGATATGACAATTCTTAGATTCCTTTTTCTATCAGTGAGCACAGCTTCAGCATTGGAGTTTTCATCCAGTTTTCCTCCGCACATCGCAGCTATTCTGTAGCAGTATCTTGTCAGCTTTTCTTCACTGCCAAAGTCCACAGGGACACGAAATTTTCTCCCGAACTTTTTGATATAGACAGTATCGGGAGAATTGACGAGTATATCTGACACTTCCGGATCTTCAATGTATGGTTGCAATGGCCCATACCCAAAAAGCACATCAAATACCTTTTGTATAAATTCCTCAACACTGCCTTTGTACAGCTTTTTATCAATCACCAGCTCTCTTATTTTGTTCTCTAATAGTATCCGTGACTGTGTCCCACTTTCCACTCCTGCAACAAGGTCTGAATGCTCTTCAACGATTTTAGTAACAATCTCATCAACAGCCGTATTTACAGTAGAGTCTATCTCTTTTCTGCTCTGATAATTAACTTCCTCTGGCACAAAAGGATTAATTAACGCCAAAGCTTTTCGCCTCCTCAGCTCTTTTAATGCCAATTACTTTCTCTATGTCTTTTTTAAGCAAAAACTCTGCTATCTTGGTTACATCTTTGAGTATATTCTTCTGGCCATACCTCACACTGAAGGTTTCAATTTCAAGGATTTTTTCAGCAGTAGAAGTGTCTACTTCTTCTTTGCTGACAGCGTTTAATATTGCCTTAAATTTTTCTTTTTCAACACCCCGTCTATTTGAGACAAAATTAATCATTTGTGCTGTATCCTCAATGCTCCAGATAGTAGGTGCTGCAACAGCAAAAATCACATCGCTGTTTTTCAGTGCAGTGTAGGTAGAAGAGAAGAATACCCCTGCGCTTGTATCAACAACAACATGCTCAAATTCATTTTTCACCACTTCAAGCACGGCAGAGAAGTGCTTTTCTTCAAACTTTGCAAAGTCGTTCATCCCAAAACCTGATAAAATCCATATACCCTGTTTTTTTTGTAAATGCTCCTTAACTGCTTCTGTTGCATTATGTCCATTCTCTATTGCCTCATATATATTTGATTTATCGCTAAGTTCAATCCCAAAATATTTGTGAACATGTGGTGTAACTTCCTTAAAATCAGCTAAAACTATATCTTTTTTGTACTTTTTTAAAGCCAAAGTAAATGCAGCAGCTAATGTTGTTTTTCCGGTACTTCCTCCTGCACTCCAGAAAGATATTATCCTGTTGTTCAATACTATCACCTCCAACTTTGTACTATATTGCGCCTCTCCTTCTCATGAAGAGTCGTCAAATAAAGTCTCTTTATCCATTTCCAAAAGCTCTTTATTTGAGAAAAACTCCTTTCTGCTGTGCTCAAGAAGTCTTTTCTCAAGTTCTTCTACGTCGTAAGTCCTCTGGGTATAACTGTTGAAGTAGTTTCTAGGAGGAGTGAATTCTTTCTTCAATTTTTGTTCCTGCTCAAAAGGCTGTGTGTCCCAGTTTTCTCTGAGGGCAGAAATGACAAAACCCTCTGGATTATCAATTTTCCCTCGTAGCATTGCTTTCTCTAAATAAGCTACAGCGTTCATTACCTTTTCTGCAGGATATACCTCTAGAAGGGCAGCAAAAAAGGAGAGTTTATCTCTCCCTGTGATTTTTTTGTACTGTTCATTTATTTCAACAACAACCCCAGCCGAAGGCTGGGAATTTGTTCCGCCGTTAGGCGGGTTGTTGTATATATATTTTTCTGTTTTATATTTTTCTGTTTTATTATTATTCTGTTCCGTCTGAAATTTTTTCAGAGGGGGCTCTGTTATTTTTTCAGAGGGGCACTGAAAATTTTTCAGTGGGGCACTGAAATTTTTGCAGAGGGGGTCTGAAATTTTTTCAGTTGCCTCCTCCTGAACCTCTTCTTCAACAGTATCCTCAAATGGGTTTGTCTCTTGCTCTTTTCCTTCAAGAAGTGATATAATTTTTTCGAAAAGGCCTGTGAAGTCATAATAGTTTGCTATTTGTCCGCCGCGTTCATTAGTACGACTGATGACACGAAGATAGCCTTTTCCTATGAGAGAGTTTTTGTAATTATGCAGAGTACGCTCGGAAACTCCGGTGTACTCTGCCATTTTTCTTAGTGAAGGCCTTGGCAGTTCTGTTGTCCACTTAAAGCGCAGTATCTGAGCTACAAACCAGCATTCCCCAACAGACAGCCCTAATTCTTTCTGAAAAGAAAAAACAGCATCCGGGATGCTGGCAATTCCGCTTCTGACAATAACCTCACCAAATCTGGCAGTAAAATTTGACCAAAACATGATACCAACCCCTTTATGCCTGAAAAAATCCTGATAGGTTCCCGAAGGGGTTCTATCAGGATTTTTTCAGGGTATGATTTTACTATCATTTTTTTGACTACTGAGAGTAAGAATAAATTAATACTCCAAAATCAAACATCTATAGTTGCTAAATTAAACTTCTCTCTTCAAGCCAAAGTACCGTATCATATATTGTTTCCCTTATAGGTCTCGGATTATATCCTAATTCTTTTTTAGCTTTTTCATAAGTGAAATTCGAGTTACTATTTAAACTATAAATAGCGTAAGAGGTATATGTAGGCTTTTCTTTTGTTATTTTATAGTAAATGTCAGCAAAGTATGAAAAAAACTCACCAATATATCTATTAATGACAATAGTAGGTTTTTTTATTCCTGTTATTTCTTCAAGATAAGAAAATAGCTTTTCTATAGTAACTACTTCTCCCGAAAGAATATAATTTTCGCCTGCTTTCCCTTTCTCCCATGCCAGTATTATACCTTCTGTTACGTCTCTTACATCAACAAAATTATACGCACCTTCTATTGAAAACTTATATCTTCCTCTTAAATAATTAATTATAACCTGGTTCATAAAAGAAATTTTATAGTCATAAGGTCCAATAACTCCTGAAGGATGAACAACAATAGGTTCCATACCTAATTTTTGTGATTCTAAAACTTTTGCTGTAGCAATTGCTTTTGATTTTGCGTAATCACCTTTTACGTAAGCCGGATTAAAATCTTTGTTTTCTTTAATTACTTTTCCTTTAGGTTCTTCTTTTAATGCATGGACCGAGCTAACATAAATAAGTGTTTTTATATTATTTTTTATACACGCCTCTATCACATTTTCTGTTCCATGTACATTTACGTCATATACTCTTTTATCTTTTGTAAAAATTGAAATAAAACTTGCAAGATGAAATACAATTTCGCCCCCTTTGAAACAATCAATTAGGCGAGCTTTATTTCGAATATCTGTAAATTCAATTTCAACATTCAAGCCAAATATAGAAGTTAAATCTTCACCAGGAGGTACTATTATTTTCACCTTATAACCCTTTTCTAACAATTTTTTCACTAACACATTTCCAATATGACCTGTCCCACCAGTAACTATAATCACTATATTCCCCCTCTCCTTTTACGTTACCTCATTTTAAATTATTTTAACATTTTCTACCCTAATTTACAAATATGTTTATCAGGCACGATAGTGTCAAGATACTGTAGGATTTTTTTAAGACAACCCCTGAAACTTAGTTAATTTCAGCCTTCAACTTATCATGCTTTTTTATATA
>LDZR01001815.1_pt1 | contig 39542 bp, 34 predicted proteins | sample 615371 | NCBI WGS metagenome assembly LDZR01 (sample SAMN03408294, study PRJNA278302) | terrestrial metagenome | isolation source: oil reservoir sample K2 | place: USA: Alaska, North Slope, Kuparuk formation | collected 2013
AAGAACTTTCTCCTCTTGTCATATTCTTCTCTCATTTTTATTATATCCTCATCCCCATTTTTGATTGCCTCAATTCCCGCATACTGACACATTGTAGCTGCAGCTGTAACAGCGTATTGATGAAGTTTAGCTATATGTTTGGTAAAATGCTCAGGAGCAGCTATATACCCGAGACGCCATCCCGTCATAGCGTAGGATTTGGAAAATCCGTTAATGGTAATAGTTCTTTCCCACATGCCAGGCAGGGAGGCAAAACTTGTATGCTTAAATCCACCGTATACCAATTCGGAGTAAATCTCATCTGTTACTACAATAAGGTCATATTTTTCTACTACTTTGGCTATCTCCTCTAAAGCCTCTTTTGGCATTACTGCTCCTGTAGGATTGTTTGGATAAGGTAATATCAAGACTTTTGACCTTTCGGTTATATATTTTTCCAGCACATCTGCCCTTAATATAAAGTCGTCTTCTTCATAAGTAGGAACAAAAACTGATTTTGCTCCAGCTATAATAGTAGAAGGATGGTAAGCTACAAAAGAGGGTTCTGGTATTAGCACTTCGTCCCCTTCTTCTGCCAAGGTGTTTAAAGTTACATATATTGCTTCTGTAGCCCCTATTGTAACTAAAATTTCTTTTTCAGGGTCATAAGATAGGCTATACCTTCTTTCTAGATAATCTGCAATTTCTCTTCTAAGCTCAATAAGTCCTGCGTTCACAGTGTACCCTGTCATGCCCTCATCTAAAGCCTTTTTTGCCGCATTTCTTATGTGCCCTGGTGTTATAAAATCTGGCTCTCCAATGGCAAGAGAAATAGCCCCTTCAACTTCTCTAGCCATGTTAAAAAAATACCTAATTGTGGATATTTCTATGGCCTTTGCTCTTTTGGCAATCCTGTCTTCAAAGTTCATTTCTAATCCCCCTGTCTTATAAAAATTTCTACTATTATACTTCTACAAAAATACTAAAAATCCTTTAAAAATAAAAAAATTACCCGCCAAGAAGGCAGGTTTTTTACTCAATTACTACATCAGATAATACAAGCCTCACGGGATTTGCGAGAGAATCACCTACTGGGCAGGTGTTTTCAATAAATTTAACAAACTCTTCTATTTTCTCTTTTGGCGAGTTAGATTTTATGTGCATCTTAAACCTTATCTCTTGAAAACCAGGTCTTACACCAGGTTTCCCCATAAATCCATCTGTATCAAGGTCTCCTTCTAATTCTACCCAAAAATCTTGCAGGTCTATTCCTTTTGCTTTTGCAAAAGCTGAAGCAACAATTGTTTGACAAGAACCCAAAGCGCAGAGCAATGCTTCCACAGGATTCATCCCTTTATTCGTACCGCCTAATTCTTTTGGCTCATCTAGCACTATTTTGAAACCTCTTACCTCACTTTCAACTGCTAAACCTTCTGGCAACTTTCGTGAAACTGCTTTAAATGTTTCAATTGCCATTTAAGACTCCTCCTTTTTACATTTATCGCATTTTTATCATTTTAAGACGGCTTTTTAATGGATTTTACTTTACAGCCTGTTCTAAAACCTTTATAGCCTCAGTCGCATATGCTAAGCCAGGTCCACCACTCATGAGGACTGCTACTCCCAATGTCTCCATTATTTCTTCTTTTGTAGCTCCTGCCTTAAGTGCAGAATTCACATGAGCAAGTATGCAGTAAGAGCACCTAATTGCAACAGCAATTCCAAGCGCAATAAGTTCCTTTTCTTTGGTAGACAACGCTCCATTTTTTGTAGCGGCATGGTGTAGTTGATTAAAAGCTTTCATGACTTCAGGAATTTCTTTTCCCATCTCCCCCATTATTCTCTCTAAATCCTTCATGTCAAGGTTTGCCATAAAATCACCTCCATTTTTTAGTGTTTCTCATCTAAACAAATATCATACAGTTTTTCTTTCCCTTCCCTTACGGGAGGGGGTAAAATTTTGATAAAATAAAAACGATAATTATTTGACAATTTTCTTTTGATTATATTTTATCACTCTTACGTTAAAAATTCAACAAGCTCAGGTAAAAAAAGAAAAAATTTTTAAAACATCACCTCAATCAAATTATCAATAGTTATATTTGCCATATAATCTTGAAGATTTATTTTTGAAAGAGCCTTCCTCACCTCTTCCTCAGAGTGCTTTACCCCTTTTAATAAATCCTCCACTTCAGAAATGTCGTACTTCCCAAAGAAATCTCCGTATATTTTTACATCTTTTATTACACCCTTTTCTATATTTAGATTGACTTCTACACTACCGCCGGGGAATTTTTTCTCATGCTTCATTTTATAGTCGGGAGAAGAGCCGAAATTCCACTCCCAAGTGCCGTATTTCTCTTCTACTAATTTGTTTATCTTTTTTAAATCCTCTTCTGTAAATTTGTACATCTCTCCTCCGCCAGTTTGCTCCTTTATGTGTTCCATTATTAAATTTATAAATTCCTCTATAGTGATAGGCTCTTTTAAATATTCGCTTATATTCGTCACTCTTTTGGATACAGACTTAACTCCCTTATCTTCAAACTTAACAGGCCTCACCTTTAAAGCAGCTGACAGGTCTGTAATATTTGATGAAAAGAGCAAAGTTCCGTGGTGCAGAATCCTATTCTTGTAATAATACTGGGCATTTCCAGATATCTTTTTCCCATCAATGGTTATATCATTTCTGCCGGAAAACTCCGCTGCCACTCCTAATTTTCTAAGAACGTCTATAATAGGCTGTGCAAACCTTTTAAAATCTGTAAATCCACCCCCATCTGCATTTACAATAAACGTAAAGTTTAAGTTGCCTAAGTCGTGAAAAACCGCCCCTCCCCCTGATAACCTTCTGACAACGGGAATTTTGTGTTCTCTTACATAGTCCAAATTTATCTCTGCCAGAGTATTTTGATTTTTGCCAACTATTATGCTGGGTTCATTGCGCCAGAGCATAAAGCATTCGTCTTTGAATTCCTTTAAAACGTATTCTTCAGCTGCCAAGTTGAAATAGGGATTTGTGTTCTTGTTATAAATATACAGCATACACTCCACCCCTCGTCTCAATTTTAACGATTGTTGACTTTGTATTTCGAGATAATATATAATGATGGTAAAAGTATAGCATAATTTTTAAAAAAATTGAATACTGTCTAGATGAAGATAGCGAGAGATTATCTTCCATAAATGGAAGATAGCCGAAGGGGAAATACAAAGGCCCGCCAAGCCTTTGTAGAAGCTCTCAGGCGGCAGGATCGCTATCGGATAGGCCTCTGGAAAGTCTCGTAAAGAGCACCGAAGGAGCAATACATATGGAAGGCCATATGTAGAAGCTCTCAGGTAGAAAAACAGAGGAGTTGTGATGGCACTTAATCTTTTCGTGCTCACTCACAGCTCCTCTGTTTAAATTTTATGAAAGGGTGTGATAGTTTGGATAATCTCAAAAAAACCCCATTGTATGAAATTTATCCTAAGTACAACGCAAAAATAATAGACTTTGCCGGCTGGGCAATGCCAGTTCAATTCGAAAGCATAATATCAGAACACGAAGCTGTCAGAAATGCAGCAGGCCTTTTCGATGTATCCCATATGGGAGAAATAATTGTAAAAGGAAAAGATGCGTTTCCTTTCCTCCAGAACCTCCTCACAAATGACCTTTCCAAGTTAAATGACAATCAGGTGCTTTACACTTTCATGTGCAATCACAACGGAGGAGTAATTGACGACCTTCTAGTCTACAAGTATTCCAACAACTACTATCTTTTAGTAGTTAATGCAGCAAACATAGAAAAGGATTACAAATGGATGCTGAACAATGCAGGAATATACAAAGTGGAAATTGAAAATGTGTCAGATAAGATAGCAGAACTAGCAATTCAGGGTCCAAAAGCAGAAGAAATCCTTCAAAAATTGACTGATGAGGACCTATCACAGATCAAGTTCTTCTACTTCAAAGATAAAGTAAAAATTGCTGGTGTAGAATGCTTAGTTTCCCGCACAGGTTACACTGGTGAAGACGGATTTGAAATTTATATGCCAAATGAACATGCTGTCACCCTTTGGGAGAAAATTTTAGAGGCGGGCAAAGATTACGGCCTCAAGCCGGCAGGTCTTGGCGCAAGAGATACACTTCGCTTTGAAGCAGGTTTGCCTCTTTATGGAAATGAATTAGGAGAGGACATAACTCCTTTAGAAGCAGGTTTAGGATTTTTTGTGAAGTTTGACAAAGGAAATTTTATTGGAAAAGACGCTCTTTTAAAACAGAAGGAACAAGGATTAAAGAGAAAACTGGTAGGATTTGAAATGATAGGCAATGGAATTCCAAGACACGGGTATGAAGTACAGGCTGATAATCAAAAAATTGGCTATGTGACTACGGGTTATTTCTCTCCAACTCTTAAAAAGAACATAGGACTCGCTTTGATTGACTCAAAATACGCCCAAATAGGAAATCAAATTGAGGTAATAATAAGAAATAAGCCGCTTAAAGCGGTGATAGTGGATAAGAATTTCTACAAGAAAAATTACAAAAAATAGGAGGGTTTGAACATGGAAGTTTTAGAAGGCCTTTATTATTCAAAAGACCATGAGTGGGTAAAAGTAGAGGGAGACAAGGTATACATAGGAATCACAGACTATGCTCAGCATTCACTGGGAAACATCGTTTACGTTGAACTTCCGGAGGTAGGATCTGAACTTTCTGCTGGAGATGTACTTGGAGTAGTAGAATCTGTAAAAGCTGCTTCAGACGTGTACACTCCAGTAGACATAAAAGTGTTGGAAGTAAACAATTCTCTGGTGGAAGACCCATCCCTTATAAACAATGACCCATATGGAAGCTGGATGGTGATAGCAGAGCTTAAAGACAAATCTCAGTTAGATAAACTAATGAAGGCCGATGAGTACAGAAAATTCTTAGAGGAGGAGTGATAGTTATGTTTCCGTATCTCCCCATCTCCTCCGAAGATGAAAAGGAAATGCTAAAAACCATAGGAAAAAACTCTATTGAAGAATTATTTGAAGTCATCCCAAAAGAGGTTAGGCTAAATCGCCCCTTAAATTTGGGAAAACCCATGTCAGAGCTGGAGGTTAGAAAGCGCTTAGGAAGTTATGCAGATGAGAATAAAAATTTAAGCCAGCTTGTGAGCTTTTTAGGCGCAGGAGTGTATGACCACTACATCCCTTCTGTTGTAAAACACATAATCTCAAGGTCAGAATTCTACACGGCTTACACCCCATACCAGCCAGAAATAAGCCAGGGAACACTTCAAGCCATTTTTGAATACCAGACGATGATAACAAACCTCACGGGAATGGAAGTCACCAACGCTTCCATGTACGATGGAGCAAGCGCCTGTGCAGAGGCTGCAATGATGGCCTGTGACGCTACAAAAAGGAAATCTATAATAGTGTCAAAGACTGTAAATCCAGAGACAAGAAAGGTTTTAAAAACCTATATGCATTTTAAAGAAGTGGAAGTAGTAGAAATAGAAGATGCGGATGGAGTAACTGACATTGAAAAATTAAAAGAAGTGATTGGCCCAAACACCGCAGCAGTCATAGTACAGTACCCCAACTTCTTTGGGATAATTGAAAACTTGCAGGAGATTGAAAAAATAACCCACGAACAAAAGGCCATGCTCATCACCTATGTACATCCAATACCTCTGGGAATTTTAAAATCACCTGGAGAAATCGGTGCAGACATAGCAGTAGGAGACGGTCAATCCCTTGGAAATGGACTCCATTACGGAGGACCGTACTTGGGATTTCTGGCAACTACTCAGAAGCTTCTTCGCAGAATGCCTGGAAGAATAGTAGGTCAGACAAAAGATGTAGACGGGAAAAGAGGATTTGTCCTCACCCTACAAGCAAGAGAACAGCATATAAGAAGGGAGAAGGCAACTTCTAACATATGCTCTAACCATTCTCTAAATGCTTTAACTGCTGCAGTATATCTCGCTACAATAGGCAAAAAAGGGATTAAGGAAGTAGCTTACCAGTGCTTGCAAAAAGCTCATTATGCTTATACAGTGCTCACTGAGTCAGGCAAGTATAAACCAGCTTTTAACAAACCTTTCTTCATGGAATTTGCTCTTAAAACAGACAAAGATGTAGCCGAAATAAACAAAAAGCTTTTAGAAGAAGGGATACTGGGCGGTTACGACCTCCAGAGAGATTACGAAAAGTACAAAAATGTCATGTTGCTTGCATTTACTGAAAAGAGGACAAAAGAAGAAATTGATAGGTTAAAATCTCTCCTGGAGGTGATGTAGGATGTTAAAAGAGTACAACAGCCTCATATTTGAACTTTCAAAAGAGGGAAAAAAGGCTTATACTCTTCCACCCCTTGATGTGGAAGAAAAGCCTTTAGAAGATATGCTCCCTAAGGAAATGCTCAGAGAAAAAGAAGTGGATTTACCCGAAGTGAGCGAAGTTGACGTAATAAGGCATTACACTCTTCTATCCCAGAAAAACTATGGTGTAGATATCGGATTTTACCCATTAGGCTCCTGTACTATGAAATACAATCCCAAGATTAATGAAGACATGGCTTCTCTTCCCGGCTTTACAGAACTTCACCCGTATCAGCCGGAAGAAACCGTGCAAGGCGCATTAAAGCTCATGTACGAGCTAGAAAAGGCTCTTTGCGAAATCACAGGTATGGATAGATTTTCACTGCATCCTGCAGCAGGAGCCCACGGCGAACTCACAGGTTTGATGATAATAAAAGCATATCACGAGCACAGGAATGATAAAAAGCGCAAAAAAATAATAGTACCAGATTCTGCTCACGGTACAAATCCAGCCAGTGCAGCAGTTGCTGGCTTTGATGTGATTGAAATAAAGTCAAATAAAGAAGGGGCCATAGACCTAGAAGCATTAAAAGCGGTTTTAAATGATGAAGTAGCTGGCCTCATGCTCACAAACCCAAGCACGCTAGGCCTCTTTGAGGAAAACATTGTGGAAATAGCAAGACTCGTGCATGAAGCAGGCGGACTCCTTTATTACGATGGTGCTAACCTAAATGCAATAATGGGAATAAGCCGTCCTGGAGATATGGGATTTGACGTAGTGCATCTAAACCTCCATAAAACTTTCTCAACTCCTCATGGAGGTGGCGGTCCTGGTTCCGGCCCTGTAGGAGTCAAAAAAGAATTGGCAGATTTCTTACCTGTCCCAACTGTAGAAGAAAAAGATGGCAGATACTTCCTCGACTACGATAGACCACTTTCAATAGGAAAAGTGAGAAGCTTCTACGGCAACTTCAATGTGATGATAAAGGCATACTCTTACATCCTCACAATGGGAGCTGAGGGATTAAAGAGGGCAAGTGAACTGGCAGTATTAAATGCCAATTACTTAAAAGAAAAACTAAAAGGGTATTACAAAGTGGCAGTAGATAAGACTTGCATGCACGAATTTGTACTGGCAGGACTCGCCGAAAAATCAGGTGATGTGAGGACACTCGATGTGGCAAAAAGGCTCATAGACTACGGCTTCCATCCGCCAACCATATACTTCCCTCTGATCGTGGAAGAAGCTCTCATGATAGAGCCTACAGAGACAGAAACTAAAGAAACGCTGGACGCTTTCGCAGAAACGCTTATAAAAATAGCTAAAGAGGCAAAAGAAAATCCAGAGCTTTTGAAAGAGGCTCCTCACAACACTCCTGTAAGAAGGCTTGATGAAGTGCTGGCTGCTAGAAATCCTGTCATCAGGTGGACAAAATAAAGGAGGACCATCGAGAGAAGCTGGGGGATATAAAAAAGCGGGGTTTTTGCCCCCGCTTTTTATCTTCCTCTGCTTCTAGTTGCCACATCGAATATCACAGCTGTAGCTAAAACCAGCCCTAAAATTATATACTGAAGTGAAATATCGACTCCCAGCAAGTTCATGCCGTTTGTCAAGGTACTCATCACAAAAGCTCCAATGAGAGAATTTACAACTTTACCCACACCGCCGCTTGCTGACACTCCTCCTATGAAGGCACCAGCAATAGCGTAAAGCTCAAACAAGGTACCGGCAGTAGTCGTAGCAGATTGAAGTCTGGATGCAAAAAGTACTCCAGAAAGCCCTGAGAGAAATCCCATGGAGGCAAATACAATGAGAGTTATCTTATTAACGTCTATACCACTTAACGCAGCTGCTTCAGGGTTTCCCCCTACAGCGTATATATGCCTTCCTAATACCGTTCTATTTGTTATAAAACTGTATACTGCTGTTACAATCAAAACTATTACAAATGTCCAGGAAATACCTCTGTAGCGAGCCAAAGTAAAGGTCAAATACAACAACAGCCCACTTATAAATACCATTTTTAAAAGGAACATATCCCATGGCAGTACATCAAATCCCCTTCTTGCTTGCTCATTTCTGTTCTTAAGCGAAAAATATACAATTAACACTACTCCTATTATGCCTATCAAAAGGGTGAGTTTGTGATAACCTGGCATGAAATTCTTCAAAAAAGGCAAATCTGGTATGAAGTCATTTCCTATAGCATTAAAGGTCTTATTTGTTATTATTATGGTACCAGGCCCTTTTGTAGCAAGAAGAAGTGCTCCTCTGTATCCCAGCCATCCTGCTAGTGTTGCCACAAAAGCAGGAATTCTAAGATAAGCTACCAATGACCCGTTTAAAAGCCCTGCTAAAGTACCCAATATTAGGACTATGAGTATAGCAGTAAAAGCTGAAAAATGGTGAAACTGCATCAGAATGGCGGCAATTGCCCCTAAAAATCCTGACAAAAACCCTACAGAAAGGTCTATATGACGTATGACTATTATCAAGGTCTCCCCAATTGACAAAACCGCAATATAACCTGTCTGATCCACCAAGTTGCTTATATTAACGGGCAGGAGAAAATCGCCGCCAGAGAGAATTGCAAAAACTATCATTATAACCAATAAAGCAATAAACATTGCATAGTCTCTGACATTTTCCCTTAAAAACTCTTTTAAATGCCCATAAAAAGATCTCATCGCGGTTAACCTCCTTCAGATGACTGCGTAGGCCATTACTTTTTCCTGATTTGCTTCGTCTCCTTTGAGCTCTCCTGTTATCCTTCCTTTGCTCATGACGTATATCCTATCGCTCAACCCCAATATCTCTGGCAGCTCCGAAGAAATAAGTAAGATTGCCTTTCCTTCCATAGCCAGTTGCCTTATCAAAGTGTATATTTCGTACTTTGCACCAACATCAACGCCTCTAGTAGGTTCATCCAGTATTATCACCTCAGGCTCAACAAAAAGCCCTTTGGCCACTAAAACCTTCTGCTGATTCCCACCGCTTAGCGTAGACACCTTCACCTCTACATGCCTAGCCTTTATTCCCAATTTTTTTTGGAAATTCTGTGCAACAGCTATTTCCTCCAGCTCATCTATAACCATCTGCTTCGTCAAAGTCTTTAAGTTTGAAAGCGTAATGTTTTCTTTGACCGTGTTTATGAGAATCAGCCCTTTTTGTTTTCTGTCCTCTGTGAGGTATAGCAATTTATACCTTATAGCATCTGCTGGTTTTCTGAAATGAACCCTTTGGCCGTTTAAAAATATCTCTCCCTGCACAAAATACCTGTAAGGATTGCCAAAAAGGCTAAGCCCCAGTTCTGTACGACCTGCCCCTACTAAACCAAACAGCCCAACTATTTCTCCTTTTCTAACCTTTAAATTAACATCCTTCACAAGATACCGCCCTGTCTTTGGGTCGACAACACTCCAGTTTTTTACTTCCATTACAACCTCATCAGAAGGCTTAGAGAGGGGAGGAGGGTACAGGTTTGTTATCTCCCTCCCCACCATGTGCTTTATTATCTTTTGCTCGTCTACTTCTTCTTTTTTACAGTCAAAATAAGCTACAGTCCTTCCGTCTCTTAATACCGTTATAGAATCCGCAACTTTTAATACTTCCTTTAACCTATGGCTTATGAGTATTATCGTCACTCCCTGCTCTTTAAGTTCTTTCAAGAGAGAGAGGAGGTTTTCACTTTCTGTTTCACTGAGGGCAGAAGTAGGTTCATCCAATATGAGGACTTTTGGATTTTTGGAAAGAGCTTTTGCTATCTCTACCAGCTGCTGCATGCTGACACTCAAATCCTTAGCTTTTGCTGTTGGGCTGATTTCTTCTCCTTTGACTTTTTTAAGCAATTCCTTTGCTCTAGCTATTTCTTCCATCACATCGACTACTGCACCTTTTCTAATTTCGTTTCCCAAAAATATGTTTTCATACACTGTCATTTCCGGAACAAGAGACAACTCCTGATGAATTATAGAAATTCCAGCCCTTTCACTGTCTTTTATGCTGAAAAATCTCACAGGGTTACCCTCTATGAGGATTTCTCCTTCATATTCGCCATAAGGGTAGACCCCGCTTAAAATCTTCATCAGGGTACTTTTGCCTGCTCCGTTTTCTCCTACCAAGCAGTGAATCTCACCTGGGTATACTTTAAAATTTACATTGAATAGCACCTGGACACCGGAAAAACTTTTATTGACGTTTACAAGCTCTATAAGCGGGGCACCCATTTTTACACCTCCTCAATTATTTAGGCCACTTAAAGTCGCTCTCTTTATAGTAGCCAGAGTCTATGAGAACCTGCTTTACATTGTTCTTATCCACCACTTGGACAGGTGATGGCTTAGATGGAACATCCTTTACTCCGTTGTTGTAAGTCTTCGTAGACTCAGGTGTGCCGCCTTTGAGGTAAGTAAGAGCCACATTTATAGCGTCTTTAACCAGTATTCTCACATCTTTGAAAACAGTCATAGACTGCTTACCATCAATTATATACTGGATAGAAGGCTTTTCTGCGTCCTGCCCTGTAATCACATAGCTCTTGATGTCGGGATCTGCTGCGAAAGTATCTGCGATAGACCTAGCAGTTCCGTCATTCGGAGCAAGGATGAATACATTTCCTTTGAGATCTTTAGGTGCTTTTGCCAAATTAGCTTGAGCCAAGTTCTTTGCCGTATTGAAATCCCAGTTTGTTGTAATTTGACCTATTATATCTGCCATTTCCTGACGAGTCAAATCTTTTTTATCTTTGAGAGCATTTGCCTTGTCAGAATTTGCAATCACAAAAGTGCCATCGGCAATCTTAGGCTGCAAAACTTCCCATGCACCCTGGAAGAACAAGAAGGAGTTGTTGTCAGATAAAGCTCCTGCATAAAGGTAAAGTGGATTCCCTTTGCCAGTCGCATGGTCCACCAGATACTGTCCCTGTTGCTGCCCTACCTGAACGCTGTCAAAAGTGACATAATAGTCTACAGCATCGGTATTAAGTATCAAGCGGTCATAAGAAATCACTTTTACTCCAGCCTTTTTAGCTGCTTCTGCTGATGCTGCAGCAGCATTAGCATCGTGTGGGCACAGAATGAGAACTTTAATGCCCTTGCTCAAAAGCGTCTCTACATTTGCTTTTTCTTTAGCAGGGTCTCCCTGGCTGAAAAGTATCTCTGCAGCATACGGAGTGTCTTTTAGAGCATCTTGGAATCTAGTCTCATCCTGAATCCACCTCGGCTCGTCTTTTGTAGGCAATACTATCCCAATCGCTAATTGCTTTCCTGAAGAGTTAGAGCTAGACGCAGGTTGCTTTGAAGAGGAACACCCTCCTAAAAATGCACTGACTACAAGTAGTAGGGCTGTTAAAACCAGAAAAATTTTACCTTTCCTAGACATCCTTACACCCTCTCCTTTTTAAGTTTTACTGCATTTATATAATTCTACTTCTCCTTTAAAATCACCTCTGAAAGTTTTTTTGTTATCCTTTACTTTTTTATTTTTCTTGCTCTTCCGCTTTTACCTTAGCTGTAATTTTTTAAGACAAAAAAATACAGGCTTTACGCCTGGAATTACCTAGAAACACTTATATTTCTGTACACCTGATCTTTTGTATGAAAGCCATCTTTTATTACAGTGTCATCAAGATTTGACCTGTCAACTGGAATAGGTTCAATGACATAATAAGGAACGTAATACTTGCCGTCATATATGGTATTTTTGACATCCAGCTTTTCTCCTCTGGCAAGCTTCATTGTCATTTTAGCTGTAGCATCTGCTAATTTGTCAATTGGCTTGTACACAGTCATAGCTTGTGTCCCTTCAACTATTCTCTGACATGCTGCAAGGTCCGCATCTTGTCCAACTACTGGGATTTTACCCGCCAGCCTGTGTAAAGCTAAAGCTTCTATAATCCCACCTGCCAGCGCATCATCCCCTGCAATAATAGCATCTACCTTTATCCCCTTCTGCAGCACTTCATCTGTCACATTAAAAGCATACTCTGCCATCCAGTTAGGCGCCCAATCCTCTTTCACAATTTTTATGTCTCCCCTATCTATAAAGGGTTTTAATACGCTGTCATAACCTTCTTTAATCATCTTCGTGTTATTGTCTGTAGTAGCTCCATTTACAATAAGGTAATTACCCTTAGGAACTCTTTTTACTAAATATTCTGCCATAAGCTTCCCCACTTTTACATTGTCAAAGGAAATATAAAGGTCCACATTAGACCTTGTAACCAGTCGATCGTAAGATATAACCTTTACTCCTTCTTTCTGAGCTAGGGATACAGCATATGAAGCTTTCTCCAGGTCATTTGGAACAATTATTAAAACGTCAATCTTTTGCTCCAAAAGGTATTTTACTTGTTTTAGCTGGTCTTCATCATCATTATTGGCATTTTGAACCAGTACCTCTGCTCCAAGTTCTTTTAACTTAGCCATTACAATATCCCTGTCTTTAACCCATCTTTCCTCTTTTAAAGTACCCAAAGAAAAGCCTATTTTTACTTTTTTGCTTTTATCCTCTTCTCTATATAAATTTTTCGCACTGTGGTAGGCAACTACTTGTTTGACAGTTAAAAATCCCAGAAATACCGCTATAATCGTTAAAATCACTGCTATTACTAACTTCACCATTTCCCCCACTTTCATTTCCTACACCCCCTCTTTGAACTCTGTGGGCGTTACCCCTGTGACCTTTTTAAAGATTTTGCTGAAATAATTTGGGTCACTGTATCCTACTTTGTAACTCACTTCTTTTACACTTAGGCTTGAATTTTTTAAAAGTTCTTTTGCTTTTCGTATTCTCAAATTTGTAAGGTAATCCACAAAATTTTCCCCTACCTGTTCTTTAAAAAACTTGCTAAAATAGTGATAGCTCATGTTTACTTCTCTAGCAGCATCTTCTAAACTTATGTCTTTGCTAAAATTTTCTTCAAGGAAATTTATTACTTTCATTGTAATATTATCCCATTTCTTTTTGTTAACTACTTTTATATTTTCCACAATGTCTTTTAACATTTTTATAAAAACAAGCTTTAATTCTCTCAAATCCTCTATTTTCAGCAACTCTTCAATTTGTGCTATTTCTTCTTTAAAACTTCCTTCTTCAAAGTAATAGTAAAAACTCCTTCTTATTATTCCTACGAGTTCTATCAATCTAGACTTAATTTTTCCTGTATCTTTATTATATCCCAAAATCATCCATTCGTAAATCTCGTCAAAAACCTCAAATGCTCTGGTTAAATCTCCTTCCACAAGGCTTTCAATAAACAGTTTTTCCTTATCCAGAGGGTAGGGGGGATGTGAGATATCGGAAATGCCAACTGCATCATCAAAATGGACAATTGTATCATCGGGAAAAAGTTTTAAAGCCATCTCTGCTTCATAGTAAGATTTCACTATGTTATTGAAGCTATACTCTCTGCCGATTCCTACTCTTAAATTTTCTTTTTCTGCCCCTTGTAAATTTTCCAGAACTTTATTGGCTATTTTCACAGAAGAGTTTTTCACCTCAAAAGGAGTTTTCTCTTCTACAGGAAAATAAACACAGATTTTATCCATAAAAAAGGGCCCCAATATGCATTTACTCATCCCTTTTAAAAAAATTCTCAAATGCTCATACAGGCTTTGCCTTTTAAGGTTTACTTCTATGCTCTTTTCTCTTTCATTACTAGTATCAGATCTCATGAGAAATATCATAATATATCCCTTTTCCAGTTTAATACCAAAGATTTCTTCATAAAAATCTAAACTACCTCCGACATATCCTCCAAATAGCACCGTGTACAAAAACTGTTCTTCCAGATAAGGCATAATTTTATTGATTTTCTCTCTAAGTTCTATCTCTTTCAGTACTGCTTTCCTTTTTTCCTCTATGACCTTTGAAGCCTTTTCAATAACTTCTATTATTTTGTTTTTATTCAGTGGTTTTAAGAGGTAATCCATAACTCCTAAATTAATGGCCTCTTTTGCATAATTAAAATATTCGTAAGCTGTAATAATCACAAAAATCATCTCTTTGTGCCTTTTTTTAATCTGCCTTATCGCTTCTATTCCATCAATTCCAGGCATTCTTATGTCCATAAAAATAAGGTCCGGCTTTAACAAATCTGCCTTCTCTATAGCTTCCCTGCCAGACTTAGCTGTGCCCACAATTTCAGCCTGTACATTGTTTTTTTCTATTATAAACTTAATAGAATCAAGGACTATCTGCTCATCGTCAGCTATTAACAACTTGACCATAATTCCTTTCACCCTTTTTATCAGGAATTTTTAAAGTGACTTTGGTGCCTTTCCCTATCTCACTTTTTATCTCGACAATATCCTCTACACTAGATATGTCATAAAAAACAAGCAATCTGTGTATTATATTGTGCATGCCAATACCTGTAACATGCTTTTTATCTACATCAGGACTATCAAGCGCCAGAATAGCCTTTATCTTTTCCTGCTCCATTCCTACACCATTGTCAGCAATTTCTACCAGCACTTTTTCACCTTCTTTATAAGCCTTTAAAACAATTAATCCGTCTCTTTCTACATCCTCTAATCCATGGATAAAGGCATTTTCTACCACAGGCTGAAGTATCATGCATGGCATTTCCAAATCTAAAACCTCTTCTTCTACATCCAATTTAAAATCTATCTTATCTCCAAAGCGAGTCTTTAAAATGTAAATATAACGCTTGACATTTTCTATTTCGTCTTTTAAAGTCACAGTAGAATCTAGCTTTTTCAAATTATACCTAAAAAGATTAGCCACATTTTCTATGAATTCGGCGGATTTTTCTGCACCTTCCATCATGGCAAGTTGGGCAGCAGCATTAAAAGTATTGAAGAGAAAATGAGGATTTATCTGAGATTGAAGTGCTTTTAGCTCTGCCTCTTTTATCTTCCTCTCCATCTCAGCCTGTTTCTTTATCTCACCTATATACTTTTTTATGTTAACTACCATTTTGTTGAAGGCTTCAGACAGCACTTTTATCTCATCGTTTGTCTTCAGTTCAATAGGCCTCACTTCAAAATCTCCTTTTGATACCCTTACAGCAAGGTGGGATAAGTCGATGATGGGCTTTGTAATCTTATATGTGAACAAAAAAGCCAGGAATATACTAAACCCAATAGAGATTAAGATTAAGAATATATTCAAATAGCTCAGATACTCCATATTCTTTGTAATTGAAGCGTATTTTGCTGACCCTTCCTGCAACTTGTTATTTAAAAGATTTGTCATATAAAATTTTATATAATCGCTTATTTTAATGGATTTTGTGAAATGGTCAATATATTCACTAGTAATCCTCCCTCTCTTAGCGTTTACAGCCGCATCTGCCTCTTCAAGGAGTTTATTAATCATATTAGCTATATCCTTAAGCATAAGGCTATCTGTATCATAGTAGTAATTCTGACTTAATATATCAGAGGCCTTGTTTTCTAATTTATTGTACAAAGAGTAGTAATTTAAAAGCGCATCAGAGGATTTTGTGGCAAGATATCTTTCTACTTCCGTTTCCAGCATATTTACATCTGAATTTAAATTGTTCAAATACACATAATCTACGAAGATCGATTTAAGCTTTTCTATAGCTACCTTAGCGTTGTAATAAGAATAAAAGCTGGTCATACCCATCAAGACAGTTACAATAAGATAATAAATTATCAGCTTTTTGCGAATTCCCCCTGCTTTCCACAAGTCTCTAAGCATCTTTTGCACCTTCTCAGTCTAGTGATTGGATTCTCTTGAAATATTCGTTAACATTTTCTTTAGTAATGACATTCACTCCAATGTCTACAAAAGTAGAGACTGTATTTTTTTTCTTAAACTCCACCATCGCCTTTACACTTTCATACCCTATTTTATAAGGGTCGCTCATAACTGTCCCGTATATAACGCCTTTTTCAATGTATCTTAAAATATCTGGAGTATCGCCGTATCCCACCACAGTAATCTCTCCTACCTTGTTAAAATCTACAACCACTTGAGCTGTGCCAATTGTATCAACAGAATCTGTCACATATATAGCGTTTATCTTATCCTTTCCGCTTATAATAGATTGAGTAATCTCTTCTGCACTCAAGGTCCCGAGTTTTGATGTATAAACTCTAACCACTTTCATTTCCGGATAGTTCTTTATTGCGTCCAGAAAGCCGTTAATCTTAAGATTTTGATTGACACTATCCAACTGATAGTCATTGCTGACAATTATGGCTATGTTGGCTTTTCCCTTTGTCGCCTTTGCCATAAGTCTTGCAGCTTCTTCTCCCAGATGAAAGCTGTTCGTGCCTATAAAAGCTTGCCTTTTGCTGTCCTTCGCATCGTTTTCCACTGTGATAACAGGAATACCCTCTTTATAGGCTTCTTCAATTAAATTTACAAACTCTTCATTGTTAGCAACATGGGTAATTATTCCGTCAACTTTTGAAAATATAGCAATTTCCAAGTACTTAAGCTCTTCTTGTATGTTATTGAACTTGGGAGCATTGAACTCAAGTGCCACATTGTAGTACTTAGCCGCCTCCATCGCTCCCATTTTTATTTCCTTCCAGAAAGGATCTACTGAATTTTGTCCCACCATGTAGAAATGATATTCAGGTACTTTGGCAAATATAGGCTTTTGAGCAGTCTGAAATTTATACAGCAAAAAGGCTGAAATAGAAATGGCGATAATTGATACTATTATCACTTTGTCAAGTAATTTAAAAAATTTCTCTTTTAACGTTTTCATGAAATTACTTCCTTCCCTTCGCAATTGTCCTTTGATATAATGATAAACCATCTTTTTCGGTATATCAACGCTAAAAATCTGTTAAATTAAAAAAGGTGCGAAAACGCACCTTAGTCCTTCTCCCACCTGTCCTTCAATTTTTCCATTAGATGAGGTAAAGTAGTATACTCCAGTTCCTGAAGTGGCAATCTGTGAGGTTCAAAGGGCCCCAGAGTTCTCATGTAATCTGCTATTTCTAATGCTTTCTTCCTAGCGCTGTCAAAGGCTATGTCTTTAAAGAGGTCTTGTGGTCCTATCAACTTCCCTTCCTTTAATTGAAATCCCAGAGCGCACACTCTAGGAGGCCCGTCAAATCTGGTAGGAACTGCATCCTCCAAAGATACAGGAATCATAGGGCCAGTGTGAGACCCTCTCATCCATCCAGAAACAAGGTGAGGGTTTGCAAAGGCTTCTAAAACCTCTCCCACAGCAGGAAGTCCATTCTGGCACCTCACAATGAGCACAGGGTCATCTTTCCCTATGTATTTCCCTGCCATCAAATTCATCCTTTGAGTGGAAGAAACTGCTGCTATTTCATTGTTTTTTGTATACACTTTTCTTATACAATATCTCCCCGTCGCCCCTATGAAAACAAGCATATCATAAAGCTCTTCTGGAGTGTTAAAAACTATTTTTTTCCCTTCATACATATCATAAACCTCAAATTTAAACCCCTGATGCATTGAAGGGTCAATTATAAGCCCTGCAGTGTTGAAAGGGTCAGCAAACATCTTGTAAAGAGGCAAATTCCAAGCTCCCGGCTCAGTTTTATCTGCAATAAATATCACCACAGGCTCACTTTTTCTCTCTTCAAATTCCATCTCTGCAACACCAGGTCCCATACCTTTTATATTGCCAGAAAAAGAATCTTTCAATAGGTCTTGCCCTGCACCGTATAGCTTTAATTCCCTTGCCCTTTCTGTACATGCTAGAAAAGTGTCCCAGGCTAATTTATGAATTTTTTCACTGTCCACTCCTTCTCTGTGAGTCATTATGAGCTGTATGTCGTCACCAACTCTTGTAACATGAAAATCAATTAGCATATCACCTTTTTCTTTCAGCATTTTTTTGGCAATTTCTAAAAGGTCTGGATGAACATCTGTATGCCCTACATATCCGCCGATATCCGCTTTGATAACTGATAGGGTGATTTTGCTCATCTTCTTACCCCCTTTTATTTATTATGTTACATTCTATGAATAATGCTATACTTCTTATACTTTAATTTTAAATTATTATGACTCTTTTTTCAATAGTATGTCCTAAATTCTTTCCGTTCATTTTAGAAATAGTTGAAGGAATTTTTAAAAGTCTGTCGAAATACTAGTGAGTAGTGATAAAAACCCAAAGAAAGGATGGGGATGTTTATGGGCTATAAGAATGTATCAGTTGAAAGGAGATTTATTGGAAGATTTCCTCATGGAAGCGATTTGCTTCAAGAAATTAATAAGCTCATCACTCAGGAAAATATTCTATCCGGAGAAATAAGAATAATTGGGGCTGTATCAAAAGCAGTATTTGGATATTATAACTCAGAAAGCAAAAACTACATCTACATCTCAAAAGATGAACATATGGAAATCTTAAATTGCATAGGAAATATCTCCGTAAAAGATGGAAAGCCCTTTGCTCACGTCCACATAACTTTAGCAGACAAACACGGCAATGCATATGGTGGTCATTTGATGGAAGGGACAATAATATTCGCTGCAGAATTTGTAATAACTGATTACGGTGACAATAAATTAGAAAGAGTCTATGATGAAACAACAGGACTGCAATTGTGGAATATATAAGCCCGGCTTTCTTAGCTGGGCTTTTTTATTATTCTTGTAAGAAATGGAATATACTTTATTACTTCTACATTGGTTTTGTAAATAAGATTTTTTACAATAGGATTACCAATTATACTCAAAATTCTATCATAATCCTCGTTTGTCATTTCATCCATTGCTCTTCTCAAATCCACCATCTTCTGTATTTGTGTTATTATACCTTTTACTTTTTCTTCGTAATCTTCTCCTTTAACAATTGAAGTAGCACAATAAAGAGCTGTCTTTATAGAATTAACAAGTCCAAAGCCAAAGGCGGGTTCTAAAAAACCTCCCGCATTGCCTATAACATAAATATTATCAATCTTATGATTTTTAGCTAAACAACTTCCCACTTCTGTTTCAAAAGTTTCAATCATCCTATAATTTAATTTTTCGTGATACAAAAAAGTCTGCCACATATCTTCAATTTCTTCCTTTAAGGTATACGTGGATACAAGAGTTATTGTGGCTTTGTTGTTTCCAACAGGTACAAGATAGGCAAAACCTGACCTTGCATAAAGCCTGTTAAACCACACATACACAGTATGGGGGTCAAAATCACCTAAAGCAATCCCCCCTTTAATCCTAGAAGAAACTATATTTTCACATTGCGTGAGCTGTTTTACTATCATATCATTTCCAGTGGCAATTACTACATAATCATATATTTTACTTAGCTTTTTATAGTCCGCATTTGTATTAAAGAGTATTTTTGACTGCACTTCTTTAGCCAATTGATTTTCTAAACTTTTTTCACCTTGTCCTCTTTCAAAAATGTACCCTAACTTTCCTTCAACTTTGATTTCCTTCTTAGGTGATTTAATTACCACTTTTTTTATTTCATTCAATGGCTCAATTGACATCCCCAATTGGCTTTTTAAAAAATTTAAAGGGTCTTTATGAGGTCTGTGCATAACTTGCAATATAATTTCTCCAAAAGAAAATAGGTTACCAATCCTATGTTTTCTTTCATATATCTCACAGCTTACTCCTAATTTCTCAAGGCCTAAAGCACAACTTAAACCAGATATTCCTGCTCCAATTATTGCAACTTTCATTTTCATACCTTCTTTCTCTGTGTATAAGGTTTATTGTGTTTTCTGTTAAAAGTGTACTTCATAAAAGTCGCACCATATTTTATCGCATTAAAATTAGTATGGTATATTAACTTTTTTATGGGAGGAAAAGTTAATACTTTTATAAACTTATCTAGCTTGTCATTGTCCATCAGGTCTAAAGCCTTTCTAAATTCCAACATCTTTATGTTTGCTTCTGACAAAGGCTTGATCTCTTTTTCAAAATCGCGGCCTTTTAATATGCTTTCTGCAGCTATTACACCGCTTAAAATAGAATTAAAAGTGCCAAAACCCAAAAAAGGCTCTATAGCCCCTCCCGCATTCCCAACAAAAAGGAGGTTTTCATATTGATGAGGAAAACAATTGCCTGAATCATGAGTCAAATCCACCATATTAATAATATCCACATCTAGCTTTTCTACTTTTAAAAAAGTATCCCAGTAATACTGCAGTTCTTCCTTAGAAATATAGGGTATGACCATTGCAAGAACAGCCCTTTTTTCATTATAAGGCATGAGGTATACATAACCACTTTTTGTGTAAAGGGTATTTATCCACATAATAAGAGTGTTGACTTCAAAATTCCCTATCACACTGGCAACTCTCACCCAAGTACTTACTAATTCCTGCCAGCATCCCAGCTCTTTTGGAATCTGAGAATTACCTGTAGCAATAATCACATAATCGTACTTGTCCTTCAAATCCTTATAATCAGCCTCCACATTAAAATTCACTGGAACAACCAATTTTTTGTACAACTGATTTTCTAAAGAATCCTCACTTTGTCCTCTCAAAATCATGTATCCTAAATTATTTCCTGACACAATTCCTTCCACGCTAGGTCCTTTCATTACAATCTTTTTAATTACGCTATTAGGCAAAATCTCTATCCCGCACTTTTTCTTAAGATATACCAAAGGGTCCCTGACAGGCCTATTTATAACTTTCAAAAGACCTCCTACATGATTAAAAAGCTCTCCCACTTTATCTTTTCTCTCAAAAATAGAAGGCATAACTTTGTACCTTTGAAAGGTGATAGCTGCAGCCAAACCAGAAGGCCCAGCCCCTATTATTGCAATCTTCATTTTAGCTCATCTCCGGCCTGTTTAAGACTTTATTATTCGGAATAGAAGGTTTAGACTCCAAGCTTTCAATCTCTATTTGCAACAAAGAGATAAATCTCATCACATCATCTCTCATCTGTGTAAAAAGTTGTCTCACGTAAGGGTTTGGAATATTGACCACTGTCTCATTGTAAAAAGCTTGAAGGTTGACAAGATTTTTTAAAAGGTCTTGAAGCATGTCCAGAGGTTCCTGTGACATGTTTTTCTTAACAGTAGAAGTTATATTAAGTTCCTTCTGCGCTCTTTTTATATCCTGATGATGATTTTTTACCATAGTCTCCATTTGTTTTAGTAAAGCCTTTATTTGACTGTCAAAGCTGCCAGTTTTATATTCTTTTACTTTCTCCAGCAAAATATTTTCTAATTTCCGAGCCTCTATAAAACTACTTAAAATCATTTCCTGTTGCGTTATCTTCTGCATACTCATCCCGCCTTTTTAATTATCTTCTCACAATTGAAATTTTTATATACCTGTTTAAAATGGGAAATACGTGGAATATTAAGATTGAGGTGAATAGGATGGGAAATCTTGATGAAATAAAAAAGTTAATGGAAGAACTTATAAAAAGTGAGAAAAAAAGAGAAATGGCGAGCAAAGAAATGGAGGAAGTTTTAGAAAAGTCAATTTCAGAAATAAAAAATATACTCCTTACAATAAAAAAATACATTGGCAGTAAAAACATAAAATTGAGAAGTTACAGCGGGAAAATTTTTGAGGTAGGAGAAGGCATAGTAATTTTTGATAAAAGCATTGACGAAAAGATAATATTAAAACCTGACAACAATTTTTATCACTACAAAGTAAAAGGGGAAGAATTAACCGCTACTCCCATTCCTGACCTTAAGATTCACGATTACATCACTTATGACACTTTATTTGAAACAGTGAAAAATTCTCTCAAGCGTTGCATTCAGAAGAACGAGGAGGAAATACGCCTTTACAAAAACACAGTATACAAGATAGACAAATACAACAAAGAGCTTGAAGAAATACTCTCATTAAAAAAGTCCGTAGAGGGGAAAATGGAAAGTGATTTGTAACATTTTTGTAATCAAAAGTTAATAATTTCTTAATAAATTTTAATAATTTACGTGGTATAGTTAATTTAGAACTATAAAAGGAAGTGGAGAAATTGAAGGGAAAGCTATTGCAAATTTTGAGCTTATTTTTGGTTTTTGTCACAATGGGATTCATGATTTCAATGCAAATTAAAACTGTTCAAGGAGGTATAAAGCAGCCTCTTCCCCCTGTTTCTTCCACCAACTACGCCAGAGTAGAGGAACTCACACAGCAGCTTAAAAAAGTTCAAGAGGAAAAGCAAAATTTAGAACAGCAATTGGCAGAACTTACAAAAAGATTTCAAGAATACGAAGAAGCAGCTTCAAAAAATGATGCCGCTTTGAAAAACCTTCAGAAGGACGTTGAAAATTATAAAGCTCTCGCTGGCTTCACAGACATGGTAGGTCCCGGAGTAATAGTCACAGTAAGTGACAGCGACCTTCAGCCCCGCGAAGGAGAAGACCCAAACCTTTACTTAGTTCACGATGAAGACCTTCTAAACATAGTAAATGAATTAAAAGCAGGGGGAGCAGAAGCGATAGCGATAAATGATCAGCGCTTGATTGCTACTTCTGAGATAAGGTGTGTAGGCCCTACAATAAATATAAATTCAACAAGATATGCACCACCTTACGTGATAAAAGCCATAGGAAACCCTGAAACTTTAGTAGCTTCCTTAAAATTAAAAGGTGGAATAATAGAAACATTAGAATTTTATGGTATTAAAGTGGATATACAAACATCAGATAAAGTGGTAGTGCCTGGATACAGCGAACCTGTAAAATTTTTCTATGCAAAACCCATAAACAACCCTTAAAAAAGACAGGTTTATCCATTAAACCTGTCTTTAATCTTTTTTATAATTCCATTTTCCACGATAACGCATTTACACAGAAGCTTACCCAAAAAAGTAGGCTTTGAAGCCACAAATCTCATATTCCTCTTCTTCAAAGATGTCCAATTCCTCTTATACTCTTCATCTCCCCTTAAAAAGTCAAACACTCTGTCCCCTTCTTCAATAGAATGCTTAATGGCAAGCCCTACCGCTATGTTCCCAACACTCCTTTTGCTGTACTCAATATCGTATCCGCTTATATAATAGTACCTAATACCACCTACGTGATAGCTTAAAAGGCTTGCTACTGTCTTAACACCGTCTTTTAGTTCAAATAGGCTAAGCTCTCCTTTTAAGAACATATCTTCTGCTACGTCTTTGTGAAAATCCCTTATCCTCTTTGAGTAAAAAACCCCTGGCATGTGTTTTTGCCTCCACCTTTTCTGGTGAAGGTTTATCAAAGTATCCATTGCTCTATCCACCAGCTCAAAATCTCTTACTACGTAAAAGCTAGCATCGTACTCTTTAAAAAATCGCCTGACCTCATAATTTAAATTGCGCCTGAATTTGCCCTCCAGCCCTTCAAGGTATTCCTCCCACGTATCAGGCAGTTCTATATAAGGGCATATATCCTGCACTTCATAATCATAATAGAGATTACTGCCCATTATATACGGGAAAAATTCGCTATCTTCAGGAATATGCTCTAAATCAAGCACTGTCAAAGAATCAATTCTCTTTTCCAAAAAATCTACAATCGCAGTGTAAAACTGCTTTTCATATCCACTTCTCACAATAAAATCTAAATAATCGCTGTTTGTAGAACCGATGAATTTTATCCTCTTGGCAAAAAGGCCCTTTTCAAAATAAGTTATCATAAAAGGAGCAATACCTATAGGAATAGTTCCTTCATAAACGACAATTATTTCCAAATTTTTGCCGTGCCCAAAGTATTTCCACCAGTTTAAAACCCACTCAAACGTATTAAAAGGATACACTTTTCCCTCTTCTTCTAATTCATGCCAAATATCCTCTATTTCCAACAATCCAGAAATATTTGTAATCCTCTCAACTGTCATGTGAGATATCTTTCTTTCATCCAAAGCACTACCCTCCAAACTACATATAAAAATATTATAAACCCTATGGTAGATACAAAATATACCCAAAGGGGCTGACTCTTGGTCAAAAAGTCCACTTTTATAAGCTGCTTTGCTGCCAGATAAGATATTAAAGTCCAAAAGGAAGACCATATCAAATCAGCAATTGCAGAAAAAATCACATAAACGGTAAAATTCATTCTGGTAATCCCAGACGCCCAAATAGCAGGAGTGCGCGGCAGTCCCACCAGCCTTCCAAGAAGAACAGTAAAACCGCCGTACTTCGCAAACCATTTATCCATAGCCTCTAAGTCTTTCACAGTTATTTTCAAATACTTGCCGTATTTTTCTACAACTGGCCTTCCCTTGTAATATCCCACTAAATAGGCTATCACATTTCCAGTGACATTGCCTAAAGCTGCTACAAGCACTATAGCAACTAAATTCATCTCTCCCTTTACCGCAAGGTATGCTGCTGCAAAAAATAAAATCTGCACAGGACCGGGAAGTCCAGTCCCTTCATAAGCAAGCACAAGAAAAAGGGCTATGTAGCCGTAGTTTACTACAGCGTTATATAAAAAAGATTGGCTTTCCATGGCTTCACCATCCGTTATATTTTTCAAGTTTTATTATATCATAAAAAATTAAAACAGGGCAATTTAGCCCTGCTTTACTTTTTCGCTTTTTTATACTCTTGTACAACCTTCCTATACATTTCATAGGTCTTTTTAGCAATACTTTCCCAGCTGAACATCTCCTCAACTCTTTTCCTTCCATTTATCCCAAATTTCTTTGCCAACTCTCTATTCTCCAGGAGAATATTTATATATTTCGCAAGCTCTTCAGAGTTTCCCGGCTCTACCAAAAAGCCTGTCTCCTCATGCACCACAACTTCTTTAATCCCACCTGTAGCGCTTGCCACAACGGGAGTCTCACAAGCCATCGCTTCCAAATTTATTATGCCAAAGGGCTCATAAATAGAAGGGCACACAAACACTTCTGCATTGCTATAAAGCTCTACGATATCTTCTTTTTCCACCATTTTGTTTATCCAAATTATATTGTCGTGCAACTTCACCTTTTGCTCTACCTCTTCCAACACCTCTGGCGTGTCTGGAGAGCTGGCGCACAGCACCACTTTTACATCCTTAGGCAAATATTTCACTGCATCTATCAAGTGAGTAATCCCTTTCTGCCTAGATATTCTCCCTACAAAGAGAATGTACCTTCCTTCAATTCCGTACTTTTTTCTAGCAACATTTCTATCTATCTTTTTGTACTCCTTTAAATCTATCCCATTGTATATGACCTCTATCTTTTCTTCAGGAACGTCGTAATATTTCAATATGTCCTCTTTTGAGCCTTGGGAGACGGCTATAATCCTGTCAGCAGCTTCAATTCCTGTTTTTTCCATCCAGGAACTCAATTTATACCCATTCCCCAACTGTTCTTCTTTCCACGGCCTTAAGGGCTCAAGGCTGTGAATTGTCACAACTAAAGGCTTATCATAAAGCTTTTTAGCTAAAAAGCCTGCCATGAAGGTGTACCAGGTGTGGCAATGAAGGACATCGGAATCAACAGGGTCCTTCACCATCGCCAAATCTATTGAAAAAGGACCTAAAACTTTTTGATACCTAGGATCTAACCCTTCTTTTAACTCCTCCCACTCTTTATATCCCTTTACAGTCAAATTCTCCGAAAAAAATTTCTGGTCCCCAAAACACCTCACATCTACTTTCATTAACTTGGACAACTCTCTGGTCAGGTAGTCTACATGAACACCTGCTCCTCCATAAATATTAGGAGGGTATTCATTGGTAAACACCGTGACTTTTAAATTATCCATAGCTAACCCCCATTTCCTGCGGTTTTTTGAGCTCTTCAATGCATTCTAAAATACCCTTTAAAGGTATCTTAAACCAAGTAGGCCTGTTGTTTACCTCGTAAATACCTTCAAAAAGTGCCTTATCTAGTTTAAAAAGAGCCAAAACTTTTAAGAAGTTTTCTTCTTTAGGTAGCACATCTGAAGCCTCTTCTGATACTGCTTTAAGGTACCCTTCAATAAAGGCTTCCTCCACTTCTTTTTCCCATGAAATCAGGAGTTTCTCTACTTCTTCATCCTCTCTCTTCATTTCTTTTTCTAAATAATTAAAATAAGCAGCATAAGCAGCATAGCTGAAAGACCTGAGCATCCCTGCCACATCTTTTAAAGGGGATATCTTCTCTCTTCTCACCTCTACGGGCTTTGTAGGTTCCCCTTCAAAATCTATTATCACATATCCTCTCTCTGTCTTTAAAATTTGCTCAAGATGAAGGTCTCCATGGCACCTCATGTACTTACCAAGGGAAATATGAGAAAACTCATCCAATCCTTCAAAAATAAACTGTCCAAAGTCTTTTATGGTATCAAGCAAAGAAGTCGTGCCTTCATCAAATTGTTTACCTTCTACAAAAGCCAAAAGCTTAGAAAAATTTCCTTTTATACTTTCTAGAATCTTTTCTACATTTTCCTGACTTATGTCTATCTTTGTAAATGACAATTTACTGTGCATTTCTCCAATAATCCTAGCTATCTCCTTAACTTCTCTAACATATTCTGTAAAATCAATTCCCTCAGTTCTTCTATAAATTACATCTTTCAAATACTGCTGTGTGTACTGCCACATATCTCCTTCATTTTTTATATACTCTACTACCATAGCTACTGTATATTTTTCCCCTGTCGGCAGCTCATACAAAAAATAACCCCTTATATCCTGTACATTTTCAAATCCTGCTCTTTTAAGATCAAATGTCATCTCTAAATCAGGGTTTATTCCCTCCGCAAACTTCCTGTAAGTTTTTATTATTTCATCTTTCCTCAAATAAGTCAGACTGTTTGTAGATTTATTGCTCAATCTTTCTACTTTGTATATATCTTCATCTTTTACAACATATGGGACAAGCTTTGCACCTGATCGAAATTCTACAGCTTTTCTTGTTGTTAAAACTTCATTCAGCCACTTTACATAGGGAAGAGAGTCAACTGCATCGTATATGAAGTACCTTTCGCCTTCCACCTCTACCTCATCTATCAAATCAGCCTTCTTAAAATTTTTTGATATGAACACTGGAAGATAATAAAAGGCAGTAAACGGATTAAAACTTAAAGGAGTTTTAAGGATGATGCCTAAAATTATCACTGCCAATATCTCTTCTTTTCTCTCATAAACAATAAGATAATCCTTGACAAACAGGTTTAAAATTTCATGGGCTTTTTCCTGAAACCACCTAAATTTTTTCAAGTTTTCGCCTTTTATTTGTGATATAATTTTTTCCATTACACCACTTCTTTCCTTCATAAATTTTGTAATTTTAAAATCGAAGCAGCAAGCTCTGGAGAGACAGGGTTTATATTAACACCTGTGCCCAGCTCGAACCCTGCCGCTATCGTAAGCCTAGGAGCAATTTCTATATGCCAGTGGTAATTTCTTATATCCCGAGGAGGCAGAGTGTGAAGGACAATGTTGTAAGGAGGCATCTCAAACTCTTTCTCGTATTTCTCAATCAAAGGCTTTAAAATCTCCACAAATTTTGAGAGAGAATCCTCATCTATCTCCTCAAACTTTTCCTGATGCTCTTTTGGAATTATCCACGACTCATAAGTATACTGAGAAGCATATGGAGCTATTGCCACAAACTTTTCATTCTCCCCTATCAATCTCACACCTGCTTCTTTTTCGTACTCAATAATTTCGCAGTAAGGGCATTTTCTTTCCTTTTTTATATACTCCTGAGTGCCATCAACTTCCCTGTTCACCAGCTCGGGGACAAAAGGAACTGCTATGACCTGCCAATGGCCGTGCTCAAGAGAAGCCCCCCCTCTTGGCCCAAAATTCTTAAAAACCTGAACATACCTTATCTTTTCATCTTTCACAATTGATCTGTATCTTTCAATTATGGCGTAAAACACCCTTTTCATCTGTTCCAAAGTCAAATCCCCAAAAGTAACATCGTGGTAAGGAGATTCCACAATCACTTCTGCCACACCATATCCGTACTCTCCTCTGTAAAGAGAAGGCACATCAATCTCTTTTACCTCCGTATTTAACGCTGCGAATTTATTTGTGAACCCCCTCACAAGCCACTTCCCTTGCCCATCTTTTATCTCCACAAGAGAAGGAGGCGTCATATTTTCATTTCCCGGACAAAAAGGACAATCTTTGCTTCCCTTCTTTTCCTGATGAGCAATTGCAAAGTCATGAGGCCTTTTCGCCCTCTCAACCGCTATAATCACCATTTTCCCTGTAACTAAATCAAATCTTATCTCAGACATAGTGTTCTCTCCTATTCTAGATATTTCCTTATCCATTAATGCAATCGAATGCATAACTCTTCAAAAAAATAAAAGAATAATGGAGCAATTAATGCAACCGAATGCATTCTATTTTTATAATATACCTTGCGCTTAAAATTGTCAAATGGATTTTATCTCTAAAGAGTTTTCAGCACTCAAACAATAATTATTATCCGCAGATAAAAAATTTTTTTAAAAAACTATTGACAAGAATAAAGATTGGTATTATAATAAAATTGAACTCAGTACAAAATTGAATTTAATTTGAAGAGGTGAGAAAATGGAAGTAAAGGAACTAGTCTTGAAAACTTTAAAAGAATCCCCTCAACCTCTAAGGCCAGGTGACATTGCCGAAAAAGCAAATTTAGACAAAAAAGAGGTAGACAAGGCTATAAAAGAATTAAAAAAGGAAAACCTAATAATATCACCCAAAAGATGCTATTATGCAGCAAAATAATTTAAAGAAAGAAGTAATGAAAATGACTTACAAGGTGGAGGAATTAAAGGTCTACCTTAAAAAACATGGAATAAGGCCTTCTACAATAAGACTTAAAATTCTTCAGTATCTTTTGGAAAACAGAATACATCCAACTGCAGAAGACATTTATAAATCCCTAATAAATGACATACCAACTCTTTCAAAAACCAGCGTTTACAACACTTTAGTCCTATTTCTTGAAAAGGGCGTTGTAAACACTTTATCCCTCAAAGAAAAAGAGCTGCGTTACGACATCAACACTTACTTGCACGGTCACTTTAAGTGCGAAGTGTGCGGAAAAGTTTATGACTTCCCTGTAACTGACAAAATTTTAGAGGTCAATGAATTAGAAGGGTCTACAATTAAGAGCATTGACATAAATGCCTATGGCATATGCAAAAATTGCAATGAAAAAAATAAAAAATAAGGAGGAAAAGTAAAATGGAGGAAATTAGAATGAAGTTACTAGGAGAAAAATTCCCATCTATGGAGGTAATGACAACCCACGGTGTAAAGAGGCTACCTGAGGACTATGCAGGAAAATGGTTTGTGCTCTTCAGCCATCCAGCAGACTTCACACCAGTTTGCACAACAGAGTTTGTAGAATTTGCAAGAAAAGCTGAGGAATTCAAGCAATTAAACGCTGAACTCATTGGGCTTTCAGTCGACCAGGTATTCTCTCACATCAAATGGGTAGAGTGGATAAAGGACAACACAGGAATACAAATTCCCTTCCCAGTAATAGCCGATGAACTGGGAAGAGTATCCAACCAATTGGGAATGATTCATCCAGGAAAAGGAACAAACACAGTGAGAGCAGTATTCATTGTAGATGGCAAAGGAGTAATAAGGCTTATCATGTACTATCCACAGGAAGTAGGAAGAAACGTGGATGAAATACTAAGAGCGCTGAAAGCACTGCAAACAGCAGACCAGTACGGCGTCGCACTTCCTGAGAAGTGGCCAAACAACTACTTAATTAAAGACCACGTCATAGTTCCGCCTTCCACTGATGAAGCTTCTGCCAATGAGAGAAAAGAAAAGATAAAGGCAAAAGAAATTGAGGCTTTTGACTGGTGGTTCGTACACAAACCTTTGAAATAAGGTCACCCATAAAATATCCCTTCTTTTTCGACAGCGACGACCTTTTTAACAAAGTAGGTCGTCGCTTTAGTTTGTTGACAAATAAAATTTTTATGAGATGTGATATAATGAAAGTAAGCTTAAGTTGATAGGGGGATATGGACAAATGAAATATATTGACCTAAGAAGCGACACAGTAACCCAGCCCACTCCTGAGATGAGAGAAGCCATGTACAAAGCTGAAGTGGGCGATGACGTATACGGAGAAGACCCTACTGTGAGAAAACTTGAAGAAATGGCAGCAGAAATGCTAGGAAAAGAAGCAGCAATGCTTGTGACCAGCGGAACTCAAGGGAACCAAGTCTCAATAATGACTCACACTCATAAAGGAGAAGAAATCATACTAGAGGAAAATTCCCACATAATAACCTATGAAGTTGGAGGGATAGGCTACCTCGCTGGAGTACAGGCAAAAACTTTGAAGGGCAATAAAGGAGTTTTAAATCCGGAAGATGTAGAAAAAGCTATAAGGCCTAAAAACATACACTTTCCTGAGACAAGCCTAATCTGCCTTGAAAACACACACAATAGAGCAGGTGGCACTGTGACTCCAATTGAAGTCATGAAAAAGATATATGAAATCGCACAAAAGCATGGAATACCTGTACATCTGGACGGCGCCAGAATATTTAACGCCGCGACATATCTTAATGTAGATGTAAAGGAAATTGCGAAATATGCTGACAGCGTAATGTTCTGCCTTTCAAAAGGGTTATGTGCCCCTATCGGGTCTATCGTCGTCGGAACAAAAGAATTTATTGAAAGGGCGAGGAAATACCGCAAGATGCTGGGAGGAGGAATGAGGCAGGCAGGTTTCATCGCTGCTGCTGGCATCGTAGCCCTTGAAAAAATGACAAAAAGGCTTCAAGAAGACCATGACAATGCAAGGCTTCTAGCCGAAGGTCTGAAAAACATCCCCGGGATAGACCTTGATATGGAAACAGTGCAAACTAACATAGTAATGACTGATATTTCTGGCACTGGAATGACAGGAAGGGAATTTTCTCTAAAGTTAAAAGAACACGGCGTTTTAGTAAATGGAGGAGATGACTTTTCAGTAAGATTTGTGACCCACTATTACATAACTAAAGAAGACGTAAAGAAGGCCTTGAGTGCAATTGAAAAGGTGGTAAGAGAAAAGCATTAAAGAGAGGGTAACCCCCTCTCTTTTTAAGTATACTCTATCCTCACTTTGCTTCCCTCTCCTGAAACAGTTGGAGGCGTCACTATGAGCTTGACAGGAACCCTGTCTTTGAGTTCTTCTACATGACTTATTATGCCAACTACCATCTTATCTTTTTTCAGCCTTTCCAGTGATGTCATAACTACGTCAAGAAGTTCTGAATCAAGGCTTCCAAATCCCTCATCCAGGAAGAAAAATTCTAAAGGTGCTTTTCCTTTTAACTGTATGTGGGAAGAAAGAGCTAAAGCAAGTGATAAAGAAGTCAAAAAAGTCTCTCCACCAGATAAAGTGTCAACAGAACGCCTTACGCCGCCATTGAAGTCATCCCTCATTACAAAATTATTTTCAGAATCAATCTCTAGTGCGTACCTGCCTCTGCTTATTTCTTTAAGCCTTTTTGAAGCGGAAAAAGTAATGTATTTGAGCTGTTTTGATGCGATGAAATCCACAAATTTATTGCCTTGGAATAATTTGTCCAGTTCTTCCAGCATGTCTATTACGTGTTCTAACTCTTTTTTCTTTTTGGTCAACTCTTCTACCTTCTTCAGGTTTTCCTTCATATCATGAATAGCCTTTTCTGTAGCGCCAATTTCTTTTCTTTTGCCCGTCAAAATCTCCTCCAACTCTCTAATCCTTTCCTCTAATCTGTTCCAATGCTCCTCTTCAATTTGCCTTCCCTTAAGAAACCCTTCCAATCTTTCTATATTCGCAACCAGAGAAGTGTATTCATTTTCAAATCTTTTTACTTCTATTTCAATTTCACTCATCTCTTCACTGCTAATCACAAAACTTAAAGCCTCTTCCTTTGTCTTAAAGCCCTCTTTCGACAGCGAAAGTTCCAATTTTTCTATTTGCTCCTTCAACATGTTGATCAATAAAATTTGATTTTCCAAAGTGGAGACTTTTTTGCTTTCTATTTCCTGCTTTTTTCTCCTCTCCTCTTCCAGCCTATTTTTTAAAAGGCTCTCCCTCTCCAGAATTTCCGCTCTTTCCTTCTGAACTTCTTCCAAATACTTTTTTACGTCTTTCCCTTCAGAATACGAATCGAGTTCTTTTTGCATCTTCTCTAAAATGCTTCTTTTTTCCTTCCCTACTTCTACTACCTGCGTCTTCCTCACTATCAACTGGTTGAGGTCTTCTAACACTTTTTCTCTTTTAATGTTTAATTCTTCTAAATTCTTTTTTAAGGACTCTACTTCTTCTCTTAGTTTTTCAATCAATTTTTCTTTCTGATTGATTTCCTCTACTTTTTCTGAAAAGTTCGCATACCCCAACTTTTCTTTCCAATTTTCTAATTCTTTCAATAGACTCTGGTATTCCCTTTCAATCCCTTCAAAAGAAAGTTTATACTCCTCAAGAAGCTTTAAATCCTTTTGCAACCTCTCTTTTATGCGAGCTTCTTCCAATGCAAGCTGTCCTTTTTCTTCTTTTAATCTCTTAAGGACTTTCTCCTTCTCCTCCTTTTCTTTCGCCCAATTCTCCAATTTTTCCTTTTCTTCTTTAAATTTTACCTCCATCTCTTCTATCTCTTTTCTCAAAATTTCTAAATCAATGCCCCTTAAATTTTCCTTCGCTTTTTCAAGCTCAGCCTTTGAAATCTCTTCTTTTGCTGTAAATCCTGAAAGCTGACTCTTTAGCATAATGAGCTTTTCCTGTAAAATTTCCCTTTCAGCTCTTAAATCCCTTTCTAGCTTCTTTTTCTCCTCAATCAACCTCTCGTCCACTTTCTTTGCCAGATTTATGTGGTGTAAAGACCCGCATACGGGGCAAGGCATTCCCTCTTCCAAGCCTTCTGCCAATTCTCCCGCCATGTTCTTTCTCACAATCTCTTCAATCTCTTTCTGCAAAGCATCCAGCGCTTTACCTTTTTCTACATATTCTCTCTCAGTTTTTTCTAACTCACCTACAAGCTTTTCTCTCTCCTCTAAAACCTCTTTTAAAGTCTTCTCCAGCTTTTCTTCTAATTCTTTATTCCTTTGCGCTTCTATAAGCTTTAACCTCTTTGACTCCAGTTCTTTTTGGAAATTAAAGAGCTCTTCACTTGAAAGAGGCTTCCTAACTTCAAGAAGGTTAAAACTACTTTCCTCTTTTTGTAACTCTTCCTCTTTTTTAGTAAGTTCCACCTTTATCCTCTCGTGCTCTCCCTTCTGCTTTTCTACAAGTTTTTCTATCTCTTCAATCTTGTGAGCTTTTTCCTCTCTTTCTCTTTTGACCCTTTCAAACTCCTTCTCAAGCTCAAACGCTTTAAATACATTCTCCTTCTCTTCTGTACTAATCCTTATGCTTACAATCTTCTCTTCCTTTTCTGCGATATTCCTCTTCAAGTTTTCTATAGAAACAAATAATTTTTCCTTTTCTTCTTCTAACCTTTTAATATTGCTTTCTAAGTTTTTATACTCTGTCAAAAGCTTTTCTCTTTCTTCAGATAGCCTTTGTACCTCATCTCTGATCTGAATAGCTCTTTTGAGCCTTTCCTCTTTCTCAATAAGAAGAGGAATTTTCTCTTCTTTTTCTCTAAAAGTTATTTCGTAGTCTTTCTCTATCTTTTGAAGCTCTGCACTCACTTCCTCCAACTCCTTAGCGTATTTTTCTAGTTCTTTCTTGTTCAATAAAAGCTTTTTTTCTGTCTCCTCTACAGAATCTATATATGGCTTTACAGAAAGAGCTTTTCTTGCCTTCTCAATTTTCCCTCTTTTTACCTCTATTTCAGAGGCTTTTTCATCTAACAATCTCTTTTTCTCTAAAAACTGGTTTAACTCCTTTTGCCTTTCCCATATCTCTTTCAATTTTTCTCTCTCTTTTAAAAGCTCTTCTCTTTCTGCGCTCAAATTTTTTTCTTCTTCTTTAAGAAGTTCTAACTTGGCTAGCGCTTCTTTTAAAGCCTCTTCTGTAACACCCTCATAGCGAGAAAGCTCCCCATTTACCATCCCCAGAAGGAGAGCTTTTTCATTTTTGACTTTCCTCACTTTTTCCATTAAATCATTTCCATATCTTTCTAAGCCAAAAATCCTCTCCAGCATATCCCGCCTTTCTCGTCCACTTAATTTCAAAAATTCGCTAAATTTCCCCTGAGGAAGTACTACAGATCTGGTAAAGTCCTCTGCAGTAAGTCCTATTATTTCTACTATTTTCTGATGAACCTCTCTTTCTTTCTCTGCCAGCACTTTTTCTCCTTCTGCGGTTATCTCTCTCAGCCTTGCCAAAGTAGTCTTGTATCCGCCATTTTTTAAATCTTTTTTTATGTTTCTCTCTACTATGTACCTCCTTCTTTCAGTCCCTACTCCTATTTCAAATTCATATACCACAGAAGTGGAAAGGGAGTCAGTGTTTATAAAGTCTTTGCTGTTTCTGGGAATTTTTCCGTACATCGAAAGGGTGATAGCATCTATTATGGTGGATTTCCCGCTTCCCGTCGGGCCAAATATTCCAAAAAGCCCTTTTTCAGTGAGAAGTTCAAAATTTATGACTTGCTCTTCTGTAAAGCTGTTAAGGCCAGAAATTTTAAGTCTAATAGGCTTCATGCTCCCTCATCCTCTTTCCCAATTATGCTCATAAAAAGTTCCACCATCTCTTCTGAAGGAGGAACTTTCTTCTCTTTTAGGTAAAACTCCTGAAACAGCTCTCTTATGTCTTTATCCTCTACCTCGATTTCTTCAAAGACATCCTCTTCTTCCGGAAGGATTGGCCTTATCTCTACTATATCAGGCATAAGCCTTTTCATTTCCCTTATCTGAGAGGAAGGAAGAGGAGATTCTGTTTTTATTTCAAAATAAGCCCACACATCCTTGTCTTTATACTCTTCGCAAATTTTTAGAGCTTCCTCTATCCCATCGCACCTTATAACCTCAATGGGCTTATAATTTTTAAAGTAAACTTCTTTTACGTAAGCTTTCTCTCCCGCTTTTAAATCCACCAGATATGCGCATTTTGATTGATTCATCTCGCTCTTGCTGTACTGAAGAGGAGAACCTGAATAGTACACAGGCAGTGCATCAGAAACCCTTTGAGGCTTGTGAAGGTGCCCCAAAGCAATGTACTGAGCCTTTTCGGGAAGATGCTTCAACTCTACAGTAAAACTTCCTCCAAGCTGAATAGGCCTTTCTGAGCCTGCTTCTTCTCCCCCTGCCACAAAAATGTGCGAAACAGCTATGTTTATAGTATCTTCCCTGTAATTTTTTGAAAGCTCTTCAAAAAGCCTGCCGACTCTTTCAGAATAGCTCTTCTGCCTCTCTTCCTCCTCCAGGCTTTCAGAAAAAATCTCATTAAGCCTTTTCTCGCTGGGGTAGGGAAGGGCTATCACAACAGCCCTTTCCCCTTTTATCTCTACCTCAAAAAAGCCTTCCCCTGAATTGTGAATCTTAAACCTGCCAAAGTCTCCTGTTGGCACAATAGTTTTAGTAGACCCTAAAAGTATTACTCCCTGTTCATAGGCAAGAGGGCTTGCGGCAGAAAGCCTTTCCGGATTATCGTGATTGCCTGCAATTGCCAAAATAACTCTTTCTCCATTGGCGAGTCTTTTTAAAGTATTGTAAAACAGCATTTCTGCCTTTGCAGGAGGGTTTGAAGAGTCATAGACATCTCCAGCTATTATCACCAAATCCACGTCATTCTCCTCAGCTATTTTTACAAAATCATCTAAAAATTTTTCTTGTTCGGCAAGCCTTGAAAAATTTTCGAGAGTTTTCCCTAAATGCCAATCTGAAGTGTGTAAAATCCGCATTTTATCACCCTTAGTACTTTATGATAGTATCATTAAAAAAGAGGTAGATGTACTTCTCTTTTACCTTCTTTCCCGTGATTTCTTCTAAAGCCTTTCCATAGAGGTCTATCTGAACTCTGTATTTATCCCTGATTTCTTCGATCTTCCCATTTTCAACATAATCTGTCTTATAGTCTATTAAAACTAGCTCCCCTTCTTCTTCAAAAAAGCAGTCAATAATTCCCTGTACAGCTATAAATTCTTCTTGATACACTTCAGGCAAATCTCTATAAATTTCTCTGCTACTAATCTTTATGTGAAAAGGCACTTCCCTTCTTACTTCCTTTGCCTTAAGTAACCTTTTCCCCAGTGGAGTTTTAAAAAATCTTTCTATTTTATTTGCATCCACTTCTTTTGCCTGCTCTTCTGTCAGAATTTCATTTTTCACCATATCCTTAATCTGTTCTTTTATTCCCCGGTAAGACAAATCCTTTGAAAGGTCAAGCTTTTGCATGACAAGGTGCATGGCTATTCCCCTTTCAGCAGGAGTCAGTCCCCTTTTCTTCTCCAAAAAGAGGGGGGTTTTTAAAACTCTTCTCTCAAAAATAGAAGTAGTCTCCTCATCAATCACTTCATCATTTAGAATCCTCTTGATTTCCGTAACAGAGAGCTTGGCAGGAAGCTTGCTCGACCTATCATAAGGATAGACGTAGTTAAGCCTTTCTTCAACCTCTTTCTTAAACTCTGTGTGTAAACCTTCTAAATTAAGAGCATTTAATCTCTCCAAGACTTCTATTCCTTCATCTTTTTTCCTTTCAACAATAACATCTCTTTTGTTCCAAATTTTCGCTTCCCATTTTGAAGAGTCTTGTTCCAATTCTGGAGAAATTTCTGCAAATTCCCTCAAAAGCTTCAGATCTGGATGCCTGATTAAGGCAGAACCTATCCAGTCTATATAGCTTCTGCTCTTTAATACATCGTACTCAGAAATCTTTTTCCCCAGAAGTTTTGCTTTGCCCCATTTTTTTGCTCTTTCTTTTATGTCTTTTACGCTTGCCACCAGAATGAGCTTTTCTTTTGCCCGTGTTAAAGCTACATACAGAACTCTCATCTCTTCAGAAAGGCTTTCTAGCTTTATTTTATATTTTATGGCTTCTTTTACAATGCTGGGGTATGAAAGCCTTCTTCTATAATCCACAAATTCGGGCCCAATGCCTAGAAAATGATGATAGAGAATTTTTTCGTTCAAATCCTTCGTATTAAACTGCTTTCCCAACCCAGCCACTATCACAATAGGAAATTCCAAGCCTTTGCTTTTGTGTATGCTCATTACCCTCACTACATTCTCATTTTCCCCAACTGTCTTAGCACTTCCCATATCTGTACTCGTCGTCTTTAAGCGGTTTATAAAATTGACAAAGTTAAAAAGCCCTTTGAAACTCGTCTCCTCGTACTCTTTAGCCCTTTCAAAAAGCACCCTCAAATTAGCCTGCCTCTCTACTCCTTGGGGCATCGCCCCGACATAGGAGTAAAAGTGAGTCTCTTCGTACAAGTACCACAAAAACTCATCCACAGGCATGTAAATTGATTTTTCCTGCCACCTTTTTAATGAATCCAAAAAATTTCTCACCTTTTCTCCCAGTTCATCTTCTCTCAAAGAAGCTTTTTTTAAGGCTTCATATATAGTTCCGTCAGCATCTTCCAATCTTATATCGACAAGTTCTTCCTCGGTGAAAGAAAATATCGGAGACCTCAGTACTGCCAAAAGAGGTATGTCCTGCATTGGATTGTCTATCACCTGCAGAAGGGAAAGCATTGTCTTTATTTCCGCAGTATCAAAGTAGCCGGCATTAGTATCTGCGAAAACAGGAATTCCCATCTTTACAAATTCCTCTTCGAAAGCATAAGCCCATTTTTCAGTAGCTCTTAAAAGCACGCAAATGTCTCTATATTCAACAGGCCTGTACCCCCCAATTTCTTTGTCATACACTTTAAATCCTTCTCTAAAAAGACCTTTTATCCTCTCCCCAACAACATGAGCTTCCACTTGCATATCGTCCAAAATTTCTTCATCTTCTTCAAATTCCTCTTCTCTTTCTCTCTCTATCAAGTGAACTTCTACGGCCCTTTCATTTTCCTTTTCAAAAGGATTACTTTCATAATTTGCCCCATAATTTAATTTTTCTTCCTCTGAGTAGTCTACTTCGCCTATGTTTTTTGACATTATCTTTTCAAATATGTAATTTACTGCGTCTATAATCTCTTTCCTGCTTCTAAAATTTTTATAAAGGAGTATTTTCTTATTTTCCCCTTCTTGAGAATAACTTGTGTATTTCTCAAAAAATATATAAGGATTGGCCTGCCTAAATCTGTATATGCTCTGCTTCACATCTCCCACCATAAACCTGTTCGGTGGATTACTTCTTGCAATCAAACTCAGTATAGCCTCCTGTATCAGGCTTGAATCTTGGTATTCATCTATGAATATTTCTTCAAACTTTTCTCTGTAGTAAGAAACTACTTCTTCATTACTCAAAATTTTTAGAGCAAAATGTTCTATGTCCTCAAAGTCTATCACACCTTTTTCCTTTTTCTTTTCTCCGTACTTTTTATCAAACATCAAAATCAAATCTGCCAAAGCTTTCATGACAGGATACAATTTCTTTATCTCTATTTTAATCTCTTCTTCTTCATCTGTAAAAAATTTATCTCTTATTTCCCTTATCCGCTTTTTTACGTCCTCTCTCAATTTCCTGACTTCTTCCTTTACTTCTGCATCAGCTTCCTTGCTAGCTTTAGGAAGTCTCTCAAAAGAGATGGCCTCTATTTTTTTCTTGAATTCATTCCAGCTTTTTGAATCAATTAACTCTTTTAAATGATGTGCCTCCGATTGAAAAAGCGAGAGATAGCCCTCTAATCCCCTTTCCTCTTTTAACTTCGCAATCGCGACACTCATCCCATTTAAAAGCCCTAAAATTTCTACTTTTATGCTGTCTAGTATCACTTCCGCCCATTTGGAATCTTCAAAAGAGAAATCTTCTTTCACCTCGAAAGCCTCAAGCACATCATTCAGCCACTTCTCAGGCCATGGCAAGGACCTTATGAATCCATAGAGCTTCAAAAGTACATCCTGTAGATTCTGGTCCCCCTTTGTCCCGCCATAGCTCTCCACCAGAAGTAGAAAGCCCTCGTCATTTTTCTCGTACAGCTCCTCAAAAAGCTCCTCCATCGCCTGAAGCTTTAAAAGCAATGTCTCTGTATCATCTCCTACCCTGAAACTAGGGTCCAAGTCCAGCAAAAAGAAATGCTTTCTCACTACATCTAAGCAAAAAGAGTGGATTGTCGTAATAGTAGCTTTATTAAGGAGTGTAAGCTGGTCAGCAAGCCTTTTGTCCTCCGGATGCTGGTCAAGGAGGGAAATTAACCTTTCTGCAATTCTTTCTCTCATCTCAGAAGCAGCTGCATTGGTAAAAGTGACGACCAGCAATCTATCTATGTCTACAGGTTTTTCTGGGTCTGTCACAATATTTATAATCCTCTCTACTAAAACTGCTGTTTTCCCTGAACCGGCAGCCGCTGCCACCAAAACATTTTTACCCCTCGTTGTTATCGCTTCCCTCTGTTCTTCCGTCCACTTGACTTCCATCTTCTTTCACTTCCTCTTCAAA
>LDZR01001715.1_pt1 | contig 39332 bp, 38 predicted proteins | sample 615371 | NCBI WGS metagenome assembly LDZR01 (sample SAMN03408294, study PRJNA278302) | terrestrial metagenome | isolation source: oil reservoir sample K2 | place: USA: Alaska, North Slope, Kuparuk formation | collected 2013
CCGACCCCTTCATGGCCGTAGCTTTACTCTATCTTATCACCTATTTCATGGTTCGTGGAGAGGGCGCCAGCCCTCATGAGCGGCTCCTCTGGATAACTAAGATGTAATTCATGGCCAAACGGCTTTCACTCAAGTAAGGGTTCCGACCAGCTGGAACAGGGGAAGCAAAACCGACAAAACAATCAACCCTACGACGGCGCCTAGGCCCAAAATCAAGATGGGCTCGATAAGGGAGGACAGCCTGGCGGCCATCTCGCCCACTTCGCGGTCGTAGAAGGCGGCCAGCCTGGCTAGCAGGGCGTCCAGAGTACCCGTTTCCTCGCCCACGGTGACCATCTCTACCACCATGGGTGGGAAAACGCCGCTTTCGGCCAGGGGCGAGGCTATACTCTTCCCATCCCTTACCTGTTCCTGGGCCAGGGCTATGGCCTCGGCCACTACGCGATTACCTACCGTCCGCTCCACCACCTCCAAGGCTTGCAAAATAGGCACCCCGCTGTAAAGCATGGTTCCCAGGGTACGGCTGAACTGGGACAACAGGGCCCGATGTTTGAGGCGCCCGAACACGGGGAGTCGCAATACGATCCTGTCCAGGGCGTAACGCACTTTTTCCTCCTGAGACCACCTCCAGGCAAAATATCCTGCGACCCCTAAGGCCGCTAATAACAAAAACCACCACTGCCTGAAAAATTTGCCCAGCTCCAATACCAACCTGGTCGGCCAGGGCAAGGGCACGCCGAGGTTGGTGATTATATTGCTGAACATGGGCAAGACAAAAGTTATCATGAAGCCTATGGAGGCCAGAGAAACCGCAAGGACTATTAGGGGATAGGTCATGGCGGATTTAATCTTTTCCTGAATTTCATGCTCTCGCTCGAAATGATCCGCCAGCTTTAAGAGAGTCTCGTCCAGGGCCCCGCTCAACTCTCCTGCTTCTGCCGAGTAAATCATTATAGGCGGGAATACCTTCGGGGATTTGCTCAAAGCCCTGTGCAATGTTTCTCCTTGCTGCAAATCTTCCAAAACCCTATCTATACTCTCTTTTAAGCGGGGATTATCCGCCTGGCGGCTCAAGGTTCTTAAAGCATTCACTATGGGCAACCCCGCCACCAGCATGGTGCCCAGCTGCCGGCAAAACAAGGCGAGATCTCTGCGGCTTACGCGCTTTAGAAACAAAGGCCTCAAATAATCCGGCCTTAAAAAATTGAGCTCTCCCTCGCTTCTTAAAGGCCGCAGTTCGATTATAAAAAGGCCCTGATTCCTCAAGTGCCGGCCAGCCACCTGCTCGCTCTCCGCTTCGATGATACCTTTAATAAGTTTTCCGCTGGCATCCCTGGCCTTGTATCTTAACCTCATAACAAAAAGCGCCGGCACTCCAGGAAAAATTCTGCTTTCCCGGCAGCCCGGCGACCTTAGGCCTCCCCGCCCTTAGGCCCGTAGCTTTGCGCCCCCGGCTTTCGCCGGGTTTGCCCTTCTATACGGGTTTGGAAGTTTATATTTCGCCAAATCTCACCAAAATCCTGCTGTCTTAAATATGCTCCAGGGAAATTATTCCCCTGCTTTCCAGCTGTCTCAAGGCCATCTCCATAGTCTGCATGCCAAAGCGGCCCCCTGTCTGCATAAGGGACACAATCTGGTGGGTCTTGCCTTCCCGGATGAGATTGCGCACCGCCGGCGTGGCTATAAGTATTTCCACGGCCGCCACCCTTCCCCGGCCGTCAGCCCGGGTTAGAAGCTGCTGGGTAATAACTCCCACCAGGGTGTCGGCCAGCTGTATCCGGATTTGAGTCTGCTGGTGGGGAGGAAAAACATCAATGATGCGATCTATACTCTGGACGGCGCTGCCAGTATGGAGGGTGGCCAGCACCAGGTGGCCGGTCTCGGCGGCGGTAATGGCGGTGGCCACTGTCTCCAGATCCCGCATCTCCCCCACCAGGATAACATCGGGGTCCTGCCTCAGGGCCGCCCGCAGGGCGCTGGCGAAAGAAGGGGAGTCGCTTCCTATCTCCCGCTGGTTCACGATGCTTTTTTTATGGTGATGGAGGTACTCAATGGGGTCCTCTAAGGTAATTATATGGCAGCTGCGCCTCTCGTTGATACGGTCGATCATGGCCGCCAGGGTGGTGCTCTTGCCGCTTCCTGTAGGGCCGGTGACCAAGATCAAGCCGTGGGGCTGGTCGGCCAGCTCCCCCACCACTGGAGGTAAGCCCAGTTCATCCAAGCTGCGGATAACAGAACCCACCAGGCGAATGGCGGCGCTGATGCTCCCCCGCTGGTGGAAGGCATTTACCCGGAACCTGCCCAGACCCGGGACGGAATAGGCCAGGTCCAGTTCCTTCCTCTGCACAAACTCTTCCCAGCGGGGACCCAAAATTTGTTGGACCAGCATCTCAGTAGTCGTCGCTGTTAAAGGCGGCCATCCCGCCTGCGCCTCCAGCTTACCGTGACGCCGGAAGACCGGCGGCAGCCCCACTGTGAGATGCACATCGGAAGCGCCAACCTGTGTAGCTGCAGCTAGAATATCATTTATATGCATGTCTTATTCAAAAACCTCCCAAGGTAACACGCATTACTTCTTCAATGGTAGTAAGGCCTTGGCTGGCTTTCTCCAACCCGTCCTCGCGCAAAGTTACCATTCCTGCGGCTACGGCTGCTTTCTTAATCTCGTGGGAAGGTGCCTTCTCGGCTACCAGGGCCCTGATATCTTCAGTCATAACCAGGACCTCCTGTATGGCGGTTCTTCCCCGGTAACCTGTGTAATTGCATTGAGGGCACCCTCGGCCTCTGTAAAAAGTTAATCCCTGCCGGTCTTGTATAAAGGTATAAGCTGGATCTTCAGGGCCCGGTTGGTAGGTTTCACGACAATTATGACATATCAACCGGGCCAAGCGCTGGGCCACCACGCCTATAAGGGAAGAGTTAACGAGGAAGGGTTCCACGCCCATATCTAAAAGGCGCGTAACCGCTCCTGCCGCGTCATTGGTATGTAAGGTGCTAAAAACCAGATGCCCTGTAGTAGCCGCCCGTACCGCTATATCGGCTGTCTCCCGGTCCCGGATCTCGCCCACCATTATAATATCCGGGTCCTGGCGCAAGATAGCGCGCAAACCAGAAGCGAAGTCCAGTCCGGCCTTCGGATTAACCCTCACCTGGTTTATTCCCGGCAGGAGATACTCCACCGGGTCCTCGATGGTAATTATATTCTTTTCCGGAGAGCTCAAGGCGTTTAGCGTGGCATAAAGGGTGGTCGTTTTGCCACTACCGGTGGGTCCCGTAATTAAAATCATCCCATAGGCGCTGCGGATTAAGGTTTCGTAAATTTGTCGGCTAGCGGGTAAAAACCCCAAACCATCAAGGGGAAGGAGCATAGTGCTTTTATCCAGGATGCGTAAAACCACCTTCTCCCCATAAACGGTAGGCATGGTCGAGACGCGTAAATCAATGCTGCGCCTTTCTACCGTTACCTGGAAACGACCATCCTGGGGCAGCCTTCTTTCAGCTATATCCATTCCACCCATAATTTTTATGCGGGAAACTAGGGTGTTTAGTATCCCGGTGGGCAGGTGCAACACATCGCGCAATAGCCCGTCCACCCGGAACCGTACCCTTATGTCTTTCTCCTGGGGTTCGATGTGGATATCGCTGGCCCTGGAATGTACTGCCTGTAGGATGATCCGGTTAACCAAGCGTACCGCAGGAGCGTTATCCATGCCCGCCCGGTTTACCTCGTCTAGGTCAAAGGCGTCGCGCGGCGGCAAAGCAGCCGCAGTGGCAGCCATCTCCTCCACTTCTGCTAGTGCTTGGGTCACTCCAGCTCCCTGCCAGAAGCGGGACAACGCCGCTTCAATCTCCCTTTCCGAGGCGATAGCCGGCATAATTTCTAACCCCGTAGCCAGCCGCAAATCATCTAAAGCTGTGAGGTTTAAAGGATCGGCCATGGCCACCAAAAGCCTGTTTCCGTCGCGACGGATAGGAATGGCCAGGTGCCGCCGGGCCAGGGCCTCGGGAACCAGCCTGACCACCTCGGGATCCAAGTTATAGTCCTGCAGTACCACCTTGGGTATGCCGAGCTGGAATTCCAAAACCTCTAAAATGTCCTTCTCCGTCACCAACCCCAGGCGGGTGAGGATCTTGCCCAGGCGCTCACCGCTCCGCCTCTGCTCCTTTAAGGCCTGTTCTAGCTGCTCCCGGGTGATCATCCCGGCTTCCACCAAGAGGTCCCCCAGCTTTCTCTTGCCCTCCACGGCCTTCACCCCTCCTCCCTTTTCACTCCCGGGCCTGCAGCCGCCGCGCCGCCTCCAGGACTTCTTCCTCCTCCACCTCGGCCAGGGTTACCCGTCCGAGCTCCACGGGGAGGACCATGCGCAGCTTTCCATGGCGCACCTTCTTATCCCGTATCAGGGCAGCAGCAAAGGCTTCCCAATCCAGGGGAGGCATGCGGGTAGGCAGGCCGGCGCGTACCAGCAGCCCTTCCAGCCTCTCTAGGGAAGCCTCCGCAAACAGGCCGCGAGCAACGGCCAGCCGGGAGGCCACCACCATGCCCACGCCCACCGCCTCCCCGTGGCGGTAGCGCTTGAAACCTGTGGCGGCCTCCAGGGCATGGCCTGCCGTATGGCCGAAGTTGAGGACGGCCCGGAGGCCCCTCTCCTCTTCATCCCAGGCCACGATCTCTGCCTTGATGCGGCAGGAACGGAGGACTATTTCCTCTAACACCTTTGTATCCCCGGCCAGGGCTTCCTCCAGGTGTTCTTCCAGGTAGGAGAAAAAGCCGGCGTCGAAGATAACGCCGTACTTGATTACCTCGGCCATGCCGGCCCTAGTTTCCCTCTCCGGCAAGGTTCGTAAGGTGTCCAGATCCGCAACCACCAGGCGCGGCTGGTAAAAGGCTCCTATGAGGTTTTTCCCCCGGGGGTGGTTGACGGCCACCTTGCCGCCCACGCTGGAATCTACCTGGGCGAGGAGGGTGGTGGGAACCTGGATGAAGGGCACGCCCCTTAGGAGGGTAGCGGCCACAAAACCTGCTAGGTCGCCCACCACGCCCCCGCCCAAAGCTATAACAGGGCAGCGCCGTTCCCAGCCCACGCCCAGAGCCAGATCATAAAGCTCGGCAGCGGCGCCTAAGGATTTGGCTTCTTCCCCGTCGGGCACTTCCTCAAAAAGGGAGATAAATCCCGCCTTTTCCAGACTCTCCTTTACTTTCGGCCCGTAGAGGGAAGCCACCACTGGATTGGTAACTACCAGGCAGCGCCTGCCCAGGTCCAGGGGACCTAAAAGTTCGCCCAGTTGCTCAAGCAGGCCGCTACCGCAATGAATGGGGTAGCTTCTTTCCCCCAATTCTACTTGTAATTGGCCGGCCACCCGTTCAGTCCCTCCATTATTTCTGCTACTATGTCCTCCGCACTTTTTCCTGCCGTCTCGATTTTTAAGTCGGCAAAGCTATAATAAGGCTCTCGCTTTTTTAATAAGGCGACAACTTCTTCCCTGGACCGCCCCCGCACCAGGGGGCGGTCCTCAGAGCCCGCTACCCTGGGCCAGACCGTCTCCTCGTCTACTTTAAGCCATATTACTTTATTGCCCTCGCGGAGCCGCTCCACATTTTCCGACGCCAGCACCGCTCCGCCCCCGGTGGCTATAACAGCCCTGCTGCCCTGTGTTATCCTGGCGATTACTTCTCTTTCCAGCTGCCGGAAGTAGGCCTCTCCTTTACCGGCAAAAAGCTCCGCTATGGAACAACCGGTCTTCTTCTCCACTTCGGCATCGGTATCGTAAAAGTCCCATCCCAGTTTACCGGCCAGGAGCCGGCCCACGGTGGTCTTCCCGCTGGCCATAAATCCGATCAACACGATATTGCCGGGCAAAATTAACAGCCCTCCCCACCGCCGTATGCAGTTTTAGGGCCTGACCTGCTTGGCTTTCGCTCGCTCCGCAAACCTTGGCGGGCAGGACTTTTGCTCGGCTTAAAGGTTTAAGGCAGGCTCCCCGGCAAATTCGACATCCTGTCTCAGTTGCCAGCCGCAAGGCTACCTGTGCCTCGGGCCAAGCTTCAAGCCCTTCGCCAAGCTTAAAGCCTGGGCTAGCCGCGAAAGCTTAGTCGCTCGCTTTTAAGTCCAAGCAGGCCACTACAGCAAAAACTGGGGATATCTCAGCCCTCCTAAACCTGCCGCACGTACTCCCAGTATTGCTTTAAGCGCGCGCGTATCTCTTCCAGGTGGTCCCCCCCGAACTTCTCCAAAAAGGCTCCCGCCAGGACCCAGGCCACCATGGCCTGTCCTACCACGGCCGCCGCTGGCACGGCGCATACGTCGGATCTCTCCACCGCGGCGGAAACTTCCTCTTTGGTATGCCAATCCACCGTCCGCAAAGGCCGGCGCAAGGTGGGAATGGGCTTCATGGCCGCCCGCACTACCAGGGTTTCCCCGTTGGTGATACCGCCTTCCAGGCCCCCCGCCCGGTTGGTATAACGGAAAAAGCCTTCCCCCGAGCGGTAGCCGATCTCATCGTGGGCCTGGGACCCGGCCTTGGCGGCCAGGGCGAAGCCCTCGCCTATTTCCACTCCCTTTACGGCCGGAATACCCATGAGGGCCTGGGCCAGCAGGCCGTCCAAGCGCCGGTCCCAGTGGACGTGGCTCCCCAGGCCCGGCGGCAGGCCCCGGGCCAAGACTTCGAAAACCCCTCCCAGGGTATCCCCCTTCTCTTCGGCCTCGCGGATGGCGGCCACCATGGCCTCGCCGGCTTCCGCCTCGGCGCAATAAACGGGCGATGTCCAGGCCTGCCGGGCCTCTTCAAAGGAAATAGGCCTTCCAACCCCGACGGGGCCGATCCTTACCACGTGGCTGGCCAGCTCTACATCCAGGCCCTGGAGTAGGGCTTCCGCCACGGCTCCGCAGGCCACCCTCGCCGCCGTCTCCCGGGCACTGGCCCTTTCCAGAATATTGCGCAGGTCTTCCTGCCGGTATTTCAACCCTCCGGGAAGATCAGCGTGGCCCGGCCGCGGCCGCGTGACCCGGCGGTCCGGCCGGGCCTCAGGTCCCGCAGCCATGATCTCCTGCCAGTTTTCCCAATCGCGGTTTCTCAAGTGCAGGGCTATAGGGCTACCCAGGGTTACGCCGCCCCTTACTCCGGCCAGTATCTCCACCCGATCCCTTTCAATGGCCATCCTACCCCCGCGGCCGTAGCCGCCCTGGCGACGGGACAGCCGGGTATTTATGAATTCCGCCGTCAACGGAACCCCGGCGGGCATACCTTCCACCACCGCCACCAAACCGCGCCCGTGGGATTCCCCAGCCGTAAGGAACCGCAACATTGGCCTATTCACCTCAAAGCAAGGTTATAGAGGACTTCCCGCATGACCTCCACGGGGGCCTCGCGGCCCGTCCACAGGGCAAAGGCCTCCGCCCCCTGATAAAGGAGCATGCCCAACCCCGAAAGGACGCGGCACCCCCGCCGCCGGGCCCCTTCAAGGAATCTCGTTTCCGGCGGATTATACACGACGTCGCAGACAATTTGGCGAGGACGGAGGAACTCGGGAGCGAAGGGGACCCCCTCGCGGTCGGGAGACATGCCGATACTGGTGGTATTGATAATCATGTCCACCGCCGGTACGACTCCCGCCAGCGAGCCTTCTTCCCAGGGGACGACCTCCACGGCCCGGTATCCCGCCTCCCCCAGGGCACGGGCCAGTTCCCGCGCCCTGGCCTCCGTGCGGTTGGCCAGGATGAGGGCCATGCACCCTGCCCGGGCCAGGGCGAAGGCCACCGCCCGCGCGGCACCTCCAGCCCCTAGGATCAAGGCCCCCTTGCCGGCGGGGTCTATCCCCGCTTCCTCCAGGGAACGCAGGAAACCCCCAGCATCGGTGTTATATCCCACCAGTTTGCCCTCCCGAAGAACGACCGTATTTACGGCACCGATCAAGCGGGCCAGGGGATGGATCTCGTCCAGGTAGGCCGTAATGGACTCTTTGTGGGGAATGGTGACGTTGGCCCCGGCAAAGCCCAGGGCCCTAATGCCCTCAACCGCGGCAGGGAGCCGGGAGGGTTCAACTTGGAAGGCCAGGTAGACCCAGTCCAGCCCCAGGGCGCGGAAGGCGGCATTATGTATCTGGGGCGAAAAAGAATGGGACGCGGGGTAGGCCAACAGCCCTACCAGGCGAGTTGCAGCCGTAAACAACCTTTCCTTCCCCCTTAAAGGGGCTTTCCGAGGGCCAGCCACTTGAGGACCACTCGTTCCAGCAGGCGGATAAAGCGGGTGCCGATGAATTCCCTCTTATCCAAGGGAACCGCCAGGATGGTATACAATCCTAAACGCTTGCCGCCCAGGACATCGGTGAAAAGCTGGTCCCCGATTACCGCCGTTTCTTCCGGCCTGGTTCCCAGCACTTCCATAGCGCGGTAAAAAGCCGCCGCCCGCGGCTTACCGGCTTTGGAGAGGGCGGGAATGCCCAGGCATTGGCCTATGATATGGACTCTTTTCCGTCGATTATTGGAAAGCAGGCAGGCCTTTAAATTATAACTGCTCAAACGGCAGAACCATTCCTGCACCTCCAGGTCCAGGGCCAGCCTGTTCCACTCGGTAACCGTGTTATCCAGATCGATAATCAGTCCCCGTATTCCACGACGGGACAGCTCCTCTAAAGGTATCCGTAGCAACGACCTTACGTACAGGTCGGGACGCAAATACTCGAGCATTCATACACCTCGGCCGTCATTGACTCACGAGTTATTATATCACATCAACCCGTACCTTGAAACCGCCCCCGACCCGCGGCTCCTTAACCGGTGCCCCTTTGAGGCCCCGCCTTTTCCCCTTGCTGGCGGAAGGTTTTAGGATTTTTCCGCCTGAAACTCCTTAAGAAGTTTTTGAATAGCCTTCTTCTCGATGTTCGCCCCATAACATACAGAGGAAGACTTAAGGTGAGCCGGAAAATAGCCTTCCACTTCCACCCGGCCGTCGGCGTAGACTTTTATCTGCCGGATCAACTCCCGGACCACGGCCTGCTTGGTGGCGAGGTCCAAGGTGGCTATAGAGGCGGACAATGCTTCGGCTTGTTGGCGCAAGTCTCCGGCCCCGCCGCAAAAGGAGCCGGTTTCCTCCTGGGTGACCCTTTTCAGACGGGCGAGTTCCTCCTCAGCTTCCCGCTTAATCCTCTCGGCTTCCCGGCGGTAGCGGCGGTATTCTTCCTCTCCGAGGGTTCCCAGGATTAAATAGGCCCGGTCTATGCGTTGTAGGGCTCCCTCGGCCTTTTGCAGTCCCTTGCGCACTTCGTCCAGCCGCCGGGCCGTTTGCCTTGCGGTGCCGGGCCGGGAGGCGAGGTACGGCTGGATGAGGTCGGGATCGGCCAGAAGGGAGGCTACAGCCTGCCACACGGCCCCGTCCAGCTCGCTGGCGTTCCACGCCGGGAGGGAACATCCCCCCTCTCCCCGGACGCCGGCCCTACGGGGGTAGCGACGCGGACAAGTATAGTAGCTGTACTCTCCTTTTCCGGAGGCCCGGTGGGTATAAACCGTCAAGGTGCGTCCGCACTCCCCGCAGACCAGCAGCCGCTGCAGAAGGAATTGCCTGCGGGTGGCCTTGGGATTGAAACGCCTGCCCTTGGCCAGGGCCTCCTGGGCCCGGGCAAAGGTATCCGGCGAGATTATGGCCGGCACCAGCACCGGCTTCCACTCGGGCCGCTCATCCTTCCGGATCAACCGTCCCGTGTACACGGGATTTTTGAGGATCCGGAGAACCGTACTGTAGATCCATCCCTTACCCCTGGGACCCGGAGGGTAAAGGAGGGCCAGCCTCTGGGTAATTTGCCGGGGAGTAAGGGGCATCACGGGATCGGTAACCCAAGCGAACATCTGTTTAACAATTCCCGCCTCCCGGGGATTGATCACCAGAGTGTCGTTGTCGGCATCCCAGTCGTACCCGAAGGGCTTGGCATAGCACCGGATCTTGCCCCCTGCCGCCTTCTTGGTTTTGCCCCGCTGGGTGCGTTCTTTAATCAAGGCATGCTCAAACTGGGCGAAGGCTCCGCGCAGCTGGAGGAAGAGGATACCCTGGGGTGTCCTTTGCCAGTCAAAGTTAACGAATTCCAGCCGGACGCCCGCCGCCTCGAACTCCCGGCAAAGGAGGAGTAAGTCCGCCAAGTCCCGGGAAAGGCGGTCAGGGTCGTAGACCACCACCAGGTGCACCCGTCCCTCAACCACCTGCCGGCGGAGATAGTTCAGGGCCGGACGGTCGAGGTCCGTCCCCGTGTAGGCGTCCTCCACTATTTCTATTTCCGTGGCCCCCAACTCCCGGGCCTTTTTCTCGCCCAGCTCCTTCTGGGAGGCCAGGGAGAACCCCAGGGCCTGGTCCTGGGTGCTCACCCGGGCGTAGACGATGGCTCTTGGCATCCGCCAACCCCTCCCCGTCGTTTCCCGCCTCGCCTTTCTCCGGGAGCAATCCCACCGCCGAGGCCCGCACCCTCTCCCAAACCCGGGCCAGGGCCGCATGCCGGTCGGCATCGTCTCCCAAAGGGATCAGTACCACCGTAAGGGGCGGTCTGCCTCGGCGGGGCACGTTCCCTCGCCCTCCCTTCCCTCAGGTTAAAGGCCACCCTTGCGGCCCTATTAAAAAGATATGAGGCCGGGCCTGTCCGCCCGGCCTGTCTACCCGCGCCGACCCGCCGGAACCAAAACAAAAGAGGGGGCCTACGGGTAAAGGAGCCCCCTCCTGTTGTGGTCCACAAAACACCGAAATACCCTCGTTCCCTTACGAGGCCGCCGGCTACACCCCCTTTTCCGAGGGCCCTGCGGGGCCGGTTCCCCGCCGCCGACGTCCCGGCAACCTCTATGCGGTTACTTTTTCCAGCTTCACGGCACAGACCTTGTATTCCGGGATCTTGGCCACCGGATCCAGGGCCGGGACGGTGAGGAGGTTGGCCGCGGCTTCCCAGAAGTGGAAGCTCATAAAAACTACCTTCCGGGGGACCCGGGTGGTAATCCAGGCTTTCACCCGCACTTTGCCCCGCCGGGATACGATCTCCACCGTCTGCCCGTCCTGTATGCCCAGCCCTTCGGCGTCTTGGGGGTTGATCTCCACCACCGGCTCCGAGCAAATTTCTTCCAGCCCCCTGGCCTTACGGGAGAGGACGGTATGGTAATGGTAGAGCAGCCGCCCCGTGGTAAACAGGAAGGGGTACTCTTCATCCGGCTCTTCCGCTGGGGGCAGGTAGTGGACGGCTTGGAACAAGCCCCGGCCCCGGGTAAATTTTTCCCGGTGCAGTATAGGCGTACCCGGGTGGTCGGCTGCGGGTACGGGCCACTGCAGGCCCTTCTCCTCCAGGCGCCCGTAGGTTATTCCGGCGTAGCTGGGGGTGACCCTGCTTATCTCCGCCATGATGTCCTCCGGCGAAGAATAGGGCGACGGGCAACCCAACCTTTCCATAAGCTCCCGCAATATTTGCCAGTCCGGCCGGGCTTCTCCCGGCGGTTCGACGGCCTTGTGCACCAGCTGCACCCGGCGCTCGGTGTTGGTAAAGGTGCCTTCCTTTTCCGCAAAGGACGCGCCGGGGAGTACCACATCGGCCAGCCTGGCCGTTTCGGTAAGGAAAATATCCTGCACCACCAGGAAGTCGAGGCCTTGAAGGGCCTTTTCCACATGGGAGGCGTCGGGGTCCGTGAGGACGGGGTTTTCGCCCATAATATACATGCCCTTCAGCCTGCCTTCTTCTGCTGCCCGCATCATCTCCATAAGGGTGAGACCGGCGTCCTTGGGCAGCTCGGGTACGCCCCAAGCCCGGGCAAATTTCCGGCGCACCCCGGCGTCGGTTACCGGCTGGTAACCGGGGAGGACGTTGGGCAGTCCCCCCATATCGCAGGCGCCCTGGACGTTATTTTGGCCCCTTAGGGGATTCACTCCGCTCCCCTCTTTGCCTATATGGCCGCAGGCCATGGCCAGGTTGGCCAGGGCTATTACGTTGGCCGTACCCGTGATATGCTGGGTTATCCCCATAGCGTAGAGGATGCTGGACCTGGGGCCCGCGGCGTAAATCCTGGCCGCCTTCACTATATCCTCGGCCGGCACACCGGTGACCTCGGCTACCTTCTCGGGGGTATAGTCCTCCACCGCCAGCTTCACTTCTTCGAACCCTTCGGTCCTCTGAGCGATGAATTCCTTATCGTAGAGTTCTTCCTTTACGATTACGTGCAACAGGCCGTTGATAAGGGCCAGGTCCGTGCCCGGCTTTTGCCGCAGCCACAAATAGGCCCAGTCCACCAGTTCAATATGACGGGGGTCCGCTACTATGAGCTTTGCTCCTCGCCGCACTGCTTCCTTCACTTTAAGGGCGATAACGGGGTGGTTTTCGGTAGTGTTGCTGCCGATGACTAGAAGGCAGTCCGCTTTGGCTATATCGGCGATGGAATTGGTCATGGCGCCGCTGCCGAAGGTGGTTGCCAGACCGGCAACCGTGGAGGAGTGTCAGAGGCGGGCACAGTGATCCACGTTATTGGTGCCCATCACCCCCCGGGCCAACTTCTGTAAAAGGTAATTTTCTTCATTGGTACATTTGGCCGAACACAAGAACCCCAGCACATCCGGGCCGTGGGATTCCTTTATCTCCCTTAGTTCCCGGGCCACTAGGTCTAAAGCTTCCTCCCAGGTGGCCTCCCGGAAGTTACCGCTGCCCCTGGCTCCTTCCCTTATCAGGGGCTTGGTCAGCCTGTCGGGGCTGTGGATGTAGTCAAACCCGAAACGCCCCTTGACGCAGAGCCAGCCGTTGTTCACCTCGGGGTTCTCATATCCTTTTACTTTAACTACTTTTCCGTCCTTCACGTAAAGGGTAAGGTTGCAACCTACGCCGCAATAGGAGCAAATACTGCGCACCTTCTTGAGTTCCCATTCCCGGCCGCGGCCTTCCCCGGCCCTTTCCGTAAGGGCTCCTACCGGGCATACCTGGAGGCAGTTGCCGCAAAAGACGCAACCCGCTTCCTTTAGCCCCGCAGGATCAACCGTCCCCGCCTTGGTCTCTATTCCCCTGCCGACCAGTTCCAGGGCGGCATTACCCTGTACCTCCAGGCATACCCGTACGCACCGGCCGCACACAATGCACTTGTTATAATCTCGCACTATGAAGGGATTATCCCGCAGGACCGGCAGAGAAGCCACCTCGGCCTTCCAGGCAGGGCCTTTAACGCCGGCTTGGTACGCACAGTCCTGCAGGTCGCAGTCGCCGGCCTTCTCGCAGGTGAGACAATCCGCGGGGTGCTGGCTTAGAAGCATCTCAATTATGCCTTTGCGCCATTCCTCTATTTCCGGCGTGCTGGTGTGAACCACCATTCCCTCCGCCACCGGTGTGTTGCAGGCGGTGACCGGCTTGCCCGCGCCTTCCACGGCCACCAGGCAGAGCCGGCAGTAGCCCAGGGGCCTGAGTAAGGGATGATAGCAAAGGGTGGGTATGCGGATGTCCAGCCTTCGGGCTGCCTCCAATATGGTGGTGCCCTCAGGTACTGCAACTTGCCGGCCGTCTATGGTCAGCGTTACCATTGATTGCCCTCCCCTCAAAAAACCATAAGTCCGACCCGATAACACCTCAGACACCTAGCCGTTTCGGCCACTCCGTCGTCGAAATCGAACCCCAGTTCCACTTCCCTGAAGTCCTGAAGGCGCTCCTCCACTGGCGCCGCCTTTTCTTCTTTACGCGGCCAGCCGGAGGGCAGGCCCACTTCTTCGACGGCATCGAACACGCCGAATTCCTTCAGCCAGGCATCCACCAGGTCCTGGGGCCCTGCCTTGACCTTCCCGGAAGTAAGGTACTGGTCGATGGAGAGGGCCGCCCTGTTCCCCTGGGCCACGGCTTCCACCACCGTCCTCGGTCCCAGGACTATATCGCCCCCGGCGAAGACCCCCGGCACTTTGGTGGCCAAGGTTACGGGGTCCACGGCCAGGGTTCCCCCTTTGGTCACCTCAAGGCCTTCCATGCCGTCGAGGAAGGAAAGGTCGGCCACCTGCCCGATGGCCGGCACCAGGACCTCGCAGGAAAGGAAAAATTCCGAGCCGGGCACGGGAACCGGCCGCCTCCTCCCGCTGGCGTCGGGTTCGCCGAGCTCCATCCTGACACACTCCACTCCCTTAACTTTGCCGTCCTCTGCCACTATCCTTACGGGATTGACCTGAAAGTAAAACTTTACCCCTTCCGCCTCGGCGTCCCTCACCTCGCACTCGTTCGCCGGCATCTCGGCCCGGGAGCGGCGGTACAGGAGATATACTTCTTCAAACCCCAGCCGCACGGAAGAGCGGGCGCAGTCCATAGCCACATTTCCGCCCCCCACTACGGCTATACTTTTGCCCCGGGGTACCGGCAGGCCTAAGTTGAGGTTCCGCAGGTATTTTACCCCCGGGACGAAACCCTCGTAGCCGGCCGTCTCGCCTTCCACTCCCATGCGGGCGCTTTCATGGAGGCCGGTGGCTATGAATACCGCCCTGTAACTTTGAAGTAGCTCCTTAAAGCTTATTTCTCGGCCCACACGGGTATTGTACTGGATGTCCACGCCCAGCTCCTTAATAGCTTCGATCTCACCCTGGAGGATGTCCCGCGGCAGCCGGTAGGGCGGGATCCCCACGGCCAGCATCCCCCCGGCCACCGGCAAAGCTTCGTAAACGGTCACCTTGTAGCCCCGGCGGGCGAGTTGATAGGCACAGCTCAATCCGGCAGGTCCGGCGCCGATCACCGCCACCGGCGGACGCCCGTTCATCCTCGCGCCGTCCAGGCGGGGTCTTCGGCCGCGGCCGAGCTCGTAGTCGGCGAGGAATCTCTTGATCCCCCTTATGGCCAGGGGCTCGTCCACCAAACCCCGGCGGCAGTGGTCTTCGCAGGGATGCACGCAGACCCTGCCCAGCACGCCTGCCAGGGCCGTGCTCTCCCGTATGACGTCCAGTCCTTCCCGGAACCGGACCTCTTGGGTGCACTCCATGTAACGGGGAATGTCCAGATGGGCCGGACACCTTTGCATACACGGAGCGGCAACCACGGCCTTATATTCCGCCGGCCCTCCCTCGCCCGGGGCCGAGGAAGCCAGGCGGTCGAAATTATCTAGAAAATCGAGGGCCGGCTTCGCCGCCGACTGGCCAAGTTCACATTTAGAACCCTGTTGCACCAGAAGGGCTATACTTTTCAATTGCCGGCGTAAGGCGGATTGGTCCCCCTCCGAAAGTTTCTCCAGGATTTGTAATATGAGCTTGGTGCCCACCCGGCAGGGAACACACCTTCCGCACGACTCCCTCTGTACCGCCCGGTAATACTCTTTAAGGGCGGCCAGGAGGTCTACTCCGGCGTCCTTTAAGATAATACCTCCCCACCCGATGAAGGCCCTTAAAGGCCTTCCTCCTAGCGGCGGAAGGGACGTTTTGTAGGCGTTACTGCCGCTCCTCCACGTGCTGAGCACCCGCTTATCCCCCCTAAGTTGCTTATTTGTCAGTCCATGGCCGATACCCTTGTCTTTTCCCCGCCCTCCTGCTGCCGGCCGGCTCGTATTTTTTAGGTGAAAGATTTTTGCCTTTAGCATAACAGAGATTAGTCCAATCTCGCAAGTATGCCTTAACTTTTTCCCTGCATTTTAATCCTTTTTACACGTGAACCGGAATAATTGTATGTACGAGGGCAAGCTTCTCGATGCGGGAGACGTAGGAACGGGAAATCCCCATCTTGCGGGCTATGTCCCGCTGGGTCTTGCGGAGGCCGTGCACCAGCCCGTAGCGCATCTCCAGTACCTTCTTTTCCCTCTTGCTCAGGCGCTTGATCTTTTCCAGTACCAGTTGCCTCTCCTGGTGGCTCTCCACCACCTCCGCGACGTCTTCGTCGGTGCCCAAGACATCGATGAGGGAAATTTCGTTTCCTTCTTTATCCACTCCGATGGGATCGTAAAGGGAAACTTCTCCCCGAGTCTTCTTGAGGGCCCGTAGGTGCATTAAGATTTCAATTTCTATTACAAACCTTAGCCGCCGGCCCTGTTTAAGGATTTCGCCATCACCCGTCTGAATTCCTGCCCGCAGCCTTCCCATTAGAGCTTAGGGTAAAGGGCTTCTAGACCAATGTCCTGGGAAATTCTTATGGACTTATGTTCTTTATGGTTTTATACTAAGAGCAGCGTGGAGACCGCAGGAAGATTTAAGGGGAGCATATTCCAGCAAAAGGTTCTGTTCACCGAGGGAAGCCTTGCTAAAGGGCTTTGGAGTAGAACGGCGCCGGGTGACAGGCGCTGCTTTTTAGAAAGATTCAGAGAGGGGGCAACAAGGGTGTCGGAATGGGTAGAAGTGATCAGGATGGAACGGGCCCGGTGCCGGTGCGGTAGCCAGGTCTCCGGCGCCAGGCCCGAGGCCTAAAGAAGTCTGCGGCCGGCAACTGAGCCGTGGGTCGAATTTGCCGGCAAGGCCGCAGGAGCCTTGAGACAAGTGCAAGTTTGGCCGGCGAGGGTCTCTGAAGCGAGGGGAACCCGAGCGGGCCAGGCTAGAAGACGGGAATAACTCAGAGGAGCACGCCTTCGCCCTGGACCGACCGCGCAGCCTCCAGCATCCTGCCGAGATTCAAGTAGCCTTGATACAGCCGGCGGTACGCGGCGGCATTACCCGGATCCGGAGTGTACGTCTTACTGAAGCCCCGGCCCATCTTGGCCTGGGCTTCTTCCACGGTGGGGTACAGCCCGGCGGCCACGGCGCCGAACATGGCGGCCCCCAGGGCACAGGCCTGGTCCGCAACCGCCACTTTGATGGGCATATCCAGGACGTCGGCCAGAACCTGCATGACAAAGTCGTTTTTCCGGGCGATACCGCCCAAGGCGATGACCTCTTTGATCTCCAGTCCTTCTTTCATAAGATGGTCGTTGATGGCCCGGGAGCCGAAGGCCGTAGCCTCCACCAGGGCCCGGAAGATCTTGGGTGCGGTGCTCCCCAGGCTCAGCCCTACAATTGCTCCCTTGAGAGTCTGGTCTGCGTAGGGCGTCCGACGCCCGTTGAGCCAGTCCAGGGCCAGCAGTCCCGTGGACCCAGCGGGAATCCCGGCCGCTTCTAGGGAGAGGCGCCGCAGGAGCTCATCTACCAGTTGCCTGTGCAGCTCTTCCCCGGTTTCCCTGTCCACCAGGGAACTCTCCGGAAGCAGGACCCTCAGGGGCCACGAAAGGAGGTCCCTGTACCACGCATAGACGTCGCCGTAGGCCGACTGGCCCGCCTCCAATCCTATTAGGCCCGGGATGACCGAACCGTCTACCTGGCCGCAAATGCCGCCGATTAATTTGCCGCCCAAGTTTTCCCTGGGCACCACCATGATATCACAGGTAGAGGTGCCCATTATTTTCACCAATACACCGGGGGTAATTCCGCCTCCGACGGCGCCCACATGGGCGTCTATGGCCCCGACGGCTACCGGAATGCCCGGCGGCAGGCCCAGGCGCTCCGCCCAGGCCGGGGTGAGCCTCCCCGCCGGCTCTGCGGCAGTGTAGGTGTCCGTGTATAGGCGGCCCCTTATGCCCCGGAGGAGGGGGTCGATATGGACCAGAAATTCCTCAGGGGGTAGCCCTCCCCAATCCTCATGCCACATGGCCTTGTGACCGGCCGCGCAGCGGCTCCTCTTAATCCTCAGGGGAGATTCGGTCCCCGTCAGCAAGGCCGGGATCCAGTCGCACTGTTCCACCCAGGAAAAGGCCGCCGCCCCTACGGCACCATCATGGCGTAATACGTGGAGGATCTTGGCCCAGAACCACTCCGAGGAATAGACGCCTCCTACATATTTGGTAAAATCGGTGCCGCCCCAGTGGCGGGCCGCGTGATTGAGCTCCCCGGCTTCCTCTACAGCGGTATGGTCCTTCCACAGGATGAACATGGCGTTGGGATTCTCGCTAAATTCCGGCCCTAAGGCCAGGGGCCGCCCGTGGGCGTCCACGGGAGCTGGAGTGGAACCCGTGGTGCCCACGCCGATGCCCTTCACCCTCTGGGCCGTCCCGGGCGGTAGTTTGGCCAGAGCCCCCCTCACCGCGGCTTCCATGCCTTCGATGTAGTCCAGGGGATGCTGCCGGAACCGGTTTTCCGCCGGATCGCAGTACATACCCGCCGCCCACCGCGGGTAATAGGCGACTTCGCCGGCCAGTTCCTCTCCCGTGGCCGCATCCACTACCAGCGCCCGCACCGAATCGGTACCGAAGTCAAGGCCTACAACCAAGCTGCTGACGTCCTTAGCGTTCTGGCCCATTTAACTCACCAACTCAATAAACTTTGCATATTTTTCATCCCATGCTCCCTGGTTTTCGGGTTCGTAGGTCTTCAAGGAGAAGGATCGGCGCACTATTTCCCGGCCCTCATCCAGGTTGTTTATTTCCCCCATAGCCATGGCCTGGACCAAAAGGTTGCCGGCCGCAGTAGCCTCCACCGGGCCGGCCACCACCGGGCGGCCTGTGGCGTTGGCGGTAAAGCGGCACAGGAGCTCGTTCTGGGTGCCGCCGCCCACCATGTGGACTACCGCCAATCGCTTCCCTACAATGGCTTCCAGCCTTTCCAGTACCCACCGGTACTTGAGGGCCAGGCTCTCCAGGGCGCACCTCACAATCTCTCCCTTGGTCTCCGGCACCGGCTGGCCAGTTTCCCGGCAGTAAGCCCGGATGGCCTCCGGCATATTCTCCGGACTAAGGAAGGCCGGGTGGTCCGGGTCCACCACTGCCGGAAGGGGTTGCGCCTCCACGGCCATGGCCGTAAGGTCGCTGTAACTTAAAGTTTCCCCCCGGCGCGCCCAAGTACGGCGGCACTCCTGGACCAGCCATAGTCCGGTTACGTTTTTCAGGAGTCTGAAGGTACCGCCCACCCCACCTTCGTTGGTGAAGTTAAGTTGCAAGGTTTGTTCATCGATTACCGGTTCCTTTACCTCCGTTCCTACCAAGGACCAGGTGCCGCAGCTGATGTACATGTAGTCCGTCCCTGTTGCCGGTACGGCGGCCACGGCGCTGGCGGTATCGTGGCTTCCGGGAACAATAACCGTTATCTCCGCCGCCCCTGTTTCCCCGGCCACTCGGGGCAGAACGGGGGCGAGGACCGTAGCCGGCGGGTGGACGTCAGGGAGGATATGCACGGGCAAATCCAATCTGGTAAGCAAATCGACGGCCCAGGTGCCGGCACGGGGATTGTACATCTGGGTAGTGGTGGCGTTGGTGAATTCCCCCGCCTTCACGCCTGTAAAAAAGAAGTTAAAGAGGTCCGGGATCATCAACATGGTCTGGGCCTGGCCCAGAAGAGCCGGCTGCTGCTGCCGGCAGGCCAAAAGTTGGTAAAGGGAGTTGAACGGCAAGAACTGGATTCCCGTTTGGGCAAAAATCTCTTCCTTGGGGACAACCTTAAAGGCTTCCTCCATTACCCCTTCCGTACGGCGGTCGCGATAGTGGTAGGGATTGCCCAAGAGGATATCCTTCTCCCCCAACAGGGCGAAGTCAACTCCCCACGTATCGACGGCCATACTTTTCAAGGCTTTTCCGTAACGGGCGGCGGCGCGGCGCAGGCCTTCCTTCATTTCGTGAAAGAGGCGTAACACATCCCAGTGAAGGCCGTCCGGCACCCGTACCGGTTCATTGGGAAAACGATAAATTTCTTCCAGGGTGAGGCGGCCGTCCTTCAGGGCGCCTACTATGGCCCTGCCGCTTTCGGCTCCCAAGTCGAAGGCTAGATATCTCATCCCCGTCCAACTCCTTTGTTTTAATGAGGGCTACCATTTTAATGGGTGTTACCCCTCGCGTATCCCCGCTTTCGATCACGGGGGCTGCACCGTTTTTCCTTCCCAAGGTCACCTCGCAGGCCGATTATCCCTCGGCCTCGGCCCTCGAGCCAGACTTCCCGGCAAATCCTGCGTACCGCCGCTAGTTGCCGGCCGCCGGCTCGCCTCTCCGCCTGGGGCCCGGTCCCGCTTTCCACCCCGTGAATTCGGACAGCCGCGCGGGGGTAGTCCCTCCCTTTTAAGCCACGCCCCTTGCACCAAAAAACAGGGTGAAGGGGGTGTTAACCTCCTTGTCGGGCTGCATCGGGGTCTTCACCGGTCAAGACCTTGACCGTTTCCCGGGCTATCATCACTTCTTCGTCGGTATGCACCACCAACACCTTCACCCGGGACCGGAGGCTGGAAATTATGCGGTCACCGCTCCCCCTTTCATTCCCTTCAGCATCCAGCTCAATGCCCAGAAATTCGAGCCCGCTGCATATTTCCCGGCGCAGGGTACTGCTCCTTTCGCCTATACCGCCGGAAAAAATCAGAACATCAATACCGCCCATGGCTGCCGCATAGGCGCCGATATACTTCTTTGCCCTGTAGGCTAAGACATCCAAGGCCATGCGGGCCCTTTCATGTCCCCGGCGGGCGGCTTCCTCCACCACCCGGTAATCGTTGCTGACGCCCGAAATGCCCAGCCATCCACCTTTTCTATTGATTACCTCCTCCAGGGCTTCCGGTCCGAGGCCTTCCTGGCGCAGAAGATAAACGAGGACCCCGGGATCCACATCGCCGCAGCGGGTAGACTGGAGCAATCCCTCCGTGGGCGTAAACCCGGTGGAGACGTCCACGGATTGGCCGTTCAAACACGCGTTGGCCGTGGTACCGCTGCCGAGCATAAGGGAGACGATTTTTAGCTCATGGAGGCTCCGCCCCAGCATTGAAGCGGCGCGCCGGACCATGAAGGAGAAGGTTATACCGTGAAAGCCGTAACGCCGGACCCCGTAGCGTTCGTAATATTCGTAGGGCAAACCGTAAAGGTAGGCCCGGGGAGGCAACGTCAGGTGAAAGGTATTGTCGCAGACGGCCACCTGGGGAACTCCCGGCAGAAGCCGGGCTGCGGCCTCGATGCCGGCAATGTTGGCCGGGTTATGCAAGGGCGCCAGATGGCAGCAAGCCTTCAGAGTGGCCAGAACGGTATCGTCGATCCGGGCCGGCTTCCGGAGGCCGGCACCGCCGTGGACCACCCGGTGACCCACGGCCTCTATACGGTAGGACCGCAACAACTTGAGGATCTCCTCCAGGGCCTGGCCGTAGTCTCCCCGCGGTAAGGGTTTACTCTGCTCCTCCGCCCCTCCCGCGCGGTCCAGGTGGTGGAGGATAGTCTCCCGGCCCCCGACTCCCTCAACATGCCCCTGGACCAGCACCCTTTCCTCCGGCATGGAAAATAATTTGTACTTTACCGAAGACCCACCGCAGTTTATAGCCAGTACTTGCATCTTTTCCCCCTCTTACTTTCTAACCAACACCTTGCGAGAACGGGTCAACCAAGTCGCCTTGCGGATAGGGGTTCACCGCGGCAAGCCCTTGATATCCCCCTCAACTTTATCCACAATCCCCACTATGGTCATATCCACCGGGGCATGGGGAATCCCCAGTCCTATCCTCGCGACGCTGCCGGTTACCACCAGCACCAATTCACCCCTACCTGCACCCACGGCGTCCACCGCCACCAGGGTTTGCCCCCGGCGGCTTCCGTCCAGGGGCCGGATAAGCAGGAGCTTAGTCCCGGTCAGGCTTTCGTGTTTCCTGGTGGCCACCACTGTACCCGTTACTTCGGCAATGAACATTTTCTCACCTTATTTCTACTTCGTCGTTACACCGGAGTCCGGCGGCATTGGCGTCGTCGGTGTCGATGTGCATCACCAGCCTGAATTTGGGGCTCACCCTCACCTGCACACCGCCGAAGATGGTGGGCCGTTCGGAATTAACAGTGCGCACCGTTACTTCGTCGTTATCCTTAAGCCCCCATCTAGCGGCATCCTTCGGGCTCATATGAATATGCCGGTTGGCAATAATCGCTCCCTCGGGTAGGGTGACCGAGCCCTTAGGTCCCACCAGGGTAATGGGCGCCGAGCCGGCCAGATCTCCCGAACGGCGTACGGGAGCATCAATACCCAGGTAGATGGCATCGGTACGGGAGATCTCCACCTGGGTGCGGTCCCGCACCGGTCCCAGGACCCGGACGTTGGTCAAGGGCCGCAGCTTGGGCCCCACCAGGGTGACCACCTCATTGGCCGCGAATTCCCCGGGCTGGTAAAGGTCGTTTCTCTTGGTAAGTTGGTAGCCGGGGCCGAAGAGAATGTCTATTTCTTTCTGGGACAGGTGAACGTGACGGGCGGACACAGCCACAGGGACGCGTTTAGCCGTTCCGGTAGGGGCAGTGCGGGCGGAGGTTTTGCCCCGCCGGGCTTCAAGCTCGGCCAGGATTTCCCTCGTAATCAACTCGACAAGGGCTGCATTGGACATTTTTGCCATCACCCTGCTCTAGTATGGTCAAAGTACTTCCTTGGGTGCTGCTGCTTTAGACACGTCCCTTTGTACGGGATGGTCGCCTTCATGCCATCTGCTCCCAGATCCCCGGATGGGGGGCGGGAATAACGACGGCTTCTACCAGTTCCCCTTCTTCTTTCAAGGGCCGGGCGGCCGCCTCAACGGCGGCTTGCACGGCGGCCACGCTGCCGCTGAGGATTACCACCCCTTTACCTCCCAGACCGAAGGCGGGACGTATGTCCAACAGCTCCACTACGGCCGCCTTGGCCGCCGTGTCGGCGGCCCGGATGGCCGCCGTAACACTGAAGGTTTCCAGGACGCCCAGGGCGCCCTTCCCGGGGCCGGACCCCGCGCCGGCCAGGGCTGTAAGGACGTTTGGATGGAGGTTGCCCAGGACCAAACTATCGATTACCGTTACACCGCCTATTTTAAGACCGTGCTCCAGGGCGCTGGTTACGCCTCCTATTTCCCCGCTCACGACGATCAGGCATTTCCCGGGACAGGTGGTCCGTATCTTTACCTCTACCGATGCCGCCTTGAGACACCCGTCAGCCACCATTAAACCCCGGGCCAGGCTCTTTACTTCAATGAGGCCGATGGCGACTCCCATCAGTCGCCACCTCCCTCAATAACTATTTCACCCTCCACGGACCTAACTACTCCTCCTATGCTGGCGTGTAAGTCCGCCCCCAGGCCGCCGTCGGTACGGGCCACGAGATCGCCCCTCTCTACCCTTGCTCCTACGCCCACCAGGGGACGGGCGGCGACGCCGGCTCCCTGCTTCAGCGCCAACCGCACGCGGCTAACGTTAACTTCTCCCCCTTGGAAGGCTACGGGACTGGCGGCGTACTCCTTCAACCCCAGGCGCTCCACGAGGCGTCCGGTGGGTACCCGGCGGCCGTCCCGCAAGGGCAGGGGTTGGGAGCCCGCCCACCCCCCGGGCCGGAAACCCTTCTCCCGCAATTCGGCTTTAATCCTCCTGTTCACCTGACGGGGAGAGAGGTTAAAGGGACACGCGTAAAGATCGCAGAGGCCGCACTCACTGCAGAGCAGGGCCTGGGGCAGGGCTACATCGGCCAAACCGTAGGTAACGGCGCGCATGATCCGGTGGGGCTCTAAGGGGTGTCCCAAAAGGTGGCGCGGGCAGAAATCCGTGCACTGGCGGCACTGGCAGCACACGCTGAGGGCCAGCTTTAACCCGCGGTTCAGATCCCTCTGGTAAACCGCAGCCAGGGGGTGGTCCAGGGGAAGTACGATAAGACCTTTAGTAGTTTTGGACACCGGAGCGTCGGGGCCCGTAACCTTACCCATACACGGCCCGCCCTCCACAAGGAGATACCCCTCGGCATAAGGGCCGCCGGCCAGCTCCAGGAGAACCTCAACAGGTGTGCCCACCGGTACTTTCACGGTGATGGGCCGGCGGACGGCGCCGGTCACGCTTACGTACTTGTGGGTAACGGGCAGGCCCTCCAGCGCCCGGCGGATATTGTACAGGGTCTCGACGTTTATCACTACGGCTCCCGCGTCCAGCGGCAGCCCTCCGGGCGGGATGGTTTGGCCGGTGACGTTATAGGTTAATAGATGCTCGTCGCCCATTGGATACACGTCCGGAAGGAGATGAAGCTTTAGACCCGGATAACTCCCTATTACCGCCTCCATGGCAGCGCGGGCTTCCTTATACTTTTCTTTAAGGGCCACCACCCCGAGATCGGCGCCGGTAGCCTCGACAACGGCAGCCAGCGCGGCCAGTAGTTCGGCAGGGTAACGGGCCATAAGTTCCTGGTCCACCTTGAGGAGGGGTTCGCATTCGGCCCCGTTGACAATCACCGTCCGGACCCGTCTTCCGGTCTTCAATTTAAAGGCCGTAGGAAAACCGCCCCCTCCCGCTCCGACAACCCCTGCGGCGGCTATTCTGTTGATAACGAAGTCCCCTGCGGTATTCCTTATTTCCTTAAAGGCGGCCATTACGCTTCCCCTGCCCATCCTTTAGTCCACCGTACGCAGCGCCCCGGCAATGACCGTCCTCTGCTCCCGGGTATAGGTACGGGGCGTGCAGATACCTTCCCCTGTAGGGCTGGCAATGGTATGGCTGAAATGGCCCTCACCGCCGATGTTTAGCCCGGCCGCGGAAGATGCATTGGCCACCACTATGTCGGTACGAAGCCTCCGGGCGTAGGCCGTAATCCGGCCCACATCCCGGCTGTGGATGATGGCCGTATGCTTAAAGCCGTGCTCCACTTGGGCCGCCAGTTCCAGGGCCTCGTCAAAGTCCCGCACCCGCACCAAGGGCAGGACGGGCAACAGCTGTTCCTCCTGCACCAGGGGGTGCTCCGGCGGGCATTCCATGACGGCAATACGTGTGCCTTCCGGGGCGGCAATACCTGCGCGTTCCAAAATGACCGCCGCGTCCCGGCCGATGAGATCGGGATGAAAGTGCTTCCCGTCGGGCAGGAGGGTACGCACAAGTTTTTCTTTCTGCCCTTCCTCCTCCACCAGGTAGGCACCGTGTTTCTGCAGGTGGACGAGGAGTTCGTCTGCTACAGCCTCCACGGCGATGATCACTTTCTCGGCAATGCACAAGACGGTGTTGTCGAAGGCCGCACCGTCCACGATGCACTTGGCGGCGTAGTCCAGATCCCGGACGGTTTCGTCCACGACCACCGGAGGATTGCCGGGGCCCGCGGCAATGGCCTTTTTGCCGCTCCTCAAGGCCCGTCCCACCACCTCCGGCCCGCCGGTGGCCACGACCAGGTCCACGTCGGGGTGGCTCAAGACTAAGTCCAGGTTCTCCAGGCTTACGCTGTCGCCCACGACCAGCAAATCCTTCGGCCCGCCTGCCTCCTGGATGGCCGTATTGAAGAGGCGCACCAGGTACTGGGTGGTCCTTATGCCCTTGGGATGGGGCAGGAAAACAATGCCGTTCCCGGCGGCGACCATGCTTATGGCATGGTTGATGACGCAGGAGCCGGGATGGGTGGCCGGCTCGATGGAGGCGATGAGGCCGAAGGGGGCCCTTTCAATAAGGATAAGGCCGTCGTCGCCGCTGATGGCTTTGGTCTTTATATCTTCTATCCCCGGTGTCAGGCGGGCGGCGTAGAGCTTCTTGCGGATCTTGTCTTCGACGCGGCCGTAACCCGTCTCTTCATGGGCCAGCTGGGCTATGGCGGCCACATTATCGATGGCCGCGCGGCGGATGGCCTCGACGATCTCCCCCCTGGCCTTGAGGCCCAGCTTGGCCAGTTCCCGCTGGGCTTCCTTGGCCGCCAGGATGGCCGCCCTGAGATCCCGGTACACCCCATTATCCCCCCTTGGGGGAAGGCCCGGCGTTCCGGTAAAGCCGGCCTCCGGGGAACAACTCCCTGCCGTCCCCCTCCCTCCGGCGGATCGGTCGCACGATTGTTGCTCAAGGTTTCTCAACACTTCCGCAACAATGGTGGCTATGGTTTTTTCGTCTACCATTTCCCTTCACCGCTCTAAACCGGCAGGATCTTTTGCAGATCGCTGTGGGGGCGCGGGATTACATGTACGGCTACCACCTCTCCGAGCTTGCTGGCCGCCGCAGCCCCGGCCTCGGTGGCCGCTTTCACGGCGCCCACGTCACCGCCGATCATCACCGTGACCAGGCCGGAACCTATCTTTTCCATGCCCAGCAACTCCACACCGGCGGCCTTTAACATAGCATCCGCCGCCTCTATGGCCGCCACCAATCCCTTCGTTTCGATAAGACCTAAAGCTGCGCCTCCCACCCTAATCTACCCCCTTGGCGGAAGGGGATTGCCCTCCTGGAAGGATGCGGGCTACATCGCTGTGGGGCCGCGGGATGACGTGGACGGCGAAGACTTCTCCCAGCCGAGCCGCGGCGGCCCCGCCCGCCTCGGTGGCCGCTTTCACGGCGCCTACCTCGCCGGACACCATAACGGTGACCAGGCCGGAACCTATCTTTTCCATGCCCAGCAACTCCACACTGGCAGCCTTAAGCATGGCATCCGCCGCCTCTATGGCCGCCACCAATCCCTTCGTTTCGATAAGACCTAAAGCGCTCATAGTTCGATTGCCTCCTCAAAAGATGCTTTGGTTTCCCTACCCTTGAAGGCCGCAATACCTGCCTAAGCTGTCGTGGGGCCTGGCGATTATTCGGATCGCAAAAACAGTACTGACCTTAGAGGCCTGCTCCCTGGCGGCTTCCAGGGCTGCCGCCACGGCACTGACCTCGCCGCAGATTTTTAACACCACCAGCCCGCTGCCCTTGGTGGGTTCATAGCCCAGGATAGTAACCCCGGCCGTCTTGGCAGCGGTATCGGCCGCGGCTACGGCCGCCACCAGCCCACGAACCTCTATAATGCCCAGGGCACAATGCTTCATCTCCACCGACTACCTTACCCTTTCTCTACTTTTGTCCCTGCCCCAGGGAAGCCAAAACCCGCCGGGTCACGGCGGCGATAATCTCCCGGAGTTCGGAATCCTTTACCTCCCCGGGCCGGTCTTGACCCGCGGCAGACAAGCTACAGGCACCGCAACCCGTACAGCCGGGATGGCGCCCGCCGACCCCGAGCTTTTCCCTTACCTGGAGGAGCTTCTCCACCTCTTCGCACGGGAGTACGCGCTCCCCTCCCAGAAGCCGAGCAGCCAGGCTTATCTTGGCAAAGTGTTCGATGGATTCCATCTTGTAAAAAGCGTTATACACATCGGTACCCATGGTAAGGGCGCCGTGGTTTTCCAGCAGGACGGCGTCGTAATTATCCAGATACTCCCTAATAGCCAGGGGTAATTCTTCCGTCGAGGGCGTGCCGTACCGGGCGATGGGGATCGCCCCCAAGCTGATGATTATTTCCGGAAGGACCGGCTTGTCCAGGGGAATACCGGCCACCGCAAAGGCCGTGGCCACGGGGGGATGGGCGTGCACTACCGCCCGCACATCGGGGCGGTGCCGGTATACCTCCAGGTGCATCTTGATCTCGGAAGAGGGTTTGAGGCTGCCGGCGATCTTTCGCCCCTCGAGATCTACCTTGACGATCATGTCGGGCGTCATAAAGCCTTTGCTGACCCCTGTAGGGGTGGTCAAAATTTCATTCTCTCCTACGCGCACGCTGATGTTGCCGTCGTTAGAGGCCACGTACCCTTTGGCGTACATACGACGGCCTATTTCACAAATATCCTGCCTGACTTGGTACTCCGAAGCCACAATAAGGACTCCCCTTTTCGTTCCGCACCCTCACTAAGCGGGTAGAATATGCTGCCGTATATAGGCCAGGGTATCTATGGCGTCGCCTTTACTTATCAAATCATCGAGCCGGGAAATCCCCATCCGGTTTACCAGGGCTATAATACCTTGCAAAGCAGCGATGCTTTCCCGGCAAACCTTTGCAGGGTCCTCGCGGTAGGGGAAAACGTCCAGGGAATACCAGCCGTCGTAGCCCACCCTCTGGAGCCAGTAGACGAGCTCAATGTATTCCATCAGGTGAACCGAGCCGACCAAAAGGTCGTCGTCCCAGCTGCGGTAGTTATCGTTGAAATGGAAGTGGAACATCTTACCGTGAGACTCCAGCAGACACAGGGCCTCGGCCACGTTTTCCCCGGCATTGAGGGAATGGCCCACATCTATGGTGACCCCGATGTTGTCCATTCCCACCTCTTGGACCAGCAAAAGGGCTTTAGCCGCGCTGTTGATATAGGAGTGGGTCCGGGGTTCCTTGGGTTTGTACTCCACACACACCCGCACATCTCCCCGGTAGCCCGCTATCTCCGCCAGGCTTTCTACCAGCCACCTCCAGGCCTTCTGGTAATCCACCTGGAAGCAGTAATCAAAGCCGTCCTGACCCAGCCAGATGTTTATTTGACCCGCCCCGAGCCTGGCGGCGATATCCATGGCCCGCCGGGCCAGGTCCACGGCCTCCCGGCGAACCCTTTCATCGGGCGACGCGAGGCTGCCGTACTGCCACTTGCGCTGGCCGGTGTGATCCACGCCTATCATGGAGGCCTGGAGGCCGTTCTCCTGCAGAGCCTCCTCAATTTCAGCCAGGTTGGCATCCGTCACGTCCGCCGGATAGTTAAGCTCCACCCCGCTCAATCCGGGAATACCCGCCGCCTCTTTGATCCGCTCTGCTACGGGCTTGCCTTCACGGTAGCCCTTCAGCATAAAGCGGTCGCCGCAACCGTCGAAGGCCCATACGCCGGCGGAAAAGCGGATAGGCATCTTTCCTCACCTGCCGGTTAAGATTTAAAGGGAGGGGAGGGCGGCCCCGCCCCCTCCCCGACCAGGTTAGAAGTTAAATTGATCCACATTATCCTTGGTGAAATCGGTGGGCGGCCCCATGATAACCGTCTTCCCATCGGGCTTAACTGTAATCTTTCCTACGTTGGGCACTTCCTGGCCGTCGGTAGGTTTCTTGCCGTCCAGCATATCTTTGATCAAGGCCACCGTCAGGTAGCCCAGCTTGGCGGGATCCCACAGGGTGGCCACATCCAGGGAGCCGTCCATTAAGTAGGCCTTGGAATCGTTGGGCAGGGCGGTTCCCACGACGCTTATCTTATCCTGCAAGCCCTTCTCCTGGACGGCCTGGGCGGCGCCGATGGGGGCCGGGGTGCTGATGCCGATTATCCCCTTCAGGTTGGGATACGCCTTGATTAGGTCCAGGGCCCTCTGGTAAGCGACCTGTTGTTTCTCGTCAGAGGGAATCTTGTCGGTGACCAGCTTCAGATTGGGGTACCTGGTCTTGGCATACTCCAGGCCGTAGTTAATCCAAGTATTCAGATTGGCTGCCGAAAGGCCGCCCGTTATGATGGCGTACTCGGCCTCATCGGTGCCCATGCTTTCAACCAGGAGATCCCAAATATGCTCGCCGAATTCCTTATCATCGATCTGGTGGATGGAGAGATCGACCACCGATTGATCCGCCGGCGTGTCCCAGTCCACCACCAAAATTCCCTTTTCTTTGGCCTTCTTTAAAACCGGGGTTAAGGCCGCCGGATCGTTGGGAGCAACGGCAATGGCGTCCACGCCTTGGTTGATCAAATCCTCAATCATCTTGACTTGTTCGGCGGCATCCGCCTTGGTAGGACCGGTGTAGATCACTTCCACTCCCAGATCATGTCCCGCCCTCTTAGCTCCTTCTTCGGAGGCGTTAAAATATGGGATGCCTACCAGCTTGGGCATAACCACTATCCTGTATTTCCCGTCCGCCTGCCCGGCCCCCTGCTCGTTCCCCTGCTGCTGGCTTTGTCCCCCGGAACCTCCGCTGCCGCAACCGGCCAGCAAAGAAACCATCAACAGGGCGGACACTAAAACCGTGAGAATTCTCTTCATGCCTAACTGCAACCTCCTTCTTTTAGGCTGGCAAATGTTACAGAAAATCTGTGCATAGCTTCCTTTTCACCGGCTATCTTCCTCGCGACATCACCTCCTTCCAGGCGTTAAAGGTTCCCGCTCCTTTACAAAGCGGTGTTCGCCTTTTGGGCGTCCTTTTTTACCCCCTTCCCCAGGCTACCCTTGCCGATGAAGTAATTCAATAACAACACCCCTATCAGCAGGGCGCCCATGGTAACGTCCACTATGAAGCGGTTAATTCCGATGAGGTTGAGACCGCTGGAAAGTACCTGTATGATGCCTACGGCTATTACCGTTCCGACTACCTTGCCGTAACCCCCGGCGATATCCGTACCCCCCAGGACCACAATGGCCACGCTCTGCAGCAAATAGGAGGAGCCATAGTCCACTTTGGCCGAGTTATAGCGGGAAATCATAATAATAGCCGCCGCGGCCGCCAGCAGGGCCGCATAGAGGTAAACCCACATGACCGTTTTTTTTGTATTGATCCCCGAAAAGTAGGTGGCCACCGGGTTGCAGCCGAACATATAAACGCTCCGGCCCCATGGCGTACGTTCTAATAAGATGGCAGTAATTACGGCAAAGACGGCAAATATCAAAATAGGAACCGGGACAAACCCCACATAGCCGTTACCGATCCACTGGAATTCTTCGGGGAACCCCGACACGGCGCCGCCCTTCGTCAGCCACAGGCTGATACCCTCGAACAGGGTCATGGTCCCCAGGGTCACCAGGATCGGCGACACGCCCACGTATGATACAAGAAACCCGTTTAACGAGCCGCAGAGCCCGGCGGTAACCAGGATGGCCAGGAGGGCCTTCATAATCAACAGGCCTGCGGCTGCCTCCCCTGCCCCGCCGGTATAGCCGGCCGACAATACGAGGGCACCTACGATACCGGATAGGGCCGCCGTGTAGGTTATCGACAGATCGATGCCCCCGGTAAGGATGACAACCATCATCCCCAGGGATATAAGGCCCAGTTCCGGAAGCTGGGTGGCCATGGATTGGAGGTTCCCGGGACTTAAGAACTTGTTAGGAGAGATCAGCGACATCAGGGCGAAAAGGCCCACGAAGACGTATAACAGTACCCTTTCTTTGCTGGTCCTGGACAAGGTTTCCACCCTCTTTAATTCTCAACATCTATTTTAGGCAAGCTCTTCTCCATGCGCTTCCTTTGAAGCACATCGAAGCTTACGGCCAGAATTATAATCAAACCGACGATGATCTTCTGCCAGAACGTAGGGATATGGGTCAGGATAAGCCCGTTGTTCAGGACGGCCATAAACAACACGCCGAAGACCGTACCGATTATGGAACCTGTTCCGCCCGTAAGGCTCGCCCCGCCCAAAACCACCGCCGCAATTACCTGAAGCTCAAACCCCAAGAAGGCGTTGGGATCTACCTGGCGCATAATGGACGTGTGGGTGACGGCCGCAACCCCTGCGAGGAAGCCCATGTAGGCGTAGACGAAAATTAGCGTACGGGCTATATTTATACCGACACGCCTGGCCGACACGAGATTTCCTCCTATGGCATACACCGCCCGGCCGACGAGGGTATACTTCAGCAATGCCCACGTCAAAAGGACCATGGCCAGGAAAATGAATATCTGGATGGGCACGCCCACCGTATTACCGGCGGTGTCGGTAAATTTAAAGAGGGTAATTTGCCCGAAATCAATGAACCACGAGGGGATATTGCTGATCCAGGCGCCGTTGGTGTAGTAAAGCATCAAACCGTTTATGATGCTCATGGAGCCCAAGGTGACCACAATGGGAGGTATGTTGGCAAAGGCGATAAGGGCACCGTTGAACAACCCGAGGAGGACGCCGCTGCCCACGGCGACTAAGAAAACCAGGAAGAGATTTCCGCCCAGGGTTACCATGAATTTTCCGATGATCACCGTCAAGACGGCCACTACGGCCCCCACGGATACGTCTATGCCCCCGGTAATAATGATCAGGGTCATGCCCAGGGCCATAATCCCCAGCACGGCATTGTTCTTCAGTAAATCGATGAGGTTATCGGGCCGCAAGAACACGCTGCTTCGCGCACTAATTAATGCCGACAAAACGATTAATATTATAAATATCCATAGCTCCTTAGATTTGCTTAATTGTCTCATCCTTCATCCCCTATCTCCTTGCAAACCCCTTTTAGGCCGTAGCCCTGCCGGGGCCCCCATGAAGGCCCTGTTCATGATCTTTTCCTGGGTGGCTTCCTCGGACGTAAACTCGCCCACCAGGCGCCCCCGTCGCATTACCAGGATCCGGTCGCTAACTGCCAGAATCTCCGGCAGTTCAGAGGAAATCATGATGATACCCATGCCCTCTTCGGCCAGCCTCCTGAGCAGTTTGTGGATCTCGGCCTTGGCCCCCACGTCTATACCGTTGGTGGGTTCGTCGATAATGAGTATTTTGGGACGGGTGGCCAGCCATTTGGCCAGCACCACCTTCTGCTGGTTGCCCCCCGAAAGCTGCATGGCCAACATCTGGGGCAAGCGCGGCCTTATATCGAGGGCTTCCATGTATTCTTCCACCAAACGCCTTTCGCTTTCGGCGTCCAGGAGGCCCAACTTGCTCCGGAGTTTCCGGAGCATGGTCACGGATATATTCTGGGCTACCGGCTGCCGCAAGACCAAACCCTCACGCTGCCTGCCCTCGGGTATATAAGCAATGCCCAGGCCCATCGCCTCTTCCGGAGAACGTATGTTGACTTTAACGCCCTCCAAGATAATTTCGCCTTCCTCGGGCACAGTTAACCCGAAGAGGGCCTGGGCCACCTCCGTACGTCCGGCGCCTACCAAACCGGTCAGGCCCAGAATCTCGCCCCGGTGCAGGGTAAAGGAGATGTCTTTAAAGTGTCCCTTTTTAGTTATGGATTTAACCTCCAGGAGCACAGGCCCTCGAGAGGACCGAGACTGCCTAACGAAGTCTATCTTCCGGCCTACCATCAAGGAAATCAGCCTTTCCTCGTTCAGCTCTTCCTTGCGGTACGTACCGATGTACTTGCCGTCCCGTAGAACTGTAAACCGGTCGGCAATGGTAAACAACTCCTGCAGCCGGTGGCTCACGAAAAGGATGGCTATTCCCTTCTGGGTCAAAGAGCGAATGATGTTAAAGAGGTTTTCTACTTCCCCCCGGGACAAGGAGGAAGTCGGTTCATCCATGATGATCAGTCTGGCCTTAAAGGCCAGGGCCCGGGCAATGGCTACCAACTGTTGCTTGGCCACCGGCAACCTTTCCAGGGGCAAATGGAGATCCAACTCGATACCCAGCTCCTCGAGGGTTTTCGTAGCCGTCTCCCGGTTCTCGTTCCAGTTAACCAGGCGCCTGCCCTGGCTAATTTCCTTGCCAAAGCTTATGTTTTCCGCTACCGTTAGGTTGGGAAAGAGACTGAAATCCTGGTAGATCACCGCAATACCCTGCTGGTTGGCATCCAGGGGCTGGCGGATATTGACAGGGTGTCCGTCGATCAAAATTTCCGCTCCCGGATCGGGCTTTTCCACCCCGGATAGAATCTTAATTAAGGTAGATTTGCCCGCCCCGTTTTCACCCACCAGGGCGTGGACCTCGCCGGGCAGAATTTCGAGCTGGACCTTGTCCAGCGCCTTAACGCCCGGAAAGGTTTTGCTTATGTTTTTCAACTGCAAAAAGGGCTTCTCGCTCATATATCCCTTCGTCCTTCCTTGCCTTGCGGTCCTTATGCCAGGCGACCGCCGGGGGCAGCCTTTGCCTCCTCGGCTACCAGTATTTCTATCCCGGCGCTGCGGAACTTTTCCAGCTCTTCCTCCGGCGTGCCAGGGTCGGTAATCAGCTTGTCCACGGCCCTGACCGGCGCCACGGTAGCCAGGGCGGCCGTACCGAATTTGTCGTGGTCGGCCAGCAGAATTACCTCCTTGGCACCTCCCACCATTTGGGCCTTTACCCTGGCCTGAGCCTCCGTAGATTCGGTTATACCTTCCTCCAGGGTAACGCCCTTGCAGGAGATAAAGGCCTTGTGGATGTTGTAGCTCGCCAGGGCTTTCTCCACCAGGGGCCCCACGAAGGAAAAGGTACGGGAATGGAGAGTACCGCCTGTACAGATAACCGTAATATCGGGGTGGCCCACCAGGGCCATAACTACCTTCAACGCGTGGGTGATGACCACCAAATCCTTTTTATCTTTGATAAAATTTACGAACTGGAGGGCCGTGGTGCTGGCATCGACAACGATGACATCGCCGGGCCGGACCAGCTCGGCCGCCTTTCTGCCGATTAACTGCTTTTCGTAGCGGTTGCGCATGTTGCGAATGTGGAAGGCGGTTTCCTCCTGGGTGGAGGCTATCTTGACGGCACCGCCGTGGGTGCGCTGTAAGTATCCTTCCCTTTCTAAACGTTCTAAATCGCGGCGAATAGTTTCTTCCGTAACTGCAAAGGCGCTGCTCAGTTCGCTGACCCTGACAATCCCTTGATCATCCAACCGCCGGATGATTTCCCTGCGCCGGTCTTCGGCCCGCACAACACCTATCCCCCCTTGTATAAGCATGAACGTGAGGTTCCTTAATGTCAATATGATAATTCGCCACATCAAAACAAATTCCTTCTGGTTTAACAAATTTATCGGCCTATTTCTTTGGTATACCACACATTTTATCTTGCTTTTTTCAACACTTTTCGTGGGGAACCGACGGGATTTTTTCGGGGATGGGCGGCCTGACGCGGAAGCCGCCACGAAATTTTGCGACGCCGCGCTAGAGGGCACGGCGGCGTCCGGTATTCTTCCCTGCGACCCCCACCAACAAAAAAACGCCGGCCTGGCCTTTTATCCGGCGGTTGCTGGTAGTCCTCAAGGATCTCCAGATTCACCGGTCTCCACGCAAGGTATCCTGGACACCACCGTAATCTCCACTCCCGACAGGTCGTGTCCTCCGGAGCCGGCGCGACCGGAAACAATAATCCTGGCCACCAGCGCCCTGACCAGGGACTTCTTGGTTCCAAAGTCCAGCTCGTCGAGCTTGTGCAACACCTCTACCGCCACGGCCCGCAGGTGCGACAGCCCTTGATGCCCCGCCGTTCCGCCCTCCAGGCCTGCCGTTAGCTCCGCCCGGCGCTCCTCCAGTCTCTCCCGGCGGCGCTTTAATTGGGCCAATTTGTCCCTGGTATAGGCATCGAGGTCCAGAAGGCCGGAAGCCAGGGCGTCCAACACGGCCGCCCTTCCCCGCTCTATTTCTTTTAAATGTTTCTCCAGGTGCTCTAGTTCCGCATGGATTTCCTCTACACCGGGAGAAGATTCCAGGGCGGCTCTCGCCAGCTTGTCGGGATCTTTAAGCCAGGAACAAACCTGTTGCCAAACCGCCTGCTCCAGGGGTTCGGCCAACAGCATCTTGCCGGGCCTGCACCCGGTTATTTGGGTACCGCGGTTTTTGCGGCGGCACGAATACCGTCGTTCTGCCACCCCCCACCATTGGGAGTAAACGCCGGTCATGCTGTTCCCGCAGTCCCCGCAGGTGAGCAACCCGCTCAAGAGGTAGTCGTGCCGGCCCCTGCCGGCCCACAGGCGCCGGGCTTCCTTCAGTTTCTCCTGGGCTTTTTCCCAAAGGGTGTTATCAACAATAGGGGGAACCGAAATATCGATACCTTTGTATCTCCACCTTCCTATGTATACGGGATTGGTCAATATCTGCCTTACCACCATCCGGTGCCAGAGACCCCTGCGCTTCCGGGTGGGTACCCCCATATCGTTCAGCCGCCTGGCCACCCCGTTGACTCCTATATCTTCGTGGACAAACCACTGAAAAATCCGCTCCACCACCCATGCCTCTTCCTCCCTCACCGACACCCGGCCCGTTTGGGGCTCATAAGTATAGCCGTAGTTGTAAAGCCCTACGGGAATGCCTCCTTCCCTGGCCTTTTGGAGTTTGCCCCGGATCATCCTCTCCCGGATCTTCTCCTTTTCAAACTCGGCAATAGCTCCCCGGATAGCATAAAACATGCGGCCTTCCGGGGTATCCTGCCAGGTAAAGTCCAGGAAATCCAGGCGCGCCCCGGCCCTCTCAAACTCTTCGGTGAGGAGGAGCTGGTGGGCCAACCTCCTGGAGAGCCGGTCCGGATCCCGCACAATTATCACATCTACGCGGCCTGACCGGACGGCTTCCCGCAAAGCATTGAGCCCCGGTCGGTCCAGGGTGGCCCCGCTCACACCCTCGTCGGCAAACTCCGATATCGCCGTGGCGCCCAACGAAATAGCCCGGCGGTAGCAGGACCCCCGCTGCTCCGCCAGGCTATAACCGTGCTTGGCCTGTTCTTCGGTGCTTACCCTTATATAGATGGCCGCCCGCACTTTATCTTGCCGGCCTCCCATACCTTCAGGGCTAGCAGGCGGTATGCATTCTCCAGGGCGGTGGTGTCGCCCGAAGAATAGACGATTTTGAGGTTAACAGGAAAATTCGCCGCACCCTTCCCTTTGCCGTTGCCGCCGGCCACCAGTACCCCCTCCCTCCTACATCTTACGAGGCGACCGGATTGTCCTACCACAGGAAAAGGGCCCCAGTTAACGGGGCCCTTTCAGCCTTTAATAAAACGGTTAGCCTGGAGGGTGTATCTATTCTGACTATATTACCGGGCACACAAAACACAATTGGAGCTACTTCTATACCCAAAGCAGCCCCCGGCCGGGGGGGGCTGTAGTAGCTCATTTAAACTTAACCTCCGTCAGCACCAGGCGGCCGTAACCGTCCTCATAGTAGGTAAACTCCATTTCTGCGCCCTCCGGAGCCTTCCATACCTCCGGCTTGATTTCTTCGGCTACCCAGAATGGAGTAGGTTGGCCCCCTACCATTGCCTCGATCATATTATTATCGATCCAACCAACGAAAACAGCGCTGACAGTCTGACGAGGGGCTTCCGGCTTTGCTATCCTTTTAATTTCCCACTTCCCCCTTGCAAAGGAGCAGTCAAAGCTAACCCTGTCACCGATGACCAGTGCGGGTATGATACCGCATCTCCCGTCCGGAATTCTTAAGTTGGTAACGGTAGAGCTTGGTCTCAATGCACCTGCTTAGTTAAGTTTCTGCTTTTCAACGTAATCCTTGGTAAAAATCCTGCTCCGTCACCCACAACTGCCGCGATAGAATACGCTTCCAGAAGTGCTTGGGGATTTCTTTGTGTAAGGCCATGCTCACCCATGGACGCAGTACGGTACCGTCAGCTAAAACTTTTTCATAACAGTAGTCTCACTAAGACACCTGCCCGCCCACGCGGTGAGTCAGGCTTAAATTACGTGTCTTTATCCTATCGACCGCCATAGGCAGACTGCCAATCCCCCTTAAACAAGGCCACCCGCGCGGGAATAGCCACAAGGCTACATTATCCAGAAAGGCATACTTTTCCAATTCCTCTGAAGTTATACCAAAGTTGTACCTCATGTGGAACTTGGTTACCACCAGGTTATCGCTCTTTAATATCCATGTCTGGAATACGCTCCCACAATCTCGAAAATTGGCATACCTTTTATACCCAGCTTTGGTGTCTTCTCCCGATAAGTCTTTGTCAGTGAGATTTCATTTTCAATGCACCGGGCGGCATAAGTAGCCAGTTTGGTTCCTTTATCGGAATTAAAGGTATTAATGGCCTTGATGAGCCCGATGGTACCAATGGATATCAAGTCATCAGGGTCTTCTCCCGTACCTTCAAATTTTTTAGTGATGTGGGCCACCAGGCGCAAGTTGTGTTCGATGAGCACGTTCCTCGCTTCCCGGTCGCCTCGCTTTATGCGCTCCAGGTAATACTGTTCTTCCTGTTCGCTTAACGGCTGGGGGAAGGCGTTATTGGAAAGGTAGGAAAGCAGCAAGGCCAGGCCTTTGAGGACGGACAGGGCCAGCACCGCGAGAAGGGTGGGCTCCATGGGCATACCTCCCGTAACGTGACGTCACCCTTTATTTATATGGAATACCGGCCCCAGTGGTGCCTGTCCCCGTCCTCCGCCTGCAGCTAAGACTGACGCATTTTCTCCAGGATGCCGGAATTTTCCTTGACCTTCCGGGCAATATCCTGGGCCGACTTGGAAGTGCGGGCCGCCAGGTCCCGCACCGCCTGGGCCACCACGGCAAAACTGCGGCCGTGTTCCCCCGCTCGGGCCGCTTCAATGGAAGCATTCAAAGACAGGATTTTGGTCTGGTCGGCGATATCGCCGATGATGGAGGCCACGGCTGCAATTTCCTCATGAAACCGGTTTAGCTTGTCCAACTGCTCTATAATGTAACTTTCGATGGCCAGCTCCATGTCGAAAATAATGCGTTTACTGAAGGCCTCCATCAGGCGCAGGCACAGGTCCCTTTCTTCGTTGTACTTCCAGACAATGCGTTTGACGGCCCTCCAATGGAGGCGGTAGGCCCCCAGATACCACTTGGGATACAAACCGATCTCCTGGTGTTTCTTACCCACCGCCAGCCGCCGGGCTATGTATTCGTCGTCGATTTTTTCATCTGTTAGGCTGATAAAGTATTCCTTCTGGGTCTTGGAGAGTCTTTCTATAGTGCTGTACTTCTTAATAAGGTTGTCGAGATAGGCGTAACGTTGAAGGTGCTCGTAAAACTCCTTTACCACCCCGTCCGCTTCTTTGATAAAATATTCTCGCTGGCTGTGCATCAACCTTAAATCCTCGTCGGTTATATCCAGGAAACGAAGCTGTTCTTTATAACTGGTCAGCAGGTCCACATCCACAGTCTGAACTCGGCTCATCAGGGTATCGACTCCCCTTTGTGCATAATTGAGAGTTAAAGGATTATAATTCGCTCCCCGGGGCTTTTTCTCCTTCAAGGGAGCCGCAATTGTTGACGTCCAGACTCCCCTTCCGCCGGATAATTTCAGCCGGTTGGAGCTACGGAACGGTACACCCGGACGACAGGTTGCATATTATACTCTTGCCAGGAATTTTCTGCCGTAGTGAGGATGGTTTTGGCTATGGGCTATGCTCTCGCCCTGGGAGGTGGGGGGCTTAAGGGGGCAGCCCACCTCGGCGTCCTGCAGGTGCTGGTGGACCACGGCTTACCGCCGGAAATGGTAGTAGGTACCAGCGCCGGCGCCGTTGCCGCTGCCCTCTATGCTGCCGGCCTCCTGCCGGTGGCCCCCTCCCTTTTCGCGCCGGCTTCTCCCCCTTCCCTCTTCCGCAGCCTTTCCCCCATAAGAGGCCTGCCCCTAGGCCTTTTGGACGGAAAGGCGATCGAAGGGGTGTTCCGGCGTCTGTGGGGAGAAAAAACCTTTCGCCAGTTAAGGGTACCCGCCGCCGTTGTGGCCTGCGACCTGTACACCGGCCATACCGTGGTCTACACCCATTTAATGCCCGCCCGCCCCCTGCCCCCGGGAATCGTGATGGGGGGTGACGTGGAGGTGTGGAAGGCCGTCCGGGCAAGCATCTCCCTGCCGGCCATCTTCACTCCCTTTGCCATCGGTTCCCGCCTGCTGGTAGACGGCGGCGTCACCACTAATGTGCCTGCGGACATCGCCCGCCTCTTCGGGACCCAACGGGTGATAGCGGTAGAGCTGGGTACCCGCACCCCACCTAAGGAGTTCAATAATGCCGGGGATGTTCTCCTGCAGAGTCTGGATATCATGAGCAGGAGGTTGACCGGCCTCAACCTGAAACACCACGCCGACTTGGTGCTGTCGCCCCTAAAGGATTTGTCTTCCCCTCCTGATATGGAAGGGCCTTGTCAAGCCCCTCTGAAAATTTTTTGCGAAACCTGTTTTAGGACAGAAATATCCCTCCACTGCTCAA
>LDZR01002347.1_pt1 | contig 39276 bp, 36 predicted proteins | sample 615371 | NCBI WGS metagenome assembly LDZR01 (sample SAMN03408294, study PRJNA278302) | terrestrial metagenome | isolation source: oil reservoir sample K2 | place: USA: Alaska, North Slope, Kuparuk formation | collected 2013
AAAAAAAAAAAAAAAAAAAAAAAAAAAAAAAAAAAAAAAAAAAAAAAAAAAAAAAAAAAAAAAAAAAAAAAAAAAAAAAAAAAAAAAAACTGCCGCCTGCAGCCGTGATGATCGGTTTAGTTCCACCACTTTGATCCATTTGCCACCCAAGATACCATCGAAGAAAGAACGTTTCACCGGCTCTACCTCATAAAGTTTCATTACTATCTCTTTGGCTTCCAAAGCATTCTTAAAAATCTCATACTGCATTGTTGGCCCTTCCTCTTTGTTATACCCCCCCATCTCCCCCTGCGCTGGTCTTTTCCCGCAAGCTTTTTGGGAAGCAAATAAATCCTTTTTAAAATTTCCCAGTACTTTACTGCTTCCTGCTGGCAAAAAATCCCGTGTAAATATCCATCTCAATCTCTTGATTGTAAGAGGGAGAACTGCTTTCTTCCTTCACGTAAATTCTTGTCCCCCTTATCTTCATCGCAACTTTGGAACCCCTGCGGGTAATTCCGGCTGAAAGGCCATCGATCAATCTGAAAAACCTGTACATTGGCAAAAGATGCCCCGGAAAATCAAACGGCAGTTCATTTTCCACATGATGGTGATACTTTATCAACCAATACACCTTGTCGTCTATGTTATATAACGCCCTGCTCAAATCAGCTCCCCGAAACGCATGAAGGTGACTCTTTTCAAATACTTCTTTCGGATTTACCATGTCTCCTATTTTTAAATCCGGCTGCACCTTTCCGATATCATGCAGAACGGTAGCCTGCACAAGTGCATTCTTATCCATCCCCGGCAGTTCCATCAGCCCTTGCCTAGAGGCGTCTGCGATCAGTTTGAGCATGTTTATGACGTGCCTGAAACAGCCGTTTTTGATCACGCCGGTTATTTTTATCATATCTGTACTTTCGTCGTACTCGTCCATATACTCCACTATGGATTTTAACCTTGTCTCTATGCGCTGATCCGGAAGCATTATCGAAAATGCCGCTTCCACTTCACTTTGACTACTTCTCAATTTTTCCACCATGGTGTACTCCGCCGTTATATCGGCAAAAGTAACAAGAAAATAATTTGCTTTCCGTAAAATATTCGAATGTGCCCTGTAATAGGTTCCTGCTTTGGTTGTGAATACCTTTCTTTTATTATCCTTAATTATCGCCTTCATTTCTTCAGTGCCTATTGAGCTTTCTGACATTATTTCCATCGCGAGCTTATTGGCCCTTATGACCTCGCCGACCTCCGATACCAGCGCAACTCCAAAGGGAAGGAAGTCTATTATTGCCTCTATTAAGTACTCAGCATCTTTCCTTTTTTTCCTTTCCTCATCGTGCCACTTTGCAAGTTCGCCCATTAGCTTATCCGGCGAAAGTCTTCCCGTTATTCTTCCCTCTTTACCAGTAAATAATGGCAAACTTCCGCATTTATTTATCCTTTCAACAACGGCTTCTACGTCCATGGACGATTCCAGTTTATCCTCGTCTTTTATCAAAACGGCAATGTCCTTGGTTTTAAATTTTGAACCTTCATCTCCCATGAGAAGCCATTTTATTATCGATTTGCCGTCAAAGTATCCATAAACACCCTCTTCCTTCTCTACAATTACCAGGGCTCCTTCACTTTCAAGCAGTGCTTTCGCAACTTCTTTTAAACCGGCATCTGGTGGAACTACAGGCAAATCGCATCGGTCCCCTAGTATATCCCCCATTTAAGCACCCCTCCCTAATTTTTGCCGTCCAGGTAGCTGTAGAAAACGAGCCTGTTTTTACCTTTTGCTTTAGCTGCGTACATCGCCGCATCTGCAAATTTTATGATCTCCTCCATACTTAAGGGACAGTCATCCGGATATACCGCCGCACCTATGCTGTTATGAGCAGATGGAATAACAACCTCTCCATTTTTTGAAATTTAAGTTGCCTTCTATTGCCAGAACCTTCAGCCGACATATACCCACCATGAGGAATGATCCTAACTCGTATCCCAGACTTACACCTCCACGTTGTAAAGGGTGTAGGCGAGCCAATCAGCCAGACTCTAGAGTGCATAAATAAATTTCCCTTTCCTTCCTGCCGGTGAGAAATTTTGCTATCCTTTTTGGAACTCGGAAAATTTTTCTTTAAAGTCGGTTTCTAATTTTGCGATCAGCTCGTCCGGATTTTTCCCGTCCTCGGGAAAAGTAGCCGAACCCATGACCAAGAGCAGTTTCTTTCTTTCTTCCTCAGGAATGAGGACGTTATATATGTTTTCCAGTTTCTTATGGACGGTTAAAACTCCCTCTTTGTCGGTAAAAGGGAGAATAAATAAATATTCGCTGGGGGAAAGGTTTATTATGCTGTCCGTCTCCCTCATTACGCCGCGCAGCTTATCGGGATACTTGCTCTCAAGGTCGACGATCCGGCGATAACTGCTTTCCTTATAAAAAGCATGCAGGGTGTCGGCAGTAAAAATACCTGCCAGGACCAAGCTTAAAAGATAATTTCCCCTCTGGGCCCGCTTGACTTCATTTCTAATCCGGTCATAGTACTCCCTGACCGACTTTCTTTCTTTAAAGCTGTACTTTGAGGATAAAATGTGGTCTATTCTTTCCTTAAGCCTGTCCAGATTTACGGGCTTAGCCATGATATCCTTAGCCCCTGCCCGAAGGGCCTGGACAGCTTTGCTGCTGTCAATGCGCGCGCTGACGACGATAAAAGGTATTTCCTTTTCGCCGGAAATCTCCCTGTACTTCTGGATAACCTCCAGGCCGTCACCGTCAGGAAGAAAAATGTCGAGAATGATCAGCAGTAAACTGCTTAGTCCAAAGGTACTGAGGTAACGGGAGAACTCCCGAGCCGAGGTAATCTCCTCAACCTCCAGGGAATAGCTGCTGTTTAAAAAATTTTTCAGGTAAGACCGGAAAAGAGGTGAGTCATCTACCACCAGGATCTTACCATCTTCTGATGACTTAGGCATAGCTTTTCTCTCCTTACCTGTGTTTTTTACAGGCCTTTTGCCCTTGGACGTTTTAAAAATTAGTTGACACGAGGTCAATAAAACCGGAGCTTCTGGCATGGCAATTCCAAACCTGACCCCGGCTGTCGGGCCATTTTGGAAGCGGAACCACAGGTAAATAGCATTGGTCCTTAAGTATATCCTTCATTTAGGTACTTTCCTTATTTTTACTGTCCAGGTGGCTGTAGAAAACGAGCCTGTTTTTACCTTTTGCTTTAGCTGCGTACATCGCCGCATCTGCAAATTCTATGATCTCCTCCATACTTAAGGGACGGTCATCCGGATACACCGCCGCACCTATGCTGGCAGTAATTTTAATCCTGGCTTCTGTGAAAACTCCCTCCTCTATTCGTTTTCTTATCCTCTCAAGGGGGGTTTTAGCATCGCAGCTATCCGTTTCAGGCAGCAATATAAGAAATTCCTCGCCTCCATATCTCATAACTACATCCTTATCCCTTAGGCATGTCTTTATAACAACGCTTACTTCTTTCAAAAGTTCGTCTCCGATAACATGGCCATATTTATCATTAACATCTTTGAAATTGTCTATATCAAGCATCGCCACTGTAAGAGGTGTTTTTGATATACTCGCATTCGCCCAAAACTTCGAAAAAATTCTCTCAATTGCCAACCTATTGTAAAGACCTGTCAGGGGATCTCTTTCGACATTCTCCCTTAGAGAAAGGAGTAAAGCATCCGTTGCTATAAGTATTTGGGCTAAAAATTCTGTGGATCTCTCAATGTAGATCCATTGGACCACATCGTTATCCTGCTTTATATTAAGAATATCTTTCAGAACTTGATTATGAATGTCCAGAATATTTGCGGCCTGGGCTGAAGACACATCCAGTAATCTAATAAGGTGCTGGTATGCCTCAAACAGTACTTCATCCTGCCCACCTTTTAAAAGATACTCTGAAAGGTAATTCTTATATTCCATCATAAAGCCTCTAAGATTTTTCACTGCCCCATTCCCCCCTTGCTACCAGTGCGGTAGCATCATCTTCTTTTATACTGAACTCCGTCACTATCTTTAAAGCGGCCTCTCTGGTATTTAATGTTCTGATCCATCCCATATCTGGTGTCGGGATAAACTGATTCTTTATTCCATCGGTACAGACTACTAATGTAGAATAAAACAGCGACACGGGTTCTTTAAATATTTTAAGGCTGGTAGGCATCCTCCCGATGACACCGCCTACTCCCATAATTCTCCTTGCAGACCCAGCATCGACGAGCCAGGCCTTTATATTGCCCACGTTTATGTATTCTATCATAGATTCAGAAACCAAAGCAACAAAAGCAGCACAGCCGCGGGTATCTCGTAAAAGCCCCTGAAGGTCCGCATATATCTTTTCTATTTTCTCCTCCGCTGAATTCTTTACGTAAAACTCGATCAGTTTTGCAACTTCGTGCGCCCTTCTGCCGTGGCCCAGGACATCGGCCACAAATAACATATATTTCTCGCCCATCTTCTTCCATAAGCACACATCTCCGCTCTCTTCCTCCAGATAATGCGGCTTTGATGCCGTTCCGACTTGCAAAATAAAATTCTTCCCCTTTTGCTTTGAAGGCTTAAGGATAGCCTTTACTCTTGTACCTCCGCCGGGTTTTCGCTTGATTTCAAGTTCATTGCTGCTTTTTTTTACCACTTCAAGGCCTATACCAAGCCCACCGGATAACTTATCTTCGTTGCTATTCCCCATAACCCTTCCTATATCTTCGGCCACGATGCGAAGACCATCCTCGCCAAGTTCTATCTCTATGAAGCCCTTTTTGCCGCATTTCAAAATATTAGTGGCCAATTCTTTGGCCACGAGCAGGGTGGAGGGTATATCCAGGTTAATTTTTTTCAAAAATTTTTTCAGGAGGTGTTCGAGAATAAAAAGATCGGCTTCAACAGCAATATTGACCTTCAGCCTCTCTGTCAATATGCGTGCCTCCTTTTTTCAACGATAACGGCCGTTCCCTTCCCAACTTCAGACTCAATATGAAAACTGTCCATAAGCCTCCTGATCCCCGCAAGGCCCAGCCCCAGGCTCCTTTCTGAAGTCGTATATCCTCCGCTTACCGCAAGTTCCACATTTTCTATCCCAGGTCCCTCGTCGCACGCCAAAATCTCTATGGTTATCGCCTTCTCGGGACCTGCTTCTTTTTCTCTAATGTAAATGTATCCTTCCTTTGCATACCTGTATATATTTCTTGCCAGCTCCGAGACGGCCGTGGCTATTTTAGTGACATCCGCCAGAGAAAAATTCATTTTCTGTGCAAAATTTTTTGCCATCTGCCTGGACACCGCTATATCGCTTTCATCTTTTATCTTCAGCACTATATCGTAGTCCTGGGGATTCACTTCTATCACCCGGTATCACTCCCCCAACGCAAAAACATTGAAAAAGCGCCCCTTAATCCAGCTCATCCAGAATATCTATAGCATCCTCAAGGCTCCGGGCAGTGATTATGTCTTTCAACCTGATGCCCATCTGGGCCAGCGTAAGCGCTACCTGCGGCTGAATCCCGCATATAACAGTATGGCATCCCATAGCTTTAGCCATACCAGCCGTCTCCGACAGGACAAAAGATATGTAGCTGTCGATTACATCTACCATACTGACATCGATTATTATCCCCCGGACGTCATTCTCGTGTATCTCGTGGAGTATCTGCATTTGCAGCCTCTCAACCGTATTGTCATCAAGTTCGATCTGTATTGGGACAAGCAGATAATCATAAAGCTTTATGGTCGGCACTACCTTACTCTTCATCGCCGTCCCCTCTTTTTCGGCCATGTTTTCTGTCGCTTTTATCAGGCGCTATACCAATGGCATACTTGAGAGCGCTTTCTAGGTCCCTCTTTATAATTACCATGTTGAAATCGACGCCCAGTTTTACAAGAGTATGGGCTATCTCCGGCTTTATTCCTGTCAGAATTACATCGCTGCCGAGCAACTTTATCGCGTTAAACATTTCTATTAAAAATCCTCCGACAATTGTATCGATCATCGGCACTCCCGTCACATCCACGATGACTATCTTTGCCCTGGTGCTTGCTGTTCTTTCAAGAAGTTTTTCGGCCATGTTCTGGGCTCTATGGCTGTCAAGGGTACCGATAAGAGGCACGAGGAGTATATCCTGCCAGATCCTTATTATGGGAGTCGCAAGTTCGGCGAGTATGTCATTAAGTTCTCTTAAACGCGTTTCTTTTTCTTTTCTAATTCCGTCCAATGCCTCAACTGCGAACTTCAACATCTCTATGAAAGGAAACCCACCTATTCTGGAATTTAAAAGCTCTATCCCCCTTATCAGAGCATCCGCATCAGCAAAATCCAGCAAATTTTTGAAGAGTTCTTTTATTCTTTCATCCTTGTCCTCGCTGCTGAAAGCATCGGCGAGATTAACCAGAAAATCCTCCCATTCCCTTTTAAGATCGTCCGAAGCTGCTAAATCTTCCACAAGCTCTTTCAAATTATAAATGATAGCCTCCTTCATAATACCCACCCTTTCTTAAAATTTATTTCCATATGCATAATATTTTTTAGCAGAGCACTGCGCCAGAAGCAGAAATATTATCATGGAGTGCTTCTTTCTGTCCTTTACAGCATAGACTGTCTTTTCTAACGGCATTTCTTTTATCAAAATACGGTTGAACACTATTTCACCCGCATTATCTCCTAAAAAACCTGTTCCAAATTTGCAGAAGAATCTCAGTGAGCCATCACTACCAACTTATTTTTACATTATTTTACTTCAACACAGCGTCATTTTTCCCCTTCATGATTTTACTTGTCAATACTAATTCTTAATTTTTGAATTCTTAATTATAGATGAGCCAGAGTTTCGTTCACAAAAGTTTAAGAAATTAAAAAAGCCATTGAAAAAGGTGGGTATCCCTGAGGTATTATCAATATGGCGCAACAACAAAAATACCTCGACAGGGGGACCCACCTAATGTCATTGTACCACCAATTGAAGCATTCCGGAAACCCCCAGGCTGCTGTTCAAACTGTTATCTCTTTGCTGGAAAAGCATTCCCCAAAAGAAGTCGCTGAAATTATGGGTATTTCAGTAAGCCTCTTTGATATTTCTAAATACCTTGGGATTACTCACCTAAAAATAAGGTTGTGAACGAAACTATGGCTCAGTATAGTTTTCAGTCGAAATAGGGATTTGGTACTGCTTTATCGTTTGCGCAGCTTAAAAGCGGTTACTGACTTACAGGTTCAATATTGAGTTTATTAAATATTTTGTATAGGGATGCCGGGGCATGGAAAAAATCTGCTCCGGCTCGCCCAGTTCCACAATTTTCCCTTTTTGCATGATGGCAATCCTGTCACTGATGGCCCGGACTACTTCCAAATCATGCGATATGAACAGGAAGCTGATTTTATACTCCCTCTGCAGCTTTTTTATTAACTTAAGGATTTGAGCTTGAACGGATACGTCCAGCATGGAAGTGGGTTCATCCGCTACAACAAATTTGGGTTTTAAGGCCAGCACGCGGGCAATGGCAACTCTCTGGGCCTGGCCCCCGCTTAATTCATGTGGATACCGTTCAAGGTGTTCTTCTGTTAGCCCCACGGTTTCAAGAAGCTTTAAAATTTCTTCTTTTTCCCTTGATTTGCCGTCTGCAAGGCCGTACAGGCGAATAGGTTCGGCCATGCTTTCATATATTTTCATCCGGGGGTTGAGGGATTCTTGGGGGTGCTGAAAAATTATCTGCATATCCTTTCGCAGATTCTGCAGCTCCTTTTTTCTTAGCCGGGTTAATTCCTTCCCGTTAAAATAAATGCGGCCTTCTGTCGGCTCCAACAGCAGGAGCAGCAGTCTTCCCACGGTTGATTTTCCACTGCCGCTTTCACCTACAAGGCCCATTATTTCCCCTTGATTGATCGAAAAACTCACGCCGTCAACGGCCCTGATACGGCTCTTATTTAATCTTCCTTTAAAGAATTCTTTTGATAGGTTTTCAGCCATTAAAAGCATACATTAAAGCACCTCACAAAATGGTCATCATTCAGTTTAACCAGCTCTGGATGTGATGCGGTACATTTCATGTTAGCCCTGCTGCACCGGGGATGAAAGCGGCAGCCTTCAGGCAGGCTGATAATACTAGGGCTTGAGCCGGGAATGGGGTTGAAGCCCTTGCCGGGAAGTGAATTTAGGAGACCTGCAGTGTAAGGGTGCCTTGGATTTCTTAGAACAGCTGCTGTTTTTCCCATTTCAACAATTTCACCTGCATACATTACGGCTATCCTGTGCGCCAAGGCCGCTGCAACCGAGAAATCATGGGTTATCAACAGCATGGAAGTACCCGCTGCTGAAGCTGTTTCCTTCAGCATCCGGACAACTTCGATCCTGAGCACTGCGTCAAGTCCTTTGGTCGGTTCGTCCACAATAATCAGTTTCGGATTGCATGCCACCCCCATGGCCATAAGCACCCTCTGCTTCATACCGCCGCTTAGCTGGTGAGGGAAGTCCCGGAATTTCCTGGGAGGTTCCTGCAGCTTTAATTTGCTGAAAAGATCGAGCACCTTGCTCACAGCTTCGGATTTTTTTAAATTATGATGGCGGATAACAGCTTCAAGGACCTGGCAGCCGATCTGCATCAGAGGATTCAATGATGTAGAAGGGTTCTGGGGGATCAGGACTATTTCCTTACCCCGGAGCTTTCTCATTTCGGCTTTGCTGAGGCTTAATATTTCTTTCCCCCGGAAAAGCAGGTTTCCTTCAATTTTGGCGTTTTCAGGCAGTAAACGCAGTATGGATAATCCCAGAACCGATTTCCCGCAGCCGGTTTCGCCGATTAGGCCCAAAATTTCTCCATTAATTATTTTTAAGGATACGTTGTCCACTGCCTTTACAATGGAACCGTTTATTTTGAAGTAAGTTTTAAGGTTGCGGATTTCAAGCAGCGTTTCTGCGGTTTTTGCCTTCTGTTCGCTGTTTTCCATTGCTGTCTGCACCAATACCAATTAAAACACTCCTCTGCCTTCAGCTTTTTACTCGATACGGCCTTCCCTCAGCCGTGGGTCAAGAGCGTCCCGCAACCAATCTCCCAGCCAATTAAAAGCCAGTGAGGTTATCATTATTGCAAGTCCGGGGAAAATTGTTAAATGGGGTGCAGTCCGGATGAATTCCCGGCCGTCATTGACCATTGCCCCCCATTCGGGAGTCGGGGGCTGTGCTCCAAGGCCGAGGAAGCTTAAGCCGGATGCCGAGAGAATAACATGGGCGACATCCAAAGTAGACACCACCATGACCGGGGCCATGACGTTTGGTAAGATGTATCGAAACATGATCCTTAGCTGGCTGTTACCCATGGCCCGTGCCGATTCCACAAATTCCTTTTCTTTGATTCTCAGCACTTCACCCCTTACCAACCTTGCGTAACTTGTCCAGTGTACCAGGGTAAGTGCTAAGATTACGTTATTTAGCCCGGGCCCCAGGGCTGTTATAATTGCCAGTGCGAGAATGATACTTGGAAAGGCGAGCATGATATCAACAGCTCGCATAATCAGTTCGTCGGTTAAACCGCCGAAGTACCCCGAAACAAGCCCGAGGAGAATGCCGATGGAAGCACTGATGCTTACTACTATCAGGGATACTTTGAGGGATTCACGGGTGCCGTAGATGACCCGGCTGAATATACACCGACCCAGGTGATCCGTGCCGAAGGGGTAGTTTAAGGAAGGGGCTTTTAATTTGTTTGCCAGATCTACTGCAACTGGATCGTGGGGAGCGATAACAGGCGCGGCGATAGCGGTAAAAACCAAAAGCAGTATTATTAGTGCGCTCAAAGCCGTGATTCTGCTGTTTGCTGTCCTCAATGAGAACGTTGAAAATTTTTTAGGCACCATGACTGTGTCGTGCATCTATAATCCCCTCCCGTAACGGATTTTAGGATCGAGTAGGGCATAGAAAAGGTCAACAAACAAATTGATGAGAGCGTAGGCAGTCGCAATGAGCAAAATACATCCCTGGATTAGCGGAATATCCCTGGCAAGAATCGAATCCACCAGGAGCTTACCAACCCCCGGCCAGGAAAATACCGTTTCCACAATCACGGATCCTCCCAGAAGATGACCGAACTGTAACCCCGCCACGGTAATCACTGGGAGCAGCGCATTCCGGACGGCATGTCGAAAAATAACAATTGTTTCGGAAAGGCCTTTGGCCCTGGCAGTGATAATGTAGTCTTGATTTAAAACTTCAAGCATACTGGAGCGCATTACGCGCGTAGTAACTGCTGCCATGCCTGAGCCAAGCGTTAAACAGGGTAGAACGAGGTGTTCCAGTTTTCCGTATCCCGTAACCGGAAAGAGGTCAAGTTTTAATGAAAAAATGATAATGAGGATAAGCCCCAACCAGAAGTTGGGCATAGATACGAAAAACAGCGATCCCAGCCTGCAGAAATGGTCTATTAAAGTGTTTCTATTAATTGCCGACACTATTCCAAGAGGTATTGATATTACAAGGGAAAAGACGGTACTTGTTGCAGCGAGCAGAACCGTGGCCGGAAGCTTGGAAAGCAGCAAAGTGCTTACAGGTAACCCGTACACGTACGATGTTCCTAAATTTCCGCCCAGCACTTCCATTAGCCACCGGAAATACTGCTTGTATAAAGGATCGTTTAGATTAAAGCGCTCAATAATTGTAGCAATTTCGGAATCGTTTGGTACTTCTTCCAGCCCGATAAATGCGTATTTTAAAATCATAATAGGGGTAACGCCAGGTATAAGGTTTAAAATTAGAAAAGTGAGCATGGAGGCAGCTACGATCACCAGGACCGTAGCCGCCAGACGCTTTGAAATATAGAGCAGCATATGTCCTTACTCCTCAACGAAAACTTCTGTAGTAAGCATATAATCATGGGCTGTTGGGTTAAACTCATAACCCTTGACCTTATCCTTCATTACCACGGCGACACCGTAATGGGCTATCGTGATTACCGGGAGCTCATCTTCTACAATTTCCTGTACCTGCTTGGACAATTCGTATTTTTCCTGTTTGTCATAGGACGACATGCAGGCTTCTATCAACTGGTCAACTTTTGCGTTGTGGTAGCCGGTATCAGGATTGTTTTTGGAATAATACAGCACCTGCAGGTAGTAGCTGGGAGTGGGAATCATAGCTGTGGCCGATGCACCGAGCTTCATATCCCACGCACCTTTTTTAACTCTTTCACTTATTGCGCCCCACTCCATAACTTCAATCTTCACATCGATTCCAACTTTCTTTAATTGAGCCTGAAGAGATTGTGCCATTGGGGGCAGTCCCGGCCTCTGGGAATAGGTCATAAGGGTTACCTTAAAAGGCTTACCGTCTTTATCGATTACCCCGTCACCGTTGGTGTCCTTCCAACCTGCATCAGCCAAGATTTGTTTTGCCTTTTCCGGATCGTAAGGGTAGCCCTTTAGATTTTCATTTGTCCATGCCATTCCGGGCATAAAGGGGCCCTTTGCCGGAGCGCCGCAGCCAAAGAGCACATGCTTAACGATGGCTTCTCTGTCAATGGCATAGCTGATTGCTTTTCTTACCTTAAGGTCGCTGAACGGGGCCCTTTTCAAATTCATTTCGAGTATGTAGTTTCTGGCTGTTTGGTGAAATTCAACATTTAAATCATCCATGGAGCTTAGCCTATCCAGTTCGTTGTATGGCGGGTCGCAGGTGAAGTCGATTTCCCCTTTTTCCACCGCCAGTGCCCGCGTATTTGGGTCGGGAAGCGGACGAATCACGATTCTGTCAAGTTTGGGTGCTCCACCCCAATAATTTTCATTCTTAACCGCTTCCAGTTCCCCGGTACCCGGATCCCACTGTTTCAGCTTAAAAGGCCCTGTCCCGATTGGCTTTACCAAATTACCTTTTTGATCCACCGAATTGGGGCTGATAATGGCAGTATTTGAATAGTGGAGTGAAGCGGGAAGGTCTGCGTTGGGCTCTACCGTTTTTATTATCAGCGTGTAATCGTCAGCTGCTTCAATAGATTTGATCTTGGTGAAGGATTGATTCTTCGGATTAATACTCAATGCCCTTTCCAGGGACCACTTAACAGCTTCGGCGGTCATAAGGGAACCGTCGTGGAACCTGACGCCTTTCCTGAGTTTTATTTTCCATGTTGTGCCGTCAACATTTTCCCAGGATATTGCCAACCCCGGCTTCAGCTCAAAATTGGGCTTGCATTCCACCAGGGTTTCAACTATAAGTGCTTTTTCCTTTAAAAGTGTACCGTCAGCAGCCGGGTCGATATTGTCTATAGCCCACATTTCCCCTATAGTCAGTACCTGTTCTTTCTTATTTTGTGAGCTTTCTGTATCGTTTTGACCGCATCCCGTTATGAGGAATAACGAAACCGATATAACTGCACAGAGAAATCCGAGTAAAAGTTTTCTAAACATCTTGAACCCTCCCATTTGGTTTTACTCCAATAACTACAAATCTTTCATAGTGGCCGTATTTAAGGTAATTAAGGAAATTATGAGTATGCGGATCTTTAAAGCCAAATGCTTTCGCCTGCAGTCCCAAACCATTTAAGATTTCAAGGTCAGCCTCAGGGCGCTTCTTATGCCTCAAAGGCAAATGTTTTTCAAATTGACAGAATTTATTGTTTTTACTCCAGGGGTTTCTCATTTCTGTGACCAGTATCAGGAACTTGGCCAACTCTCGCCATATTTTTTTGTAGTATCTGCAGTTGTCCCAGTCGCCATCAATTATTACCAGCTTTCCCCCGGGCTTGAGCACTCTTACCCACTCTGCTGCGGCCCTTTCTGGGTCGGGCATTGTCCAGAATACGTGCCTGTTGATAACGATGTCGAAGGCTCCATCGTTAAATGGAATGTTTTCAGCATCACCCAGCAGAAAATTCACCGGTATACCCATCTGCTCTGCCTTTTTTCTTGCTCTTACCAACATTTCCTCTGCTAAGTCTATTCCTGTGACTTTATGGCCCATTTCCGCAAGCATAAGAGCAATAACTCCTGTGCCGGTGCCCACATCTAATACTTCCAGAGGTTTTTCCCCAAGCAATTTTGCCAACAGCGTCTGCCAGATCTGCTTTTCTTGTGCAGAGTGGATTCCGTGCCCGGGAGAGTTATCAAACCCTTCTGCCGCTTCATTCCACCTTTGCTTCACCATGGCTTTTAAATCCAGTGGCTCCGTGTTCACAATTTTCCCACCTCCAATATTATTTTGTTAACAAAAAAAGACCATGGGGTTAGGGCTTGCTTTTCATGCAAGCCGCAGGTCTCCATGGTCCTGGACTAAAGCTTTTTGCGTAATGTTATTTTAACTCACTTTGAAAAAAAACAAAAAACCACCAATATCCTCTCGTTCCGACAGGAGAAAGACCTTCATGGTCTTCAACTAAAAAATATACTGTAAATTTAAAATTTAAATTTATTTAAACTGCCTTCATGGCGTTCGTTCCAAAAAAGGTATATTCTACAAATGCATATAATTGATAAAAAACGGAAAAATGCTAAAAAAACGTTAAAAGGGCCATGAAAGTTCAGATCCGGCACAGGGCAGCCGCCACTGCCGCATTTTTTAGGAATTAATCCCGAATACCGCCACGGTAACCGCAATGGCCAGCTCAAAGTCGGTAATGAAATATTGTGATAAAATTTTTATGCAAGCTGTTACTCACTTTTCACACAATTCCTCCCAGAAGCCTTCGCTTCATAAAGCATCTCATCTGCTCGTAAAAGAATGGTATCGATTGTATCCGATGGTCTATAACTTGCTACACCAAAGCTTGCCGTTACACGCCCAACTTCTGGTAATGTCATGCTACTAACTCTTTCCCGAAGTTCTTCGGCTAAACCTACCGCATCTTTTATAGAAGTCTCAGGCAAAAGAATTATAAACTCCTCTCCGCCCCATCGGGCAAAGCAGTCTGTTTTGCGTATCCTCTTTTTTACTATATCAGCAATGCTCTTTAGAACCATATCCCCCGCAGCATGACCGAAACGATCATTTGTGCTCTTAAAATGGTCTATGTCAAACATAATAACTGAAAAAGGTTTGCCATTTCGCCGTGTGCGTTCTATCTCCTGTTCCATCATCTGCATGAAAAAGCGGCGATTATAAATATTTGTCAATGGATCAGTTATGGATTGCTGATAAAGCATTTCTTCAATTTTCTTGCGTTCAGTTATATCACGGACAATTCCTACTGCATGCCACGAATCCTTTATTCTTACAGCAGATAGCGAGAGTTCTACATTAATTTCATGACCATCTTTATGTCTTGTTTTCAGTTCAATTGTTTTCCCTACCGCACTCCCCTTACCACTTAATTGAAATTTCTTGAATGCTTTTTTATATGCCTGATAAAGACTTTCATCGTGTATCATAAACCTGTGCAGTTCTTTGCCCATCACTTCTTCTTTAGTGTAGCCAAATATCCGTTCCGCTGCAGGATTCCAGAAAGTAACATCTCCTTTATCATCAATTATAATAATAGCGTCTCCTGCAGATTTCATTATCGTGCTTAAAATTTCATTTCTTTCCTGCAGTTCTCTTTCTAACGTTTTCCGTTCTGTTACATCAACTACAATTGCCATATATACTTTTTCTTTTGCGGACTCTATAAGCATTAAACGAACTTCTACAGGATAAACAGAACCATCTTTCCTGCGATGCATAGTGTTAAAAATAACAAATTCCTGTTTTCCTTCGTATAAAGGTGCAAGGAGTTTCTTAAAACTTTGCATATCAAATTCAGGTTTCAAATCAAGTGGAGTCATTTCTTTCAGTTCTTCCAAGCTGTATCCCAAATTTTCTCTTGCCCTGCGATTTGCAGAGATAAATTTTAATGTTTCAGAGTGAAATATATACATTTCGTTCGGAGAATTCTCAAAGAGATGATGGTAAAATTGAAATATTCTTTCCCTTTGTTTAAGCATTATATTTGTTTCATGAAGCTTAAGAGCCATTTCAACTGTGGACATAAGCACATATTCGTTTACGCCTTTCAGTATGTAGCCGTAGCCAGTAACCGATTTGATTTTCTCCATAATTTCTTTATTGGTATTGGCAGTAAGGAATATAACAGGAATGTCTTTAAATTGCTGGATTATACGAGCCGCTTCTATACCGTCTAATTTACCCATAAGCTCTATATCCATAAGAATTAGATTAGGGCTTTGATCGCTTTTGGTTTTTTCCACAGCTTCTTCGCCTGTTCGCACTATTTCTGCTTCATATCCGTATTTGCTGAAAATATCCGCTGTTATCTGTGCATTAAGACTGCTGTCTTCTACAATCAGGATTTTCTTACGCGCAACGTCATTCATAAAAGGGGACCCCTGCTTTAAATCGGTATCTAACATAATTTTATTTTTTTTATCATACAATTCAAATAAAAAAGTCAGTAATTTATTAAATTGAAACATTAATTTTTCCGTTCAGGGCTCTTCCACAGTTTTTTCCATACTACCAAAAAGTCTTTTAAATTTATTCATTACGATGGGATTTCTATTTTTTGTGTATTTACATCGAAAACTGCTTATTTCTATAATAAGTTTGTTGTCAAATTTTCAGAGTCTAAATTTTCTAACTTTCCTGTTCCCGCAAACCCGCGTAAAATCTACATGGGATTTTATGGGAGGTAATAAAGTTTTTCCGTGAAGCAGTATTATTTTCCCTATAATTTCCCAAATATTGTTGTGGCCCTTTAGTTTTAATCTCCTAATCTTGATACAAATTTCTTTTCCACAAGATGAATAAAAACATCCACTATCTGAGGGTCAAAATGCTTTCCACTCTGTTCACGAATATATTCAAGAACCTTCTCTATTGGCCAAGCTTTTCTGTATGGGCGATCATTAGACAATGCATCAAAAACATCAACTATTGCAAAAATACGTGCTGCTAAAGGTATCTCTTTTTCTTTTAATCCACGAGGATAACCAGAACCATCCCACCTTTCATGATGACAATAAGGTATATCCAAAGCTGGTCGCAAATATTCAATCTGGGAAAGCATCTTATAAGCATATACAGGGTGTATTTTCATTATTTCCCACTCTTCATCAGAAAGTTTTCCTGGCTTTAGTAATATACTATCTGGTATACCCAGCTTACCGATATCATGCAATAGGGCGCCACGTTTTATGTGGATTAATTTTTCTTCAGGAATACCCATTTCTTTAGCAATGCTAAGAGTCAGTTCTGTTACGCGTATACTGTGTCCTTCAGTTTCTTTATCTCTAAGATCAAGGGCATAGGAAAGTGCCTCTATTGTTTCATCATAAGCTTTTAAAAGCTCCAAATTCGATTGTTGCAAATTATGAAAAAGTTCAGCGTTGTCCATTGCAATTGCAATTTGCCCTGCCAATGTTTCCAAAAAATCTCGCCATTCATCATTAACAATGTGTGGATTTCGCATAAAAACTTCCAATACTCCTAATACATGACCTTTTGCAATAAGTGGAACAGCATAATAAGCTTTGAAACCTTCCACTCGGAAAAGATCTTTTGGCATATCTTCGTTTTCTCTCTCAATGTCAGGTATATAAATAGTTTTTCTTTCTAATACAGCACGTCCTGCAAAGCTTTTTTCTAAGCTAAGAGAAATTTCTTCAATTATGTTAGTATAAAAACCGTATGCAGCTATAAATTCTAACTTTTGCATATAAGGATTTAACCTAAAAATAGCAGCTGCATCGACGTTTAACTCTCTAATAGTCTCTTGCAAAGCCACATTTGATATAACGCGCAGATCAATGCTTCCAGCAATAGCCATATCAACTTTCCTAAGTGCTTGAATATGCTGTAAGCGCCGCGTTGATTTTTCGTAAAGGTTAGCATTTTCTAAGGCCGCAGCAGCTTGATGAGCAAATGTTTGAAAAAGTTGTACATTCTCAGCATCAAAAAATCCTTTTTTGTCACTATAAATATTTAGAGCACCAAAGGTGCGTCCTCGTGTTGCTAATGGAAAAGCAGCAGATGTAATAAACCCTGCTTCAGTCACAGCTTTCATTCGCCAAGGCTCAAACCTTTGATTGGTTGTAATATCTTCAATTACCTGTGGTATACCAGTTCTAATAGCAACCCCTGTGGGCCCTTGGCCCTCTGGAGTGTCATCCCAACGTACGTTTAAATTCTTGGTATATGGATGTTCGGTCGGATATTGATATAAAACTGTCACTTTTCCATTAGCCTCTGCATGTCCTATCCAAGCTAATGAAGCTCCTAAATCTTCAACACATGTTCGGGTTACTTCATACGCTACCTTTTCCAAATTTAAACTCTCTGAGAACTTTTGATTCGCATTATATAGTGTTTTTAAAAGATGTAGCCGTTTTAGTTTTTGTTCCTCAGATTCCTTTATCTCGGTTATATCATGAGCTATACCTAAAAGAAAATCATTATCTAACTTTGAGATATTTACCTCTACCGTAACTTGTTTCCCTTCTTTGGTATTTAAATTTCTCTCAACAGTTATAGAATTCTTCATTTAAAACCCTATTGATGTCGATTGGTTCTTTAGCTAAATCTTCAGGTAAAATAATATCAGTTAGAGACTTTGTCAGAAGTTCATCTCGAGAGTAACCTAATAATTTACAAGCAGCAGGGTTGATGTTTTGAATCTTTCCTTTTGTATTAACGATGAAAATAGCATCATTGGCTTTTTCAAATAAATTTCTATAACGGCCTTCATTTTCTTGGAGCTCAGCTCTTTGGGTTCGAGTAATATTGACAAATCTACCTAATAATATTCCTATTCCAAAATAAGCTATGCTTCCTGTGACTAAACTACGGATTGTTGCCTGTTTTGTAACATAAAAAGAAACAATATTTATAAAAGTCGCTAAAATTGCTGATACTATGCCACCTACTAATCCCCAATATAAAGCAGAGCCAATAATTAAAAACAATGCTAAAATTGCAATAAAAAATGTAGGTAATATCTTCGTCAGAATTAGTAAAGCCATTGAATAAAAAAACAGTAAAATGAGTATTTTGTTAATCTTTCTTGAAAAATCCTTGATGTTGTGAACCAAACTGAACATAGGTGCTAACCCTCCCAAGACGAGTCATACTGCCTAAATAATTTATACCCTTTAGAGTAAATTGATTATCTTTTTAAAAGGTTTAAAAACAAACATGGAGCTAGTATACTATCCTTTTATAAAGAAAATCCATTCTATGTATATATTAAGGTTTTGGTAGAAATGTAGGAATACATTGCCATTTATGATCTATTTTAAGTGGATAGATCACTTCTCAGCTGCGTAGTAGTCCCTCTTTCATAGACACTTAGGTGTTTAAAAGAACGTGCAGTTGTGGTAGACTTAATAGTAGCCATAGTAAAAAACCTCCTGTATGTTTAAATTTGACGCCTATATTATACATGGTTTTTCACTATAGTTGTTCTTTTTTATTTCAAACCCTTTCCATTTCTGTTCTCTCCAACCCACATTAAATCTACATGTCATGAGGTAATAAAGTTTTTCCGTGAAGTAGTATTATTTCTCCTATAATTTTCTAAATGCTGCTCTAATTTGTGTGAAAAAAGTTGGTCCGAATGGGTAGGGACAAGGATAAAAGGAAAAAGGGATAAGTGGCGTAAATCCCAAATCCCTCAAGGCTTTACCACTTATCCCTTCACTGCTCTGTAAAGACTTAATCCTTAATCCTTTTCCCTTTCTTACCCCTCAACGGAACCACTTTTTTCGCATGGGGAAAAGATTTATTCTACTGTCACGCTTTTTGCTAGGTTTCTGGGTTTGTCGACGCCGCAGCCGCGTTTTACTGCGGTAATATGCATTTTATGCCTTATTAGATATTTCCGCTACTATTTTTGTTTTACATCCACAAAAACATTTACGGCAACGGTTTCCGTATCCACCGATGCGGGAATTTTTATCCCGGCACTGGTGGTAAAACTTCTGTCCTTCCCGCTGATATTAACAGGATAGGTGCTCAAATGGTTAATACTATTCAGCATATCCCGGTAGCCGAAAATCCTGATCTCCTGAGGCTGAACCACAACCCTTTTCATCTCATACCCAGCCGCAGGGGCACCGGTTAAAACCACCTCAACAGGAACTCTTTTCTCAAAACCCCCCATGACAACAGGTATAAATACCTTTGCCATAGAGGGAGATACCATTATCTGATACTTGTCATCAAGGCTGTTCCCGCTGCCCACAACGGGGAGAATGTGCACAAAGTTCTCCTGGGCTCCTCCGGTATCCACCTCCACATGGGCTGACTGCACATTTTCCAGTATGCTTTCGGGCCCGCTTACAAGGACTTCAGCAGGCTCCACCACTGGAGTCACTACATGAACGCCCGGCGGAGCAGAAACCATCACTTTTTCCACATGTTCTCCGAGATTCCTCCGCAGCTCTGGCTGGAAAATAACAGGGATGGCAACCAGCACCGCAAAACTTGCTTTATCCAGCTCCAATTTATGGTGGCAAATCCCAATTTGTGGCTTATTATTGAAATAGCCCCCAAAAGGGCAAGCCCTTTAAGCAGCTGCACTGCCTTGGTACCCTTGACCAGCAGCAGAAGCCTGTAAAGGATAAAGGCCACTATCCCCACATCGATTATGGTAAAGATGGTTTGAGAGACAAAAAAAAACAGGTTGATTCCTTTTAGATTACATGACTGCTCAAGGCTGTTTTTGGAAAATCTGCCGCTTCGAAACCAAATTGCCTGCTCAAAAAACTCTGCAGCAGTTTATCTAAAGGCGAGCGTGTAAAATTTCAGTAGGTGTTGGTAAGCGGGAAAATAGAAAAGAGACCTCACCGGTTGTCTTCCCAGGCAACCGACCCTGACAACACAACGGCCTAGGAGGGTGAGGTCTCATGCGGAAGTACTACCGGGATCGGGAGACAGGACAAGGTCGGTTTCTGCTGGATGAGACGCTGAGTCTAGTGCCACGGCAGCGTTTATCGCCGTGGACGACAGAGCTGGCTGTGGCAGCAGCGGCAGAAATGCCGTACCACCGAGCAGCGGATGAAGTGTGGATGGCGGCTAAATCTTGTAGGGAGCGCCGGAAGTTAGCGATCAAAGTCAGCGTTGGATATGAAGGAAAGACGACCATAGGGCTGCATCGGCGTAGCTTGCTGGAACGCCGGGTAGTCACTGATGTGGCCGATGCACGGGTGTTCTGGGAGCAAGCGGTGGCGCAATTTGGGCGGTACTTGGACCTTTCTGCCGTAGAGGACTGTTACGTGGGTGGCGACGGTGCACCATGGGTGAAGCTTGGCTGTGAGTATTTCCCACGGGCAACGTACCGGCTGGCCCCCTACCACTTGCGGCAGGCATTGTTGGAGGGCTTGGGGCATGATGAGGCAGCGTACAAGGCAGTATGTGCTGCCCTTGCAGCCGAAGAGTGGGCAGAGGCAGAGAAAGCCCTGGTAGCCGCTGAACAATTGTAAAACTGCGCCGGTACCTGCAGGGGAAGTGGGAGGGGATCTGCCAGTCGAAAGCAGCAAAGCGCCTTGGCGCCATTGAAGGTCAAGTATTTCACCATGTTGTCCGTAGGATGAAGCGGCACGGGGCCCGTTGGAGTGAAGCTGGAGTTGACCATCTCGCACGCTTGCTGGCAGCACGGACCAACGGCGAGCTGCCGGAAGCGGCACGACAGGTCTGGCGGGCACAGCCCGAGTTGATCCGCCGCGCTGCTGGGGACAATCCCATTTGCGCCGAAGGCCGCTCATCCGGTCAAGACCCCAGCGCTTGGCTGCAAGCCAGCACGCCGGCGCTGTATGGTCTGTCAGCTGATGAGCCATGGGTCAAGTACGTGCTACGTGTACTTGCACAAACATTACCAGTTGTTGCCTAAAACATGATATTTATGCCATATGTCAGGGTCACCTACTGAATCTTGACACGTACCAGAATACCCGTGTACCATTACGGCAGGCTGGGCGGAGTTGTGCCGACGCCCGGTGAAATGCTTGAACAAATAGAGAAAATCGAGGTGCAGATCAATGGGTAAGGTAATAGCTTCAAGGACAAAGGCTCTAACAGATGTGCCCTTTCACTATTTCCCCGGCTGCGCCCACGGCATTGTCCACCGTCTTGTGGCCGAGGCAATAGAAGAATTGGGACTTATTGAAAAAAACCATAGGGGTTGCCCCTGTAGGCTGCTCCGTATTCGCATACAATTATTTTAACGTGGACATGCAGCAGGCTCCCCACGGCAGAGCCCCCGCAGTGGCTTACCGGAATAAAGAGGGTACACCCCCACTGCATTGTCTTTGCCTATCAACCACAACAACGCCCTTCAGAAGAGACAGAAAAGCAAACGGGCTTCCAATCCGTGTCGCAGAAATGCTGAGCACCCTTGACAGAGCAACCTATATAAGCAAGGTGGCGGTATTTGATCCTCACCACGTGATCAGAACCAAAAGGCCATTACAAAAGCCTTTAAAGTTCAGATGCTCGGGCTTGGGTTTTCTCTGGTGGAAGTGCTGGCAAACTGCCCCACCAACTGGCACATGACGCCCCTTGACTCCATTAAATGGCTCAAGGAAAACATGCTGCCCTATTATCCGCTGGGGAAATTCAAAGCTTCCGAGGAGGTCGGTTAAAATGCATAATGAAATAATTATTGCCGGTTTTAAGGGGCAAAGTATAATGTTCGCAGGCCAGCTCATTACCCATGCGGGAATGCTGGAAGGCAGGCACGTCTCCTGGAGCCCTTCCTACGGTCCGGAAATACGAAGCGGCACGGCAAACTGCTCCGTAGTAATTTCAGACAGGGAAATCAGCTCCCCAATTGTCACAAAAACCTCAATTCTTATCGTGTTTAACCAGCCGTTCCTGGATAAATTTGAAAAAGCGGTCAAGCCCGGGGGATTAATTTTTTACAATTCCTCCATAATCAGCAGGGGCCCAAAGCGGGATGATGTCACCGCCTTTGCCGTACCCGCTAACGAAATGGCGGATGAACTGGGAAGCGCAAAGGTGATAAACATGGTCATGTTGGGAGCCCTGGTGGAAATAACGAAAATCGTTTCCCCGGACACCCTTTTATCATCGCTAGAAAAAGCGCTTGGCCAGCACAGGCAAAATATGATACCCCTGAACAAGCAAGCGCTTAAAGCAGGAATAGAATATGCCAGCAAAAAAATTAGGTAAAAAGACTTCCCGATTTTACAAAAAATTATTGTTCATTTAACCTGGACTTAACCTTCGAGGTTTATAATTTACAATAGAAAATACCTAAAGACAAAGGGTGAAAGTAAGGGGTTTGAATATGCGGATTAAAGGTTTTGGCATTAACGCAGATGCATTGAAAGCAGGTGATGGTTGTGAAACTTTGGCCTTTGATTTTGATGCTTTAGCTCGAAATCTGGAACACTATGCCCAACTGGGCTTCGACTGCGTGGAAATCCCTCTTCACAGAATGGGAGCCATGGCATGCGGAAAGCTCCTTCCTCCCCAGGTTAAAAAAATATGCGGCATTCTTAACCAATTCCCCTTCCGTTACACTGTTCATGCTCCCGACCTGCTGAACCTAATGGACAGGGAGAATGTTTCTTGGCAAAAGAAAGCTTTGGAAGAATGCATTGAATTCGCCAAAACTATTGGAGCAACAATACTAGTGTGCCACAGTGGCAGATATGTGCCGGATGAAATCATCCCCCTTTCTGAGAACTGCAAAGGAAAGCCTGATAAAAAGGTAATGGATAAAATGCTTGCCCTTGAAAGGGAACTCCTGCTTGAAGCAGCCGAAAAAGCTGAAGAACTGGGAGTCACCATAGCTTTAGAAAACGCACAGCCATATCTTGACCGCAGCCCTTACTGCTATGCAGAGATTCCTTCCCTTTTGAAGGAACAGGTAGCAACCGTAAATCATCCTAACGTGAAGATAGCTCTGGATATCGGCCATGCCTATTTGGCCTCAAAATTTTATAAGTTTAACTTTTTAATGGAAATAGCCTGTACTGTTCCGTTTATAGGACACGTACACCTTCACGACAATTTTGGCAGGGTTTCACGAACCGACGAAAAAGATAAAGCTGATCTTATGACTGCCGGGCGCGGGGATCTTCATCTGCCCATCGGCTTTGGCGAAATACCCGCCAGAGAAGTGCTGGTTTTGCTGCGGGACTGTCCATGTGTAATACTCCATGAAATCCACTCAAGCCCCCGGGACTACATCAAAGAAGCGCTGGAACTAACAAAGAATATTCTGTTATCCAATGCCTCCAATGCCCCGGAAAGAAAAAGGATGGTTATTTAAACCAGCCAAGAACCGTTTCCTAAGAGGAAAGGGGTGGGGCAGTACCCCGTGGATGTTAAAACTTTGCTTTGCAAGAAAGTTAAGCAAGGCGATAATGGTTTTCTGCTTAGCCATTTGAACCTTAAAAATATCAAACTGCACTTAGACAAAAAAGGCAGCAGCGTAGCTGTTCTATATTTTCATATTGAGAAATTCAACCAAATAGAACAAATATACAGTAGCGCAACAGCAGAAAAAATATTAAAGTTTTTGCTGAAAAAAATAGAAGAAAAAGCCAGCCGCTTCCGGCAGAGCCTGCATGTCCTAAATTCCGGCAGTTTTTGGGGAGACGATTTAATTTTATTTGTCTCCTGTTCCGAAAGGACTGCAGCCAATGATTTGCACGAGTTAGCTGTCATCTGCCGTCACTACTTAAAGAAACTGTTGGATACTAAGATAAAAAAATATGGAGAGCTGGATCTGGATCTGTATGTTGGTTTTGCAACTATTTTAAAGAACCAAAATTTAAAATTGGAAAGCCGCATATACTCAGCAATAAAAGAAGCGCAGAATGTCGCTAAAGGAAAGCTGGATTTGACAGCTCCAAAGCTTTTGTCTGAATTTAAGGAACTTATAGAAGGGGAAAGGCTCAAAGTTGTATACCAGCCTGTAATGTCTTTACAATCGGGCAGAATTTTTGGCTGGGAGGCTTTGGCCAGGGGACCTCAAAAAAGCTCCTTCCATTCTCCAGAAAGTCTCTTTAATTTTGCAAAAAATGTAAATATGCTTTACCTGTTAGACAGGCTGTGCCGCAAAAATGCGATTAACAACGTGGGAGAGTTGGGAAAAAATCAAAAGCTTTTTATCAACATCGAACCTTTGACAATCACTGATCCAGGATTTGCCAATGGAGAAACTCTGAGCCTCCTGAAAAACGTGGGACTGCAGCCGGATGATATTGTTTTAGAAATAACCGAAAGATATCTTATTAAAGATTACGATTTATTTAACCGTGTTCTGCACCACTACCGCCAACAGGGGTACCTAATTGCCATTGATGATCTGGGATCCGGTTTTTCTTCGCTTCGAATGATCGCCGAGACTAAGCCGGAGTTCATCAAAATTGACAAAAGCATGATCAGGGACATAGATACCAATGAGGTTAAAAAGGCGCTCCTTGAAACTTTAAAGACCTTTGCCGAAAAAATAAATTCCTATGTTATCGCCGAGGGAATTGAAACCCCGGAAGAACTGGAGGCACTGGCGAAAATAGGGATTCATTACGGGCAGGGTTATTATATTTCCCGCCCTTCTCTGCCAAAACCCTCGGTCAATGATAAGGCTGTCCAGAAACTGCTAGCCGTGCGTTCTGAAAATCGCGAAAAAATATTCGGCATATCCAGCTACTCAATATTGGCCAAAGATGTAGTGGAAAATACCACTACAGTTACCGAGGAAGTGCCGGTTAACAAAGTAAAGAATATCCTCGATGCCAACGACCCCATCAGCAACGTAGTAATAGTTGACAAAAAGAACCGGCCGATAGGATTGGTTATGCACTATTATTTAGACAATCTTTTGAGCAGCCAATTTGGAATTCCGCTGTACTCCAACCGCCCCATATCGGAAATCATGGATAATAAACCGCTTATTGTAGATGAAAAAGCTCCCATTGAGCAGGTAACGGAAATGGCTATGAACAGGGAAAGAAAGAAACTCTATGATTCCATCATTGTCACTAAAAACGGCCGTTTGTTGGGAACAATTTCAATAAAGCACTTGTTGGAAACGATGACGAGAATACGCGAAGAGATTGCCAAAGGGGCAAATCCGCTTACGGGGCTTCCGGGAAACATAGCTATAGAGCAGAAGCTATCCCAAATATCCCGGCAGGAAGGCAGCTGTTCAATGGTATACATAGATTTGGATAATTTCAAATCGTACAACGATAAGTACGGTTTTAATATGGGAGACAAAGTAATTCTTTTCACATCCAGGCTGCTGAAACATATACTGAAAAAATACGGCTCAAGCGGGGATTTTTTGGGACACATTGGCGGCGACGACTTCATTATGCTTGTTGACAGCGAGAAAGTGGATTTGGTATGCACCAAGATAATTAAAATTTTTGATCGCCTTATCCCCTATTTTTACAATGAAGAGGACCGCGCAAGGAAAAAAATAAAAGGCACCAACCGAAATGGTGAGGAAAGCTGGTTTCCTGTTATATCAATTTCCATTGCTGTTATCGAATGTGGAAAGAAGGGGTGTGCAAAGGACCTTAACGAGATCAGCCAAAGGGCAATGCAATTAAAAAGCTACGCAAAATCCTTGAAGGGAAGTGTTTACGTTCGGGACAGGAGAAAATAAAAAGCAGTATCCCCCGTTGGCAGCGGCTTTTGCCAGAGACTGCCAGTAAAATAGCTAACCTCCTCCCCCATTCTAGGCCCGAAGGGGCCTTTTTCCTTACCATTTACCCACGGTTATATTTCCGTGAGCAGTAAACACCAAAGAACAATTTCTTTTAGGGTTTTTAAAAAATGCTTAATTGGGAAAGCTGCTTAAGGTAAAATATTGATATACGCTGTTGGATAATGTGCGGGAGTCTAAAAATGTTCGTTTTAAAAAACGTGCGCTATAAAAACATTCTTTACATCGACCACCTGGTAATCCCCAAAGGCAGGATAACCTGTATAACCGGGGAAAGCGGGAGCGGCAAAACCACCCTGCTCAAGCTTTTAAACAACCTGATAAGCAGCGACAGCGGGGAAATTTTTTATATGGGAAAAAATATGCGAGAAATTGACCCCGTTCAACTCAGGCGGGAAGTCGTGCTGTTGCCTCAGACGCCAGTTATCTTTCCGGGAACAATTAAGGACAATCTTCTCATAGGACGGCGGTTTTCCGAAAGGCCTCCGGTTGGGGATGATGAACTGTCCGTTTTATTGGAAAAAACCAGATTAAGCAAAGACCTGGCAAGCAGCGCAGCAGAGCTTTCCGGAGGAGAAAAGCAGCGCCTAGCCCTTTGCAGAGTTCTTCTTATGGAACCCGACGCGCTGCTTCTGGATGAGCCCACTTCAGCCCTGGACAATGATACGGCAGATCTGGTAATGGGACTGGTAGCGAACTACGCCCGGGATAAAAGGAAAACAATTGTTATGGTTACCCACTCCAAGGAGTTGGCCCGCATTTACGGCGAAAAGTTGGTAACCATAAACGGAGGCAGAATCGTCCATGTGGAGGAGGTCGCAGAATGAAGGGCATTGCCGAAATAGGGTTTTCTCAGCTTTTAGCAGCCTACGTTTTCCTGATTCTACTGCTGGTGATGGCAAGCAGGCAGGGCATCGACAAAGAAAAGGAAATAATCGTTTCTGCCCTCAGGATGACCTTTCAGCTGGTTCTGATGGGATACGTCCTGGTTTACATCCTGGAGTTTAATTCTCTGCTGCTTTCTGCATGTACGCTGTTCTTAATGGAACTCTTTGCAGTAAAAAACATATACAGCCGCGTTAAAGTGGAAATAAACCCGAGACTGCGGAGGGTTATAGTCTTTTCCATGTTCACCGGGACCGTAACGCCCCTCCTTTATTTTCTGCTCGCAGTAATAAATATAAGTCCGTGGTACGAAGCCCGCTATTTTATCCCCATTGCAGGGATGTTCATCGGAAACTCCATGACCGGCGTATCCCTGGGAACGGAACGGCTCATAGACAGTATCAAGACTAAAAGAGAACTTATAGAGGGCGCCCTTATGCTGGGGGCAACCCCGAAACAGGCTGCAAAAATCGCCGTTAACGACGCTTTTACGGCGGCCATTATGCCCACCATAAACTCCATGGTGGGGATGGGAATCGTTTTCCTGCCAGGGATGATGACGGGACAAATACTCTCCGGCATATCGCCCCTTACCGCCATCAAGTACCAGATAGCAATAATGCTGGGTGTGCTCGGCAGTGTTTCCCTTACCGTCTTTATGCTCGTACGGCTCGGTTATAAAACCTTCTTCAACGAGAGGGCTCAGCTTGTAGGCTGAGTCCCTGGGACTTCGCCAGCTTCTTAAGGCCCTGTTATCAGGCCCTTTTTATTTTTTTCAAAGTAGGCGTCCTCGCCTTCCAAATTCACCCCCTCCTACCAACTTCAGCAAAACTTCAGCGGAAATGTATTGAGCTATAGTTTCGTTCACAACCTTAATTTTAGGTGAGTAATCCCAAGGTATTTTAGAAATATCAAAGAGGCTTACTGAAATACCCATAATTTCAGCGACTTCTTTTGGGGAATGTTTTTCCAGCAAAGAGATAACAGTTTGAACAGCAGCCTGGGGGTTTCCAGAATGCTTCAATTGGTGGTATAACGACATTAGGTGGGTCCTCAGGATACCCACCTTTTTCAATAGCTTTTTCAATTTCTTAAATTTTTGTGAACGAAACTCTGGTCGACCTATACACCAATGTTTTTTACGTCTTGACAATCGTGTTTGACAGGACCTATAATTATGGCAAAGAAATCTTGGGGAAATTGGGGTTTGTTTACGTTACACATCTGGCCGGTTCCCCAGTATCGGAGGTTTATAATGGCTGTTACCAGGCGGCAAGTGGACTTTCTGAAAACGATCAAACAGGTCTACGAAGATACCAACCTGCCCGTACATTATACTCGCGTGGCTGAAATGCTGGGAATAAGCAAATGGAGCGCTTATGAAATGCTGAAAACGTTGGAAAGAAAGGGATTCTTGACCAGCCAGTACGAAGTTGACCAAGAGAAAAAGTATCCTGGGCGGGCACGGATAATGTTTGCGCCTACTCGACTGGTTAACTTGGTCCTGTCGGGAAAAACGTTGGAAGACAAGTCACCCGTCAAGGAGTTTCAGTTGCTCAAAGAAAGATTAATGTCCCTCTTCGACAAAACCGCTAAGACCACTCCGGGAGAACTTGTGGAACAAATGAGGACTGAATTGTCCAGTGTTGAAAATCCGTTGGTTTTTTGTGCATATGTAGTTACTATTTTCATACTGCAACTGCAAGCCTTGAACAAAAGCAGCATTTCTCTACTCAAAAACGGGGCTTTGGAAGTATCCGAGGGAAAAATAGGGCTGGCCATGTTTATAGGTGCTGCTTTTGGCACTATGGCGAAAGCAGCCTCTCAGGTTCAACTACTTTCTCATATGGCTGACTGTCTGTCGGGGTTCCAAAAAAATCTGGCCAAATTGAACCAATTAGAGCAGACGCTATTGATGGACTTTTTGAGTGAAGCATTGGCAAAAACGACGTAATTTTTTTTTTTTTTTGCGAGTTATTTGTGGAAATTGGGGATTATGTTGATATTGGGGAAGCATAAAAATTCCAAAAAAAGCGCAAGATACTAGTTTTTTTAGGATGATTTTGGGGATTTTGGGGAGAGCGATTCATTTGCCGATTTCAATACCGGCAATATATGGGGGGTGGGGAATTTGAGTCAAAACCTGGACAGCCTGATACTGCTCTTTGTGATTTACTCTTTTCTGGGGTGGACCATAGAAACGTTCTTCAAAAGTGTGCGCGCAAAGAGATTCATTAACAGCGGGTTTCTCTCCGGGCCGTTCTGTCCAGTGTATGGTTTTGGGGCCTTGCTGGTACTTCAGTCCAGGCAACTGGTGGATGGTGCCGCATCAATAGTCGACCCGACTACAAGAACGGTTGTTAGCATAATATTGGCCATTATGGGCACTAGCACCCTGGAGTATTTGACCGGGATGTTGCTGGAAAAGATTTTTAACCGCAAATGGTGGGATTATAGCAGAGAACGGTTTAACCTTCAAGGCAGAATCTGTCTTAAATATTCTGTATATTGGGGATGTTGGCTTATTTAATGTTGGAGTTTATTCACCCATTTCTCATACGGTTCGCAAACCCTATTCCAATGAACGTAAAATATTTGCTCTCCGGCATTATGATGCCTTATTTCATATTTGATTTGATAAACTCCGTGGAAAACGCTTTAGAGACGGGTAAGCATAGGTCTTCGCCTTATTGCCGATATTCCTGGAAAAGACGCTTGAAAAAGTACTGTCGCCTGCCTTCAGCTTTTTCCCGGCTAAGCCTAGTCATTACCAACAAGGTTGCAGATTTCAGAGGCTCTCTGAATGAAAAATGGGGGTATGTCCGCAATATCGAGGAGTACAGGAATTGTATTCATGATGTGATCCACTCTGCTCCCGTTGAGAAAATGAAACAGTTTAGACATCACGGTCATGTAACATGTTTCGAACACAGTTTGAATGTCTCTTTCTACAGTTTTATGCTCTGCAGAGCTCTGGGACTCGACTATAAGGCAGCTGCCAGGGCAGGATTACTCCATGATCTATTCCTATACGATTGGAGAACGACCAGACTGAGTCATGGGAAACACGGGTTTGTTCACCCGCGGCTTGCTTTGAACAACGCATCAGCAGTGTGTCTTTTGAATGAAGTAGAAAAAGATATCATACTAAAACACATGTTTCCCTTGACCTGGCAACTGCCATCATACAAAGAATCATGGATCGTGTGCTTAGTCGACAAGTGTTGTGCATGCGCAGAGATTATAGGCTGCATGTTTCCTTCAAAGCAACTGTTTGACAGCTACACCGCACATCAGCTTAGCCAAAACCAATGAAAGTGAGTTCCTTGAAACAGTCACCCAAATTCTGGTCATAATCGTTGTCATTCTCCATCCCCAATGGCGGATACATATCTCTTATCCACTGGATGTCTGGAGTGTATATTGTTGCAACTGCGGTGACTGTTCTGTCTGGATTTAAATATTTTTCAAGTCGAAGACTGGTAGGATACAAAAGTTTTGAAACCTTTCTGAATCAGGAGGTGAGAAACCGTTATCTTCATTCTTTCTTACTCTCAAGATTCCCACATATGATCAGCACAACCCCAAAACAATAGGGAAAGGAAGGAGTGATTCTTGGTGTTTGAGTATGCCAAAAAGTTGGTCGGGGAAGCTGTGATAACAGAAGTAACGAATTACTTAGCCAAAGACCCGGAAAACAACATTGAAAAACTGGTAAATCTCGCCAGTAAGCTGGCTATACGCCAAAATCATAAAGAACAGATTGCCTCTGCTGGAAAGCATCTTTCCAACAGAGATTCTCACTGGCACAAGCTGTTTGTCAGGACTTTGAAAGAAACTCATCCGAAGGTCCGCGAACGTCTGACCGTCAATTTTATCATCAACTCGGTGCTGTTCGGGATTCCCAAACAATACGAATTAGCGGAAAAGCTGGGTTATGCCGTACCGTGGGCTATTCTCATGGATCCTACCGACCGTTGCAACCTCCGCTGCAAAGGTTGCTGGGCGGGCGAATACCCGAAGAAAAACGACCTCACTTTTGAATTAATGGACCGAATAGTCAAGGAAGGCGAGGAACTCAGCATATTTTTCTACCTCTTCTCCGGCGGCGAACCGCTCCTTAGGAAAGACGATATTTTAAAGCTGGCTAAGGAACATCCTGACAGCGTGTTCCACATCTTCACCAACGGAACTCTTATTGATGAAAAGTTCGCCGAAGAATGCGCAGACGCAGCCAACATAGTATTCGCAATCAGCATCGATGGTTTCGAGGAATCTACCGACATGCGCCGGGGTAAAGGGACTTTCGCTAAAGTCATGCGGGCTGCCGATATCCTGCACCAATATGGGCTCATTTACGGTTTCTCAACTACTTACCACCGCCACAATGTTGAAGAAATCGCCTCCGACGAATATATCGATATGCTCGTCGACAAGGGCTTCCGTTTCGGATGGCTTTTTACCTATGTTCCGGTAGGCTCTGAATCTGATTTGGAGTTCATGGCCACCCCTGAGCAGAGGGCTTATGTCTGGAAGCGCATCCGAGAAATCAGGGCCACCAAGCCTATCCTTGTTGCCGATTTTTGGAACGACGGGGAATTCACCGGCGGGTGCATAGCAGGAGGACGCCGCTATTTCCATATCAACGCGGCCGGCGATGTTGAACCATGTGCATTTATCCATTACGCTTGCGTCAACATCAAAGACACGAGCTTGAAAGAAGCGCTTGGTAATCCACTTTTTCTGGCTTATCAGAAACGACAACCGTTCAACGAGAACCACCTGCGTCCCTGCCCGCTCATAGACAATCCGCAGGAACTGGTAGCCTGCGTCAAGGAGAGCAAGGCCCGCTGCACCCAGACGGTATCGCTTGATGCCGAAAAGCTTGCCGACAGCTTGGAAGCCTATGCTGTCGAATGGGGCAGGAAGGCCGACAGTAATTGGGAAGAAACAAGAGCACGCTGAGGGGAGGACTGAGTGACAACGGAGTTCTCGCCGTCTGGCTTTGGGATTTGTATCCAAATCCAAGGCAAATTGCAGAATGTTGGGTTAACTCGTCCAACATTGTTTTGGGGAAGGAGTAATGCAGGGTGATTTTGAGAAACAGACCCAAGATAGTTATTTCTACTTTCATCTTAATTTTTTTCTTTTTTTTTGGCATTTTTAATTATATGCAGCACGAAAAAAAGAAAGAGGCAACCGTTAACAGAGAGGAAATTGTTCCCGTGCAAGTGGCCGAAGCAAGGTTAACAAGGCTGCAAAAGGTACTAGAACTGACAGGAGAGATCAAACCAGCAGCCGTGGTAGATGTTTGTCCCAAAATGGGGGGAGAAACTATTGAGAAAATATACGTAGAAACCGGAGATTACGTTAAAAAAGGAGATCTGATAGCTGTTCTGGATGACGATGTCATAAATGCCCAGCTTGAAGAGGCAGCAGCAGGCTTGGCTGCAGCTAAGTCTGGGGTAAAGCAAAGCGAGGCAAACCTTCAGACATGCAGCGCAAACCTTAAGTCGAGCAAAGCAAACCTCGATTTAATGGGGAAAGAACGGCTCCGTGTGGAACGTCTTTACCAGGCAGGTGTTGTATCTGAACAGGAAATGGATCGCATCAAATCTCAGTACGAGGTTGCTGAGGCCCAATACAATGCTGCCAAGGCGCAGTATAAAGCGGCTTTAGAATCAAAGAACTTGGCGATAAACCAGGTCGAGAGGGCGAAGGCAGCTTTAAAACAATTACAGATAGTTTGCGAAGAATATAAGATATACGCGCCTATCTCGGGGTTTGTTGCTGCCCGCTACGTAGATCAGGGAAACCGGACAAACCCGGCGCAGCCGATTATTCGTATTTCCCAGGAAGATGAACTGAAAATCGTCTGCAGTATAACGGAAAAGGATTTTCCCCAGCTCAAAAAGGGGATGAAAGCAGAAGTAACTGTAGATGCTTTCCCCGGGAAGATTTTTGAAGGCACGGTCTCGGTTATCAGCCCAACCATCGATCCGTCCACCCGCACGGCTGAAATTGAAATACGCATTCCCAATGAGAAGTACAAGCTTCGCTCCGGCATGTTTGCCCGTATTAAATTGTACTTGGGCGAAAAGAAAGCCCTGACGGTTCCCACTGTAGCCCTTAACAAAATGCCGGGAACGGGAAGCTATTACGTATACGTCGTCAAAGACAACAAAGCAATCATGAAAAACGTAAAGACAGGCATAAGGCAGGATAATTTAACCGAGATAATCGATGGTTTGGCAGAAAAAGAACTCGTTGTTATCAGGGGACAAAACCGGCTTTACGACGGTGCTCGCGTTTCTATAGAAGAAAGGGGTGTTGCAGGCAGTGAGGCTTCCTGAATTCTCGGTAAAACAGCCTGTGGCTGCCTTAATGATTTTTCTAGCCGTGATTGTTCTGGGAATTTTTTCTTTAACCAAGCTTCCTATTGATCTGCTTCCTAACGTGGAAATGCCAGCAGTAACTGTGCTGACCGTCTGGCCGGGAGCGAGTGCTTCCGACGTGGAGACGGAAGTTACCAAGCATATAGAAGATCAGCTTAGTATGGTGAACAACCTGGATACAATTACTTCCAAATCCCTAGATAACCTTTCTATGGTCTCCTGCAAATTCGAATGGGGCACAGATCTGGAGGAAGCTACCAACGACGTTCGGGACAAACTGGAGCTGGCCAAAAAGAAACTGCCGGATAATGCTGAAGAGCCAGTAATTTTTAAGTTCAGCAGCGCCAGTATTCCCATTCTGGCCATGACGGTCACCGGGGATAAAAGCTGGCCCAGGCTCTATTATTTGACAGAAAAACAGATTGCCGACGAACTTAAAAGTGTTCCCGGGGTAGGTGCCGTTCAGCTGTACGGGGGGATGAAGAGGCAAATAAATGTTCATTTCGACCTGCAAAAAATAAACGGTTACCACCTGAATATACAGCAGGTCAATCAGGTTCTGGCGGCAGAAAACTTAAACCTGCCGGCCGGCAGCATAAAATCCGGTCCACAGGAGCACTTTATCCGGATTCCAGCCAGGTACAGGGATGTGGAGGAAATAAAAAATACGGTTATCGGCTACTTTAACGGCAGGCCGGTTTACCTTAAGGACGTTGCCGAAGTTGAAGACGGCTACAAAGAGCAGACAGTAAACGGCTGGGGAGATGGGAAAAAAGCTATCGTTCTTATATTACAAAAGCAAAGCGGCAAAAATACCGTGAAAGTTGTGCGGGATGTAAAAGATAAACTTAGGGCAATAGAAAAAAACCTGCCCAGCGATGTTAAAATCAACACGGTATTTGACACTTCTGAAAATATTCTGCTGGCTATTAAGACTCTACGGGATGAGTTACTAAGAGCCGTCTTTCTCGTGTTACTGGTAACGATTTTATTTTTAAAGAAAGTTAAGGCGGCTGCCATCGTTGCCTTTACCATTCCTTTTTCCCTTATTAGTGCTTTTATATTCCTTTACTTATTCGGTCGAACTATCAACATTATTTCCCTGCTGACGCTTGCCATTGCCTGCGGATTGGTGGTAGACGACGGAATTGTAGCCCTGGAAAATATCATCCGCCACCTGGAACGCGGCGGCCGGCCGATAACCAGCGCCATTTATGGCGCAAGCGAAGTGGGTATGGCCATGACGGCTTCCACCATGACGGTCGTGGTGGTTTTCGTCCCGCTGATGTTTGTAGGGGGGATTACGGGAATGCTTTTTAAGGAACTGGGGTTTGTTATGGCCGTGACCCTGCTGGCATCCCTTTTTACTGCCCTTTCCATGACGCCGATGCTGGCCTCAAAGTGGCTGGGAGCCGGCGATAAAGAATCCACGGCAAAAGAAAGTCTCGGGAGCAAATTTTACACAACTATAGAGAAATATCTGGTTCTTATTGAGGATGTTTACGGCCGTATACTCGGGTGGGCCTTGTCTCATAAGAAAGCCGTTATTATCGGGTCAGTTTTGATTTTTGCCAGCAGCTTGGCCCTGGTTCCTTTTATAGGTACCAGCTTTATACCGGATATGGATTCTGGGGATGTCAACGTTGAGTTCCGCCTGCCGGAAGGGACAAGAATAGAGGAAACAAACCGGGTTATGGAAAAAATTCTGCAAACCATTGGTGAAACAGTAAAACCAAAAGAATTGAGGCATTCTTACGCCTTCGACGGACAGAGCGAAGAGGGATTCGGCGCGGCTATGGGCATGGACGAAGGGCCTAACGTGGGTATGATAGGTCTTAAACTGGTGGACAGAGATAAGCGGGAACGCAGCGCCAGTGATATCGCCGGCGAATTAAGAGAGCAGCTGGAAAGAATACCAGGCATAAGCCGGATAAAGGTTACTGCCACGACCCCGCTTTCCTCTCTCATGATGGGGGGTGGAAAACCTATCGTGATTGAAGTTGCTGGCCCCGACCTGAATACGAACCTCAGAGTGGCAGAACAAGTGAAAAAGATTGTTCAAGAGGTTCCCGGAACGACGGATGTTTCTCTCAGTCAAAAAGATCCCCGACCGGAAATCTGGGTGGAGGTAGATCGTGAAAAAGCAGCTTCCTTCGGGCTAAATACTGCTATGATCGCAGGTACGGTCAGTAACTATTTTTATGGTGATGCTGCCACTGATTTCCGCGATGCGGGGGACAGTTTCGATATCTTTACGCGGTTGAACGAAGCGGACAAAAACAGGCTGGAAAATTTGCCGGAAGTACCGATTTTTACTCCCGACGGCAGAATGATTAAATTGAAAAGTATTGCCGAAATAAAGAGCGGGGAAGGACCTGTGGAAATTGAAAGGGAAAACCGCCAGCGGATCGTGAAAGTAGAAGCAGACAGGTACGGCCGTTCTCTCGGTGAAATTACCAGCGATATCAAAGCTGCCCTTGAAAATGTGGATATACCGCCTGAAGTTTCACTCAGTTTCGGCGGAGAAATTGAACAACAGCAAGAGGCCTTTAAGGATCTTGGGCTGTTGCTGCTCTTGGGAATTGTTCTTGTTTATATGGTTTTGGCCTCGCTCTACGGAAATTTCAGGGATCCCTTAATTATAATGTTTTCCGTACCCTTTGCTTTGACAGGTGTTTTTTACGCACTTGTATTAACTGGTACTACCCTGAGCTTAATTTCTTACATGGGTATAATCATGTTGGTAGGAATTGTGGTTAAAAACGCTGTTATTTTCCTCGATTATACCCACCTGTTGCAAAACAGAGGTCAGCCTTTGCTGAAAGCAATAACTAATGCCGGACGCAACAGGTTGAGGCCAATTCTAATGACTACAAGTGCCACTTTCTTCGGTATGTTACCTTTAGCTGTTTCCAGAGGTGTGGGTGCAGAAATATGGAATCCCCTGGGAATCACCATGTTGGGAGGGCTAGCTGTATCAACTTTGGTCACGCTGGTCCTCATTCCGACTGTTTACTGCCTGTTTGAGGAGAGAAAGCTTCAAAAGACAGGTGGCATTCAGAAATTGGGCATGGATATTTCCTGAGGACTTGAATATGAAAAGCTGCGATTTTTGTGGGTACTGTTTTCTGGGGGGTGTGTGGTAGTGAAGCTGCTTTTTATCATTTATGACGCGGACCTTGACAATGACGTAATGGAAATGCTCGACTTGCTAGGTGTCAACAGCTTTACCAAATGGGATAGGGTGTTGGGTAAAGGGAAAAACAGTGAGCCCAAGCTGGATAACTCCGTATGGCCGGGATTTAACTGTGCTTTAGCTGTGGTGATAAGTGATGACGAGCAGGAACGTATCGTACAAGAGTTCAAGAAATTTTCCTTACGGCTTGATGGTAGGGGCTTTAGGGTCTTTGTGCTACCGGTTTTGACAGCTTTTTAGAAAGGAAACAGTGTAAAAAGACGGTAATTTGAAGCTGTTGACAAAACACCACAGGTCAACAGCCTCAGGGCCTGTTATCAGGCCCTTTTTATTTTTTTCAAAGTACGCGTCCTCGCCTTCCAAATTCACCCCCTCCTACCAACTTCAGCAAAACTTCAAAAAATCTTGACGTAACCGTTGTTACATGATATTCTGTTTGTAACAATGGTTACTTGGAGGCGGACGCCTTGGGAGAAAAAATAAACTGGCTGCTCATTATTTACAAGATTCCTCCAGAACCGTCCAAACACCGGGTTGCCGTCTGGCGACGCTTAAAGGAAGCGGGAGCAATCTACCTTCAAAACTCCGTATGCATCCTGCCGGATCTTCCGGCCAGCCGCGACTTTTTCCAAACTCTCAAAGAGATGGTTGAAAAAGCGGGAGGCGAAAGTTTGGTCCTGTTGACCCAGGCAGCAGAAGATGCGGAGGAAGAAAAGATAGTGAAGAAATTCAATGATGAACGGGATCAGGAATACGGGGAATTTCTCGAACAGGGAGCAGCGTTTCTTGCGGAGATCCGCAAGGAAACCGAAAGGAAAAACTTCTCTTTCGGGGAGCTTGAGGAAAATGAAGGGGAACTGCAGCGGCTGAAGAACTGGCTTGAAAAGATCAAACGCCGGGATTTTTTCCGTGCCCAAAAGGGAGAAAAGGCAGAAAAGATGCTCCGGGAGTGCGAAGAAGCGCTGGAATCCTTTTCAAACAGAGTTTTTGAAGCAAATGAAGGCTGATACAGCTTAAAAAAGGCGTCTTATGGAGGGGAGGGTTCTTTCGTGCTGACAGCACTGCAGTTTACAGGGGGATTGGCCCTGCTTATTTTTGGCGCAGAGATGTTTACCGATGCGGCTGTGGATACCGCAAGAAAGTTAAGGGTTACAACTTTCCTTCTAGCTCTGCTGGCAGCAGGTGCCGAACCGGAGGAACTGCTGGCTTCGGTCATCGCCTCGTGGAGGGGAATGGGCGAACTGGCATTGTCCAACGCCCTAGGTACCAACATTTGCATTGTTGCCTTTGCCCTGGCGCTGGGTGCAGCAATTATGCCCATACAGGTGAACAAAAGTTCCATCAGGCACGGCATAATAGCCCTGACTGCTTCCGTTTTCCCTCTTTTCTTTCTCGCAAATTTCAAGGTTACCAGGATAGAAGGCTTATTACTAGTTGCTCTGTATTTCGTATATGTTTGGTACGCACTGACAAAAGAGAGGATTGATATTGAACTGGAGGATGTTAGTGTCAGAGAATTAATAGGCGAGACTGCAGAACGCAAAGAAGCTGCTGTGTCCGAAAACATAATAGAAGAAAGAGAGGGAAGAGAAGAATTTGAAGAAAAAGAAGAAGAAGCAGCAGAAGGGGAATCCTTGCAGAAATCGGCTGTTCTGGTATTAGCGGGTATTGGAATAATGGGGCTGGGGGGGGAATTGGCTTGTAAGCGGTGCTGAAGGAATTATCCAAAAGCTGCACTTATCCGAAGCGTTAGTGGGACTTACCTTCGTTTCCTTTGCCACCAGTGCAGAAATGATAGCTCTTTCAGTAATTCCCCTCTACAAAGGGCATCCAGAGATAACCCTTGGCGGCATAATTGGAAGTTACATATACAACATTCTTTTGACACTGGGCACAGCAGCAGCAGTCCACCCCATCGGGTTCAGCAAGGAAACACTGTTAGTGGATTTTCCCGTTATGGTAGTCGCCCTGGGATCTGTTCTCCTCTTTGCCAGAAAGGGACAGCTGGACCGCAGGGAGGGAATTATATTGATGCTCGGCTACTTAGTTTACATTTATTATACTTTCATATTCCGTTAACAGAGCAGTTACGGGAAATTAAAAATAAGCCGCTTCTGCTGTCCTTTGCGAAGAACTTAACATATGGGCATGAACTTAGGAGGAATACAAGCAGCAGAAGCAGCTATTTCAACAATTTAAGAGCCGAAAGGCTTTTAAAATATACACTCTAAGAGGATAACCACCTGTTTGACCCTACTCAGACCGCTTCTCAGCTTTCCTTTTACTCTGCTCCTTCTGGTACTTAAGAAGCGCATAATCAATGCTGTCCATGAGCGCCTGCCAGCTCGCTTCTATGATGTTTTCCGATACTCCCACCGTTGTCCATGAAGAAGTAGCATCCCTTGTTTCAATGAACACCCTGACTTTTGCTGCAGTGCCGTCTTTCTCATCAAGCACGCGTACCTTGTAGTCCGTCAGGTGAACATTTTTTATAAAGGGATAAAATTCTTCCAGAGCCTTTCTCAAGCAGTTGTCAAGGGCATTCACTGGACCGTTTCCTTCAGCAGCAGTATGTACAATCTCATCCCCCACCTTGAGTTTCATAACAGCTTCAGAAGTGCTTTCCTTATCCCCTTGCTTTTCAATGATCAGCCTGAAGCTGTCCAAAACAAAGGACTGAACATACTCCTTTAAAGCTTTTCTTAAAAGAAGCTCAAGGGAGCCTTCGGCACTCTCAAACTGAAAACCTTCGTGCTCCAGCTGTTTGATCTTCTCTACAATTTTCCTAGTATGTCCGTTCAGAGCATCCAGATCAATGCCCATCTCCTTGGCTTTATATTTAAGGTTGCTGGCTCCGGAAAGTTCTGAAACTATTACCCTGCGCTTGTTTCCAACCTTTTCTGGGGGTATGTGCTCATAGGTCTGGCCGTCCTTCAGAATGGCGCTGGCATGGATTCCCCCTTTGTGGGCAAAGGCACTTCTTCCCACAAAGGGCTGGTTGTTGGGCAGCACCTGGTTTGCCACTTCGCTCACATAAAGAGCCACTTCCGTCAGCATCTTAAGCTTATCCTCGGGAATACACTGATATCCTCCTTTAAGCTGGAGGTTGGGAATTACTGAACAGAGGTTGCAGTTTCCGCAGCGCTCACCATAGCCGTTAATTGTTCCCTGAACCTGAACTGCTCCAGCTCTCA